>Ga0302176_10000125_pt1 | contig 54845 bp, 56 predicted proteins | sample I_Palsa_E1_1_FD_198787 | JGI IMG/M metagenome (GOLD analysis project Ga0302176, IMG submission 198787) | Peat permafrost microbial communities from Stordalen Mire near Abisko, Sweden - I_Palsa_E1_1 | ecosystem: Environmental > Terrestrial > Soil > Palsa > Peat permafrost | place: Sweden...
AAGGATTCGCCGCTTCCACTTCCGGAACTTTTTCGGTTTCCTTCTTAAGAAACGCCTCGTCCTGATAGCTGTCCGAAGCCGCCGCAGTCTCTTCGGTAATCTCGTCGAGCACCGGATTGGCCATGATCTCCTGGTTGATCATCTCGCGCAGCTCCAGCCGGTTCAGCGCGAGCACGCTCACCATTTGCACGAGCCCCGGCGTCAGAATCTGCTTCTGCGCCACGCGGAGGCTAAGTTTTGGTGCGAGCCAGTTCATGACAATCTCGTTTCAATTCCGCCAAAAGGCCTAATTCAGCTTGAACCCTTCTCCCAGATAGATGCGCCGTACCTCGCTATTGCTGGATAGCTCGCTGGGAGTTCCGGCGAATAAAATCTTCCCATCATTAATAATGTAAGCCCGATTCGTCACTGCCAGCGTGTCACGAACATTGTGATCCGTCACTAGTACCCCGATGCCGGCTGCGCTCAAATCCGCAATAATCTTCTGAATATCCACCACCGTCAGCGGATCAATGCCCGCAAAGGGCTCATCCAGCAGCACAAACGAAGGCGCCAGCACCAGGGACCTGGCGATTTCCAGCCTACGCCGCTCTCCCCCAGAGAGCACGTACGCCTGGCTGTAACGCACTCCTTCCAGCCCCATCTGCGCCAGCAGCTCTTCCACCCGGTCGCGCCGCTGTTCGGACGTCAGCGGCAGCGTCTCGAGCACCGCCATTAAATTCTCTTCGACGGTCAGTTTACGAAATACAGAAGGTTCCTGGGGAAGGTAGCTGATGCCGCTGCGGGCCCGGAGGTACATCGGTAGGTCGGTAATGTCCTCGCCATCCAGCAAAACACGCCCGTAATCGGGGCGCGCGAGACCTACCAGAATGTAAAACGTCGTGGTCTTTCCTGCGCCGTTCGGCCCTAGCAACCCAACCACTTCACCCTGCTGAATCTCCAGACTGATGTTGTCGACGACCTTGCGGCCCCTATACGACTTGCTCAGATCGGCGGCTTGGAGTTTCAGCATTCCGGTTCATTTCTCTACTCGATGCCTGGTGAGCGTGCGCGAACCTTCTTGCGAATCGATCAAAATCGTATCATTCGCTACAAAGAAGGTCAACGAATGGCCCGTCGTAGTGTCACTTGAGGCATCCGTAATGATTGGATTTCCGCCGGAAAGCACGAATTTTCCGTCCGCCGCGGTGTATTCCGCTTGTTCGGCCGTCCCCCGCCGGTCGCCCTGCCTCACGGTGACGCCACCCAGCGCCAGCGCATGGTCCAGTTGGCGCGCCCCGTTGGCTGACGCCTTGGCGGCCGAACTAGTCTGCGCTCCTGCGGGCGTTGGAGCGGGCGTCAAAAATACGTCCAGCGTCTTCGAGACCATCGCGCCTTCCTGCGAATCCGCCGTGACTCCACCTTCGAGGTGCGCTTTTCCGCTATCGCTCCAGTAGGTCAGCATCGGCGCGTGGATCTCCCACAGCGTCGGCCCGTGCGGCGCGTTCGGATCAGCCGCCGTGGAGACGGCCTTGGCGCTCGGCACCGGCGATGTCGGCGTCTTCAGTTGGGTGCCGACCGCCTGCGGAAAAACCGCAACCACATTCCCGGTCGCCACCAATTTCTTTTCGTCGCGCCACACTTCGATCTGGTTCGCCTGCAGCACCGAATCGCCCTGCCACAATCGCGCATGTCCGGTGTAAATCACGTGGCCTGATGTCGTCGAACCCGTCAGCGTTTGCGCCGACACATGACCCGGACCCGTCCCGAGCGTCATCGGAGTATTCTGCGCCGACGTCTGTGCGCCAGACGGAGCACCAGACTGTGCGTTGGCCTGGGCATTGGCCTGGGCGCTGGCCTGCGCCGCTGGGCTGTACGTCGAAACCACCCCGCCCGTCGCACGAATATCTCCCGACTTCTGATCGATCACCACGCTCGACGCCGTGGTGCGGCTGATGGCGTCCGACATTACCGGCGACCCATCCATCGTTATCGTATCGGTGGCGCGCACCATGCGCGCCCGCGCCGAGCTTCCCTGGCGATCTCCTTGCTGGAATTTCACGTTTCCTTTTTCATCTACCGTGTCCCAATCGCCGCCCGGCCCAAATGTCGCCACCAACTCGGTCGCCGAACTGTTCTGCGGCACACCCGCAGTGTTCTGCCGCCGAATCTCCACTCCGGAATATCCAAAAAGTTTTTCCATCTCGCCTGCGGCATTGAACTGCGTCACAAATTTCTTGGCGCGCAGCTCGGTCGAATCTCCCGCCGCTTTCGACACGATCGTCCCGGGTGCCAGCGTCTCAGCCGTTTCCACTCGCGCTTTGCCCGGCTGCTTGCCCTGGCCAAAATTCACCAGCAGCGATTGCGTCTGCAGGCTCCGCGAATCGGCGCCTGCGCTGGAATCGAACGCCACGTCGCCCGTGGCCGCCATGGTCCGGATCAGATTTTCTTTGCCCTGCATGGTGAATTCGACGTGCGCCATGGAAAACGTGTCGGTGCCGGTTTTCGTTCGATTCGTCCCGGCGACTTTTCCATCGGCCGCGATCCGCTCGATCGAGCCTCCCGGATTCAGAAACCCTTCAAACCGTTCGCCCGCCGCCGCAAATTCTCCGCTCGCGTCCTTCCCGTGTACGGATGGGTGATCTTCGGCCACCACATGCTGCGCGTGAAAGTTGGCATCCAGTTCAATTACAATCTTCCCCGCGAATAGCTCGCGCGCGCCTTCCCGCACCACCGCCGGCGCATTGGCCGCGCCGCTCAAAACCACGATGCGGTCGTTGCGCCGGATGTCCATCGTCTCGCCGGTCGCCGTCACCGGCAGCCCGTTGGTTTTTCCCGTCGCCGCCATGTTCACCTGCACATCGTGCTGCAGCCGCACCGTGGAGTTCTGCGAGTCGTAAATCACGCCGACCGCGCGGCCATCGCCTGCCGGAAAACGAAACTGCACCGCCTCCGGAGTCGACGCTTGCCCCGTTTCGCGATTGAACGACAGATTTTTCGTGGTGATTTGAATCGGCTGGTCGCTTTTTGTTTCGATTACCGTGGGCTTCACTTCCGCGGTTTTATTTTCGTTGGCCGAAAGTTTCGCCGCACCACTCGCCGGCCCCGGCCCGGCGCCCGAAAGGTCGATCTTCACGTCGCCCTGGCAATTCACATTCCCCGATTTCGGCTCGTAATTACACTCCCGCGTATGAATATTGTCGTTGCGGTTTCCCTCGCGACCGTACACCGTAATCCACACGTCTTCCAGCAGCGCTCGGTTTTCATCCTTGAACTGCGTCGCGCGTGAAGCGCGCACCGTAAAAAGCGTGCGATCATTTTCCACTTTCGAGAATGAAAATTCGTTGGATTGCTGCTCCACGGTTGCGGCCACCGCTGCCGGCTGGCGCGCCCGCGCCCGCGCCTGCAGAATCGCCCGCTTCAGATAAGCTCCCCCCGCGATCAGCGCGATGCCCAACGCCGCCCACGCCGCCCACCGTGCATAACGCGCCGCTTCTTGATTCCGCAAGAACCGCTCCCGCAGTCGTGACGGTCTTCCCCGCCGTCCGCCAAAAACCAATTATAAGTGTTAGACGCCGAGTATAGGTGAGCGGGTTGCGGCTCACAACTGCTCCCCGGGATGGCGTATAGGGGCGCGAAAAAAGGACCACCCCCGGGGCGTTGCTTCTTCACTTTGGCCGCTAATTTCAAAAGTAGAGATTCGAAAGATCTGTGACCCCAAAAAGCAAATGTCCGGTTACCGCGTTACTTTGATTCTTCCCCTAGCGAAGCCGACGACCAGAACCCGGTCTCCCTGCGCTATGAACTCCGGGGGCTCTGGGTAGGAAGTTTCCACCGTTTCGTTAGCCTTCCGAAGTAAATTCCCCAATCCCGCGTGCCCGCGGTGCGTGCCGGCCAGCGACCAGTTCTCGCCCGGAATGATCCACTCAATATCGTCGGCAGCCAACGCCAGCAAACCTTGCTCATCGCGGCGGCCGAGTGCCGCAAGAAACTTTTGTACAGTCTGGACATTCTTTTCGATGCTCATCGAAATCTCTCCTTTTTCCCTTACACGAAGTGTGTGCGATCTAATTGGACGTTTCGCAACCGTCCTTCTCGGGCCAAATCGCACGGTCGCAGATCGATTACTGCTGCTTCTTGAACAAATCCTGGAAGATGAGCGGACCCCAAGTTTTCCCGCGTGCGTGCACCAGTGCGCCACCCTCGTTGAACTTTCCCAGCTTGACGGGTGCGAACCCGAGTTGCTTGGCCAAATCTGCCACCGGAGGAATCGCGTCCTCCTCGTCACTCGACAGAAAGACCACGCGATGGCCGCTCTCGACGACCGGATCGGTAGCCAGGATGGCCGCACCCAGGTGATTAAAGCCTTTCACGAGCTTTGCACCGTTGAACGCTCTTGCGATGAAGGCGGAGGACGGGAGGCCGTCCATCTCTTCGGGGGGAATGCCAAACGCGTTCGTGGTGTCGATGATCGTCTTGCCTTTCCAACTCGGCAGCGCTTTCGCGACCTCGCGATGCTCCCCGAACGGTACCGCCAAAAAGATTGTGTCGGCCTCGAGTGCCTCTTTGAGTGACTTGGCGATGACTGTTGGCCCAATCAACCGAGCCTGCGGTGCCAACGCCTCGGGCGGCCGGCGACTCGCGACGGCCACGTCGATGTTTTTACGGGCGAAGGCGTGGGCGAGGGACTGGCCTATCTTTCCGAATCCGACAATTGAGTAGCTCATGGCTTTTCTCCGATCCGTTTTGATATTGATTCCCAGGCTTTGAAGGCGAGGGGCATCGAACTCTGTTTAGTGGCGACCTTTCGTACACGTCCTGCGGTAAATCACTTTACGTGCGGCCGGAAGGTCAGCCGCGAGCTGAGATCTGCAGACGTTAGATCGCCGTCATTCCGCCGTCGACATTCAATTCCACTCCATTCACGAAGCTCGAATCGTCCGAAGCGAGAAACAGCGCGACCGTCGCGATTTCCTCAGGTTGACCCATCGTTCCCCGCGGGATCAGGGATTCGAACATCTGCTTCGCCTCCTTGGTCAGAACTTGTTCCTGCATCGGTGTGGCGATTGGCCCCGGGCCCAGCACGTTCACCCGGATCTTCCTGCTCTTCAGTTCGTTGAGCCACGTGCGTGCGAAGGAGCGCAATGCTGCCTTGCTCGCCGCATACACGCCGAAACCAGGAAAACCCTTCACCGAAGCAACTGATCCGGTCATGATGATCGATCCGCCATCGTTGAACAGCGGCAACGCCTTCTGAACCGTAAACAGCGTTCCGCGCGTGTTCAGGCCGAAGGTCGCATCGAAGTGCTGCTCGGTAATCTCGCCCAGTGGCAGGGCCACGCCCATGCCAGCGCTCGCGAACAAGACGTCGATCTTGCCCTTTTCTCGCTTGACCGTGTCGAACAGACGGTCGAGGTCGTCGAGGTTTGACGCGTCACCGCGCACGCCCGTCACGTTCCGGCCAATCAGCTTGACGGCCTCATCGATCTGCTCCTGCCTCCTACCCGTAATGAAAACGTAGGCACCTTCTTCAACGAACCGCTTGGCGCTTGCCAGCGCCAGGCCGCTTGATCCTCCGGTAATGACTGCGACCTTACCTTTAAGCCTTTCCATAATTGCTCCTTTCGGAATGTGTGCGGCATTTCGTACACTAGAGTAGAGTTCTTTGGCGCTGGACGAGAACTGTCCAAGAGTCCTAATGTTTTGTCTATTCGTCCAAAATGGGGAGGCTAAATTGGACCCAATAACAGACATCTTCAGAACGATGCACGTAACTGCTTTTGGTCTGCACAGGCTCGAAGCCACAGCCCCGTGGGGCATAAAACAGGAAAACCAGACCGAAGAAAAAGTCACGCCTTCCGACAAAAAGATGTCACCCACAGATTTGGCGCACTTCGCCATGCTTTCGCGCGGCAACTGCTGGCTGAGTGCGGAAGGGATTGCGGAGCCGATTCCCCTCACCGGTGGCGATTGCTTTTTACTGGCTAAGGGGACTTCGATTGTTTTGCGCGACAGCCCGCGAACACGTCCGAGGTGGAGCTTCCGCGAGGTCGGGGCTAAGGCCAACGGCAATGTCGCTCTTTGTGGCGGCGGTGGCGCACCGACGACAATCGTCTGTGGGTCCTTGAGTTTCGATCGCGACAGCCTGAAGCCAATCACTCAGTTATTGCCGAGGTTCATTTTGATGAAGGCCGATCAGGCACGCACGCTTGCTCTTCACACCACAGTGCAGGCGCTTGCGTCAGAGATGGAAGAACAGGCGCCGGGATCTGAAGTCGTCGCGACTCGGCTGGCCGAGGTTCTGTTTATCCAGGTACTCCGGGCGCATATCGGGTCGGGACCGAAACGCCATAAAGGATGGCTTCGCGCGATTTTCGATCCTCAAATGGGCACTGCCCTGAGTGCCATTCACGACAGAGTGAATACACCTTGGACGGTCGGATCCCTGGCCGAAGCGGCGGGCATGTCTCGCTCCGCATTCGCAGCACGTTTTAAAGAGCTACTCGGACAAACACCACTGGAATATGTAACTGAGTGGCGGATGCAGAAGGCGATGCAGTTGCTACAACAGCGTGACAAGAAGCTCATAGACGTTGCTCGGTCAGTCGGTTACGAGTCCGACGCTGCTTTCAGCAAGGCATTCAAGCGAGTTGTCGGGGCCAACCCTGGTGAATATCTCAAACGTGGTATTTGAAGACCAGGGTTATGCCGCAATGGCGGAAGATTTTTGAAGCGGAGGATTCTGGCTTTGCGGAGTCATGGAAGTGTGTTCTTCCATTGAAATGGGTGCCTCAGGTGCCTCGCATTTGGGAACGGGAGACCACGGACCCAAAACCGGCTGAAACAGACCACGATCAGGCCCCGGTAAACGCGGCTGTGTTTACCGACTGAATTCACTTGCCTGTTTAGTCGCGTTACCGGACAAGTGCCTTTTCCGCCCGTCAATCCTGCTGCGGCTGCAATCCCACTGCGACCGCCCGCGCATCAGACTTGGGCCAACCTGGATATTCCCCGACAACACCGCTACAATCCGCGGCGTGATCGTCCTCATTATCCTCGTTGGCTCCCTCCTGATTTTCCGCGTGGCCGGCGTGTTCGGCGTCGCCGCATTCTCCACTTGGGTCGCGGCGATGCGCTGGGCTCTCGCCGCCATGTTTCTTTTCACCGGCATCGCGCACTTCACCAAGGCCAAATACGGCATGGCCCGCATGGTTCCGCAGGTTTTTGGCAATGCCATGGCTTGGGTCTACTTCACCGGGTTCTGCGAAATCGCCGGCGCGGTCGGCCTGCTGCTCCCGCGATTCCGCAGCCTCGCCGGAATTTGCCTCATCCTGCTGCTCATCGCGATGTTCCCCGCCAATGCCAAAGCCGCAATCGAGCATCTGAAAGTCGCGGGCCGTCCCGCCACTCCCCTGTGGCTCCGGCTGCCCTTGCAGCTGGTCTTCGTCGCCCTGGCCTGGTGGGTCAGCCGACTTTGATTGGACATTTCCCGCATGGATTGGGTTAGACTGGTTAGGTACGCCGGATTCATTCCCAGACAATAAAATTAAGTTCAAGCCTAAAACGGCAGGAGAAACGCATGTACTCAGTGAAATTGGAATACCAAGACCGCAAGAACGGACCCGAAGGACGCACGTTGCAGATTGACACCGGCTCGATGGCCGCCGCCATCGGCAAAGCCACCCGCGAATTCCTTAAGTCGCTCGACCGTAAACAGCGTTTCGACGCCAACAAGAACGGCCTGACCATCGTCGCCAGCAAGATCGCCGACGACGAAGCGCCCGCCGAAGCCGCCAGCAAAGCTTCCGCCTAACTCAACGTTTTTAGGGAACGCGGCGGTTCATTCCGCCGCCGCGTTCTCCGAACACACCTGTACGCCTGCGTCGCGACCAAAATTGCCATCCGGAAGGACTACGCTTCGACGTTCTTGGCCGGGACTTCGCTCACCGTGCACGCCGCCACGCTATCGCGCGTGGTGTTCTTGACCATGTACATGGCTTCGTCGGCGAGATGCAGCAATTCCGCTTTCGTCCGTGAATCGCTGGGATACGCCGCCACTCCCACGCTGGCAGTCACGTGCGCGTTGATCCCGGTATCCTGCAGCCACACCGCTTCGCGAATCAGTTTGTGCAGCCGGCGCGCCACACCCATCGCATTCTCTTTCGAGGTTTGCGGCAGCAGCACCACAAATTCATCGCCGCCATAGCGGAACGCCAGATCGATCAGCCGGCACTTGTCCTTGATCGCCTGCCCAATCTCCGCCAGCAGCTTCGACCCCATCAAGTGCCCATGCGTGTCGTTGATCATCTTGAAATGATCGAGGTCGATGAATATCAGCGAAAATTCAAACGCATACCGGTGCGACCGGTAAATTTCCGTATCCAGCATGAAATTCAAATGCCGTGCGTTGTACAAACTGGTGCAGTCGTCGGTAATCGTCAGCTCGTGAATCCGCTGTACGTGCCGCGCATTTTCAATCGCAATCGCGGCGTAATCCGCCAGCGCTTCCAGCAACGCCATGTCGCGATCGCTGAATCCCTCGGGCCCGATGCTGTTAATTAACTCGATCACGCCCAGGCACTGCTCGCGAAAACGCACCGGTACCGCCACGATCGACTGCGTTTCCATTTTCGTCCTAGCGTCCACTTGCCCGAAAAACCGCGAATCTTTCGAGGTGTCCGGCACCACTACCGCTTTGCCAGTCTGCGCTACCCAACCCGCGAGCCCCTGCCCGACCTTGATGCGCACATCCTTCAACGATTCCGCGCCCCGGCCGGTCGCGATCTGAAAATACAATTCGTTGCGGTCCACATCCATCAGCAGCAGCGACCAGGTATCCGGCCGCAGCACTTCATTGATCTTGTCCATGATCGTCCGCAGCACTTGGTCCAGCTGCAGAGACGACGTCAGGGCTTTGCCAAGTTCATGAAATACCGACACTTCGCTGGTGGATCCTGAAATCAGCGGCGGATCAATGGGAAACGGGACGGGGCTCGCCGCCGCGTTCGGGTTCCGGCGCCGTTCCACCCCTTCAAACGGACGTCCGTCCGGTTCTCGGCGCTTGGTGGCGCCTGGCGGGATAGAGCTCTTGCGGTCTGGTTTCTCAGTGCTCAACTCATCCATTATAGGAACGGCCTTGCGGCACTGCAACGGCCTTCGCGGTCCCATTGAAACAAATCGCCAATACCCGGCCATTTCTTTAGTCTAGGCCGGCGACATTGACACACCCTTCCCCGACGCCTATATTTTTGTGGGGCGGTTCGTTTCAGCGCATGTCTTCGACACCTTTCGGCGAACATCTAAAACGTGAACGTGAAATGCGGGGAGTTTCCCTGGAAGAAATTTCCTTGGCTACCCGCATCGCTCCGCGCTTTTTGGCCGCGCTCGAAAAAGAAGAGTGGGAAAAATTGCCGGGCGGCGTGTTCAACCGTGGCTTCATTCGCTCCGTCGCCCACTATCTCGGCCTCGATGAAGACAGCATGGTCGCCGAATATGCGCTCCACACCAAAGGCCGCCCGGAACCCGGCGTGGTTGCCGATCCTCCCGATGAGCCGGAAACCCAGTGGCGCCAGATTGTGGTTCTCGTCGTTTTTGCCATCGTGGTCATCGCCGCCGGCTGGGCCGCCATCCAGTATCTGGTTCCGCGCGTCACTGAATACATGCACAAACGTTCGTCCGCGATTTCCACTGCCAGGGTTGACGCTTCCGCTGCTCCGCTGCCGCTGAACACGCTGCCGCCGAATTCCGATCCCGCCATCGTTTCGGCAGCGCCTCCCGTGCCGTATGCCTCAGCTGGCAATCCCGCTGCGGCTGCTCTCGCCTTGAAATTACAAGCGACGCGGGCGGCCGACATAAACATCGTAGCCGACGGTAAAACCATTTTTAGCGGACGCCTGAATCCCGGCGACGCGAAAGACTTCAACGCCACTGACAGCATTCAAATTTCTTCCAGCGAGGCTTCCGCTGTTTTGCTCGATCTCAATGGAAAAATGGTCGTGCTCCCCGGCCAGCCCGGCCAGCCCGGCGCCATCACGCTCACCCAAAAAGATTTGCCGCCTCCTCCGGGAGCCTCCCATTAACGCCGACCTCCGCGCCGCGGTTCGTGCCGGACAGGCGACGCCGGAACAAAAAATCGATATCGTTTCCGGTTCCCTGTCGTTGCCCCCCGCGGATTTCGCCGAGATGCTCGCCATCCTTTCGATGGACGACTCTCCGTCCATCGCCGAAGCCGCGCATGACTGCATCGCCACCCAACCTCTCGCCTCGTTTATCGCCGCGCTCACCCGCACCGACGCTGATCCCCGTACTTATTCGTATTGCGCGGAATATCTTTGCGAACAGCCCGGCGTGGCCGACGCGCTCGCCAAAAATATTGCCTGTCCTCCGGCCGTCGTCACCCGCGTCAGCGCCTGCCTGACCAGTGACGGCATTCAGGCCCTGCTCGACAATCTCGACCGGCTCAGCTCCGATCCCGAGCTGGGCTCGAAACTGGCCTACTCCACCGCCGCGACCCCCGAACAGCAGGATTTGCTCGCCGAAATTCAGACCAACAAGCAGCTCAAAGAGCAGGAAATCGCAGACACCGCCGCCGAAGCCGTGCCGGACGTACAGAAACGCAAAACCCTACTGCAGAGACTCGGCAGCATGAATGTCGTGCAGCGCATTCAGTTGGCGGTGAAAGGCGGACGCGAAGAACGCGGCCTGCTGATCCGCGACCCCAACAAAATCGTGCAGCGCGCCGTGCTGCAATCTCCGCGCCTGACCGATTTGGAAGTGGAAAATTTTGCGTCGATGGCTAACGTTTCCCAGGAAGTGCTGCGGAATATTGCGAAGAATCGCGCGTTCATGAAGAGCTACATCGTAATGAAGAACCTGGCCAAGAATCCCAAATCGCCCATCGACATCACCCTGCACCTGCTGCCGCGCCTGATCCCCGCCGACCTCAAGCAGCTCGCCGGCAATAAAAACGTGCCGGAGACTCTGCGCTCCTCCGCCCAAAAACTCCAGCGCCAACGCAACATGGCCCGCCCCGCGGAATAAATCGCGCCGCCCAACCGTCTCCGGCTCTCACTGGCGGCCCAGCCGTCTCCGTCCCCTCATCTTTTTTCTCTGGGTTCTCTGTGTTAAATCTTTGAAGTTCGGTTTCTGCACTTACCCAAATCACTTCGCCGCAGGAGCTTCGAGCGACTTCTCAATCTGCTTCTTGTACTTATTAGCCTTCACCAAGATCGCCGTCTCATCCAGCGTCAACATCTTCCGGTCTTCCATCACCATCTTTCCGCCGATCACCACGCTCCGCACATCCGTAGCCTTCAACGCATAAACCAACTGCGAATACACGTTGTACATCGGCGTCGCATGCGGCGCAGTCGTATCCACCACAATCAAATCCGCCTTCTTTCCCGCTTCCAGCGACCCAATCAATTTTTCCAGATGTACTGCCCGGGCCCCGCCGATCGTCGCCATTTCCACCACTTGTTCCGCCGGCAACGCCCGCGAATCCATCCGCGTGATTTTCTGCAGCTTCGCCGCCAAGTCCATCTCCTCAAACATGTCCTGGTTGTTGTTGCTCGCCGCGCCATCCGTCGCCAGCCCCACCGCCGCCCCCGCCGCCAGCATATCCACCACCGGCGAAACTCCCGCCGCGGTTTTCATATTGCTCGAAGGATTGTTGGTGCAACCCACGCCGTACTGCACCAAAGTCGCGATGTCCGCCTGGTCCACCCACACGCAATGCGCGCCAGTCACGTCCGGCCCCAGAATTCCTTCGCGCGCCAGATAACCCACCGGCGTGATTCCATATTTCTCCCTGCTCAACTGCAATTCGAAGGGTGCCTCGGCCAGATGAATCAGAATCGGCGCATGATTCCGCCGCGCCAGCGCCGCCGCCTCCTGCAACGTTTTCGCCGAGCAGGTGTACATTGAATGCGGCGCCGCCGCCGCGACGATCAGCGGATCGCCTTTCCAATGCTCGATAAATTTCTGGGTATACTCCAGCGCCTGTGCCACCGTTTTATTATCCGGCGCCGGAAAATCGAGAATCGTCTCGCCCAGCACTCCGCGCATCCCTGCTTCTTTCGTCACTCGTGCAACAGCATCCTCGAAATAATACATATCCGCATACGTCGTAATTCCGCCGCGCAGCATTTCCAGCATGCCCAGCCGCGTGCCCCACATCACGAAATCCTCGGTGACGTTGCGCGCCTCGGCCGGAAAAATATATTTCTTCAGCCAGTCGTCCAGCGCCAGATCATCCGCCACGCCCCGGAACAAACTCATCGCCGCGTGCGCGTGCCCGTTGATCAGGCCAGGCATCACTATCGCCCCACGCGCATCCACAATCTTCGCCGCGTCATATTGCGCCGCAATATCCGCACTCGGCCCCACCGCCACAATCGAATCCCCGCGCACTGCCACTGCCCCATTTTCGAGCACGTGCCGCTGCGCATCCATGGTGACCACCGTTCCATTGGTCACTACTAAATCGACGTGTTGCTTGGCGGAAGCCGGGCGCGCCAACAGCAAATCAAATGCACCACAGATGAACACAGCTAAACATAGATAAAGGCAAAGTAGAGGAACGCGATGTTTGCATTTGAGATCGATGTTGACGAGAAGTCGGCGTCGCATAAATTCTCTCCGAATCAGAATATGCATATTCCCCTTTGTGGTTTTTGAGGAATTTTACGTTTTTACCTGCGTTTATCTGTGTTCATCCGTGGTGCCTTTGACTCGGCCGGGCCTTCGACCTTCACAAAAACGAAGAATCAAATTGCCGTGGCAGCAACCCCGCCGACGTTTCCTTCTCAACTTTTCCCTCGAGATTGGTCAGCAGCACCGGAATATCCCCGCAGAATTCCCAGATAATCTGCCGGCACGCTCCGCACGGCGGCGTCAGCCGGTCCACATCCGTCACCACCGCGATCGCGTCGAAATCGCGCTCGCCCTCGGACATCGCCTTGAATATCGCAACCCGTTCCGCGCAAATCGTCAGCCCCAGCGTGGCATTTTCAATGTTGCAGCCGGTGTACGTCCGCCCCGAGCCGGCGCGAACCGCCGCGCCCACCCGGAAATTCGAAAATGGCGCGTAGGCATTCTCCCGCGCCTGCTTCGCCGCCGAAATCAGCCCCTCAAATTCGCTCATAGGATTCCCCGCCATCCGCGGCAACCTCGCATCTTAATATTTTCCGCCAGCCATCCGCGGAATCACCGCGCGCAGCAACGCTACAAATTGCGTCCGCACCCGCGCCCCGGTCTCCATCACTTCTTCGTGATTAATCGTCTGGTCCAGAATTCCTGCCGCCATATTCGTCACGCAAGAAATCCCCAGCACTTCGATTCCCGTGTGCCGCGCCACAATCACTTCCGGCACGGTCGACATCCCCACCAGATCCGCTCCAATCGTCCGCAAATAACGGATCTCGGCGGGCGTCTCATAATTCGGCCCCGACAATGCCGCGTAAACGCCTTCCTGAATCTCCATCTTCAACCGCCGCGCTTCTTCGCCGGCAATCGCGCGATACGGTGCCGAATACGCCCTCGACATATCCGGAAACCGGGGGCCAAAACGCTCGTCATTCCCCCCGATCAGCGGATTGACGCCCATCAAATTAATATGATCGCGCAGCAACACTAGTGCGCCCTGCTGGTATCCCGTATTTATTCCGCCGGCCGCGTTGGTCAAAATCGCGGATTTAATTCCCATCCGCCCAAACACCCGCATCGGAAACGTAACTTCCTTCGCCGAATATCCCTCGTAATAATGAACCCGGCCCTGCATCGCCGCGACCACGACGCCTTCGGCTTTGCCGATGACCAGCCGACCCGCGTGCCCGACTGCCGTCGACTTTGCGAAGCCCGGAATTTTTTCGTACGGAATTCGCGTCGCCTCGGTCAATTCATCCGCGAATCCGCCCAGCCCCGAACCCAAAACCAACGCAATCTTCGGCCGCAGCTTCGTCTTCGAGAAAATAAATTTCGCCGCGCGTTCCGCCTCGGCGAACTCGCTCGATCCCGCACCCCGCTTCTTCGCTGCAGCCGCCGCGCTCATGACAGCATGATTCCCACAATCGACGCCGACATCAGATTCGCCATGGTCCCGGCCGCCATCGCCCGAATTCCCAGCCGCGCCAGATCGGCCTTCTTGTTCGGCGCCAGCGCCCCAATTCCCCCGATCTGAATCCCAATCGAACTGAAATTCGCAAACCCGCACAGCGCAAACGTCGCGATCGTAAACGACCGCGGGTCCATCCCGTCCTTCATCGGCCCCAGCCGCTGAAACGCCACCAGCTCATTCGTCACCGTGCGCAACCCCAATAAATTTCCGACCGTGTGACAATCCTTCCACGGAATTCCAATCACCCAGGCCACCGGCGAAAACAGCCAGCCGAAAATCTGCTCCACGCTCGAGGGAAACCAGGCCACTCCGTGATTCGCTAGCAGGTTGTGTACCGCCCCAAAAATTCCATCCACCAGATAGATCAGCGCGATAAACGTAATCAGCATCGCGCCCACATTCACCGCCAGATTCAAACCGTCAATCGTGCCGCGCGAAATCGCTCCCAGCGCATTGGTATCGCGCTCGAGCGGCGCCATCTCTACCCTTCCAGACGTCACCGGCACTTCCGTTTCCGGCACCAGCATCTTCGACAACAAAATCGTTCCCGGCGCCGTCATGATCACCGCCGCCAGCAAATGTTTGGCCTCAATTCCGTAGGCGATGTACGCCGCCATGATCCCGCCCGAAACGTGCGCCATTCCGCTGGTCATCACCGTCATCAATTCGGACTGGGTCAGCTCTGGAATAAACGGACGAATCGTCAGCGGCGCTTCGGTCTGCCCCATGAAAATACTCGCGGCTACGTTCAGCGATTCCGCTCCGCTCGCGCCCATCAGCCGCGTCATGATTTTTGCCGCTTGCCGGATAATAAATTGCATCACCCCGTAGTAGTAGAGCAGCGCGAAAACCGCGGCGATAAAAATAATCGTCGGCAGCACCTGGAAGGCGAAGAAAAATCCCATCGGCGCGCCTTTTTTGCCCAGGTTGCCGAAAACAAATTCCGAACCGTAGAACGCAAAATCCAAAACCCAGTTCACCGCCGCGCCGGCCTTTTGAAAAATCAGCCGCCCGTACTGCCAACGCATCACCAGAAACGCGAACACAATCTGCAGGCCCAGGCCCCAGGCCACCGTCTTGTAGCGGATCGCCCGGCGGTTGGTCGAAAACAGGTACGCCACCGCCATCATCGTGATCATGCCCAGTACGCCCACCAGACGGTGCATGCGAACCACTCTCCTTAAATCACCAGCCTCTATCTCGATCCGCTAAGAATACTTCTCGGCGCCAATCCGTTTCAGCACCAACGGCGTCGCGGCCGGAGCGGCGTCGCCAATTTCAAAACTCTGCGCCAGCAGCCGCGCGGCCGGAACCAGCTTGCCTTCTGAGTTGTAATGAATCGCGCACAAACTTTCACCGGCCTCCACCGCGTCGCCGATTTTTTTCTCAAGCACCAGGCCCACGCCCGGATCCACCGAATCTTCTTTCTTCTCGCGGCCGCCGCCCAGCGTCATGCTGGCCACGCCCACCTGCTCGCAGCGAATCGCGGTCACAAAACCTGACCGCTTCGCCGGCAGATGCGCCGTATGCCGCGCATGCGGCAGCAGACTCGGATCGTCCACCACCCGCACTTCCCCGCCCTGCAGTTCGATGACTTCGCGGAATGTATCACGCGCGCGTCCCGTTGCAATCATTTCCGCCGCCAATTCGCGTCCTTCATTTACCGTTTTCGTCCGCCCGCCCAGCACGAACATCCACGCCGATAATTCCAAGGACAGCTCCACCAAATCCGCGGGCCCGCCGCCGTGCAGCACCTCGATGCATTCCTCTACTTCCAACGAATTTCCGATCTTCCGCCCCAGCGGCTGCTCCATATCCGTAATCAGCGCCACAATTTTCTTGCCCATGCGTGTGCCGGTCTCCACCATCAGCTCCGCCAAATATTCCGCGTCCGCCTGTTTCTTCATGAACGCGCCATCGCCGGTCTTCACATCCAGCACCAGCGCATCAATCCCTTCCGCCATTTTTTTGCTCATGATTGACGCCGTAATCAGGTAGGGACTTTCCACCGTCGCGGTCACATCGCGCAACGCGTACAATTTTTTATCCGCCGGAGCGATTTCCGGCGTCTGCCCAATCAGCGCGCAGCGCGATAGCGCCAGCACCCGCCGGAACGCTCCCATTTCCAAATGCACATTGAATCCAGGAATGGATTCGAGTTTGTCCAGCGTGCCGCCGGTGTGCCCCAAGCCGCGTCCGCTGATCATCGGCACGTACAATCCCGCCGCCGCCACAATCGGCGCCAATATCAACGACGTCTTATCGCCAACTCCGCCCGTCGAATGTTTGTCCACCTTCGCCGCCGGCAAATCCGACCAGTCCAGCACCGATCCCGAATTCAGCATGGACTCGGTCAGCGCCGCCAGCTCCGCGCGGGTCATGCCTCGCCACACCACGGCCATCAAAAATGCCGCCATCTGGTAATCCGGCACGCGCTCGTGGGTCGCGCCCGAAATCAGAAACTCGATTTCTTCGCGGGACAATTCCCCGCCGTCGCGTTTCTTGCGGATGAGGTCAACTGCGCGCATTCAGAGGTGAACGCCAAGCTAGCATCGCGCCACACCCGAGTCAACGAAGGGTCATTGCCGGGGATATTTCTGTTTCCAGCGCAGCAGCCCATAGGCCGCCGCAATCAGCGTTACACCCACTCCGACGTAGATATGCCAGCCATGAAGATCCAAAGCGGAGAAGATCGCCGCCGCGACGACGACTGCAAAGGAAATCGCGGCCTGGTGCCGAGTGCGTGATGGCGTCGGTGCCGATTGCGTAGTGAAATTTACAATTTCAGGGTTTTCGCCGCGATCTCCGCGGCCGTCGTGCGCATCTCGTCGTGAATCCGGCCGTTCGAGACCAAAATGTCCGGCCCGCCCGCGCGATACGCGCCGCCGGATAAATCCGTAACCTTCCCGCCCGCTTCTTGCACCAGCAAAATTCCCGCGGCCGTGTCCCACGACTTCAACCCAAATTCCCAGAACGCCTCAAATCGTCCGCAGGCCACCGAACACAGATCGAGCGCCGCCGACCCGTCGCGCCTTACTCCATGCGATCGCAGCGTATATTGCCAATAATAATGAATGTTCCCGTTGTCGCCCCGTTTGTGCGTCGGAAAGCCAGTCGCTACCAAACTGGTCGACAGCTTTTCGATCGTGGAAACATGAATGGGTTTTCCATTCAAAAACGCGCCAGCCCAACGCATGGTAGAAAACAGTTCATCGCTGACCGGGTTAAACACCACGCCGACAATCGGCTCGCCATCCAGCAGCAATCCAATCGAAACCGCAAAACACGGATACCCGTGCGCGAAATTCGTGGTCCCATCCAGCGGATCCACGTGCCATTCATAACGCGACGCCGCCGCCGCGCCGCTCGACCCCTCTTCCGCCACGATCCGATGCTCCGGAAATTCGCGCCGCAGACGCCCCACGATCAACGCCTCCGATCGCTTGTCCGTCTCGGTCACCAAATCGACGTCGCCCTTATAGCTGATTTTCTGCGGACGGCTATGCTCGGCCAGCAACACCGCTCCGGCTTCATGTGCCGCTTCCAGCGCAACTTTAAGAAATTTTTCCATGGGCTTTGAACGGGCTCTCGGCTACTTCGGCGCGGGCGCCGTGAAATATTGTTTGCGATACCGGACCGTGTCGCCGGTATTCACCTTCACCACCAGATGCCGCGTGCTACCCGGCGGCGGCTGCGGCGTCGGGTAGTAGCCCAGCAAATATTGGGTTCGCAGTTCGCGATTGATCCGATCGAAAATTCCGTCCAGTTCGCTCACGTTGGTTGGATAGTACATCGCGCCGCCGGTGCTGTCCGTAATCGTCACCATGGCGTGCTCGCCCGCCGTATTCCAGCCCGCATCCGATTTCATCGGCCGCACCACCACCGTGTACAGCAGCGCATCCGAAGCAATCGCCGCCCGCCGCGTCGCGTCAAACTTCGATACGCTGGTCGTCTCGCCCGCATCCGTGATGATCACCAGCGCGCGCCGGCGGTCCGCTCCCTGCCGCTTCACCGCTTGCGAACCCAAGACTACCGCATCGTACAGTGCGGTCCCCATATCCGGCGTGGTATCTACCCGCCGCACCGCGTTCTCCAGCACTTTAGGGTCGCCCGAAAAATTGCACAGCTGCACCACTTCGCTGGTGAACGAAAAAACCGCCACGCGATCGTCCGGCCGCACCACTTCTTTCACGAAGCGTTCCGCCGCGTCGCGCTCGATTTTCAATTCGATCGTCGCCGACCCGCTGGTATCCACCAGCAGCACCAGGTCCAACGGCCGGTTGGTCTGCGGCTCAAACCGCACAATCTTCTGCTCCACATTCTCTTCGAAGAGTTGAAATGCGGTCTGCGGCAATCCGATCACCGGCTCGCCATTGGCGTCGACCACGCTGGCGAGAATGTTCACCAGGTCGGTCTGAATACGGATGGGCTGTTTTTGTTTCTGCGCGGCGGCCGCTTGCGGTTGTGCGTGGGCTTTTTCCAGCAGTCCAATGGCGTCAATCGGGAGGTAAATCGCCGCCAGCACCAAGGCAATCACGCGATAGTTCGATGCCGTCGATTTCCTCGGTTTCGTCGATTTCGTCGATATCATCTAGGAGATCGATTCTTTCGGGCGCGAAATAGCTTCCTGCCAGGACTTTTCGCCTTCGGCCCACACCGCGCCGCCCGCGAAATATTCCTTCTTCCAGATCGGCACCACCCGCTTCAGCGTGTCAATCGCGTAGCGGCAAGCGTCAAACGCCGCCGCCCGGTGCGCCGACGTGATCACAACGACCACGCTGGTCTCTCCAATTTCCAGCCGCCCCAGACGGTGCACAATCCCCACGCGATGGATCGGAAATTTCTGGTGGATCTCGGCTCCAATCTCACGAATCTTCGCGTAGGCCATGGTTTCGTAAGATTCGTATTCCAGGTAAAGGGTTCGCTGCCCCTTGAAGTTATTGCGCACGAAGCCGTCGAAGACCACCACCGCGCCATCTTCCGGCGCTTTCAACTGGGCCACCAGCGCTGCGGTATCGATGCGTTCGCGCACCAGCAAGAAAATGTCGTCGGAGTGCGCCACTGTCAGCCTCCGCTCACCGGCGGCAGGAACGCCACCTCATCGCCCGTCGCCAGCGGCTGGCGCCAGTCGGCATATTCCTGGTTCACCGACGTCGCAATCGACCCGCGAAATTCCGCCAGCTTCGGAAACCGCCGTCCGTAGCGCTCGAATAAATCATCGACCTTCGCGCCGTCCGAAAGCTCCGCCTCTTCCTGCGCCAGGCCGGTAATTTCCTTAAGTTGTCCGAAGAAAAGCACGCGGATTCGCATGAACTCTTATTCTATCGTGCCGCCCGCCGCAACGCGAACGCCCCGCGCAGCGGTGTAAGCGCACGCCCGAGGGGTCTATCTCGCGGGCGAAACCGCCAGCCGCGCTACCATCTCGAGCCGTACCGACGCCCGCTGCAACGCCGCGGTCAGCGCCTCCGCTTCGCGATCGACCGCTGCGCGATCCATTCGGTCCAAGGCCTCGCTCAACCCCGGCATCAATTCCGCCGCGTATCCGGCATAACTTCCCGGCGCGTAAATGGTGTGCTTGTACCACGGCCGGTTGGTCAGTCCCGCCGGATTCAGCAAACTCTGCTCGGTCTCCACCAATTCGCGGTTAATCCTGTCCTGCACCGCCGGTACGATCGAACCGTGCGCACTCTGCAACGCCGCCGACGCGTGCGTCGCCGCCATCGTCAGCTGTGACGATGCTTCGACCACCGCCTTGAGCTTCTCGTTGGCTACGCCCGCTTCCTGCGCCCGTGAACTCATCGCATTCGCCGTCCGCGAAATTTCCCAGGCATACGCCGGATAATCGAACGGCAATACGTCGGCCTCGTCCAGCCGCAGCGTCACCGTCCCCAGCAATTTCGCCAGCGTCGCGTGATACGCAAACGTTGGATCGCCAAAAGTTTTCATCCAATAGAAATCGTCATAAATCGAATGATAGACGCCGTAATCTCCAATGAACCCCATATCCAGCGAGGGAATCCCGGCGTGATCGAAAAACGCGCAAAAATCCGAACCCGCACCCAAATCTCCCAACGGGGCGTCCGCCGTCGGCTCCGCTTTCGGGGTCAGCCGCGCCGCCCCGCTAAACTGTCCCTCTGAATTGTTGGAATGTTCCAGCCACACGTCGTAGACGCTGCGCGCCCCAGTAGGATCCGGCACGTCCCGCGCCGCATCGCGAATTAATTCCTTCAGCGATGGCGTCCCCGACCCGCTGAAATTCGGCCCGGCCACTCCCACATCGGTGTTGATATAGGCCACGGCTTTTTCCTGCAGCTCGGCCAAATGCGCTTCGACAAATTCCGTCGAACCAATCAACCCCGGTTCCTCGCCATCCCATTCGCACATCACAATGGTGCGTCGCGGCTTCCATCCCGCCTTCGCCAATTCGCCCAGGGCCCGCGCCGTTTCCAGCATCGCCGCCGTTCCGCTGCCTGGATCCACCGCGCCATACACCCAGGCGTCATGATGATTTCCAAGCATCACCCATTCGTTGTCGGCGGTGCCATGGAGCTTGGCCACCACGTCGTAAATCGGCCGCTGCTGATAATCCACTTCCACCTTCATCCGCAGCGTCGTGTACTCCGATCCCATGTGATAGGTGAACGGCAAGCCGCCTTGCCATCCGCGCGGGACGTGCACTCCGCCCATGTCCGCCAAAATCGCCGCGGCGTCCTGCGCATTGATTGGCAGCGTCGGAATGTGCGCCAGATTTTTCGCTTCCGCCGGGGTCACTCGTTTCGCCCCGCGCGTCGCTCCCACTCCGGACGTCAGCGGATCCCCCGGATAGATTTCCGTGTATTCCACCGAGCCGCGCTGGATTCCGCTCATCGGCCGCCACGGGCCGGTGGGAAACACATCGCCTTGCGCGTATCCGTCGTCGCCCGGATCGGAGTAAATCACCACGCCAACCGCCTGGTGTTCTTCGGCTAGCTTGGTTTTGATGCCTCGATAACAGCGTCCATAACGCGCCAGCGCGATTTTCCCCGCCACGCTGATCCCCATCGAGGCCAGCGCGCGATAATCTTCCTGCGTTCCATAATTCACGTAAACAACCGGGGCGGTCACCTCTCCCGACGGCGAAAACGCATTGAATGCACCTACGGCATTGGGGTTCGCGCTGTCTTTATCCACTTCATAGGGACGTTCGGGCGTGGCCAGCTTTTTGTTTTCCGGCGTGACCAGTTCCAGGCTCACTTCGCGCGGCAGGCCCAGCCACGCGCTATAGGTGACGATATCGGCGTCGAAACCGTAGCTGCGATATTGGTCGCGCAGCCACTCGGCCAGCCGGTGGCTCCCTTCGGTCCCGGCCATGTGCGGTTCGCTGGTGATGTGCCGCAGATTGCTTTCGGCGTGCGCCGGGTCCGGGATCGTGCGCAGTTTCTGTTCCAACTCCCGTTCCGGCTCGACCCGGGGCTTGGTGAACCCGCGGATGGCATGGGTTTCCTGCGCGCGCAGCAGAACCGGATCCATCAACAATCCTGAAACCAGCATCACCGCCGCGCACACTCGCCTCTTGGAAATCCCCATTCGCACCCCGCGTTATTTCCACGAACGAAAATTCTATCCCATCTGCCATGCTTAACCTGCAGTTCATTCAGTTCGTGTTACTTTATTTTCGACGCCGATGAATGATTCGAACCAACCCTCCGCGGTGGCGAAAGTTGCAGTCCAACCTTGGCTTGAAACTTGCACTGGATGCGCCGCCTCTCTAAGATAAAATGTCGATACCAAAAATATTAGGAGCCAGCTAGAGAATGCCGCGGGTTTTGATCTCGGGCGGCACCGGCCTGATCGGTTCCGCGCTCACCGCTGCGCTGCGCGCCGACGGCCTAACCGTCAATCACCTGGTCCGACGGAAAGAACCAACCTCACCCGGCGAAGTCGCCTGGACTCCCACCAGCGCCATCGTCGACATTGCCGCCATGGAAGGTCATGACGCCGTGGTGCATCTCGGCGGCGCCAACCTGGCCCAGGGCCGCTGGACAAAATCCCGCAAGCAGATCCTGCGCAACAGCCGCGTCGACACCACCCGCGTGCTCGTCGACGCGCTCGCTCGCCTGCAAAAAAAACCATCCGTTCTTATTTGCGCTTCAGGAGTCGGCTACTACGGCAGCCGCGGCGACGAAATCCTCACCGAAGGAAGCGGCAACGGCAGCGACTTCCTCGGCATGACCTGCCGTGCTTGGGAAGCCGAAGCTACCCGCGCCAATTCCAATGGCATCCGCACGGTCATCGCCCGCTTCGGGGTCATCCTCGCCGCCCACGGGGGCGCACTCCCCGCCATGGTCGCCCCATTCAAGCTCGGCCTCGGCGCCCGCCTCGGCTCCGGCAAACAATGGATGTCCTGGATCACGCTCCCAGATGTCGTTGCGATCCTGCGCTGCGCAATAGAAGTGCCGACCTGGAGCGGCGCCTACAACGTCGTCGCCCCCAGCCCCATACAAAACGCTGAATTCACCCGCGTGCTCGCCAAAGTTCTGCACCGGCCGGCGTTTTTGGCCGCCCCCGCCATCCCGCTGCGCCTCGTCCTCGGCGAAATGGCCGATTCGCTCCTCCTCGCCAGCCAGCGCGCCGAACCCGCCAAACTCCAAGCCGCCTCCTACCGCTACCGCCAAGAAAATCTCGAAGCCGCCCTCCACGACATGCTCGGCAAGCGCTAATCGCCGCGCCCCAAAATCGCCACAAACAAAATCCGTGTCATTGTCGAATACCCTCCACGCGCATCTACTCGCGCGCCGTCTGCGCAAGCCTTCGTATCGCGCGCCGCACAATTATTGTTCATCCCCTCTCGCATGACCTCTTCCAAAGTAGGAATCCGTGCCCTGATCAGTTCCATTGCGAGACTTATCCCTGTCACCCGCGCGCTTTTCCAAACCAACGCCAAGCTCTCAGGGAGAAATCGCATTCACTTCGGCTGAATCAACCATCCCTAAGCTTCTGAATCTATTCGCCGCAACGAAGTTATCGACAACGTCAGCTAAAACCGCGCGCGCTGAGCCGCATTGGCACACCGTGTGCCTTCATGCTTTGCAAATGAATATTTTTTCCAAGTCGACGTCGCGCGTGATGCCGGGAGCGGCATCACGCGCACTACACGCCGCGGCCTTTTTTTTCTCCTCAGCATAATTTCCTTCGGTTGCGGATACGCCGGAAGTCCACCGGCAAAAGAAGTCGTCGTCCTCATCAACCCGCCCCGCGCAACCGTCGCGCTAGGCCAGACCCAGCAATTTCAGGCCAGCGTTACCGGCGCCACCAACGCCGCCATCACCTGGGACGTCAACGCCATCCCCGGCGGAAGCCCCGCCACCGGCACAATTTCATCCGCAGGCTTTTACACCGCGCCCGCCAATCTCCCCAATCCTCCCACCATTACCGTCACGGCCGTCAGCCAGGCCAGCCCGCAAGCTAACGCCTCAGCCATCGTCACCCTCACCGGCACTCTCCAAATTAGTCTGACGCCCGGAAGCGCCTCGGTCCCAGCGAGTGGCGCACAAGTCTTCACCGCCACCGTTTCCGGCGCTGGAAATTTGCCAACGACCGTCACCTGGTCGGTCAACGGCGTGGCCGGCGGCAGCCAAGCCATCGGCACCATCATCGCCAATGGACCAAATTCCGCCGTCTACACCGCGCCATCCACGATCCCCTCGCCTCCCACCGTCACCATCGCCGCAACCAGCACCGCCGACCCCACCAAATCCGCAACCGCGACCGTCACCATTACCTGCGCCGACACGAATTCCATTTCGCCATCGTCCGCCAATCTCGCCCTCGGCCAAACGCAATCCTTCACCGCCTCGTTATGCGCCGCGCGAACTGCGCAAATTATCTGGGACGTAAACGGCATCGCCGGCGGCAACGCCACGTTTGGCACTATCGCGGTCACCAGCCCAACCACCGCGACTTTCATGGCACCGCAAAATCTCCTGTCCCCCAATTCGTTTCCGATTCACGCCACCGCCGGCGCGGTCACCGCGTCGGCCACCGTGACGATCGTCAGCAACATCGCCGTCAGCATTTCGCCTGCGAGCGCGAACTTAAATCCAAATCAGCGCCAAACTTTCTTGCCGACCGTCACCGGCACCACCAATACCGCGCTCGCCTGGACCGTCAACGGAATCGCCAACGGCAACGCAAACGTTGGCCAGGTTTGCCAGCAAGGCACGAGTCCGTGCCAACCGCCCAGTATTCCGTCGACGGGCAACGTCGATTACCTCGCACCGGCCGCGGTACCTGCCGCCAATCCCGTCGCGCTCACTGCCACCAGCTCCGCCGATCCATCCCGCAGCGCCAACGCCGTCGTCACCATCGCCGGAACCGCAACCAACATCTCCGTGACCGTCTCGCCGTTCTACATTTTTCTTTCGCCTTCCGCCGGCACCGCAGTCACCCAACAATTTTTCGCCAATGTCACTGGCAGCTCCAACACCGCAGTGACTTGGTCCGTGCAAAGCGCCGTCGCCGGCGAGGGTTGCACCGGCTCCTTCTGCGGCTCCATCACCGCCGCCGGAATTTACTCCGCGCCGAGCGGCGCACCCACGCCCAACGCCATCGCGGTCCTCGCCACCAGCGTCGCCGACACCACCAAATTCGCCGCCGCCACGGTCGCCCTCACCAGCGGTCCGGTCATCGAAGTCCTGCTGCCCTCCAGCGTTTTTGCCGGCGCGGTCGAAAGCTTTCCACTCGTCGTGCAGGGAGCCAATTTCGTCGCCGGAACCGGCCTAACCGCCTCGAGCATTTTGATTAACGGCACGCCTCGCGCTACGTCTTGCTCCAGCACGACCTCTTGCGCCACTGCGCTCAATCTCTCCGATGTCCAGACTCCCGGCACGCTCACCATCCAAATCGATAATCTCGCACCCACTCGAGTGCTATCGAACCCTGTTCCATTCGTAATCATCCCGCTCGACACTTCGGTCGGCGCCATCTCACCGACCGCCGCGCAACCCACCGCCGGTGCAATCACCTTGCTCGTCCCCGAGCCCACCACCGCCGCCGAATCCGCGCCGCTCAACGTCGCTTTCCTCGGCCCACTCACCCAGGGGAATTGCGAAATCGCCGGATCGCCCGTCACCGTCACCCGCCCCGCCTCCGGAACCATCACGACCAGCCTCTGCATTCAGGGCACCGGCCTCGATCCCAACTTCACCTATTCCTTCACCGGCGCCGGTGGCGTGCCCGCCGGCAGCGACCTGCCGGTGACGGCCTCCGCCATCACCGGATTATTTCCGAACATGATCGAACTCGATCTGCAACTTTCCAGCACCACTCTGCCCGGCGTCCGCACGCTCTTCATCACTACCCTGAACCACGACCGCGCGGTGGCTACCGGAATGCTGGAGGTGAAGTGAAAATGGAAATGAAAATGAAGCTGAAAATTAAAATGCGGAAGTTCATTCCGCCGATTCTTCTGGCGCTCGGCGCGCTCTTCGCCGCCACCGCCGCAAACTCCACCACCCTCGTGCGTATGTCGGTCGCCCAGCTGACGCACGCCGCTCAACTCGTCGTCCGCGCGCGCTGCGTCGCGAATTCCACCGCCTGGAACCACGGCGAAATCTGGACCTTCACTTCTTTCGCGGCGGAAGAAACCTGGAAGGGCGCGCGAAATCCAAACTCCAACGAGGTTCTGACCGTGCGTCTGCTCGGCGGTGCCGTCGGAAATCTCACCTCCAATGTTTCGGCCGTTCCGCGTTTCGTTCCCGGCGAAGAAGTAATCCTCTTCCTCGAGCCCATCGCGCGCGGAGATTTCTCGGTCGTCAGTTGGATTCAGGGCACGTTCCGCATTCGACGCGATATCCGCACCGGCCAGCAAATCGCAGTACAAGACACCGCGTCCTTCGACACCTTCGATCCGTCCACCCGTGAATTTCGAGCCTGCGGGTTGCGTCACATCGCCATCGAAGATCTCCATCGCCTGGTCAACTCTGCGACCTGCGTCACCGCCGATTGCGCAGCACAAGGAACCAAATGAATCGCCGTACCGCTACAACCTTCGCCATAGCGCTCCTGCTGATCTGCCCGCAGAATGTGCACGCCGGCCTGTACACATTCGATTCCACGGTTCCCGCCGCCGGCGGCTGCCCGCAACCCAATCATTTCAATCTCGCGCTCTCCGACCCGCTCAACCGCCGCTGGAGCACTTCCCTGCCGTCGCTACTTCAGCCGACGGTTCTTACCGTGGCCGCCTCCGGAACTCCTGCACAGCTCACCGAAATCGAAGGCGCCATCTCCGATTCCTTCGGCGCCTGGTCCGGCGTCACCGGCACCACCTTCAACGCCACCGCCTATCCCGGCCTGGTCGCGCCACTCGCCCGCGTCGCCGCCCAGAACTCCTGTTCCGACGACGCCGAAGACAACGTAGACGGCCTCAACACCATTTGCTTCAACCAGTCCAGCGACGGATTCACCACCGGCGTGCTGGCCTTCACTCGCACCATCACCGCCAACGCCGTCGGCGTCACCGTCGGCTCCTCCGCGCCCGCTCAGTTCGTCGGCCAAATTCTCGATTCCGACACGCTGTTTCGCAACGATGGCCAGGCGATCTACGCCACACCCGCCGCACTCGCCAACGCTCAGGGCCGGGGCGCCTACGATCTGGAATCGCTGCTCACTCACGAACTCGGCCACTGGCTCGGCCTCGATCATTCCGGCGTTTTCCGCGCCATCATGTTTCCTCTGGCCCCGCCGCCCGGCCAGTTCATCGGCGATCGTCCTACGCCCACCACCCCAGACGGCCCGCTTGCCGACGATGACCGCACCGGCGCGCGTTTCCTCTACCCTGATCCCCACGATTCCCTAAACGTCGGCGCCATTCGCGGCCAAGTCCTTCCCGCGAATTCATTCGCGCTCGCCACCATCGCGCCCTCGTCGCCCGGCTTCTCCGTCACCGGCATGGTCGGCGCTCAAGTCGTAGCCGTCGACGCCAGCACCGGCGCCGTTGTCGCCGCTACTCTCGGTGGTTGGAGCTGCAATGCGACCAATCCACCCACGGTTTTCGACGGCTCCTTCGATCTGGAGCGTCTTCCCCTCAATCGTTCCTACAACCTTTACGCCGAACCGCTCGTCGGCCTCGCCGCGCCCGCAAATTTCAGCTTCGTCTTCGCCGGCCTGTGCTCCAGCAGCGCCTCACCCAACTGCACCGCGCCGCCGGTCAACACCAACTTCAACATCCGCATCTTTTCCGCTTCGCCGTAGCTCTCGCGTTTCAGCTGTCGTGCCAAAAAAAAAGGCCCCCGGGATATTCCCGGGGGCCTTTCGTTTTCGTCAGTCCGCCGCCTACTGGCTCGGCAAAACTTCCTGCGAGAATCCAATCGTATTCACCGACTTCAACTTCGGCGTTTCCGGCGGCAAGTTCGCCGGGCCCAGCGTGAAGTTCAAATCGAAGTGGTAGTCGCGAGGGCTCGGCGGAGCATATACGCCGCTACCCTTGTAGGTTCCCACCGCCTGCCGGTTGTAATAGAAGCTCACCAGTGAACCTTCGTAGTGACAGACAAGTCCCCACTGCTCAAGGAAGCGCAGGAAGTTGTGTACCCCGCCATCGGTCCCGAAGTCCTGGGTTCCTCCGAATTGCGGGAAGGGGATGCCCTTTCCGCCGATGATCGCCGCGCGATAAGCCGTCGGGTTCGCATTGCGGTGTGTACCGGAGATGTCCTGCGGGAAGGTAAACGAGTTGGCGTCGTTCCAGTTGTTCGAGAGGAACGTCACCGCATCGCCCGCAATCGCCGCGGCGATGCTGTTCGCGGCGGTAAACACGCCGTTGGTTGGTCCATTGTAGTCGCCTTGCACGTACACTGGATTTTCGGCCGCGATGGTCAAACCGCAAGCCACCGGACCGCACGAAGTGCCCAGGTTCAGCACCGAACCATCGATGATTTTCAACGCGCGCCGGAAGAACAACACGCCATTGACGCGCGCGTCCTGCGTACTCGTGTATTGCACATCGGGCCGGTTGGGGTGCACGCCGCAGACCGCCCGCGACGTCGTCACCGTATTCATATAACCGCCGGCGTTCCACAGTCCGGGCAGCAGGCCCGCCACCGGATTTGCCGGAGCGGTTTCCACGCCACCGTAGACACGTAGAACTCCGTCGCCTTCCAGGTCTTCTCCCTGGTTCAATGCTCCGTCCGGGCAACCGTTGGTCACGTCAGCCGGATTCACAAAATCGTTGAAGCCGAACGATCCAGTGCGCACCGTAGCCGCGTTTGGATCTTTTAGTTCGCTGCGGCGATCGGAAAAATACACGGTGAAGCCGGTGTCCAGGTTATTCAGACCCAGCCCCGTTTGATTGTTCTTCAACCAAGCAGCGAGATTTTTTGCGTCGAGTTCGACGTAGTTCATCACGCCGGCAGCGTAGACCGGCGCGGGGTTCACATCCACTTGCCGGTAAGTCCCTTCGCGCGTGTCGTACAACGCCATCGGCCAGAAGTCCGTAGCCAGATAGCCGGTGCCCAGAAGTCCTGAAATCGTCCCGCAGCCGGTGCCCAGGCCAACCCAGGAAGGATTGTCGCGGACCCGGGCTAACCGGATGACCGCGTTCGGGCTCGGATCCGTGCACAGTGCGTTGATCGTCGCGGTCGCGCTACCCGCCACCACCGGACCCTGAGCCGGGAAACCCACCGCGCTGCCGGACGGCAAGGTCGGTACTCGACCCACCACCGTCGCATTCGGATAAGTGATGTTCGTGGCGCCGTCCGAACCGATATACGCGCCAGTCGGCGCGATATCCCGTCCGGTGTACCCCAGGTTCAAAATCGTTTGGGTCACGTCGGTCCAGGCTCCGCCCACCGTTTGCGTTTCGATCTTGAGGCAACCTTGAATCGTCGCTTGTCCCGCCAGCATCCAGTAGCCGGTCAACGAGCTATACGCGGTCACGCCGTTCTGCACCGGCAAGGGATATTTGTTTCCCGCCGGCACATTATTTGCCCCGCTCAACCACGCAGGTGCTGCCGCATTGGTTGAAAACGCCAGCGTCTTCAAGTCGATCGGCGGCGTGGCCGTAACGGTATCCAGCGCCATCATGTCTGCGTCGGTGCAGCCGCCGCTCGGGCCGTAATCGTCCAGCATGATCCGCAAACCAGCTTCCGAAAAATATTGCTGCGCAAATTCCGCTGGATTCGCCGCCAGCTCTCCCGGCACCGCTCTGCGGATCAGCGAGATCGGCGTTTGAATTCCGCTCAACGCGGTCGAGGTTAGGTTCAATTGCGCCACGTGGTTGGCCAGTTGCCCGTTGTACGCGCCTTCCACTCCGGTGGTCGTGCTGCCCCATGCGGGGTTAACCGCCGTGCTGATCGCCCCGTATACGCTGTTGCTTCCCGGAGCCGTACTGCCTTCGGTGAACGCTAGCTCACGCCATGATGCATTCGTGTATGGCGCGCCACCCGGCTCATTGGCCAGCGTCGGGTCCGGCGATAGCGCGATCGAAACGTTGCCGCCATACGCCGCACCGGCCCCCGTGACCGGCGATCCGTTTTCTAGATTGGTGCGGATTACTTCTCCGGTCGCCGTAACTTTGTCTCCCAGGAACAGCGGGCCCTGGTTCGGAGTCAGCCACAAATTTCCATTGGTATGCGTCCGGCCGCCGAACCCGAACGAAGGTCCATTGAAGAACGCGATGTCCGAGTCCGAATAAATTCCAAATTGAAATACCGGAATGGCCACCACTTGCACCTGCCGGGTCAGCTTCACTTCCGAACCCGTCGCGGTGGTGCGCGCCGATACGGTCAAAGTAAACGGCGTGATCAAGCCCTGCATGCCCGCGTATGGGCTCGGCGGCAGAATGGTCGAGTTGCTCGCCAGCGGGTTGCCGAAGGCGTCTGGCACGAACGTGATTTGATAGCTCGAAGTTCCCGACCCATTCAAAAACTGGATTCCCGGAATCACCGGAGGAGTTGACGTGATCGTGGCGATGTCCGTCGGCGTCAGCTTGCCGTTCGTCGAGAACGTGGTGCCCACGTCCGAAGTGAGCTGTTCCATGCCCGCTTCCGCGCCATAAAACGCCGACTCGCGGCTCTGGTTGTTGCCGCCCAGCCGCTGATCGGTCATCACCATCCAGCTCATGCCCACCACAATCGCGGACACCAGCAGCAAAATCAGCAGAGCGGTGATTAGCGCCACGCCTTTCTCTCGTTGAACTCTCACAGCGAATCTCCTTTGGTTCGGTCGTGCGGTATGAATTCGCAAATTCCTCATGGCGTGGTCTGTGTCGCGGATGTTTGGAATTGGTTGGTGAAGGCCAAGCTGCGCACGCAAACTTGCGTGCTCAAATTATTGCGGATGAATTCTGGGCTGCTGAGCGCCGTATAGGTATTCTCCGACCGGCCCGCCGCGAAAATATTTACGGCCCGAATCAGTCCCGGCGTGTCCGGAAGGATCGGCGTCGGCGCATTGCCCGGACCCAGCGGGTAGACGCCCACCGCGTCGCTCGACCCGGTCAGGTCGTAGCTGAAGGACAGATCTTCGATCATATCCGCGATGTCGAGCGGCGGATTCGCCGGTGCCGCTGCCGGATAATTCGGATAATTCACCTGCCGGACCAATTGCGGTGCCGCTGGATTCGTAAAATCAACGTAATAGGTGACCATCCAAACTCGGGTAATCGTCGTCGGCGGAAAGACGCCGCCAGGTCCCAGATTGGCCACGGTCCCGTTGGCCTTCCCCGTTTGATTCAGTCCACCGGGATCGCCCGCCGCAAAATTAATCGTGTTTCCGGCTACGCTGGTCACATACTCCAGCGCCGTCCCGTTCTGGTTGTGAAACATGATCAGGTTGCCGGCGGAAATAGGCTGCACCACTCCCGGCATCAAAAAGCACGCCGGAGTCATGGTCACGAACGCGCCCGTCGGGCTGATCACGCCCGCGCAAACTGGCACTGCCGGCGCGGCCTGCACTACTGGAAAGCTGTAAAGATGATTGCCCACCGCATCGGCCAGCGTGTCGTCGTTGTACAAGATGTTGATGATGTCGGTGCGGGTCCCCGAGACCAGTGGAAGATTGGTGTTCGGATTGATCGAGGTCGCAAACTGCCCGAGTTGCGAGCCCGGCGTAATCGCCGGAATCGCGGTGTAAGTCGTTGGAAAGGTCCCGGCAATTCCCGGCCGGTTCACCAGCGAAGTCGCGCCGTACGGAATGGTGATCCCGCCTTGCGGAATTCCCTCGCCAGCCTGCGCGATATCCCGGACCATGAAGTGCATTCCGGCCCGCAAGTTTTCCTGGGTGTTGGCCTGCATCGCGATCGCTTGGGTCGCGTGTTGTGCTTGCAGCAGTGCGGCCGTAGCCGCGCCCAGCACCGTGACGGTGACCGCCATTGAGACCATCAGCTCCAGAAGTGAAAATCCGTTTCGACGCTTCATTCCGTGCTCCTCGGAATTCTTAGAAAGATGAGACATAGGTCGTCAGCACGTACTGGCGGGTCCACCGCCCCGCCGTGTAGTCGATCGTAATCACCACCTGCTTCAGGTTCGGCTTGCCCACCACCGTGGTGATCGCGATGGTTCGCTTGAAATTGGTCAGGGGCACCAAAACGTCGTCCGCCGTGCCTAGAATCTTGTCCGGCCCGGGCATGATGATCGAAGCCAGCGGCGCGGCGGTATCGTTCACCGAACCCACCAGCCCGTCCGGTCCCGGCACGGTCAGCGCCAGCGGCCCGGGCAAGAACAGCCCCGCCGGATTTCCCACTCCGAAATTCGAAACCTGCGCAAAAGTCGCATTGGCGTTGTACTTCGCCGTGAAAATAGCCTCCGCCGCCTCTTCCGCTTTCTGCTGCGCGATGAAATCGTCTTGCGAACCTTTCATGTACGCCAGCGAATCGCCCAGCATCGCCGCCAGTCCCAGAATTCCGACCGCCAGTATGCTCATGGCGATCATCGTTTCCATCAGCGTGAAACCGTGCTGCGAATTCTTCTTCGTTTGCCGCATTTTCCTCAGCTCCTTCAAAACTGAAACCAGCGAGCGTCCGCGCCCTTCCAGCCGCGCACCCGGCCCGTACTGCCCAGTACCGTGATGGCTCGTATCGATAGCGGATTGCCCGGCACTCCCAAAAACACCGTGCCGTTAATCGGCTGTAACGTTGCTGCGCTCACCAGCTCGCCGTCGCTTTGAAATATCATTCCCGCCGCCGGTCCGCCGACCGTGCCGCCGAACACAATCGCGCCGCTGTTGCCGTAGCCGTCGGGCGTATCCACATATCCCGGGTACACATAAAATTGCTCCGGAAACTGAATCGGCGTCGTGCTCAGCACCGGGTTCACTGCCCCGCCGCCCGCCGTCAAGGTGTTCAGTTCCGTAATCACCACTTCGTACTGCGGTCCGTCAGCTGACGCCACCACCGGAAAAGTCACCTGCACGTAGCGCCGGTTCGCCAGCGAATATTCCCGGGCTTGCCGCAGCTGGTCGAGCACTTGCCTCATGCCCGCGTCGTACTTCGCAGCTTGAATCGCCGGCTGGAAAGCCCCGATCGCGATCCCGAAAATGATGATGATGATCCCCAGGGCCACCGATAGCTCCAGCATCGAGAAGCCCCGCTCCCGCGATCCGTCTCGGTTTCCGCTTCGCATTTCCGGTCCCATCTGTTTCACGTTTCACCCTCAAATCGCCCTGTATTTCGGCGCACGCTTCGTCTCGTCCGGCGCTAGTAGTGCATTTCACAGGCCAGCGGAGAGTCTTCGTATGTATATTTATTTACAATGAGTTAAACAAGATCAACCACTAGGCGAGATTGGCGGCCCAAAGAAGTGGGGTAAAAACGTTACATAACATCCGTTGGACTACTGCTGTGTAGGAGACATGGCTTTGCGGCTTTTACGGAGGGTCGGAGCAGGACCGGAATGAATCCGGCGCCCCGTCCGCGATCAATCTGCGATCAAATCGATGAGACTTATCGCTGCTCCAACTAATCTCGGCTGCGCAGCTTCGACAGCAATCGCAGAATTTCCAGGTACAACCAGATCAACGTAACCATCAAACCGAACGCGCCGTACCACTCCATATATTTCGGCGCGCCGGCCGCCGCCGCGCTTTCAATGAAGTCAAAATCCAGCACCAGATTCAGCGCCGCCACAATCACCACAAACACGCTGAACGCAATTCCTATCGGTCCCGACCCATTAATCGTCGTGAAGTGAATCCCAAAAAATCCCAGAACGATTTGCGCCAGATAAAAAATCGCAATCCCGCCCGTCGCCGCGATAATTCCCAGCTTGAAATTCTGCGTCACTGGAATCAGTCCGGAGCGGTACGCCAGCAGCAGCGCGAACATCGTTCCAAACGTCAGGCTCACCGCCTGAATCGCAATCCCGTGATAACGCACCTCGAACATCGCCGAGATGCCGCCCAGCACCAACCCTTCCAGCAGCGCATAAATCGGCGCGGTCACCGGCGCCCAGGTTTTCTTGAACATGGTAATCAGCGCAAAAATAAATCCGCCAATCCCGCCGACCAGCAGCATCGGCACCACCGCCTGCGGGTTTCCCGAATCCATGAAAACTTTCCAGGTCCACGCCGCCGTCGCCACCACGCACAACAAAAGGAATCCCGTTTTGTTGACCGTCCCCCGCACCGTCATCGCCTCGCCGATACTGGCGCCTTCGCCCTCGAACGCCTTCGGGTTCAACGCCGGGTTCGACGTCCTCATCAAATCCGCCACGGTAGTTCTCCTTTTGCGCGTGCCTGCGCTGCACAGTTCCAATCCGGCCCAGGGAAACACAATCCTACCCGAGCCGCGTCAAATTGTCTTGCACCACAGAATTAAACGCAGGATCGAAACGGAAGAGAAAAAATCACACGAGGATTTGGTAGCGCTAACGGGAATCGAACCCGTATTTCAGCCTTGAAAGGGCCGCGTGCTAACCGTTGCACCATAGCGCCAAGGGAGGTTTTTGTGCGTCGGCGCAACAAAAGTGCAACTGACTTTTGTATCGCTCCACCGCCTCAGTATTGTACTACGACTTTGTGGTCTCCATGCGGTCCGACGAAAGCGCACCGCCGTACCACACCGATAGCCCGGCCAATCGTGATCTCATTTCAATTTGCGCGATTATCTCCCAAGTTACTAATCAGCCTGCATTCCTTTCCATCGAGATGGACGCGCGTGTCGGGCTCACCTACCCTTGCTACATGCACCTACCCCTGAGAAAAGCTCTTAGCGTCAAATACCTCGCCGCCGAAGTACACGCTCTCCTCTTTGTCTCCATGTGGGCTCTTTATTTGATTTTCTCGCAACCTCTGTTCGACGGACCGTCCGCCTTTCCTTTCTTAATCCTCTTTTTTGCTGACTTGCCTATTTCGTTCATCGCCTTCGGAGTGATGTTCACAAGCGTCAGCATGGGAACGGTCGCAGCCGTTGCGTGGGGCATATTGGGAACTGCGTGGTGGTTCGCTATCGGTGGCGCAATTGACCGCGGAATTCGGTCTTATCGGGAGAAACGCGCCGCGCCCCCGCAGCTATTTTCGCCAACCGCTGCAGCCAGCGCGTCGATCCCGAACCGTGGAAAGGAAATACTGATCGCCTTAAGCGTGGTGTCTGTCCTGGTATTGCTTTCGGTCGCCGCAAAATGGAATCGTTCGCCGGGGCACTTCGAAAAAGGTGAAATTCGTAGTTTCAGTTTCGCTCCCGACGGACGCTCGATTTTGCTGGTCCGATCATTGGACGATTCTTCGCGCCTCGAAAAGGTCACCCTAAATTCGGGTGCATCCGCTCCGATCGGCAACCTCCTCCCATGTATGGCTTCTTCTCCAACGTATTCTCCCGATGGCGCACGAGTCGCGTTTGCCTGCGAGAGCAAACCGAGCGGACCGTCTCGTATTCTTATTATGGACGTCAACGGAGGTGATCTTCATCCGCTGTTCTCGTCGAACTCCGACAACTTTGACTTTGCTCCTCATTTTGCTTGCGGTGGAAACGATATCTACTTCGGAAGATTGCCATCTTTTATCAAAGACCCTGGACATGGCGGAGCACCTCCAAGACATTGGGACCTTTACTCGGCCAGTCTGGATGGCAATAACCAGCGCCGCCTGACTGAGCGAGGCTTTGAAGATTTTGGAATTTCATTCTCCGCCGACGACAAAAAGTTCCTGATCGCTAGCGATGCGGCCTCGGGCACCCGGATGAATCTGTTCTCGCTCGACGAACCGGGCAAAGATGCCCGAGCGACCCCTGTCAGCGTCCCCAACGGATCTCGTTTTCCTGTAATAGCCAACGTCACGCTCGCTTCGAATGGGCAAAGCATCTACTTTATGGCCGCCAGTGATGGGAAAAACGGATTTGACTACGATGTCTACCGCGCAAATCTGGCCGGCAATGCCGTCGAAAAATTTACCTCTGGCAACGGCTACGCGACTGGCCTTACGGTCTCCCGCGACGGCAACACCGCAGTTTTCTTGAAATGGACCTCGAGGTGGGGTTCACTTCCGAATCTCAGCAAACTCTACGTTCTCGATCTGGCCACGAAGCGGGTCACGCCCTTGGACGTCACCGGCACCGCGTCACGATAACGGGAACGACAGCGTCTGCGCGGAACGCAGATGTTGAATTTACCTTTTCAATTTTCCACTTTCGATTTTCCGCAGTCGATCTTCACAGCCAGCCTTCGCGCTGGCGCAGCATGGCGATATGCGCCACGTGATGCTTACCGTGCCAGGCGTACAAGGCCAGCGCATCGTCCAGCGACATCGGCTTGGACCATTCCGGATGCCGCATGGTCCGCGCAAATTGCGCCGGACTCATGGTTCGTAGCGTCTTCACCCAGCGCACGTGCAAGGCCTCCAGCAGTTTCAGCGAAACTTCGACCGGCTCGGTCTTGGCATCCGGCAGCTCCGCCCACTTCGCTTCCAGATAGGTCTTGATCAGCGGTTCATCTTCGGTCAGCGTCAGTTTGAACCGCACATACGCGTTCATGTGGCTATCGGCCACATGATGCACCACCTGCCGCACCGTCCAGCCGCCCGGCCGGTAGGGCGTCTCCAGTTGTTTTTCATTCAGTCCGCTCACCGCGTCGCGCAACCGCGCCGGCAATATTTCAATCTGCTCAATGTATCTCGCCCGCAGCTCGTCGGTCAGCGTGCCGTGCCGGTGAAATTTTCCGATGGGATACTGCAGATCAGTTTCAGTTTGCATGGCTGAAATCCTCTCATTTTCTTACAAGTCTGGGCGGGATATTTGCTGCGGGGTATTGGACGCGGAATCCGTGCTTTCGATTCGTGGCTTCAGCGCAATCTGCTGGTCAGCTCTGGCTGTCCTGATACTCCTCATGCCACGCCATCTGAATTCCTTCCAGCTTCCCTTCGTTCGAAAGCTTCGGATCGCCAGTAAATCCCGGCAACTGCGTCACGTACTTATGCAAATCCGTAAAACGCACCGTCAGCGGATCCAACCCCGGATGCGCCTCCGCCAGCTGAATTCCAATCTCCTCCGCGTTGTCCCAATCGAAAGTATTCGGCATGATCTAGTGCTCCGCTTCCTTCGCGTAATTCTTATTCCAATCCGGAATCTCCACCACAATATCCTTGGTCCCGTCCGGCACCAACTGGCAGCCCAACCGCGACTTCGGCGTCACGCCCGGCGCCTCATCCAGCTGATCCAGTTCCGCGTCCGTCGCCTCGTTGCACGAATCCAGCCCCTCATGCACGATCACATGGCACGTCGAACACGCGCAAACTCCGCCGCACGCATGATCCAGCCCTTTGTGAAATCCCTGCGAAATATCCAGAATGCTTCCCGGCAAACCGTCATGCCCGTAGGGAATCTTCGCCGGGTCCACTTCCACCGGCTCGCCGTTCTTGACGAACGTAACCTTATACTTCTTCGTCGCCGGCACAAATTTTGTCTCTTCGATATACGGATTCTGACCACCCATTCGGCCCTGCTCCTCTTGCGACTCGCGTCCAGCCTCTACTCCGCGCTCGCCAAAATCAAATCTAGAACCAAAATCTAAAACCAAGAACTAGAACTCGTCCAGCGACTTCCCCTTCAGCGCCGTCGACAAAGCCCCATTCATCAAGACTTCCGCCAGGTGCTCGGTCGCCGCATTCAACGCGTCGATTTTCTCCCGCATTGCCTTGTAATCGCTGCCTTTCATCGCCGTCCGCAGTTCCGCCTCAGACTTCTCGATCGCCACGCGTTCCTCGGCCGTCACCACGCTCGATCCCGCGTTCTTCAACGCCTTATCCGTCGCCGCCAGAATCGAATCCGCTTCGGTCCGTGCCTCAATCACCTGCCGCTCCGCGAAATCCTGTTCCGCGAAATCGATCGACTCCTCGAGCATCCGTTCGATTTCCGTATCGTTCAGCCCGTAGCTCGGCTGCACTTCCACCACGTGCTGCTCGTCGGTCCGCAAATCCTTCGCTGCTACCTGCAAAATTCCATTCGCGTCGATCAGGAATTTCACTTCAATGCGCGCCAAACCCGCCGGCGCCGGAGGAGTCTTCAACTGAAACCGCGCCAGCGACCGGCAATCCTTGGCCAGTTCCCGCTCGCCCTGCAGAATATGCACGTCGATCGCGGTCTGATTATCCACGCCGGTCGTAAACATTTCCTGCGCGCTCGCCGGAATCGTCGAATTCCGCGGAATGATTTTTGCGATCACCCCGCCCATGGTTTCGATCCCCAGCGACAGCGGCGTCACGTCCAGCAGCAGCATGGTCTTCACGCCGGACTCCAAAATGTCGGCTTGTACCGCCGCACCCAGCGCCACCACTTCGTCCGGATCGAGTTCGCGGTGCGGCGTCCGCTCGAAAAATTCGCCAACCGTTTTCTGCACCAGCGGAATCCGCGTCGACCCGCCCACCAGAACCGCCTCATCGATCTGCGCCGGAGTCAGCTTCGCGTCCGCCAAAGCCAGTTTCGCCGGAGTCATGGTCCGCGCCACAATCGGCCGAATCAAATTCTCGAATTCCGCGCGCGTGATTTCCCGGATATACATGCCCTTCGCGCCCAGCGGATATTCGATCAGCGTCTTCTGCGCCGACGAAAGCTCGTGCTTGGCGCGAATCAAGCTCTTGCGCAAAGTCTGCACATCCTCGCCACGAGGATCGAGTTCCACGCCAAACTTCGCCTGGATTTCCCGCCGCGCCAAATCCATCAGCGCGTTATCGATGTCATCGCCGCCCAGATGCGTATCGCCATTCGTGGCCAGCACCTGATAAATGTCGCCTTCGGTGGTGCTGATCAATTTCAAAATCGAAATGTCGAACGTTCCGCCGCCAAAATCGTAAACCGCCACATGCCCGCGCTTCTGTTTGTGCAGCCCGTACGCCAGCGCCGCCGCGGTCGGCTCATTCACCAGCCGCAAAACTTCCAATCCGGCCAACCGTCCCGCATCCTTCGTCGCCTGCCGCTGCGCGTCGTTGAAATACGCCGGCACCGTAATCACCGCGCGGTCCACCGGTTCCTTGAAATACGCTTCGGCCCACGATTTCAATTCGCGAAGGATAAAAGCCGAAATTTCCGGCGGCGTAAACGACTTCTCGCCCAGGTTCACCCGAATCACGCTGTCGCTCTTGACATCGATGCGGAACGGAAAAATCCTTAATTCATCTTGAATGTCCGCGACCCCGCGCCCCATCAAACGCTTCACCGAATAAATGGTTAGCTCCGGTTCGGTCAGCAACCGGTCCCGCGCGTCTTCTCCTACAATAATTTTGCCTTTAGCGTCGACGCTCACCACTGACGGCAAGAGCGACGAACCGTACGGCCCCGGAATAGTCTTCGGCGCGCCACTCTGCGCGTCCATGTACGCGACCAGGCTGTACGTCGTCCCCAAATCGATTCCCACTACCCTGCCCATGATTCCCCTTCCACTTTTTTAACTACGCCGCGGCAATTTCCTGCTGCACGCCGTCCACTAAATTTCGAATGTAACTTCGCCGGTTCAACACTTCGCTCATCCGCGTCAGCAACGCCGTCCGCTTCGCTTCATCCGCGCCCGAATCGAGTGCCGCATCCCACTGCGCCCCCAGCGCCGCCAGCTCCGCATCCACTTCCGTCAATTTCGCCTGAAAATTTCCCGCGGCCGCATCCAGCCGCCCGCGCAGTAAAACCACCTCGCCGCCCAACGTCCGCGCCTCGCGCAATTCGTCCAGCCACTCATTCAACTCGAAAACTTCTTCCAGCAATTCCGGCGGCGCCTGCTGCTTGGTGGTCCCTTCCTTGCGCAGATTCAGAAACTCCAGCAGATACTCCACCCGCGACAGCGGCTCGCGCAGCGTCCGATACGCATCGTTCAATTCCGACGATCGCTGCAGCGACAAATTCCGCTCGAACTCGCCGGCCCGCACAAAATTGTCCGGATGCAGCTTCCAGCTCAGCATGTGAAACTGCCCTTCCAGCGCCGCCGGCTCGATCGTCAACTTTCGTGGCAGTCCAAAAAACGCGAAATAGTCCATGCCCGCGGGCAGCGGCTGAATTTTCCCGCAAGCTCCGCAGAAATGTGTTCCCGAAACCGCGCCCTTGCAGTTCCAGCAGCTGGTTACCGGCACGCCTTCGGCTCTTTTGGTTTGTGGCTGTGAAAGGGGCATCTCGCCTCGTTCCTTAAATCGCCAACACAACGCCCCGGCGCATCGTCATCAACACTTACCCGGAGGCTGGTTCTGATTCAGGTCCCGCGGAATTTCGGTTGAGGTTAGATCGAACTACAACGTGGCTGTTTTACGCCGTGAACGAACTTCCGCACCCGCAACTGCGCGTCGCCTGCGGATTCTGAAACACGAATCCCTGCTTCATCAAATCTTCCTGATAATGCAGCGTCGTGTCGTGCAGGTACAAATAACTTTTCGGATCCACAAAAATCCGCGCCCCGTTTTCTTCGAACACCTTGTCGCGGTTCCGCGCTTCGGTATCGAGCCGCATCGCGTAGCTCAAACCCGAGCATCCGCCGCCCTGCACGCCCACGCGCAGTCCACCCGATTCCGCCGGTACGCCTTCCTTCCCCAGCAATTCGCGGATTTTCTCCGCCGCTCGTTCCGATACGTGAATCATGTTCTCTAAACGCTCCCACCGGTCCCAGCCACTAGTCACTGACAACTAGCCACGGCCTTCGACCAGAACCGTATTTCCTCGCAACTCGCGGCTTTAGCCGCGACAACGAGCCGAACCGGAAACGGGGCTTAAAGCCCCTGAAGCTCCCGCCAGGATTAGTGCGCGGAAGCCGCTTCCACCGTCTTCGCCGCTTCCGGCTCGCCCTGTTTCTTCTTCCAGTCGCCCAGCGCCGCCTTGATCGCATCTTCCGCCAGCACCGAGCAGTGAATCTTGACCGGAGGCAGAGCCAGTTCGCGGACGATGTCCGTATTCTTGATCGCCAGCGCTTCTTCCACCGTCTTGCCCTTGACCCATTCCGTCGCCAGCGACGAACTCGCGATCGCCGAGCCGCAGCCGAACGTCTTGAACTTGGCTTCTTCAATGACGCGCGTGGTCGGGTTCACCTTCATCTGCAGCTTCATCACGTCGCCGCATTCCGGCGCGCCCACCAGACCAGTCCCCACGTTCGGATCGGCCTTATCCAGCGAGCCGACGTTGCGGGGGTTGTTGTAGTGCTCGATCACTTTTTCACTGTACGCCATTAGTTCATTCTCCTATCCACCGTTACGGTACTTTCCAAACCTTCGTACAAAATCACTTCTTCCGACAAAGTCACATGCTCGATTGATGCCGATCGTCCTGCGCAAACTTCCTGCAAAGCCTTCGCTACCGCATCTTCACTCAGTTTCAACGTCTCCAAAAATCCCGCAAGTTCTGCCAGCTCACGAAACCGGCGCGAATTGCATGCGCCGCCATCCACATTAGGGGCAAAAAACACATCAAACACCGGTGTGCGTCCGCTGAACGTTCGATGTACGCCGACTGTGCCTTCGTAGATCACGTTCCCCCCTGTTTTGATTTGGATTTATTCCGCTGCCACCTGCCATTTCATCTTGCTGACGTCTACTCCTTCTTTAGCCATTTCGTACAAAGGTGAAAGCTCGCGTAGCCGCGAAACCGTTTCCACCACGCGATTGGCCACGTAGTCCACTTCTTCGTCCGTATTGAAGCGCCCCAACCCGAACCGGATCGAGGTGTGCGCCAAATCTTCACCCACTCCCAGCGCCTTCAACACGTAGCTCGGTTCCAGCGTGGCCGAAGTGCAAGCCGACCCGCTCGAGACCGCGATGTCGTTGATCCCCATCAGCAGCGATTCGCCTTCCACATACGCGAAGCTGATGTTGATGTTGTGCGGCAAGCGATGCTCCATCGAGCCGTTGATGAACGTCTCATCCAGTTGCGACATGATCGACTCCCGCAGCCGTTCGCGCATCTTGAAAAGCTTCGCGCTCTCCGCCGCCATTTCCTGACCGGCGATTTCGCAAGCCTTGCCCAACCCGATAATCCCGGTCACGTTCAGCGTCCCCGAACGCATGCCGCGCTCGTGCCCGCCGCCGTCGATCTGCGCCGAAAGCTGTACCCGCGGATTCTTGCGCCGCACATACAACGCGCCCACGCCCTTCGGCCCATAAATCTTGTGCGCCGAAATCGACATCAGGTCGATGCCGTCTTTCTGCACGTCCACCGGAATCTTCCCGACGGCCTGCACTCCATCCACGTGAAAGAAAACGCCCTTCTCTTTCGCGATCTTGCCGATTTCCGCTACCGGCTGCACCGTACCGATTTCGTTGTTCGCGTACATGATCGAAATCAGAATCGTTTTCGGCGTAATCGCCTTGCGCAGCTGATCCAGATTGATGCGCCCGTCCTTCTCCACCGGCAAGTACGTCACTTCGTAGCCATACTTTTCGAGGCGCTTACAAGTATCGAGCGTCGCCTTATGTTCCGTCACTTGGGTAATAATGTGATTACCCTTTTCGCGGTACATTTCCGCCACACCCTTGATCGCCAGGTTCGTCGATTCGGTCGCGCCGCTGGTGAACACGATTTCTTTCGGCGTCGCGCCAATCAATTTCGCGATCTGCGCCCGCGCATTCTCCACCGCTTCTTCCGCCACCCAGCCGAATTCATGATTGCGGCTCGCCGCATTCCCGAATTTCTCCGTAAAATAAGGCGTCATGGCCTCGAGCACGCGCGGGTCCACCGGCGTAGTCGCATGATTATCAAAATAAATCGGAAGCTTAATCGCCATTCTCAGTCTCCTCACCCCAAATCAAATTGCCCTGCCCAAGCCCAGTTCCTCGCAATTCTCTTCAGACTCTTAACTCCACCATCTCCGACGCCCGAAACTCGTCCGTCATCTGCGAAATCGTAACTTTCCCCAAAACTTCCAAAATACTGTCGTTCACCCGTTTCAACGGCTCGCGAATCGAACAAGTCGTCGTCACATCGCAAGCCCCGCGCGAAGTCACGCACGAAGTAATGAACAAGGGCCCCTCGATCGCTCGTATCACATCCAGCGCCGTAATCGTCGACGCGTCCCGTGCCAAGGTGTACCCACCGCTCGATCCGTGCCGCGCCGCAACCAACCCGCCCTTCGCCAATTTCTGCAGCACTTTCGCCATCAGCGGCGTGGACATCTTATAGATGTCCGCAATGTCCCCCGCGCTACACGATTCCTCGCGCCGGTGCATGGCCAGATGCTTCAACGCAATCAACCCGTAATCCGCTTTCTTCGACAGCTTCATCATAAGATTATGTGCGACTGAATCGGTCGCATTTAGATTCTAAATCCACTTGCAGGCCGAAGTCAACGAACATTCCTGCTGCAACTCCAATCCTGACAGCACCTTAAACTACGACCAGTATAGTCCGACTGGTCAACCCGACGACAGCGAGAGGCACCAGAACCGCGCTGAACGGCAATAGAAGGGATTAACCGGCTGCCGAGCTTCCCGTCTCCAGGCCAACTCGATGTCGCCGCCGACCACCTCAATCCTGTAGTTTTTCTTCGCGATGATTTAGAATGCCCTCACGAATGCCATTCGACGCCGGTAACGCAACCTCCAAGCCTGTTACCGCCATTTATCCCGGCTCCTTCGATCCGGTCACCAATGGCCACCTGGATCTCATCACTCGCGCGTCCAATATTTTTGGGAAGCTGATTGTCGCCGTCGCCCACAACCTCGAAAAAGATCCGCTGTTCACCGAAAAGGAACGCGTCGAGATGCTCGAAACCGCGACCTTCAAATGGGACAACGTGCAGGTCGACGTTTTCGACGGCCTGCTGATGGACTACGCCCGCGCCAAAGGCGCCTCCGTCATCGTCCGCGGCATCCGCGCCGTCTCCGATTACGAATACGAATTGCAGATGGCCATGATGAATCGCAAAATAGAGCCGGACATCGAAACCGTTTTTATGCTGCCCGCCGAGCAGTACAGCTATCTCAGTTCGCGCCTGGTCAAAGAACTGGCGCGCTTCGGCGGCCCGACCAAGGATTTTGTTCCACCCAATGTTCACGAACGCATGAGCACCAAGTTCAAGTAGCGCTGCCCCGGCAGCAGCCGCAAACAACTGCGGTCTAAATTTTGAAGGAGCCACATGGAACAGGCCACAGCTCAAAAATCAGCGGAAGCGATCCAGCTCGCCGACGCCGTCAATCGCATCAACGTCTCGCCGACCATGGCAGTCTTGCAGGAAGCCGAAAAGCTAAAAGCCCAGGGCATCGACGTCGCGGACTTTGGTGCCGGCGAGCCCGATTTTCCCACGCCGGAACACATCAAGCGCGCCGTCATCAAAGCGCTCGATGACAACAAAACCAAATACACGCCGGTCGCCGGAATCTTGCCGTTGCGCCAGGCCATTTGCGACTGGCACAATGCACAGCTCGAATCTTCCTACGCGCCCACGGAGTGCGTCGTCAACGTCGGCGGCAAGCACGCCATTTTCAACGCCGTCTGCGCGCTCATCAATCCCGGCGATGAAGTCATTATCGGCGCGCCCTACTGGGTCAGCTATCCGGACATGGTGAAATATGCCGGCGGCGTGCCCGTCTTCGCCGAAACTCGTGAAAACGACGCCTTCATGCTGCGCGCCTCTGAAATCGAAAAAGTGATGACCCCGAAAACAAAAATGGTCATAGCCAATTCCCCGAGCAATCCCACTGGCGCCGTAATTCCGCCCAACGAATTTGCCCGCATTGAAGATCTCTGCAAGCGCCGCGGCGTCTGGCTGCTCTCCGACGAGTGTTATTCGCACTTCGTTTACAAAGACGCCAAGCCGTTTTCCGTGGCCAGCATCCCCGGCTCAAAAGATCGCCTGATCATCGCCGGCTCGTTCTCCAAAACTTTCGCTATGACCGGCCTGCGACTCGGCTACATCCTCGCGCCCAAACCGATCGTGGACGCTATCGCCAAACTGCAAAGTCAGTCCACTTCGAATCCCACTTCGATCATTCAATACGCGGGCCTCGAAGCCATGCGCGGCTCCATGGATTCCGTCCACGAAATGCTCGCCGAATATGCCCGCCGTCGCGAACATATTCTCAATGGCCTCCGCGCCATTCCCGGCATCACCTGCGTTGCTCCAATGGGCGCGTTTTACGTATTCCCCAATGTCTCCGCGCACTTCAATCCGAAAATGCCGGACACCACCGCCGTTGCCAAACAGTTGCTCGAACGCGAGCACGTCGCCGTCACTCCCGGCGAAGCCTTCGGCGCTCCCGGATATTTGCGCCTTTCCTACGCCACTTCCATCGATCGCATCGACGAAGGCCTACGCCGCCTTACGCACTTTTTCGGTAACGCTGCCTAATGTCCAGCCGGGCGCCGCTCTGTCCCGCTCGGCTTGAGCCGGTTTTCAGCCCGCGTCCTTGGGGCGCGCGCAATCTCGCGCCGCTGTTTCCGGAAAAATCCAATCTCGCCGAGCCACTCGGCGAAGCCTGGCTCACCGGCGACGAATGTCGCTTCGCCTCCGGCCCTTTCGCCGGAAAAAAATTGGGTGAAGCGTGGCCGGCAATGTCCGCCGAATGGACCGGGACCCGCCTCAATTCTCAAGCCGTAACCTTTCCACTCCTTGTTAAATTTCTTTTCTCCCGCGAAAAGCTTTCCGTCCAGGTTCATCCCGACGATGCCTACGCCCGAGCGCATGAAAAAGCCGCCGGCGGCCGCGGCAAAACCGAAATGTGGTACGTGGTCGATGCGGAGCAAGGCGCCGAAGTTCTGGTCGGCTTGAATCCCGATGTCACCAAAGAAAGTTTCCGGCGCGCCACCGGCGACGCCTCGATCGAAGATTCAATTCAACATATTCCGCTGCGCAGCGGCGAAGCGATTTTCGTTCCGGCCGGAACCGTGCACACCCTCGGCGCCGGTTTTGTCCTCTGCGAAATCCAGCAGAGCTCCGACCTCACCTACCGCATTTACGATTACAACCGCCGCGACGCCAACGGAAAAGCCCGCGAGCTGCATCTCGACAAAGCCCTCGACGTCACGCGCTTCGGCCCACAACTCGGCGGCAAGCTTGATCCCGTCACCGTCGATCGCGGCGGCCTGCAGAAAACTTTCCTCGCCGCCTGCCGCTACTTCGCCACCGAACGCTGGCAGTTCGCCCAGCCCGTCTCCGCCCAGATCTCACCCGAACATTTCGAGTTGTGGATTGTCATCCAGGGCGGCGGAGCCTTTCGCTCGTCGAACGACTCGGCGGAGTACGCGCCTGCCCAAGTTTGGCTCGTCCCCGCTGGCCTGAACCAATTTGAAATCGCGCCGGAATCCAAAACCACAGTTTTGCGCACCTACGTCCCGGCCGACCTCGCCACCGTCGCCGCCAACTGGACCCGCGAAGGCGTAGCCGAGACTGACTTGAAACGCGTGGTGTTTCCGTGACCAAAACGAAAAAACAAAACAAACTCCCCGCTTGCGCCGTGCTCCTTGCCGGAGGCCGCGGCACCCGCTTCTGGCCGCGCAGCCGCGTCCGCACGCCCAAACAATTGCTGAATATCACCGGCGGCGAAACCATGCTGCGCGAAACCGTCAAGCGCCTGGTCCCCGCTTTCTCCGAACGCAATTGCTGGGTCGTCACCAATACCGAACAAGCTTCAGCAGTTCGCCGCGAACTCCCGCGCGTTCCCGCTGCTCACGTTCTCGCCGAACCCGTCGGTCGCAACACTGCCGCCGCCATTGCTCTCGCCGCGATTCACCTCGCCCACGCACATGGCGATGCGCTCATGGCCGTCCTTTCTTCCGACTCGCACATCACTGATGTGCATACCTACCGCCGGCTGCTGCGCGTCGCGCTGCAACACGCCTCGGCGCCCGGCCATCTGGTCGTGTTGGGCGTTCCGCCCACCCGCCCCGAAACTGGCTACGGCTACATCGAACGCGGCGAGCCGCTCGCCGGCGCCGAAAATATTTTCGCGGTCCATCGCTTCACCGAAAAGCCCGCGCTCGACGTCGCCCGCGAATATCTCGCCTCCGGAAAATATTTCTGGAACGCCGGAATGTTTTTCTGGCGCGTCTCCACCTTCCTCGATTTGCTCCACCGTTTCTTACCGGCCACGCACGCCGCGCTCACCGCGCTCGTAAAAACGATCGGCACGCGTCGCTACCCCGCCGCGCTAAAGAAAATTTACCCCCAACTCGAAAATATCTCAGTCGATTACGCCATCGTCGAACCCGCCAGCAAAACCAGCGCAGCCTCCAGCGCCCCAAACAGCGGCGCCCCCGTCTCCGTCTCTGTCATCCCCGCCGACGTCGGCTGGAGCGACATCGGCTCCTGGGACGCCGTCTACCAAATGCTCGCCCAACCCGGTGCCAACTTTTCCGCCGGCCCCACCTTCACCGAAGACGCCGCCGGAAATTTTTTCTGGTCCCCAAAAAAATTCGTGGCCGCTCTAGGCGTCCACGATATGGTCCTGGTCGAAACCGACGACGCCCTCCTCCTCTGCCCCCGCACCCGCTCCCAGGACGTAGCCAAAATCGTAAAATGGCTCGAGCAGCAAAAACGCAATTCCCTCCTCTGACGCATTCGAACGTGCCGCAACTCCGTCGCGCCAACCATCTAGGCTCCGATCTTTGTGGCTCGTAGCCCTAGCTACGACATAAAACCGACGGCGCGAAGCGCCTACCTCTCGCGGCGCATTTCCGCGAGCCTTCGTAAAGTCGAAGCGCGACGCATCCGTCTCGCGTCAAAACCCGGCCCGCCATCAGACCGTCGCCAAATTCCGTATTGGTCGACCCGCTCTCTTTCGTCGTCCCGCGCCCCAACCACCAATTTGGCGCTCATCGCCCCGACTTCCCCGCTTCCCGCCGCCTACCCCATCGCTTATACTTTTCTTCCGTGAGCAAACTCATATTCGGCACCGACGGCTGGCGCGCGATCATCGCCGAAGATTTCACCTTCGCCAATGTCCGTACGGTCGCCCACGCCATCGCCCGCTACGTTGTCCGCGCCGAAAAACCCGGCGCCGAAGTTCTCGTCGGCTACGACACCCGATTCGGCTCCGACCGTTTCGCCCGCGCCGCCGCCGAAGCCCTCTCCTGCGCCGGAATTCCCGTCGCACTTTCGTCCGCCGCCGCTCCCACTCCGGCCCTCTCGCTCCTCGTCACCTTGCGTAAAGCCGCCGGCGGAATTCAAATCACCGCCAGCCACAATCCATTTCAATGGAATGGCATGAAATACAAAGCGAGCTACGGCAGTTCCGCCTCGCCCGCCATCGTCGCCCAAATCGAACAGGAACTCGCCCGCCTCGAACGCGACGGTTTTCCCGCGCTTCCTCCCCAACCGAAACTGATCAAGTCGCTCGACGTGCGCACTCCGTATCTCGAAACTCTCGCCGGCCTCGTCGACTGGCCCCGTATTCGCGATTCCAAATTTCGTTTCGTCGTCGATCCCATGCACGGCGCCGGCAGCGGCCTGCTCTCCGAACTTTTCCGCCGCCACGACGTGCCCTGCGAAGAAATTCGCGCCACCCGCGACCCACTCTTCGGCGGGGTGAATCCCGAACCCATTGAACCTCACATCGCCGCCCTGCGCCGCGCCGTGGTCGATGGCAAATACGACGCCGGTTTCTGCCTCGATGGCGACGCCGACCGCATCGGCGCCATCGATCGCGACGGCTCCTTCGTCACCCCGCACCAGATTTTTTCCATCCTGCTCTGGCATCTCGCCGGAACCAGAAAACTCTCCGGCGACGTCGCCAAAACTTTTTCCACCACCAAAATGATCGACCAGATCGCCGCCAAATTTGGCCGCAAAGTCTGGGAGACCCAGATCGGTTTCAAATACATCTGCGACCGCATGCTCGAAACCGATATCCTCCTCGGCGGCGAAGAAAGCGGCGGCATCGGCACCAAATTGTATTTGCCCGAACGCGACGCCTCCGTGAATTCGCTGCTTCTCGCCGAAGTCATGGCCTGGCACGGCAAGCGTCTCGGCGAGCTCGTCGCCAGGCTGCACCAGGAATTCGGCGAATATCATTACGGCCGCGTCGACCTCCACACCAAAGACGGCCAGAAGGAAAAAGCGCTGCGCTATTTCGCCGACCCCAACCTGAAAACCATTCTCGATTGGCCGGTCACTCGCCGCGAGGACCTCGACGGCATCAAGGTCTTCATCGGAGACCTCGGCTGGATCCTGGTGCGCGCCTCCGGCACCGAAAAGATGTTGCGCATTTATTCCGAGACGTCGCGCCCAGAAACCACCCGTCGCGCGCTCGACGCCGTCGTCTCGGTCGTCCAAAAACTCTAACGCTTCGCGCCGGCCGTTTCGGTGCCGCACAATTGCCGCAAGGAAGGAGCACATCGATGGAAGTCGTAAACTTCAAAGAAAAGCTAAGCCACGTGAACGAATACTGGAGTCCCAAAATCGTCGGCGAAATAAACGACTCCTACGTCAAAGTCGTGAAATTCCAGGGCGAGTTCGTATGGCACCATCACGACCACGAAGACGAAATGTTTTTGGTCCTGCAGGGCAATATGCGCATGCGTTTTCGGGACCGCGACCAGATCGTCAAACCCGGCGAATTTATTATCGTGCCCAAAGGCGTCGAACACCTGCCGGTCGCCGAGGGGGAAGTCCACGTCGCCCTGTTCGAACCCAAAACAACTCTAAACACCGGAAACGTCGAGAACGAACGCACGCTCCATCAACTCGAACGCATCTAGGCCCGAAATAATTTCGTCCAGCGGAGTCACTTCATGAAGCGCCGTCTTTACACTCTCGACGTTTTCACCACCAAGCAGTTTGCCGGCAATCCGCTCGCGGTCGTCACCGACGGCGACGGCCTCACCACCAAGAGAATGCAGGCCATCGCCCGCGAAATGAATTTGTCGGAGACGGTTTTCATCCAGCGTCCCACCAATAATCGCGCGCTCGCCCGCCTGCGCATTTTCACCACGACGCAGGAGCTTCCGCTCGCCGGACATCCGGTCATCGGCACCTGGTTTCTGCTCGCCGAACTCGGCGTGGTTCCGGCGTCCGAAGGCGCGGTGCACATCCTGCAGCAAACCGGCGCCGGAATTCTTCCGGTCGAATTCACTTTCCACAACGGCCGCCCCGTGCGTGTCACCATGACCCAAAAACCCGCGCGCTTTTCGCGCGCTCCCTTCAGCCGCGCCGCGCTCGCCGCCACTCTCGGCCTCAAGCCCAGCGACCTGGTGCCTTCGCTGCCCATCGAATTCGTTTCCACGGGCATTCCCAATTTGATGGTGCCGGTCACGCGCCGCGCGGTTCTGGCAAAAATTCAAATGAACATGCGCGCGCTCGCGCAACTCATCGCTCCACACGGCACCATGGCCTATTGCTTCGCCATCGAAGGTCGCGGCCGCGTGCGCTCCCGCGGCATGTTGCCCTGGGGTGTCATGGAAGATCCCGCCACCGGCTCGGCCGCCGGCTCGCTCGGCGCCTACCTCGTCCATCACCACTTGCTCAAACCGGGCGAACGTCTCCTCGTCAATCAGGGAGTCGAAATGCGCCGCCCCAGCGAAATTCACGTCGAAGTCGCCGCGGACAAAGACAAACTCACCCCCAAAGTCAGCGGCTCCGCCGTCCGCATCTTCGAAGGCGAAATCGACGCCTAGCGCGCGTAATTCCTAAATTGTTTTTTGAATTTGAATTCCAGGAAAGTCCGCGGCTAGGCTTTGATAAAAGTTAGGCCGAAGGTTTTCACCAAACTAATTCTCCATGCTCTTATACGCCGCATCCAAAATCCCATTCAAAAATCCCGGCGCCTCAGCCGACGAAAACTTCTTCGCCAGCTCCAACGCCTCATCCATCACCACCTTCGGCGGCGCCGTCCCAAATTTCAATTCGTAAATCGCCAAACGCAAAATGCTGCGGTCCACCGCCGCCAGCCGCTCCAATTTCCAATTCTCCGCCAGCTTCTCGATCACCTTGTCGCTGGCTTCCGCGTGCGCAATCGCGCCCTCAAAAAGCTGATCCGCAAATTGCTGCGTCGTATCCGAAGCGCTCGCCTGCTTCCAGAAATTTTCTTCCACCTGCGCCGGTTTCCGCCGCGTCATATCCCACTCAAACAACATCTGCAGCGCAAATTCCCGGGACTTCCTGCGTAAGGTCGCCAAAGTTACCCGCGCCTCGCCTTGCGCTTCGCGCCGCTCGCCGTCTTCGCCTTCGCCGTTCCACCGCCCAACTTGCGCATCAATTGCCCCATCTCGATTGCTCCCAGCCCCGCTTCATATCCCTTATTCCCGCCTTTCAATCCGGCGCGGTCAATCGCCTGCTCCAGCGTGTCGCAGGTCAGCACGCAAAAAATCAGCGGCACTCCGGTATCGAGTTGCGCCAGCTGCACCCCGCGTGCTGTTTCCGAAACTACTACGTCGTAATGCGAAGTTTCCCCGCGCAGGATGCATCCGATGCAAATAATCGAATTGAAGTTTCCGGTCGCCGCCATTTTTTTCGCCGCCAGCGGCAATTCGAAAGCCCCCGGCACCTGCACCACCTGAATCTGTTTTTCTTCCGCCCCGCCGCGTTCCAGCGCGCTCAACGCGCCCGCCAGCAATCGGTCGGTTATAAAAGCATTGAACTGGCTCACCACCACGCCAATGCGCAACCCCGCCGCGCTCAATCCGCCAGTCGTTTTCACCGGTTTGAATTTTTCCGCGGCCATGGCTCAGCGTCCTTCGAACTTCGCGGGCCGCTTCTCCACAAAAGCTCCCGTGCCTTCGCGCATGTCCGCCGTTGCGCAACACAACCCAAACAGCGTCGCTTCCAGGTACAGCCCTTCTTCCTGCGGCATTTCCATCCCGCGCTCGACCGCTTCCATCGCGTACTGCACCGCAATCGGCGCGTTCGCGATAATTTTTTTTGCGATCGCCTCCGCCGTCGGCAGCAAATCTCCCGGCTCGACCACCCGGTTCACCAATCCAATCCGCAGCGCCTCGTCCGCCGAAATCATCTCGCCGGTCAAAATTAATTCGTGCGCCATCCCTTTGCCCACCAGTCGCGGCAACCGCTGCGACCCGCCATATCCCGGCATGATTCCCAATTTCACTTCCGGCTGCCCCAGCCGCGCCGTCCGGCTCGCGATCCGCATAGTGCAAGCCAGCGCCACTTCGCATCCGCCGCCCAGCGCAAATCCATTGATCGCCGCGATCGACGGCTTACCCAAAGTCTCCAGCCGGTGAATGATTCCTTGTCCCACCAAAGTATATTCGCGCCCACCCACCGGGTTCTGCTGCGCCAATTCCGTAATATCCGCACCCGCAATAAACGCCTTCTCGCCCGCGCCGGTCAGAATCACCACGCGCACCGCCGCATCCGCCCGCACCACACTCAAAATCTCGCCGAACTCTTCCATCGTGCGCCGGTTCAGCGCATTCAATACATTCGGGCGGTTGAACGTGATCCGCGCAATCTGGTCCTTCACCTCAAACAACAAATTTTCGTAAGCCATCGTTTTCCTGCCGTATGAATGAAGCCGAAGGATTTTACCACCTTCATTGACGCTACGCGCCTGAAGCTCGAATCGCTGCCAAATACCCGAATTCCCGTATCGCCCGAAATCCGTGTTCCTGTTCTCCTGAAGGCCGGAGGATAAGACATGAATAAGTCATACCGCTACATCGGTGCAATTTTTCTCGCCACGGCCCTAACCGCTCCGATTGCGGTGATTGCGGCTCCCGCTCCCCAAGCCGTCCAAGTCCGCGTCTACGACTCGGAGCACAAGGACTATCACAACTGGGACGACCACGAGAACGCCGCGTGGGGCCGCTTCCTGGTTGAAAATCACCGCAAGGACCACGAGTACGCCAAGGCCAACGCCAAAGAACAGCGCGAATATTGGAATTGGCGCCACAGCCATCCCGACTAGAATTTCTCAGACATAAAAAAGCGGCCCGCAATTGAAATGCGGGCCGCTTTTTCACTCTTAAGATCTCTCGCCCGGAAACCTAGGCTGCCAGAGATTCGACGATCACCGCAATCCCCTGCCCGCCGCCGATGCACGCGCTGGCCACGCCATATCGCCCGCCGCGCCGCCGCAATTCATACAACAGCGTCAACACCAACCGCGTGCCGCTCGCCGCCAGTGGATGTCCCAACGCAATCGCGCCGCCGTTTACGTTGGTCTTGTCGCGGTTCAATCCCAGAACTTTTTCCACCGCCAGATACTGCGCCGCGAACGCTTCGTTCACTTCCACCAAATCCATCTGCTCGAGTTTCAATCCCGCCACGGCCAGCGCCTTCTGAATCGCCGGCACCGGACCGATTCCCATGATCTGCGGCGGCACGCCGGCCGTCGCGTAACCCACCACCCGCCCCAGCGGCTTCAATCCGCGCTCTTTCGCGATCTTCGCGCGCGTCACCACTACCGCCGCGGCGCCATCCACGATCCCACTTGCGTTCCCCGCAGTCACGATTCCGTCTTTGCGAAACGCCGGTTTCAATCCTTCCAGAATTTCCAGCGTCGTGTCCGGCCGCCGGTGATCGTCTTCCGCCACCACAATCGTCTTTTTGCCTTTCTTCACTTCCACTGGCGCAATCTCCGCCTTTAAATAACAAGAACGAAACGCCGCGTCCGCTGCCTGCTGGCTGCGCAGCGCATATTCGTCCGACGCGCGTCGCGTAATCCCCTGCTCGCTCGCCAGATTTTCCGCCGTCTCCGACATGCTGAACCCGCAATAAGTGTCGTACAGCCCGGACATCAGCGAATCTTCTAGCTTCCCTTCGCCCAAACGAAATCCGGTCCGCGCCCCGCGAATCACATGCGGGCACTGCGACATATTTTCCATCCCGCCGGCCAAAACCATCTTCGCTTCGCCCAGCAAAATTCGCTGCGCCGCCTGCGTGATCGATTCCATCCCCGACCCGCACAAGCGGTTCACCGTCACCGCCGGCGTTTCCATCGGCAATCCCGCTTTCAGCCCCACGTGCCGCGCGCCGTACAGCGCGTCCGCGCTGGTCTGCATCACGTTGCCAAAAACCACGTGGTCAAATTCGTTCGGGTCCACCTTCGCGCGCCGAATCGCTTCCTTGCTCGCCACCGCCCCCAGCTCCAGCGCGTTCGTATCGTCGAACGCCCCCATATACCGGATCATCGGCGTGCGTGCGCCTTCCAGAATCACCGCATCAGTCGTAAACATTTTCCCTCTCGATCGATTTTAGAATTGCGAAGCAGGTCAACAGTCCAATGAATATTTTGGCACTACGGCGTCAAAAGCGCCACCAGCGTATCTCCGCCCCGCTGCCGCGCCTCTTCCAATCCGGACTCGGCCCGATTGATCCACTCCGTCACCCGATCTTCCGTCTCATCGCCCGGCCGGGCCGAAGCTTCCGCCACCACCGCGCTGATCGTCAATTCCGGCGTGCCCCACGTCGGCCGCACCGTCGCCGCCGTCTGCCGCAATTTGTCCGCGAGATTCAACGCGTTGTCGATCGCCGTATCCGGCAGAATAAAAACCAAGGACCACGCCGTATATTTCACCGCGATGTCCGTCTGCCGCACCGACGAGGCCAGCGCCCGCGCCAGCTGCTCGATATAGCGATCCACGGCCGAATCGCCGTGCTGCCGCAACAATTCTCCGCCGCGATCCACATGCAGCACGATCAACGAGATCGGCGTGTTCTGCGCCCGCGCCCGATTCGATTCCACCAGCAAACAATCAATGTACGCTCCGCGGCTCAACAGCCCGGTTTTTTCATCCGCCACCGCCAGTGATCGCACCAGCGAACGCAACCGCGTGTGATTCACCGACAAAACCAGCTGGTCGCCCACCGCCTGCAAAAAGAAACTTTCGTTCGGCTTCCATTTCCGCGCCTTGGAATCGCCGATCAGCAGTGCGCCCGACTGCGCCTGCGTCTCCTTGTCCGTCAGCATCACGCCCAACGCCGACTCCAGGCCCACCTCGCGCAGGCTCGACATATTCGTCGCATGCAGTTCGAACCCGCCCAGCGAATCCGGCGTCACCTGCGAAATTAATCCCACCACATTCGATATTTTCCCCGGTCCAACCGTCGGCACGCCCGGTGACGAATATTCCGACGTCAGCTGCATCCCATCCCCCGCCGCTCCCACCGCGATCAGGCAGCGCGTCGCCATCAGATGTTTGCCCACACCGGAAGCCGTCGCCGTCAGCACTTCGCGCGGCGTTCCTTGCCGGTACATCAGCCGGTTGATCTCCGCGATCGCCGCCAAATCCCGGTGCGTATCCGCCGGTGACGGCACTGCGGCCGCCGGCGTTTCGTAAGCTTCCAATCGCTGCGCCGGCTGTTGCGGTGGTGGAGCAGCAGCAGTCGGCTGCGCCACGGGCGCCGGCTTCGGCCCGCCCTTCCGCGCGCCTTTTGGCCACCAATTCGCGCGTTCATACAACGCGCGCAGCCTCTCGTTTTTTTCTTCTTCGCCTGGAAAAAGTTCC
>Ga0302176_10000131_pt1 | contig 52458 bp, 53 predicted proteins | sample I_Palsa_E1_1_FD_198787 | JGI IMG/M metagenome (GOLD analysis project Ga0302176, IMG submission 198787) | Peat permafrost microbial communities from Stordalen Mire near Abisko, Sweden - I_Palsa_E1_1 | ecosystem: Environmental > Terrestrial > Soil > Palsa > Peat permafrost | place: Sweden...
ACGATCCAAGGAAAGCTCTATTTGCGCAAGCAAGTTGCGATGAACCCAAACTCGCGTACGGGCAAGTACATGTGCAGAAAAACTGTTCGCTGTGCGGTCGCCCACGTGTGTGAGCTCCCTAGGTATAGGCAGGTTCTGTCGTTTCTTACCGGCTTCGCGTTTTTCTGTTCATTCGCGAACGCACAAGCGCCTGTCAAGGAGGCGGTGCCTTTCGATTTGCTGATAACTGGTGCGACGATCGTCTCGATGGACTCAGATCGCCGCGTAATTGAGAACGGGTTCCTTGCAGTGCGCGGTGACGAGATCGTCGCCATCGGCCAAGATGCCACCCTGCACTACCCAAGGGGCGTCATCGCCACGACGCACATTGATGCTTCCGGAAAGCTAATCATCCCCGGCCTGATCAATGGCCACACGCATATACCGATGACGCTGATGCGCGGCCTGAAGGACGACGTGGTACTCGATGACTGGCTGCACAAATTCATCTTTCCCGCCGAAGCCCGCAACGTGACCGAAGATTTCGTGCGCTGGGGTTCTCGCCTGGGTCTAGCGGAAATGATCCGCAGCGGGACTACCACCTTTGCGGATATGTATTACTTCGAGGACGCTGTCGCCGAGGAAACAAAAGCGGCGGGGCTTCGGGGCGTGCTGGGCGAAACCTGGATCGACTTTCCTGCGCCCGATAACAAGAACGAGGCGGCGATGACCGCTTACACGGAAAAGTTCCTCAAGAAGTGGCATGATGACCCGCTGATCCGTCCAGCGGTAGCGCCTCATTCCATCTATACCTGCTCGGCAAGAACCTTACGGGATGCAGCAGCACTGGCGCGCAAGTACCACGCGCCGATTCTGATTCACTTAGCGGAGATGCGCAAAGAGTTTGTAGACAGTCTTGAAAAAAATGGTACAACGCCGGTGCAATATCTTGAACGTATCGAGGTTCTCGGTCCCGACATGCTCGCCGCGCACTGCACCTGGACGGATAACACGGATATGAAAATCCTCGCCGATCGTCAGGTCGGATGCGTGCACAATCCATCGAGTAACATGATGCTGGCCAGCGGTGTCGCTCCGGTGGTGGATCAACGCGCCGCTGGAATGCGCGTCGGCCTCGGCACGGACGGCCCTGCGGGAAGCAACAATGACTTGAATATGATGGAGGAGATGGATTTGGCGGCAAAACTGCAAAAAACCTATCGTGTCGATCCCCGAGCATTGGGCGCGAAAGGAGCCCTTGAAATGGCTACCATCGATGGCGCGCGGGCGCTACATATGGAAAACGCAATTGGCTCGCTGGAGGTAGGAAAGAAAGCAGACTTCGTAGTCCTGAGCCTTAACGCCCCTAATGCCGTACCGATGTACGACGTCTATTCAGAGATCGTCTATGCGTTGAAAGGAAGTGATATCGAAACGGTAGTGGTCGGAGGCAAAACGTTGTTGAAGGACGGCAAAGTGCTGACCGTAGATGAAGCTCAGGTGGTCGTTAAAGCACGCGAGTACGGCAAGAAGGTTGCGGCTTCGCTAAAGTAGCCGTTGGGTACGGTCCGCCCTCCTACTTGTAATGATTGATTCCGGAAGCCGACAGGAAGGAACGACATGGCCATCGGCCCAGGCGCACTGGCCATCGCTAAGCAGATCCTGTGCGCCGACCGTAACTTTAATGAGACCAATACCCAGACCTGAGAGAAGAAGGAGATACCAAGGCCCGGGAGGGTCTGCCTTTAGCCTCGCTTCCCGGGGGCCAAACTGGTCCCATTGGCCGGTAGCAACAGGCCTCGACCGGGGATGTGGGACGGCGTATCCACCCCCAAGCATTGACCGAGGAGCGGGAAGCCTCACTCACGATCGTCTCAGCGTTCTAAGCGCGCTTTCCAACCGTTCCTGTTCAGTGCGCCTCTGTAAGGATTCGGATTTCTTCGGTCGAATTTTGATGCTGTGGTCGGCGGGTTTTGCTGGGTATGGAAGTCCCAGGTAGACGGATTGCGAAAGTCGGCGGCGTCCTGCGAAGCAGTAGCGGCTTTCAATCAGATTTGCATACATTGCCACCCCCGTTCCCGCGGCTTAGAGAATAATGATGGCCCGGGTCGGGTTCTGAATGGGACAGCTTTGCCGCTAATTTTGTTGCACCATACGACGATCCGCGACCTGACGGCCAGGTCGAAGAATGGCGGCTGGTTGTACCGCGTGCGCATCCCGCGAGTCCAAAATGGAAACACCGGACACCTATGACCAAGCTTCCAAAGTTTGGCGCTGTCAAAACGCTCGTGATGCGGACACTCCGCCCTAGCACCAAGTTAGGTCGCATCACGCTTTGGCTTGGCGGATTAAGTGTCTTCAGCGTCGCTCTGCGCTGGATCTATGGATCGACGCTGATTCGCTGGACGATGTTTGTTACTGTTGTTTTCGCATTTTGTGCATGGTTGCTTGCTTTCGGTTGGGCCCGGCGGACCCTCCACCCAAACACCAAGTTAGGTCGCACTACACTTTGGTTTGGTGGATTGACCGTCCTCTTGATCGTTCTTCGGTTGATCACTGATTCTGCTTCGCGATTGAAGTTGGGTAGCTGGGCGGCGTTCGTTATGGTTATTTTCGTTTTCTGTGCCTTGTCGATTTGCTTCCGCCGGGCCAAACGGCATCTGATGTGGCAGCTGCGCACCCGACTGATCATCACCTATATCTTCATTGGTGTCATTCCCATCATGCTGCTGTTGCTGATGTCCGGTGTCGGCAGCTACCTGCTTGCCGGGCAATTTGCCACCTATATCGCCAGCTCGAATTTGCAGTCAGAGTTACAGCATCTGGAAGCGGCAAATGGTGCCCTGGCAGGGCAATTAAGCACCCTGGAGCGTTCCGGCGTACTAACCGAACAGATCGCCGGGGAGCTCACCTCCGCTTCGGGGGAGAATTTCCCTCAACGGACTGTCACCGTGTGGCGAGGCGCAACGGGTTTCGTGCTCTCCACTAGAGGGGCGGTCCTCGAGGCTCGTCCCGGAAAGGTGCCTGATGTAATCAAAGGAAATTTTGGCGGTTTCGTCATTGATCGCGACAGCTTCCATCTGCGCGCGGTGAAGCGCTACGATGAGGGTGGCCTACGGCTCACGGTGACCTCCAACGTTCCCATCACACGGGAGCTGCTCCAGGTGACAGCGTCACGCCTGGGCTCCGTGGTTTTGCTTCTGCCCGATCGGCAAGGCAACGCCCAAGTCCTCGTGGATTCCGGGCACGTTCCACCAGCTTCCAACCGGTTCGACCCGACAGTTCGCTTCTATACATTTTTCGATGCAGTTGACTGGGAAAGTGGGGAATCGCAAACCGGAGGGATTGGTGTCGTCACCCGGCCATCGATGCTTTACACCACCTTGTTCGCGACGCTGGGCGACAAGGCGGAGCTTTTGCGGAAAGTACTACTCGGCATCGGCTTTTTCTTCGCCCTGATTGAGTTGGTAGCGTTGTACATCGGCGTAAGGCTCTCGCGCAGCATGACTCTCTCTGTAGCGGAACTCTATAGCGCCACGGAGCATGTAAATCGTGGCGATCTTACCCACCGCATTCAGGTCCACAGCCGTGACCAAATGGCGGATCTGCAACAGTCGTTCAACTCCATGACTGAATCACTGGCCAAGCTGGTTGCTGAACAGAAGGAGAAGCAGCGACTAGAGAGCGAACTCGCTGTCGCTCATGAAGTTCAGGACTCACTGTTTCCTCACCAGTTCACCGACCTTGACTCATTGGAAGTTTACGGCGTCTGCCGACCTGCGCGCTCGGTAAGCGGCGACTACTACGACTTCATTCCCCTCGGCACTCACGGATTGGTCCTGGCGCTGGGCGATGTTAGTGGAAAAGGGATTTCAGCTGCTCTTTTGATGGCGACTGTACATGCGTTCATTCGCGCCTATTCGCTGGAGCCTGACATGGTTCTGCCTCCTGTGTTTGGGGTTCCAGCATTCTCCGATGGGGATCCCCGCATCTACTACCGGGGAGACGGCATCACCCAATCACAACTCGCTCCGGGCATACTAATGACAACCTTGAACTATCAGCTTTTTCGCAGCACGCCGGAGGATAAGTACGTGACCATGTTTCTGGGCTGTTATGACGCGACAGCACGCGAGTTGAAATATTGCATTGCTGGCCACCCGCCGCCAATCATGGTTAGGAGCGACGGAACAGCTTCTCGCCTCGAAACGTCCGGCACCGTCGTCGGTCTTTTTGATGGTGCGACCTATGACCAGTCCACGATCACGATGCAACCTGGCGATCTCCTCGTCGCATTCAGCGATGGGGTCACCGAAGCCGAGAACGAATCCGGCGAATTCGGCGCGCAGCGCCTGATCGAACTGATTCAGGCGCACCACCGCCAGCCGCTCACCCAAATCGGTGAAGTGATCGTTGACTCGGTGGCGGACTGGATCGGCGGTGCCGAACAACCTGATGACGTGACCGTCCTTCTCGCCCGCGCTCATTGAGCCCTCATTTCGGATTCATCAATTCACATGGTGCGAGCTTTTTTCTTCAAAAGTGATCATCCAGCGTAACGATCCAACATCAAATTTCGGTGAGTCCTTTTGCTATCTTCGACCGTTGCGGCCGCTTTGGCAGGAGTGACGCTACTCCTCCGGTTAATCAGACGCTGCAGTCGGGTGGCTTACTTTTGCATAATCGCTTCTGTGCTAGAGCGGGCGCACGGCTCATTTGGCATGCCACGTTCGATCGAAGCGCGCCGGCCTTCGACAATCCGGATCACGTCGCCATCGTGATCCACAACTACCGCTGGCGGATTGGTCTGGCGGAAGGCGAGGTGAAATATGATGAACTACCTTCTCCAAACGGTCATCCACTCGCCACTTTTCTACGGTGAAGGCTGTTCTCTCTATGGGCGCATCTCACGGGCAGGCCAGATGCTTATCGTGCTTTTGATTTGGATTCTACAAATTGCGCTTTCAAACCTGTGGTTCAGGTTCTATCGCATGGGCCCGCTCGAAACTCTTTGGAGATCTCTGACCTACTGGAAGTTGCAGTCCTTTAGGCGGAACGCGGCTGGCACGCGTCATTTATCGTCCTGCCTAACGCAGACGCCTGTTGCAAGCCAAACATTAAAAGCCGCAAATTCCGGTTGGCTTCATCTCTATGCCTAAATGATGTCTTAACGAGGTCGGCCTCGCGACGGCCCGAGTAGATTGTTAGGTATTCACCCTACAGAGCTCGGAACGAAGGAGGCCGAGATGCGAATTATAGGATGTGATTTACACGCTCGCGAGCAAACGTCGGCGATGAGCCGAAATCCGATCAGTCGGGAATAGCCGAAAGTGAAATTAGCGAAAATAAATAAAGGGTAACTCCACTGAAGATCAGCAGGCCGCCAACAGCTACGAAAATGATGAAGGCGATGGGTTTGGCCGAGAGTAAACAAAAGGCTTCAACCACCAGACCAATGATCAGGAGGATGCCTGCCAGTTGCAGACGTTTTCCTAGCGGGTCGGCGTTAGACATCAGTTGCTCTCCTTCCAGAATTTAGCCTCTTTCAGGTGTGCGATATCATGGATGACGTCGTGGCATCCGCTCGAGAGGCACGACAACTTGTTTGATTTGATTGCGATCATGGTGGCCGGGTCGGCGGTATGCGTGGCGCCCTCTTCAAAGGAGCGAGCGCCTAAATGACAGTGCAAACAGTTGTCATTGTTAAACTGTTGGTACAGTTTGATATTTTCCGGCGCCGGCGGCGTTCCGAAATAATAGACGTAGACATGCCGCAGGCCGCCAATTTTCACTTTTAATGTGCCGAACATCGCGTAATCCGTATGGCAGGTATAACAAGCGGTTTCTGGCGGCACGCGATGATTCTGGAAATGGGCAGCGGGGATATGGTTGGGATCGTCGATATGGAGGCTCTGTCCCCACGATTCCATGGTGTGGCAGGACAAACAGAAGGCCGTGGTGGTCGAGCGTTCCATGTCGGTGGAGACGCCCATAGCTCCGCATAGCACCGGCAGAAGAAACAAGACAATGAAAGCAAGAATTTTTCCACCGGGCGTTTTCACCATGCCCGGACGCACCACGACGACGGCAACCAGCGCGACAGTCACGAGCACCAGGATCGCGGTAAGGGTTGTGGCGGGAAGAATCGATAATTTTGCCGCAAACATGGGAGGTTCTAAGCGCATTACCGCAGCTGGGTCTTACTTACTTGCGATCGATCGGATGTAGGCGACCAGAGAGGTCACCTGTTCTGGCTTCAAACTCTTGCCGTAACCCGGCATCTTGTCTTTCCCATTTGTGATGATGGCGTTCAGCTGGGCATCGGTTTGCCCCTGAACGTCAGCCGAGCTTAAATCGCGAATACTGTCGGCCTTTCCGACCGCCGTTGCACCTTTGCCATCAGCGCCATGGCACGCGGCGCATTTCGTTTTATAGAGGGCCGCATCGGCGCCCGGCGCAGCGGCGGAACCGTCTGCCAAGCCAAATGCTAGTAACGCCGTGAGACTGATTGTCATGCATACGGTTCGTATCGATTGAGTTTTCAAGGCTTGACTCTCTCTGGGCCGCGCGAGGCTAGCGCCGGGTTCGTATTATCGAACCGGTGCGACCCATCATAAACTCGGCAATAAATGGAGGCTGTTCTCTTTTGCACACTTCCCCATCTCGTGAGCAAGGCCGCAATCGGAGCCGGCTCCTCTTCTCGGCTCCATCTGAACCGTTCCGAAAAGGACTGTAAGACTCGCCTGTGCGATATACGGGCGGGTGGAGAATTCTTGTGCCAGACGACAAATCCATGCCGCTGCCCGGACAACCACCAAAGATCTGGCTGGAGCGAGATGGGAAGGCGGGTGCAAGCTACTGCGCGTTCCAGGAGCAGCCCAGCGATGGTGTTCACAGCAACGGAAGAGGTGCTCAGGACGGCAGGGCTGATTCCTTCGCCAAGGCCGCACGAAGCGGGAACCACGCCGATGATGAGCAATTCGGACGGACCATGACCAGTCACATCAGGACCCCGGAACCTTTAAGTTCTATGTCAGTACTTCAGAACGTATAGCGAAAAGCGAATTCGGCGGTGCTGCCGTCAAAATCCTGGATCGGAATCGGCGCCAGCCCCGCTATGGCGTTCGAAGCTTGCCCCCTGCCGTTGTAGCCGTAGTAGTTCCAGGTCATCCGGTAACTGAGGCCTTTGTAGAGATCGAAAACGGTGCGCACATAGGGTTTTTGATAATTGAAAGCTAGCGTGCCGGGTACCTGGAGCGCATCGATCCCGAGCGTGCTGCCACCGACAAACGTGCCCGCATAGCCGAGTCCGAGCGTGACCCGCTTGACCGGCTTCCACACGATGCCGGCATATGCAAAGTGCTGTTTGCTGGAGTATGCACCCAGGCCGGAATTGGCCGCCGGGGTGTAGCCCAAACTTGCGGGACACTGGGTGACCGGTGGCGGCCCGAAGGCATTCGCGTAGTAGCAGATTTGTGCTGCGGAATATATGTCCGTGTAGGTATAGCCGAGGTCGAAGAATAACTTGGAGCCAGGCATGAGCGTGGTTACGAAACTGTAGCTTCGGCCATGCTCCAGGTCGTTTATCGTGGCGACGTTGTCGCGATTTTCGTGGATATCGAGGGCGCCATCGAAGTTGATCCACGTTCGCGGTTTATAGCTCGCGTGGATCTTGTAACTTTGCACTTGCCGCGGGCTAATTCGCGTAAATGAGTAATCGTTGTAACCAAACTGGAAGTCCCCGGTGATTCGCAGGGCGTCCGAAGGAATGGCGGTAAACCCGAGTAACCCGGTCTGCTCGCGGATTCCGGTGATGTTGCGAGTGGTGTCATTACCAGCGGCGGGGCCGGAAAACGTCAGCGAGATCAAATCGCCGGTGGTGGGGTCCATGTTCGCGGTACAGGCAGCGGGAATTGCGCAGGCGCCACGCGCAGCCAGAAAATCGTTCGCTTCCGTACCGCCGGTACCGCCCGCAAAATAGGTTTCGGCCGAGTAGAACGTGGCGCTGAAATCGGCAACGCTGCGGTCGGTGTAGACATATCCAATGCGAGCACTGAAGCGCGGAGTGAAATCGTACTGGAGTTCGAGGGTGTCTGATCGGAGGTTTTGGCCGAGGAAAGTTGAGGTCGGGCCATCGACCGAGTCCGCCGCGGAACTTGCGGTGTGAGCAGGGCAGGTAGCTGCGATGTACGGTGGGGGACACTGCGCGAGAAACGTCGCGGTATTGAAGACCGCCTGAGGTTGAGCCAGACCCATTAACCCGGGCTGCATTTGGCCGAAGACATTAGTCTCCGAGGTATCCCAGAGGCCGGGAGTGCGCCAGTTGTCGTAGCGAAAGAAGTCTACGATTCGGAACCTTTCAGTGATCGAATAAACCCCCGACCAGTCTGCGTTCACGGAAACGCGCTTGGTGTCTGCCGGGCCGCCCGCAGTGCTACCGCGCGAGCCGCTTCGTGCCGTGTAGTCATTTACGATTTCGTCGAAGTCCGGAACCGAATTGTTGGCGGTGCTGTAGCCGATGGAACCGGCGGTCTCGAAATTCTTGAAATAGGTTGATTGGAAGCTCAGATGCTCGGTAGGCATGAAATTTCGGGGATTGGCGGCTTGGCTGTAGGAGAGGTAACCGTTGCACGCAGGATTGACGATGTTTGGTGCCGTGACGATCGGCGCGGCACAAGGCAAAATTTCCACCGGTCCGACAGTGCTCCAGATAATGCCCAGGTCCACCGGTGTGCCGTTGGCGAGCTGGAAACCAGAGTTCTGCGGGTTGTCGGTGATGATGTTGTCCTGCTTGTAGTAGCTCAGGAACTGGTCGTAGGAGATGGTGGTTCGCGGCAGGATTCGGAAGTCTACGCCTGCACGGTAGGAGTTGGTGGTGTAACTGTAGGTTTGGTTGAACTGCGAGATAGTACCGCCGTCGGTGGTGAAGAACCCAGGGCCTTCATCACGATTGCGCGAAAAACCTAGCCGGAAGCGAACCCGTGACTGCGGGAGTAGCGTCAGGTTGTAGTCTTGCATGCGCCGCGTCAGGTCCATCGCGTGTGGCGATGTTGCGATGGCGATCGATGGATTCGAAACGGCGGGATTTAGCGGATTGGCCAGCAAATTGTAATCCCAGAAATTTTTGTCTCGGCGGAACAGCACGCGAAAGTCGTATAACTTGTTTTTGTTGATGCGGAGCCGTGTTACGTCGTTTGGGTCGCCCCCGTAGCCAAAGTTGCTGAAGCTAAGGTTGTCGAAGAGCAAACCGTTGTGGTCCTTCGAACGCATGTCCAGCGTGTAATCAAACAGCCGAAACCCCGAACCCAGGTTTATGAAAGTGTCGTAGGTATTGATATTCCCGTTGATGTACGTGCTCCGGTAGCCGGCCTCAATGGACTGTTGGATATTGTAGTTTCCCGAATCCATTCCCTTCGTTTCTTCGGTAGCATTCTGCGCACGCGATAAAGGGCAACCTGCTGCAAGCGCCACGAGCGTGACCAAGACCGTAAGACGATGGCCCATGACGATGGTCCCCGCCCCCGGCAACCTGCGCTCCAATCTGGCGCTACCTCGAAGACTCTGGTTCTGCAATAACAAGGTTGGTTTCATAGCCGTTTCTATTTGAAAAATGTCTGGTCGAAGTTCGAACCGTGAATCTGGATATGGCACACCGTGCAGGCCTTGAAGAAGGTTTCCTGACTGTGGAATGACGGTGTACCGCTGGCCGCGCCTGCTTTTGCGTTGGCCAGCAAATTGGTGTGGCATTGCAGGCACAACAAATTCACATTACTGACGCGAAGCATGTGGACATTCGCGCCGCCGTGCGGTAAATGGCAAGATTGGCAGCCTTCGATCTTTACCGGCGCGTGCTCGAACACAAACGGACCCTGCTTATCGGTGTGGCAGGTGAAGCAGATGGTGTCCTGAGTTGAAGACGTGCGTACCTGCTTAGGGCCCGAGGTGCCGTGTGGGTTGTGGCAATCGGAGCACTTGACCAGGCCTTCATTCACGCGGTGGTGAAACGGCATCTCGAATTGGGATTTCTGTTGCAAGTGGCACGTGTAGCAGAGCTGCGGCTGCGCTTTGGCCAGAAGAAACTCTTTTGTTTCAGAATGGTGCGGCGAATGGCAGGAAATGCAACTGACGTTATTTTGCGTGTGTACCGAGTTGATGGCGTTCATGTGCTGCGGGCCCCCGGCGTGGCACGTCATGCAGCGCGCATTGATTTCCTTGGCCGAAGCGTTCTTGAAGGTGAAGATTTTGGTTACGTCCCCGCCGCCCGCTACGTGGTCGGCACCGGGGCCGTGGCAACCTTCGCAACCTTGGTGCGACGGACCGCCTTTGGTATCGAGAGTAGTCTTCCAGTGAGGCGTTTTTTCCCAGCCATCGTAGATTTTCTCGTGGCAGGTCTTGCAGGTCTCCGCACCCACATACTTCGACGGGTCCGTGGATTGAGCGCTGGCCGAGGACGAGCCGCTAGCTGCAGGCACCGGTGGGGAAGGCGTAACCGAGGATTGCGTGCGCGGGTCTGAAGTCTTTTCGGAAGTCTGACTTAGCGCTAAGGCGACCACAAGGGAAAGCGAAACACTCGAAAACAGTACTACTACTCGACAGGTTCTGTGGCCCAGGGGCATCAGCGCTTCCGCCTCGCCTCCTTCGGTCTGGCACGTATACCCGAAGGCACCCGATGCTACTTAAAATTCCCGACCACGTACTGTTCAATATTGCACACCATCGAAATATAAAGGCTCATTAATCAATCTCAGCCGCCCGTCAACCATCTCACGGAACAATCACGGCAGAACCGTCCGCCGTCTCCTCCTTCACCGCGAGCAGCGCTCGGTTGGCATCCTCCAGTGGAAACACCGCAACTTCGGGCCGAAGTCGCGCATCGTGCGCAATCTGTAGAAAGTCCCGCGCATCCTGTCGCGTCATGTTTGCTACGCTGCGAATCTGCCGCTCGCCCCACAAAAGTTTGTCGTAATCAAATGCCGGCATCTGATCCAGATGAATGGCGTTGATGGCCACCACGCCGCCCTTGCGCAAACTGGCCAGGGCGCTTACCACGACCTTTCCGCTGGGGGCAAATGTCACCGCCCGGTCGAGTTCCACGGGAGGCTTCTCGTCTTCTTTACCAACCCACGTCGCACCGACCGCGCGAGCACGCTTGCGATGGGATTCGCCTCTGGTCACCACGTAGACTTCGCACTTCCACGATTGCAAGATGGCAATCGCTAAACCCGCGGAGCTGCCAAATCCGAAAAGTCCCACGCGCTCGCCAGGTGCCACTCCCGCGACCCGCAAACTTCGAAAGCCGATAATTCCGGCGCACAGCAAGGGGGCCACATGCACGTCATCCAAACCGGCAGGCAACGCATAGACAAAATCCGAATGCACCAAAGCATATTCGGCGTAGCCGCCATCTACGGTGTAGCCGGTGAAAGTTGGGTGGTCGCACAGATTTTCCATTTGATGCCTACAGTACCAGCAATCGCCATCGACACCGCCCATCCAGGAAACACCTACGCGTGTCTTGAGCGGAAACTCGGTTGTCGCACCCTCCACCACCTCTCCCACGATTTGGTGGCCGGGAATCAGGCGCGGTTTTAGCGCTGGCAAGTCTGCTTCAACGATATGCAAATCCGTGCGACAGACTCCACAAGCGACCACGCGCAACAAAAGTTGACCAGTTCCCGCCTTCGGTCGTCCGACGTCTTCAATTGTAAGGAATACCGGCGCCTTATGCGTCGAACTAAAAATGCCAGCTTTCATTGGAACCTCTCGCCGCACTAACGCAACTTCTGGAGATCGAAGCTCGCGCGGATAGTCTTGCAGTCTGGCGTGACTATTTCGATTGTGGTCTCTTTAGACGCCACATCTTTGGCATCAAACTCGAGCAATATGGTCGCGCCATCCAAGACCGCGGCGGCATCTTTAGTCCCCGTTGAGTAGACGGGCTTTTGACGGATTGATCGAGCGGACAGTATCTTTGTATTCTGTTTCACGATGAATCTGAAGTTTTGCCAGAAGTTTTCCGGCCGCAGCACAGTGTTTTCGCACGGAGCGGTTGCCGGGTCCGATCCCGACTGTTCCCTCGGGTAAACCCCGGGCAACAGCAGAGCCACACGCACGACAACGATGTCTCCGCTCCGGCGATAATCATCACGTGCTTGCCGCTCGCTATAACTACTCGAGCCCTCTGTGGCGCGATCTACCACCTGTGAGAACGGCGTTAAGATTTGAATGTCCGCGCGGTGGGGGCCATCTACCCCCATCACCGTGACCTGCCTGGTGTAGGGAGCAACAAAATCTGCGGTGGCTTTGTCACTTCGCTGGCCCAGTATGTACGCCTCGCGAACTGATTCGGAACTCAAGGAGACTTCGTAGGCATTCAGCGGTTGGCCTAGGAGGAAAAACACCGCGAGGTAACCTGCCGCGAGGTGCACGCAACCGAAGAACGACCGGTCCGAGTGAATCCTCTTAGCCGGAATCGCGTTGGCTGCATTTGTTGTATTCACTTAGTCCTCTGTCTGGGCCCTTGCTTACACTTCAACCCTTTCAGCGATGAGACGCATTTAAGTAGTCTGACGGCAGTCAAATCCCGTAGCGCGATAGACAGCTACACTTTTCGGGGTGGGACACGGCTTCGACGGGCACTTTGGCGTGCATGGCCTTGGGTTGAGAGGCCTAGGCGCACCGATTTGGCCATCCTGGGCATCGCCATTTCTTTCTTAATATCGTCAACCCGACGGGAACCAGATTTTTGCTTTGGCTTGGTTTTCCGCACTCCCGAATCCTACACATTGCCACATGGAAGCGCTGGTCAATTCGGATCATCGACGGAAATGTCTGATATTCCGACTCAGGTAATCTTGGCTCACGGTTGCCCACCCCATAGGTGCGAACAGTTTCGAAGCCCGACCCGCGCCAACGCACACAACACTTTGATGCTGGCCCAGGTTTTGCACAGGGCTGTAAAGCACTGGCACTGCACCACTTATATTACTTAAATAATTAATATTATATATCTGTACATCAGCGGCGAACGCGCCCATGGTTAGTCTGTAATCAATTACTGAGGAGAATCACATGAGAGCAATGAATCGTTTTGAACAACCTTTCCGCGGGGCTACGACCCTGCAGGAACAGATCAATCGCATGTTTGGCGAAAACGTAGGACGTACGGGCGACGAGTCGAACTTGACCCCCTGGGCCCCGGCCGTTGACATCTACGAGACCGAAAATGAACTGGTGGTTAAGGCAGACCTGCCGGATGTGAATCCGCAGAATCTGGACATCAGAGTGGAGAATAATATCCTCACGATTCGCGGCGAACGCAAGTTCGAGAGCAAGGTGAACGAAGACAACTATCTGCGCATCGAACGCGCCTATGGCTCGTTCAGCCGGAGCTTCTCGTTGGCGAACTCCGTTAAATCGGATGCAATTAAGGCCGATTATCAGAATGGCGTGCTGACGCTGAGCCTTCCGAAACGCGAGGAAGCGAAGCCGAAGCAGATCAAGGTGACGGTAGGAACGCCCGCGGTGGGAACACACGTAATGGCAGCGGCAGCTGGCGCTCGCTAAGAGAGCTAAACAAACACGAAGCATTTGGGCGGGTGGCTATTAGTTTCGGCCACCCGCCCTCACTTTTGAATGCACCGTCAGGGCACTCTTTTATCTCGATAAAATTCACCTACCTGTTTCAATGGCTCAGCATCAGATGGCCCTACGCGATTGCGACAGCACTCGCCCTCCTTTTCGTAATTTCAAAGGGATTTCCTGTACTTAAGAGGTGGTTCGATCGCCGCACGCAAAAGTTGATGAAAATCGGCCTTGAGATAAATAAGCTGCAGGTTGAGCCTCAACTGGTCACCGACGCGGACGACATTGGTATGTACGATCCTGAGAGGAAGCGACTCCTCCAGAAGACCGCTCAGCAACTAGGAGGCACCGAGAGTGGCCATGGTTGGCCGTTTGTAATCGGTATATTCAGTATCTCCGCTTGGTTCGCTGTGTTGGTGGTTTGGTTTCTGAAGCACTAGCTATCCTCATCTTGCGGCCGACCCGGACGGTCTATGCTTAATCCCAATGGCCCTCAGCGTACCCGTCCTGATCGTTGTTCTCTATGTGCTGGTGCCTCTCTCTAACGACAATCGCTGCCCTGAGTGTGGAGGAATGACGCGGAGAAGCGAATCGTTAACGTGTAGATGCCGCATAGGCGACAGCGGCGCCGTGATTTCCGGTGCTGCCTGGTGACCACGCCGGGGAGTTTGCCGTTCGACTGTTTTTGGCACACGTCAACAGCTTGATAGGCGCCGCGCACTTTAAACGAACCTGTGGGGCCTTCGCTCTCCAGTTTGAGAAAGACCTGGCCATCCTCTTGCGTGCATAGGCTGTTTGTCTTCACAAGGCGGCTTTCCGGCGCTACTTGGCGCAGCAGGGACTGCGCATACGCGTTCCATCGTCAATGGCGACTCAGCAACCGAGTCAGCCATTACACCGCTCCGAAATTATTTTTTCCAGAACACGAAGTTGAAGTCGCTGTCGGCGACCCACAGACATGACGTGCGTCGCTGTCATGAGCCCCAAAGCGAACGAAGATCTCCCGCAACGCGCGTCCGAACGCAGGCTGAGATCTCCTGTCTGGAATATTATGGTTAAGGACTCAAAAAAATAGGTTGGGGATTAGGAAAATTCATAGACGGCAAGCCCGTGGACAGGCCCAGCACAAAACATGCTTCGCCCGCCACGCGGCACTTCTGAAAAAGGCACGACTTCGTCTTACCCGTTAGGTTTACTTTGCACGAAGACGCTACTGCGGGAAGCCAGGAGCACTAATACGGCCACGAGGATATTGTTCGCGCGATCTCCCGGGCCCCAACACCTGCGGTGTTTGCATCCTCAGCTTTGTCAGTGTCTCACTAATTCTCTATTTTTCTTTCCAATCGGAAACCCGCTTCGCGTCGCCCGCAATTTCCGTTCCAGGTGTCGGCGCAGATGGCGCCTGGCGTGGAAGCTACGAGCCTTGACCGCGCCGACAGACAGACCGAGGCGTTCGGCGGTTTCCGAGCTGGTGAGCCCTTGTAATTCGCGAAGAAGAACCACGGTTCGCAAACTTTCCCGGAGACGTGAAATCGCCTGAGTTACAGCGGCGCGGAGTTCATTCTTGCCCAGAATTTCTTCCGGGCTGGGCCCATCGTCCCGGAGATCAAAGGAGGGAGACTCTTCATCGCCATGGCGGTTGCACTCTGAGAGCGATGGGTTTGAGCGCCGCTGGCGCAGGAGCATCAGCGCTTCATTAATAGCGATGCGGGTCACCCAAGTTGAAAAAGTCGAGTCTTCGCGAAATCTCCCCAGGTTTGTGAACGCACGCTGAAACGATCTCTGAGCAGAATCTTCCGCATCTTCCTGATTGCGAAGTATCCGCAAGGCAGTGCGATAGACTTTCAGTCGATGACGCTCGTATAGTTCTCCGAAAGCGCTCGTGCGTCCCGCTTTGGCTTGTGCAACCAGCAATCGCTCGTCGGTTGATGCGGCTTCGGCAGTGGTCTGGGGCACGCCTTCCCGTCGCTCCGTAACTGGTGTGACCTCTTGAAGATCCATCGCTTCTTGTTTCCTTTCTCACACTCGCTCAAGCACTCAATCAACACTCGCGATTAAGCCAGCAGAGCAGAGGGGAAACAATTGGACGAAAGTATCGACGATACCTTTGTATCAGCGGCTGTGAATGTCAACGTCAGCGGTTGCATTTTCCATCAACGGTCAGACTTCCCAAGAATTCGTCCGAACGATTCGACAGCCGGTGAAATGGTATTCACGAAAACCGCATCCTTTCGCGGCGAGATGGTGACGAGCATGGCAGGCTGAGAGTAACCGAGGTGCGACGATGCACCCGCGATGCTCGAGATTGGCAAAAGTCAGCTTAGTGTTCCTACGGCTCGCCCTCGGGGTGTCTTTCCAGTCTGTTGTTGAAATGCTTGCAAAGCCAGCTAAGTTCGAGGACCTGAGTTCGCGAACCCGACTTTCAACTCAAACATGCATCACCAACCATGTTGATGCGCAGATTCTGAAGGCTGACGGAGCCGTTTTGCAGGAAAACGTTTAAAATGACCAAGCTAGAAGTATCAGGATTTCAGGCCGAGCCTCGCGGCCATTCTTACCAAGTCTGCGAGTGAGTCGGCCTTCATTTTTTGCATCACCTGGCCCCGGTGTGCCTTCACCGTGATCTCGCTGATGCCGAGTTCCCCACCGGCTTGTTTGTTTAACAGGCCGGAGACCACCAACGCCATGACCTCCCGTTCGCGAGGTGAGAGTGAAGCGTAACACTCCCGCAGCCCCAGCATCTCAGCCTCACGGGCTAGTGCGGTGCGGCTGCGCTCAAGAGCATGCCGGATGGCGCTCAGCAAGATCTCGTCGCCAAATGGCTTGGTCAGGAACTCCACAGCGCCCGCCTTCATGGCTTGCACCGTCATCGGCACATCACCGTGGCCGGTGATGAAGATTATTGGCGTGTCAATTCGTTCGATGGCGACGCGTTTCTGCAGATCGAGACCGTTAAGTCCCGGAAGAGAAACATCAAGCACGAGGCAAGTGGGTACAAAGACTCGTGGACGCGCAAGGAACTCCTGTGCCGACGCGAACGTTTCGGACTGCCAGCCTTCGGTACGGATCAGCAATTCCAGTGATTCACGTATCGAGATGTCATCGTCGACAACGAACACGATTGGAGTGACGGCGTGCAACACAGGCGATGACCCCATCTCATGACCTAGTGCGATCGTTAAATTCATCTTACACCCCCAAACCAAGGAAAGGCCTTACTCCGGATCTTTCAACTGACGCGTAGCGCAGCATCGACTGCCTTCAGCAGAGCCGCTTCGCTGAATGGCTTGAACAGGCACTCCACGGCGCCCTCTTCGAGCAGACGTGGACGAATAGTCTCATCTCCGTGAGCAGTGATAAAGATGATGGGAGTCCGTTCCCCGCGACGGGACAGTTCCCGTTGGAGATCGGGTCCGGACATGCCTGGCGGCATAGCGATGTCAAGTATCAGACATCTGGTCCGGCTGACGTAGTCGGATGCGAGGAACGCCTCCGCCGATGAGAACGTTTGGACTGCATAGCCGAACTCCTTAAGCAGGTCGGGCAGCGACTCCCGCACAGACTCGTCGTCGTCAACCACTGATACTAGTAAACGTCCGGCCATCACGGGTTCTTCATGACACGCTGTCGATCCTTTGCGGCAGGCGCTCGAATCACGCCCTCATACTCTGTCTGGTCAAGCCGTTTCCGCCAGCATGATGCGGCTCGTTCGCCATCACGGTGCTTTTCTTGGCCAGACTCCATCGATTGAGCATGCGCCGCTCCCCGTGAAACGTCTATTGTACTTTGGTATTGGTTGCTCCCTCGAAGCACTGAAGGCGTACAGCCTCGGTATGAAGGTCCTTCGCGAAAGGAAGGCGGAATGTCTTGGCCTCGGCCAATGGCACATCATATCTCTGCAACCGGGCCGATCCGAATTCAGGACGACCTTCTCTTAGCTTGACGCGCTAGTTTGTCAATGAACGAATCCAAAATAAACTTGGCCGATTACGGCGATTGGTCGTACATTCTCCATGGATGGTTGAACGCTGCCCCGTTTCTTGGCTGCGTTTAGGGACGAATTGACTACGGTGCTGATGAGTGGCCCAGATAGCGGCGAGATTCAAAGCTCCAGGAACGAGAACCGGCATCATCTACGGAATTCGATTATGGATTCTCCGTTCGTTCAGGCTGGTCCCGGCGGTGGCATCGGTTTTGCTGGCATCGGTTTCGTTCGGGTGTCGAAAACCGGCGGAGCCGGTGACGCTCACCTTTCTTGATCCCCAAGGATTGCTGGATTTGGGGGACCACCGCATGGTATCCGATGGGGCGGTAAAGGAATTTACCCAGGAAACGGGAATTCGGGTCAGCCACCTTCCCACCCCTCAAGATAATCGAGCGCAGCTCCAGCTCATTCGAGACCTGCTGCAAAGAGGAATTTCTACGCCGGACGTTTACGGTGTGGACACGATCTGGTCCGGTGCTCTGGCCGACTATCTCGTCGACCTCAAACCATATTTTTCTTCCGACATGCCAACGGTAGATCCGGAAGTGCTTGCATCCTACACCGTGCAGGGCAAATTGATGGCCATGCCGTATCACCCCAATTCGAGCGTCTTGTATTACCGGACGGACCTGCTTCGCAAATACGGATACAGCTTGCCGCCGAGGACCTGGGACGAGCTGGAGACCATGGCTGGCCGCATCCAGAAAGGCGAGCGCGACAGCGGAAAGAAAGACTTCTGGGGGTACGTATGGCCCGGGACGGTCAGGGAATCCCTTTCGCATATCGCGCTGGAGTGGCAGGTGAGTGAAGGAGGTGGCCGGGTCATCGAGGCTGACAGGACAATCACCGTCAATAATCCCATCACTGTCCGTGCCTGGGAACGGGGTGCACACTGGCTAGGTTGGATCACAACACCCGGGGTAATTTCCTACTCAGAATGGGATGCGAGCAATGCGTTCTGGATCGCAGGCAATGCCGCATTTGCGCGTGGATGGGCCGACTACTTTCAGCGCCACCTGCCCGACGAACCATTCCGACAAGATGCCGGCGTAACTAGCGTTCCGGCGGGAAAGGCTGCCCGCGTATCTGCCTTAGGAGGATGGGCTTTGGCGGTTTCCTCGTCCTCCGCTCACCGCGCTGAAGCGATCAGACTGGTAGAGTTTCTTGTGAAAAAAGAAGCCGAAGTCGAGTCAGTTTCACGCTCAAAACCACAGTGGCAACTTCAGTTCTATGATCTTCCCGTGATGTTGGCGAAGCAATATCCTTGGGCTGCGAGAGCCGGTGACCTGTCAGGTGCAACCATAGTGTCGCGCCCTTCCAACGTTTCGGGGGCACACTATGACGAGGTGTCTCGCGCCTATTCCGAGGCAGTGCATTCCGTGTTGGCGCGCCAGTCCACAGCGCCCGAGGCGGCGAGCAACCTGGAGAAGGAACTCGTTCGAATTACAGGCTTTGAAACGGCGCATAAGTAAAAAAGCAGGGCAGGATTGCGACTCAATATTGGTCCACGTCTAATACTGTGCTTCGTGCTCATCATCCTGTCGATGTTCGCAGGCGACGCCGTCGTTCTCTGGCAATTCCAGATCGCTCAAATGCAAGCAGAGCGCCTGAAGGATTACAACGAGGAACTGGTCTCGGTGTTGCGCGTAAATACGAATCTTCTGGGATTTCACGACACCCTAGAAGCGGTGGCGAATGATGAAGACGTTGGGCGGCTCATTTCAGAGGCTAAAAGCCTCACGAGTGCATTTATGGAGGATAGCCAGCGCGTCAGGAATGCGTTAAGCGCCTTACCTGTCGGCGCTCAGCAGGACCCGATTCTGCCTACTCTTGAAATCGTCCAGCGAACGTTGGCATCGCAGATGGAAGAGATCACCGACCTGGCTACTCTGGGTGAATGGAGCGCTGTGCGTCTGCGAATCGCCAGCCAGGTGCGCCCGCTCGAATTCCTGACCTCAGCTCTGGCTGAGAAGGTCGACCACCAGGTCAGTGAAGAGCAGGCGCGAGCTGCGCTGAATACCAGGCGCGTGCAGGGTCGCGTGTTCGTCGTACTGTCGTTAACGGTTATTTTCACCTTACTGATCGCCGGTACCTTGGGTCTGGCGATCACCCGCAGCATCACGCAACCGCTCGCGCGGCTTGTGGAAGGCTCCCGAATGTTGGCGCGCGGGGAGTTCAAATATGAAGTGCCCATCCGCGGAGAAGATGAGCTATCCCATCTCGGGCAGGTATTCAACGACACCGCGCGGCAACTGCAGGAGCTTTATGCAAGCTTGCAAAACAGTGAAGATCGGCTCCGCCGGGTCATCAATACCGTTCCGGCTTATGTATGGAGCACGCTCCCGGACGGGTCCGTCGATTTCGTCAACCAGCGACTATCGGACAGCACGGGACTATCGGCGGAACAGCTATCGAATTCAGGTTGGAGTTCCATCGTTCACCCGGACGACCTCGCAAAATATATTTGCCAGGGGCAAGCAGCACTGGCGGCTGGAGAGCCTACGGAAAGCGAGGTGCGAATACGAACCGGAGATCGCGCCTATCGCTGGATGCTCGTCCGCAACGTGCCGCTGCGCGATGGCGTGGGCAAAATCATCAAGTGGTATGGTACCGGCATCGACATCGAGGACCGCAAGCGCGCGGAAGAGCAACTGCGCCGCAGCGAAGCCTACCTATCGGAAGCGCAGCGCTTAAGCCGGACCGGGAGCTTTGGCTGGCAGGTCGCGACAGGCGAGATTCTTTGGTCCGAGGAAACCTACCAGATCTTCGGATATGACGATTCGGCGAAGCCTTCGTTGAAATTGGTGATCGATCGCACCCATCCCGACGACAGGCACCGCGTCCGACAACTCCTGGAACAGGTATCAACGGACGGCGGAAGCTTTGATACTAAGCATCGTTTGCTGACGCCGGACGGCGCGGTGAAGTACCTTCACGTCGTAGCCCATGCGATGAGGGATTCGTCGGGTGTCGTTGAGTTTATAGGGGCAGTGACGGACATCACGCCTGCGAAAAAAGCCGACGAATCGCTGCGTAGAGCGCAAGCAGATCTTGCCCACGTCAACCGCGTGACCACCCTGGGACAGCTGGCCGCATCACTGGCTCACGAAATAAATCAACCCATTGCCGGTGCGTCCATAAATGCACATGCCTGCCTTCGCTACCTCAAGCGCGATCAACCCGATTTGGATGCGGCTGGTCAAGCCGCTTCGAGAATGATCCGTGACGTTAACCGTGCAGCTGATATCATAAGCCGCATCCGTCGATTCTTTCGTAAGGGCGCTCCCACCCAGGAGTCGGTCGATGTTAATGAAGTCATCCGAGAGATGGTCGTTCTTCTGAGTAACGAAATTACCCAACACTCAATCTCCGTCCGGACGGAGCTGGCTGCAAATCTTCCTGTGGTTGTTGGCGACCGCGTGCAATTGCAACAGGTGTTGATGAACCTCATGATCAATAGCATCGACGCGATGAAGGATGTTGAAGGGACTCGGGAACTAGCCCTCAATTCTGAGCTAGGCGATGATCGCCAGCTTTTGGTTTCGGTCCACGATACCGGCTCCGGCCTCCCTATTGACCAGCCGGACCAGATCTTCACTGCGTTCTTCACCACCAAGAGTTATGGTACCGGCATGGGCCTGCCAATCAGCCGCTCGATCGTCGAATCTCACGGTGGTCGCCTGTGGGCTATCAACAACTCCGGGCGGGGCGCATGCTTTAAGTTCTCACTGCCCGCCGCGGTCGCCGAGCCCGCATGACTTCTGTCGACGCTGCAACCGGTGCTCATTCTTGATGATGATGCGGACATGTGCGCAGCGATCGAAGGGCTGCTGAAATCAGCGGGGCTGCGGATTCTCGTGCTCATAACCATCACAACGACTCACTCCCGAGCTTAAGCCAGGTTTCACCAGATCTGGCCTTCGCAAGCCACAAATCCGCAGCTGAGCACTCGCGACAAATCGTTCCTGTGACAGTGCGCTACCAGCAGAGCGTGGCCGACAGAAAATGCACAGACGTGCTCAAGTACTGAGAGGCATCTCGCACTCTCACCTCTTGAACCTTAGCGCTTCCCGTGCGAAACGAACCGCGTAAACCGATACCAACGTATCGCCGATACCATAGTCCAATTGCGCGCCTTCCATGCTTCTGGTCTGATCGCTTATGTCACCCGATTCCATCGATGTGCATGACGAAGAGCAAAGCGGAAGGAATATGAAAAATAGTGATGGTGCTCACATCGCACGACATACTTGGCAACACTGGGCTTAAAACCGGCTTCTGGCTTCTGTCGATCGAGCGGTCTGTACTGCGACCATTGAGGGAGGACGTATGGCAAATGAGAAAACAGGAAGCGCCACCACTGCGAGTCGAGCGATGCAGCCCGCGGAACCAAATCCTCTCGATTTTGTGCCCGACAAAATTCCTTTCGACACTCCGTATGGCCCACCGATATCACTAGACCGAGCCCAGGCGGTTATACACGCGGCGGTGGCAGGGGCGAAGAAGCGGAATTGGAAGATGAACGTAGCAGTGGTCGATTCCGGCGGCAATCTCGTGGCCTTCCAACGAATGGACGGTGCGATGCTTGCCTCCATTCAGATTGCCGAGCACAAAGCTCGAGCAGCCGCGACCTTCCGGCGCGAAACCAAGCAGTTCGAGGACGGTATCCAGCTTATGCATCTCAACTATCTGCTCGCGTTCGATGGAATCATTGCCTCTCGAGGCGGCATCCCACTGATCGAACAAGGGATGATCATCGGTGCAATCGGTTGTTCGGGAGGCACGGATTCCCAGGACGAGATCGTCAGCAAGGCAGGCGCGGCAGTAATCAACCAACCGTCGGTAGGGAACAAATGATCCAAATCTCAAGAAAGTGTTGGGGACAATCAATCGGTTTTCGCAACAAACAAATAGACAGGAGAATGCCATGACAACAACTGCAAGCGCACTTACGAAGCCCGCACAGATTCACGTTGCCCGACGGTCGCCCGCCTATTGGCGTGTCACGATCGACAACCCGCCGATCAACGTCATGGGCCCGGAAATGGTCCGGCAGTTCCAGGAAGTCATCGGCGCTCTCGAGGCCGACGAGCAGGTCAGGGTCGTGGTCTTCGACAGCGCGGTCGAAGATTACTTCCTGAATCACTCTGATTTCCTGGCCAAGCTTGAGGACCTGACCGCACTGCCGCCCGGTCCCACAGGCTTACCGCCTTGGCCGGACTTTCTCGCGCGTCTGACCCGCTTGCCAGTCGCATCGATCGCCCTCATCCGCGGCCGTGCGACCGGCAACGGCAGCGAGATCACACTGGCCTGCGACATGAGTTTTGCCAGTCGCGAGAAGACTATCATCTCGCAATGGGAGGTGGGCGTGGGGATGGTCCCCGGAGGCGGCCCCATGGCTCGGCTGCCCGGACTCATCGGCCGAAACCGCGCCCTCGAGGTGCTCTTGAGCTCGGAAGACATTAAGGCGGACCAGGCCGAGGCCTACGGCTACATCAATCGCGCCCTGCCCGACGCCGATCTAGATGCGTTCGTAGAGGCGCTCGCGACCCGGATCGCCAAGTTCGACAAATGGGCGATCGCCCAGACCAAACGCCTCGTCAACACCAGCCTGCCGCCGGACGTCGAGCTCGGCGCCGGGTGGGATGCGTGCATCGCTTCGCTCGGGCGACCTGCCGCCCAGGAGGGGATCAAAGCGCTGATGGCGCGCGGCTTCCACAAGCCGGGGGATGTCGAAAATCGGCTCGGATATTACCTGGGCCAAATCGCCGGCTAGGCTGGCGTACAACGCGATTCTCAACTCCGGGACTTTGAGGATGGGACGCGCTCGAAGCCAATCATGGCGGGCATGTTTCGAAGTGACGTTTAAATTTTCTTCACGAAGGAGGTTTTGTATGTCTCAGAAAGCCAGCGCCGTAAAGCCTGCTCAGCAAAGTGAAGTCCAGCCTCACCAACTCGGGCAGGAGGTTTTCAAAAACATCTTGCCCGAAGATGTCGATTGGAAACCGTTCCCGGCGTTCCCACCCTCCGTCCGGCTGGCCGTCATCGTGGGTCAGCCCTCGGAGCCCGGCCCTTACACAATCAGGGTCAAAGTACCCCACGGTGAAAAGCTGATGCCTCACAAGCACCCAGAGGATCGAGTCTATACCGTGATTTCCGGCGTCTTTTATATTGGACTAGGTGATGAATTCGACGCGAGTAAGTTGCAAGCTTATCCGCCCGGAGCGGTGGTCATTCTCCCTGGCAGCACGTCCCACTTCCACTGGGCGAAATCCGGCGAGTACGTCACGCAAGTTACCGCGATGGGGCCGCTTGGACTGGAATACCTCAGCGCGAAAGACGATCCACGAAACAACCGTGATCGAAGAAACAGCGCGACTTGACACTCCGTTTCCGCTAAAGCGTTTGGCTTTTTGTCAAATTGAAGGCTCAAGATGAACGATCAACAAAAGACCGGGCAGCATCCTGGAGCTCGAGATCAAGAGATCCGTGCGGCATTGGATCAGCATTGGGCGGCGTCCGATGCCAACGATTTTGAAACGGAGCACCGCATCTATCACGAGGACGCGGTGCTGGAATACCCGCAGTCAGGCGAGCGAACCCGCGGTCGATTCAACATACAGAATCAACGCGCTAGCCAGCCGAACAAAAAGCGGTTTACTGTCCGACGAATCATTGGCAGCGGTGATCTTTGGGTCACCGAATTCATCCTGACATATGACGGCAAGCCGTCCTACACCGTGAGCATCATGGAGTTCAGAGGCGACAAGGTTGCGCGGGAAACACAGTACTTTGCAGATCCATTCGCGGCTCCCACATCTCGCGCTCAATGGGTCGAACGGATGGACACATAATCTGGAGGCGCGAGAATTCGCTAACGACACCGCTATTTGCGGTTTGCGGCATAGGGAGGGACAAGGGGTGGATTGGAAACGGTTGGTCCAGTTTGTGCTGCTGGGTAGCAGTGATTTGGAACAATATGCCATCCTGCTGGCACGCGTTTTAATCGGGCTGTTCTTCGCTATCTCCGGGGCAAACAAATTGTTTGTCGCCGGCGGCACAAAACCTGTTTACGATACGCTGGTTAAGGCCAAAGTCCCGTTCCCCCGCCAGATGGCTTATTTCGTGTCGGGTGTCGAGTTCGTTTGCGGATCCTTGGTCACCGTGGGGTTTCTTTCGACCCCGGCCTGCGTGGCTTTATTGATCGATATGATTGTCGCCACCCTGACCAGCGCGGTTTCCACCCTGCCTAAAGGACTGTCGCTTCTTAGCTGGCTCGACGATTTCCTCTACCTCCCGGAAGTCCTGTACGTGCTCTTCTTTATCTGGCTAATCTGCTCTGGTCCGGGAAACTTTAGTGTCGATTACTGGCTCGCCGGCAAGTTAGTAAGGTGATCGAAGCAGCTTGTTGCTAGGCAAGTGCATGATGGTCAGTACCAATCAATCGCAGAATCTCGCTGTAATGTTTCGATTATTGGCTGGGTGCTTCCGCTGGAGTCGCGCTGCTCGGCTAACCATACGCTGGACTTCGACAAGGTGCGCATGCCCCGATTGCTTTCAGTAAATGTCGGCCTTCCGCGCGACGTGACATGGAACGGCAAAACGGTCCGAACGTCAGTCTGGAAATCTCCAGTTGATGGACGGCGAATGGTGCGCAAGCTCAATATCCAGGGCGATGCGCAAGCCGATCTGGCGGGTCACGGTGGGGAGCACCGCGCCGTATTCGTTTACCAGATGGATTCTTACTATTACTGGGAGCGCTTTTTGGGCCGCAACGATTTTACTTTCGGCCAGTTCGGAGAAAACTTTACCGTAGAAGGACTTCTTGATAGCGAGGTGTGCATCGGCGATCGATACCGCATCGGCGGTGCTGAATTTGAAGTAACGCAGCCGCGCGTAACTTGCTACCGCGTCGGTATTCGCATGAATGAACCTCGTATGGCAGCCCTGCTCGTAGCACATCACAGACCAGGGTTTTACTTTCGGGTGTTGCAAGAGGCAGAAGTTGGTGCAAGCGATGACATTGTAAAGATTACTGACGGTCCAGAGCGAATCAGTGTGGCCGAGGCTGACGCCCTCCTGTATTTGCCAGGACATTCCAGCGAGCAACTGCACCGAGCGCTGCGGATTCCTGCACTTAGCAAGGGTTGGCAGAGTTCGTTCCAAGCAATGCTCCAACAAGACCTGAGCTCCAAAACTACGGTGGGGAATCCGGGCCTCGCCTATGAGGAACAAGCACCAGCATGGCCCGGATTTCGACAGATGCGAGTCACGCGTATCCATAAGGAAAGCGATAACGTAACTTCCTTCATCCTGGCGCCAATCGATGGGCAGGCTCTCCATATCTTCCAAGCGGGGCAATTTGTTGTTGTGCGCTTGCATCTCGACCCGAACAAACCGCCGGTTCTTCGCAGCTATTCGTTGTCCGATCTGCCCGCAGCCGATCATTTCCGCATCAGCGTCAAAAACGAATTGAATGGGATTGGAAGTTCATTTCTGTGCAACCGTACGCAAGAAGGCGATGTATTGGATGTTAGCGCACCGCGAGGAAGCTTTACTCTGCGTCCCAGCCAGAATCCTGTGGTTCTGGTAAGCGCTGGAGTGGGCGCAACGCCCGTGATGTCGATGCTGCACTCACTCGCTGCGGAAAAACCGCAACAAGAGATCTGGTGGATCTATGGAGCGCGCAATCGCGTCGACCATCCATTTGCAGAAGAATCGCGTTCATTACTGAAACAGCTCTCTCGCGGACGAGGATACGTCGTGTACAGCAGGCCCGCTGCAATCGACCAAGTCGGGGCAGACTTTGATGCTGCCGGGCACATTGACACTGCTTTGCTAGAGAAAATTGGCGTGTCACAGGGTAGTGACTTCTACCTATGCGGCCCCTCTTCATTCTTGCAGAATATGCTCGATGGGCTGCGAAACTGGGGTGTGCTTGCCGAGAATGTGCACACGGAAATCTTCGGTTCTCTCGAGGCTATTACCCCTGGTATGACGCAGGTTGTTCACACTCCTCACCTACCACAAGGGCCGCCCGGATCTGGCCCCCCAGTCTCATTCGCGCGTAGCGGGATTACCGCCGCTTGGGATCCGAAATTCGGAAGTTTGCTTGAACTGGCGGAAGCGTGCGACGTTCCGGTCAGATGGTCGTGCCGGGCTGGAGTCTGTCATACATGCATGACTGGTCTGGTTGGCGGATCAATTATCTATAACCCTGAGCCGCTGGAGAAGCCCGCTCCCGGGAACGTGCTCGTATGCTGTTCCCAGCCAAACGCGGGTGTCACTCTGGATCTTTGAGAGAAACGGGAGGGGTCCAATCATGCGCTCTGATATCGTGCTAGAGATATTCTTGGTGAGCTCTTGGGCAGAGCACCTACGTCAGCATGAAAGCCAAACCCAAGCCGACCGTGAGTTGGAAGGGCGAATATACAGCTATCTTTCCGGAGAACCGATGGTACGTCATTTGATCGGTGCCTACGCGACCGGAACATGATCGGACGAAACCCGCCTCAGCCAGGTTTGACGCGCGATAAAAGATGGCTGGACAGGCGCCTGCGCTTCCCTCACCCGAGTAGATCGATTATCTAAAGGACCGGCAGCCGAAGACGCTCATTGTTTGCGTTTGCATGTGCAGTTCTCAGTTGAACGGCGCCGCGCCGATGCTTGATCTCCGGGGCAGGCAGGTTCAACGCTTCTGGTACGGGTGGAAGATGTAGTCCTTCGCCTTCACGGCCACATGGCACGCGTGTCCGCAGTCTGAGAAGCTTTTGGGATCGGCCGTGAACTGGTCCGATGCGGCTTCGTAGTTGAACACAGCGTATCCCCATCCGCCGGTTTTCGGAAATCTCTTGCTGTCCTTTTCCATGACGAAAGCCTGGACAAAGACGTCTGGCACATCCACGACGAAAGGGGCCTCCGTGCTCTTCTTCGGCTTCCACTGGAGCTTCACGATCATGGAGCCATCCGGGAAAGGCTGGCCGTTGCCGGGGACGCCGGCCTTGTACCGCGTGATCATGGTCGGATTGGCGACGATCACCTTAAGCACTTCGTCGGTCCGGGCGGAAGAGACCACCGACCAGTCCTCGTATCCCCTGAAGTCGGAGAACGCGATTCCGCTCGGCGATTTTAGCGAGTACTTGTCCTGCGCGTAAACGGCCGTGCCGACGAGGACGGCGAGCACTGCCACGGCTGTCGCAACAATGGTAAAGCCGGCGATACGTTCCACGGCGGTGCGTGTTTCTATCTTCTGTTCTTGTTGCTGTTGCGCCACAGATTTCGTCAGAAGTTCAGACACGGTGTGTTCTCCTTCACAAGAAAGGCTTTCTAAGCCCGATCAACGTACATCTCGGACGATCACGATTAAGCCAGACGTGAGGGGAGTAAAACAATTAGACGATGGTATCGGTTATATTTTTGTGCGGGCGGTCCTCGAAACACCTTGTAAGAGGCGCACCCGACGCGACGTTGGAAACGCCGACTAGAGCCCGAAGGAGATCATTTGCGTCGAGGTCCCTGGGTATGTCGCCGCTTGACCGTGCGCCTCACCAGGGAGCGAATCGCTTCATGCGATGACCCTGGGAAGCTTCGAAGGTCCTCTGGTTTATCGCGTCCCAAATTAACTGCGGTTATTGAACCAGTTGAGGGCGATTTCAGTATATTGCCCGACCTCGATGAGGTTGCCGTCGGGATCTCGCATGTAGCAGCGCCATTCCCAGCCGCGACTGTCTAATGGCTCGGTAAGAAAGAACGCTCCTTTGTCGCCCCATTGTTTGTGGCAGGCCCAGATATCCGCGACACGCAGATTAAGGAAGCTATTGACTCTGTTCAGATCCGACGGTGTTTCAAGAACGACCTCTGGCTTGTCGGGAGTCGGGCCACCGCCGGAATTGAGAATGATCCACGTATTAGCCAGCTTGATGTAGCAGGGATTGTCTGGCTTGATCACTTTCCCGCCAAGAATTAGTGCATAGAAGTCCTTCGATTTGTCCAGGTCGCTCACGGTGAAGAAGTGAGCTGCGAAGAAGCCTTCGTGTGCAATCGGCGCGTCAGGTAGATCCACGCGGTGCCTCCTGGTGTCGATAGATTAGGATGCGACCGGAAACGCCTACGGCCTAAAGGAAGCGTTTCATCTGCTGGCTACCCGGTAACGGGCAGCTAGTTTAGGAGCGATTCCCAGTTGGCTGGCACCCTTCCTGCGGGTCCAGGCGCCGGCTGACTTTCGGGATGCGCGTGCGGCGGAGGCAATTCCGCACCTTTGATCATACGCTGTTTCTCATAATCGAAGAACCAGTCCTCACCCGGCTCAAAGCTGGTTATGATCGGATGCCCTGTTACCGCCGCATGCTTTGATGCATGCTGACTCGGAGAACTGTCACAGCATCCGATGTGCCCACACTCCGCACACCGACGGAGATGAAACCACCAACCTTTCGGTGATGCCAGGCATTCCAGACACCCGTCACCGCTTGGTTTCGAAGTGGGGTTGATTCCGCGCAGACCCTTTTTCACTTCCGATTTTCCTTTCGTGTCCCCTGTCCGCAAAATAACGTCAAGCCACGAGCAAGACCTTCCCGATGCCACCCTCCTCCGCGGCGACTTGAGCTTCGGCCGCCTCGCTGAGTGGCAGCTTGCGGCTGATCGGGATCACCAGTTTGCCATCTCGGACGGCCTCGGCCATGAACTGAAGAGTTTTCGCATCAGGTGTCGCGTACACCGGTACCACCTTCACGGTTGGGTACTCCTTGGCATTCCGTGGTGCCCCGAGAACCGATGCAAACACTCCTTCCGGCTTGACCTTAGCGATCAATTTTTCAGCAGTCATGCCGTTGACCGTATCAGCTACGACATCGAGCATCGGAAGATTCGCAATCGCGTTGTCGTCATCGGTTGCGACCAACTGATCTGCGCCGATGGTCTTCGCTTCATCCATCTGGCTCTTCCGCACCCCTGCAATCACGACTGCTCCCCGTTGCTTCGCAGTGAATACCGCTGAACGCCCGACATTTCCAGCAGCACCTACGACGAGAACCGTCTGGCCCGCTTTGATCCCGGTAGCGGAAATGAGCTGGTTGCCAGTCGTCGTCACCAGCGGCAGCGCCGCCGCCTGGATCAAATCGAGTCCCTTAGGAACTTTCGCCAGAATCGCGGCTTTCACAACGCAAAGTTCGGCGTATGTGTCCGCCGCCATTGCAAACACCTGGTCGCCTCGGGAAAAGCCTTCCACCCCGGGCCCTACCGTGACGACTGTCCCCGCAATGTCCACTCCCATCAGTCCCGGAAAGTTGATTGGATAAAAGTCTTTCGTCAACCCGGCACGTCGTTTGTAATCGATCGGATTCACACTCGTGGCAGCGACCCGCACCAGTACTTCGCCGGGACCCGCCACCGGATCAGGGTATTCCTCGAACTTGAGTACTTCAGGACCGCCATATTGGTGGACAACAACTGCTTTCATATTTCACCTCCTTATGTACGGTCGGCAAACAGTCGCCAAAACAATTTAGATCCTCTTCAAGTTTGGTTTTGGTCGGTTGAGATTTCACTTCACTTTTGCCACTACTTCTTTTGTCGGCCGACTCTCTGACAGTGGATTCTTAGCTCCGCGCTCGGCGTTCGCGCGTCACAGTCCCTTTGGCGGCAGCCTCTCTTCTATTCTTTTGAGGATGAACGCCCAGTTCGTGCCATGACGTTTCCGCGAGGTTGACGTCGTAGTAGTTAGCAGCTTTCTCGATGTTCGCGAACGCCAAAGCACGGTCTGCATGGGAGACGTCGATGACTTGATCGAACCGCGCGACCGCGTTACGCACATGTTGTGCGTCGGTCAGTGGTTCTTTGCGCTGCTTCGGAAACGCGTAGACGCTGTCGGGTAAGTCGCTCTGCGTGGTGAGCCGTCCGCGTTTCTCGTAAGGTTTCCAGGTCGCTTTCGGCATGTCTTTGCCATCCTTTCTTTAAATATTTGGCTAGAGGGCGAGCGCAGCGTCGGCCCGCGCACGAAAGCGATGAACTCATTCGCTCTCGAACTTTTTCTTGGGCGATAATCGTCGCGCCCGCCTCATGCATCCACTCATTGCCATCGGTATGATCAAAGTGCCAATGAGTGTTGACCACATGCCGCAATGGTTCCGGGGAAATTCCAGCAAGCGCTTCCGTTATTTGCGCCCTCGAGGTCGCAAACCCGCTGTCCACTGAAAGTTTCCCGTCAGCTCTCCAGAACAGGTATCAAACGATCGCATCATTCTCTAGTGCATGCGCGGCGCCAAACAAGCTTTCCTAAACAACTGAGCCAAAATCTGCGAATAAAAAAACTTCACACCTTTCGTTTACTAAACTCCGAGCGCGCAAGAGTCACGAACACGACGCACACTCCGACGAGTGTCGAAATGCGGACTCCTGGTTTCACTCAGGAGGCGAAGGGAACGCGTTCAGGCGCTCATCGCACAAAATGGAAGTCCAATTCCTTCCCGTATAGAGTGGCGAAATTCTCCAGGTTCACCACATCCAGTTGCCAGCGCCCGCTCTCAAGCCGGGAGACATCATCGGACTTACCTGCTGAGTTCTACCAGCATTTCTTTGGGCGCGACGCTTTCGTTGTCATTGTCTTTCAATCGCTGGTGCCGGGAAACGTCGCCGATTGAGCGCAACGTGGTTCCACCGAATTTTTCCGCACGCGTTCAGCAATATCATCGGTCATGACAATATCTGTTTAGAGTGCTCGTCGAGCAATAGGTGATAATCACGGTAGTGCTGCCCGGTCATGTGCCACTGAATGGTCGGCTATCACGGTCAGATGCACGGACTGCTTCTTCTTCTGGAAGAAGGCGTCAATGAATTTTCGTCATGTTTCTCGCTGGTAAGGATGGTATGTGTGGCTTTGAGGGGATTATGCTTGTTGTTGTTGAGTGTCTATGCGGTGCCGTTCCGCGAGCTGGCCGTGACAAGCAATGGCAAGACAATCAGCTCGTAGCGTTTCGAGCGCTCCCGCAAAATTATCGCGTCAATGAGAGCGCCCATGCCGGGAAGTTTGGTCCCCTGGAAACCACGGAGTGAGAATGAATGCGATCATCATTCTGGGCGTGTTGCTGCTGGGCTGGCCAACTAGGTTCGCCGTGAGTGCTCAGAGCACCTCCTCGCCGAAATCACAGGCCGAAGTTAACGAAGAGGCCCAAAACGCCTATCGCGCGGGCATTGCGGCGTCAACGAATAACGATTTCAGGACCGCCGAGGTGCAGTTTGAGACCGTAGTTCGGCTGGTGCCGCAGATCGAAGAAGGTCACACCGCGCTGGCCGAGGCCCTGTTGCGTCTCGGCAAATTTTCCCAAGCCATCAAAGAATTGGAAAAGGCGCTTATGTTGAAGCCCGGCGATGTATCCGCGCAGACGAATCTCGCGCTGGCGTACGAACAAACCGGCGCTCACAAGAAGGCGATCGTTTTATTCAACAAAATTGAAGGGGCGGCGCAGCAAACTCTCGCTTCAGATTCTTCCCACGCGCTTCCTTCCTCCGTTCATGAATCGTATGCCCGCGCGCTGGCCGCCACGGGTCAGATCACGGCAGCCATTCCCCAGATGAAGTCCGCCATTGCCGGGGCGCCGCAGCGCGCGGACCTCCATGACGCGTTGGGATCGTTGTACGCGCAGCAAGGCAGTTGGTCTTCGGCCGTGAATGAATTCCAGGAAGCGATTCGACTGGATCCGCGGTTTGCCGCGGCGCACATGCATCTGGGGGCAGCGCTGCTCATGCAGCAGCAGGCGCCCGCGGCGCTGCCGGAGCTGAAGCTGGCCGCGCAGTTGACTCCCAACAGCGCGGTGGCCGCGGTGGAGTTGGGCAAGGCGTATGAGGGGAACAATGAAGACGACGAGGCTGCGGCGGAATTCCAACGCGCGAGCAAACTCGATCCCGCATCGCTGGACGCCAAGTATCAACTGGCTCTGCTGCTGCAGCGAAACGGTCACCATCTTGACGCTATTCCACTGCTTCGCCAGGTGCTGGCAGCGGATCCGAAGAACGCAGAGGTGAGCGCGAGCCTGGGATTAGCGCTGCTTCTTACCGGAAACGCCAAGGAGGCAATTCCGTTTCTGGAGCGCCGCCTCCGGCAAAGGCCCGGCGATGCCACGGCCCATGAGAACGTGGCGGCGGCCTACCTGCAAATGAACGAAGTCGACGAGGCCATTCAAGTGCTACAGTCCGGCCTGAAGGGCAATCCCAAAAGCTTCCAGCTGCACTACAATCTCGGAGTCGCACTCAAATTTAAGGATGACAACGCCGCCGCCATTCCCGAGCTGCAAACCGCGGCCAAACTGAACCCGACGGCCCACGAACCGCATTACACGCTGGGCATTCTTTTCATGCAGGATGGCCGTTACGACGACGCAGCCGCCGAGCTATCGCTGGCAATGAAACTGCACCCCGAAAATGCGGACGGCTGGGCGACACTCGGCAGTCTCTATCGCAAGATGGACAAACTGTCGGAAGCCGCGGATGCGCTGAGCGAAGCGATTCGTCAAATGCCTGATCAGCCGGACTCCCACCTGACGCTGGCCACGGTGCTCGCCCAGCAGGGTAAGACTGCCGAGGCCGCCGCCGAGCGCAAGAAGGGAGCGCAGCTGGAACGCGTGACGATGAACCGGCAACGCGCCAATGTGTCCACGAATTCCGGCAACGCGCTGCTGCAAAAAGGGCAGGTCGAAGACGCTATCGAGCGCTACCAGCAGGCGCTCAGCGAGGATCCCAACTACGCCGGGGCTCATCGCGGATTAGCCAATGCGCTGGAACAGCAAGGCAAGACCGTAGAGGCGGCAGCTGAAAGGCAAAAGGCGGACGAGCTGGAAAAGTCCCAGCCGTAACTCGCCTTCCCAGCGGACGATCTTTGCGCATACCGCCATTTACAGCGTCCTTGCGGTGCGTTATACCAGAAGGCACAACAGGCCCGTCGAGGGCAACAGAACGGGGCGCCGGCTCCTTGCGGCAACATATTGCGCAAAGTTTGGATGACCGGCAAATGCCAGCGCTTTGTGAACCGTGTTGCAGCGCCGTTTATGCAGGGTAAACTGCGATGATGTCTCAGACAGGCCGAATACTCGTTTGTGTCGTTGGTTTTATTGGCATAACTTTGCTCATGGGGACGCTGCGCTGCACCAGCCATGCACAGTCTCCCGAAACTCCCGCCGAGCAAAATTACTCCGACACGACGCGGCAATCCTACGATTTTCATTTTGGCAAAGACAACTTTTCTCTTCCCGGCAATGCCGCCACCGTAAGCAACGAATTCATTTCGGCCGGCGCGTTTCCCGAGCCCGAGTACTGTCAGCATTGCCACGAAGAGGCCTACCACCAGTGGCGCCAGTCGCTGCACTCTAATTCTTTTCGGACGCCGTTCTACCGCGCCAGCGTCAACATTCTGGTGCGTACCAAAGGCATCGAGTTCTCGCGACACTGCGATAGCTGCCACAATCCGGTCGTGGTGGTGTCCGGCGGATTGACGAGGGATTCCCAGGTCGATCGTTCCTTCGACAAGAACGGTTTGACCTGCACTACCTGCCACTCGATCCAACGATTGCAGTCTACTTCCGGGAACGGCGGCTATGTCATGGGTGTCCCCGCGGTGATGGTAGACGAGAACGGCAATCGCATTCCCGGCAAGGTTCCGTATGGCGAAATCATGGCGCATCCGGAGCGTCACTCGAAGGCCGTCATGCAGTCCTTTTATCGGACGCCGGAATTTTGTGCCGCTTGCCACAAAGCTAACTTGCCGAATCCGCTGAACGATTACAAATTCATCCGGGCCTTCACCGTTTATGACGAGTGGCAGAACTCCAAATTCTCGAAGCGCAACCCCCTGACTTTTTACACCGCCGATTTCAATACCTGCCAGGGCTGCCATATGCATCGTGCGCAGGCCACGCTGACCGAATACGGCGCGAAAGCAGGGTTCTTCTCGTCGCATCGCTGGTTGGCGGGAAACACCGCGGTGCCGTTCTATTACGGCCTCGACGAGCAACTGACGAAAACCATCGAGTTCTTGAAAGCCGGAAATTTCCTCAACGTCGATATTTTCGCGCTAAAAAAAGCCGGTGACGATCACCTCATCGCGCCACTCGGTTCCGTACCCTTCAGCATTGCGCCAAACGACGTGCTGGAAGCTTACGTGATCATCCAGAACAAGAACATTGGCCACTCGCTGATTCCCGAAGTTCGCGACCTTTACGAGGCCTGGGTTGAATTCACAGTGAAGGACGCCGCCGGAAACGATATCTATCACAGCGGTTTCCTCAAGCCCGATGGCATGCTAGACACTCGCGCGCACAGCTTCACCAACCGGCCGGTGAATATTTCCGGAGAGTTTGTCGACAATCACAAGGTCTGGACCATTCAGTCCGTGGCTTATGACAACTCGATTCAGGCCGGACGTTCCGCGCTGGTGCGCTATCAATTCCAAATTCCCGCGGATGTGAATGGCGCGCTCAGCATCACCGCCCGCGTGAACTACCGTCACCTGCGGCAGAGTTATTTAAATAATGTTTTCGGCGCCGATCACCCGCTCTACCCGGTCGTGGAGCTGACTTCGCGCACGCGTGAGTTAACTCTGGGCTCGAATAATCCCACTCCGCCCGCGCCCGCCGACAATCAGGACTGGATGCGCTGGAACAACGTCGCCATCGGATTCCTTGACCAGCAGCAGTATTCCGACGCCATGGCCGCTTTTGAGCAGGTCGTAAAGTTGCGGCCAGACTACGACGACGGCTACGTGAATGTGGGCCTCACCTATATCGAGTGGGAAAAATACGATCTGGCGCGGCCCGCGCTGGAGAAAGCGCTCCAGTTGCATCCGGATTACGCCCGTGCCCTCTACTATCTCGCGTTGGTGGAGCGCCGCCAGGGACATCCGGAAGCGGAGGTCGCCGATCTGCAAAGGGTCGTCGAACAATTTCCGCAATCGCGCGATGCCCGCCGTGAACTGGGCATCGCCTACTACCAGCAGCATCGTTCCGAAGATGCTCTGGTGCAATTTGAATCTTTACAGGCTATCGATCCTGACGACGTGGCCGCGCACTACAACCTCGCCATCTTGTATCGCCGCAAAGGCATGAAAGACAAGGCCTCCGAGCAGGCCGCACTTTACGCCACCAAAAGGATTGATCCAGCGGCACCCACCTATTCTCTTGATTTTCTACGCAAGCATCCCGAGCTTTCCACCGAAAGCGTGCCCTGGCACATCCACACAGACTTGAAACCTGCCGTCGCCAGCTCAAGCGACGGTAGCGGCGTCGCCGGTGGCAGCAGTCAACGGTAACTGAGGAGGAGTTTCCCTTGCATTCAGATCGGCGCAAATTTCTTCGTTCGCTGAGCCGCACGGCTCTCGTGCTTCCCTTCGCGGATCTTCTGGCGCTCGCCGCGCAGACCCCGCAACAGGACGTTCCGCCGAAACAGAAGATCGGCCCGATCGAGCGCAGCTATGACGCCAAGCCCGCTCCTCCGCCTCCCGGCCCGAAGTCTCCTATCGAAGGCACGCCTCTGGGTGTCAGCTTCGTGGATGTCGTCAAAGGCTCGGGTCTTGATGTCGAAACTATCTACGGCGGTGTGAACAAAAATAAATATCTTCTCGAAACCACCGGCTGCGGCCTCGCTTTTTATGACTATGACAACGATGACTGGCTGGACATCTTTCTCGTAAATGGCTGGAGGCTCGAAGGATTCGCCAAAGGCCACGAGCCTCATTGTCATCTCTTTAAAAACAATCGCGACGGCACGTTCACCGACGTCACCAAAGGCTCGGGCCTGGAACTCCGCACCGGTTGGGGGCAGGCCTGTTGCGTCGGCGACTATGACAACGATGGCCACGACGATCTGTTCGTTACCTACTACGGACAAAATGCCCTTTATCGCAACAACGGTGACGGAACCTTCCTCGACGTCACCGAACGCGCCGGCCTCATCCAGCCTGGACCCAAGACGCGTTGGAACACCGGCTGCACCTGGGTGGACTACGACCGTGACGGACATCTTGATCTGTTTGTCGCTAACTATGTGGACTTCGATCTCAAAACTGCTCCGCTACCCGAGGACGGTCCTTGTACCTACAAAGGCATTGTCGTGGCCTGCGGTCCTCCGGGCCTACCGGGCGGAAAAAACATTCTCTATCACAACAACGGAGACGGAACATTCATCGATGTAAGCCAAAAGTCCGGCATGTGGACCGCCATTGGCACCTATGGTCTCAGTGTCGCCGCCTCGGATCTCGACAACGATGGCTGGCCGGACATTTACGTGGCTAACGATTCGGCGCCCGCCACGCTGTATCTGAATCAGAAGGACGGAACCTTTAAGGACGTGGCCATTGAATCTGGAGCCGCGCTATCCGCCGAGGCCAAGCCGCAGGCCGGCATGGGCGTTTCCATTGGCGACTACAACCGCAGCGGCAATCTCGACATTGTGAAAACCAACTTCGCCGGCGACACCGACTCCCTGTACACCAATCTCGGCGATGGCGTCTTCGAGGATCGCACCTATCCCAGCGGACTTGGCGTCAACACCCGCCTGCTCGGCTGGGGCGTGGGATTCTTCGACATGGACAATGACGGCTGGCTCGATGTGCTGATGTCCAACGGCCACGTCTATCCCGAGGTGGACCTCTCGAAGGCCGATCTGAAGTACGCCGAGCATAAGTATCTGTATCGCAATTTGCGCAATGGAAGATTCGAAGAGGTCACCAACCGAGGCGGGCCGGGAATTATGGAGAACGCTCCGGCGCGCGGCTGCGCGTTCGGCGACTACGACAACGACGGGGACCTGGATATTGCCGTCACCTGCATTAATGCGATTCCGCAGCTCCTCCGATGCGACTCCACGCTCAAGCGCAACTGGATCAAGATCAAGCTGGTAGGCGTGAAATCCAATCGCACCGGTATCGGCAGTCGGGTGCTCGTCACCGCCAAGACCGTCCTGTCCGCGGACAAACCGCTCGTCCAGATGGACGAACTGCGCAGCGGCGGCAGCTACTTTTCTCAGAACGACATGCGCATGCACTTTGGCCTGGAGCAGGCCACGAAAGTCGATATGGTGGAGATTCGCTGGTTAAGCGGGCAAGTCGACCAGGTGAACAATCTGGAAGTAAATCGCCTGTACGTTATTCAAGAAGGCGGCAAGATCCTGAAGGCGCAAGCGTTGCAGCCCGCTAAAAAATCGTAGAGCGCCAGCGACGAGAACGGCAAGCGGGGACAGATTGAAAAAGATGCGAACACTCCATGCGCTTCTATTTGGCCTGGCGATGCTCCTGCCCACCGTGTGCCACGGGCAGACAAAGTGTCCCTGGATGAATGAGGCCACGGCACGTGGGATTCTCGGGGGCCCGGTGGCGTTAACCGTGGACGTGAATGATCAAGGCGACGGCGTCTGCGACTTTTCGCGCCAGCACGGAGCCGCGATTCGCCACTTGCATATCTCGGTCTTCAGCATGACCGACATCTCCAAAGAATTCCCCAGCTACCTCGCACAATGTCCTCCCAAGAGCTCGGCGCTCCGCGCCATCGGCAATGAGGCCGTTTTCTGCACGACTCAGGGCAGCGCCGTCCCGCATGCGGAAAAAGTCGTAGGCCGCGTTCGCACGCAAGCTTTTGTGGTGGACGTGAGTTCCACTGTACAAGACGATCCCTCCATGCCCCAGGAGATGCGTCGCGACAAGGCCAACCTCGCGGCCGAGCTAGTCGCCGGAATCCTCTTCTAGCGCGGTTTCCAGGCAGCCTCTCGGAACGCCGACCGGCCGAATTACCGGTACGACGTTTGGTTCGTAGTGAGGCGCATTTATATTTGTCCAGAATCAGGAATTCGCCGCTATTCACTGGCTCACGAAATCAATCAACCCATTGCCGGTGCGTCCATAAATGCACATGCCTGCCTTCGATACCTCAAGCGCGATCAACCCGGTCCAGATGGGGCTGGCCAAACCGCTTCGAGAATGATCCGTGACGTAAACCGTTGGATTCCTGCGTATCCTGGTACTTGCCAGGCTTGGCTTCGACGGAATCACGCCGAATCATGGATATCGACATTCGTGATTTTGGCTACAGAACCCGAGCAGCTTCCTCAAATTCGAGACGAGGATTCCGGGGGAATAATTTGCCGGCGTCGCCGTAACCCAGATTGCAAATCAAGTTGACCTTCCATTTGCCGTCCGCGAAGAATTCCGCGTTGACCTTATCTGCGTCAAAGCCAGACATGGGACCGCAATCCAGTCCCAAAGCCCGGGCGGCTAGAATGAAGTAGGCCGCTTGCAGAGAACTGTTGCGGAACGCTGTCTCGTTGATCAATGGCTGGTTCCCGACGAAATACGAACGCATGTCGGCGTGCGGAAAAAGTCTGGGAAGCTTTTCGTGAAATTCCGTGTCCCAGGCGATGATGACCGTGACTGGCGCGGTCATTGTCTTCTCGACGTTCAAGGGCATCAGTGCTGGCTTCAGCCGTTCCTTTGCATCTGGCGTCGTCAGGAAAAGAAACCTCGCGGGAGACGCATTGGCACTCGTCGGACCGAGACACGCTAAATCGTAGATTTTGTGCAGCAGCTCCACCGGCACAGGTTCAGAGCGCCAGGCCGAATGGGTACGTGCGTCGCGGAACAGTTGATTGAGCGCTTCTTCGGAAATCGATGCCTTTGCAGAGATGGTGTTTTGCTTAGTGGTTTGATTCTGCATCATGGTTCTCCCTTTTTATAAGGTTCCCTTGTCTAACTGATTTTCACAAATTCACCTAATCTTAACTGACCACAAGTGATGGCGCGGGCTCGCCAGCCAGTACCGCATCAATGTTGTCCAATGCAAGCATGCCCATCGCCGTCCGAGTCTCGACGGTGGCGCTGCCGATGTGGGGTAAGAGGAATGTGTTCTTGAGATCAAGATACCCCGGATGAAGCTTTGGTTCGCCTTCAAAAACGTCCAGTCCGGCCGCCGCAATCTGACCACTTTTTAGGGCGGCGATGAGATCCTCGTCCACAACCAATCCACCCCGAGCTGTGTTGACAATAATTGAACCCTTTGGCAAAAGCTTGATTGTTTCGGCATTCAGAAAATGATGGGTTTCTGGCGTCTCCGGGGCATGCAAGCTCAGGAATTGACTTTCACGAAGTAAATCCCGAGAACTTTCGTGAAATACGGCGTTGCCTGCCACTTCGTGCGGCAATCGTGATGGATTCGAATAGTGGATCTTCATTCCAAAACCCCGCGCCCGCCTCGCTACGGCTTGCCCCACGCGTCCCATTCCAAAAATGCCTAAGATTTTTCCGCCGACTTGCCAGCCCAGCAAGGCATTGGAACTCGTCGGTCTCCACGCTCCTGTGCGAATGATTTCTTGCGCCTCGTAGGCTCGCCGTGAAGCACCGAGCATGAGTAATATGGCGATGTCAGCCGTAGCTTCGCTGTTGATGCCTGGAGTATAGGCGATCGCAACCTTTCTACGGGCGGCCGCTGCCAAATCGATGTGCTCAAATCCCACGGAAAAAGTTGCAATCACTTTTACCGAAGGCGAGACGCTTTTGAAAAACTCCGAGTCGAGTCTGTCAACGGGCGTGATAAACAAGGCGTCCGCTCCATCCGACGCCGCGAGCAAGGCTTGCCGGTCGAATGGAGTTTCGTTTGGATTACGGCGGGCGTCGTAGTTCTGGTCTATTCGCTCCTCCACCTCTTTAACGTGGTGAGTCGTCACGACGAGAACAGGTTTGTTCATAGTGGCTTCTCCTCATCAGGCTTTTTCAATCGACCCTTGCCAGTCAGTCTTGGTCAGCTTTCGTTGAACATATTCGGTGTTTGTTGTTACCTCGCGGAGGGATTCCTCCCGCAGCCGGTCGTCGCTCGCGCCTATCGCTCACCCTGGCTGAGCGGGAGGATATATCTCGAGGGATCGCTTCCGGTTCGCCGCTTCGCGAGATTGCTCGCCGACTAGATCGAGCAGCCTCGACGGTGAGCCGGGAGATTTCTCGCCATGGTGGCCGTCCGGCCTATCGCGCCCATGCGGCGGATGACCATGCCTGGGACTCGGCCCTGCGACCGAAGCAGTGCCTCCTTCCCGTCAACCGCAAGTTACGCAACATGGTTGCAAGTAAACTGATCTTGGGCTGGTCGCCGGAACAGATTTCTGGCTGACTGAAGACCCGAGATCCCGCTAACGCGAGCATGCGAGTGTTCCACGCCGCTACGCTGAAACGCTCGCTGACGTGGGATCGCGGACTGGAGATGGCGAAACACAAGGACTTTACGGTAGCTACGGATGTACAGATCTACTTCTGCGATCCGCAAAGCCCTTGGCAGCGCGGCACGAACGAAAACACCAATCTGCTCTTACGGCAATACTTCCCTCGGGGCACCGACATGTCTGGCTATTCTCAAGCGCAGCTCGACCAGGTCTCGCTGCGCTTGAATCAACGACCGCGAAACACCTTAGGATTCGAAACTCCCGCGAGTAAACTTTAAGCAAGTGTTGCGTCGACCCGGCACGACTAATCGGGAGTTAACGATTGATTTCCCGCGAATCGAACTTGCTACCGTGGTTCATGCTGCGGTCAAAAGCATCGGTTCGTCGTTTGTAATGACCAACGTGTGTTCGTAATGTGCAGACGCTTTTCTGTCAGCAGTCCGAATGGTCCATCCGTCGTTTGCTGTAACGACCCTTCCGGACCCCGCCGCAATAATAGGCTCGACTGTAATTACTAAACCTGGCGTTAAGATTTGATTGGCCCCAGGGTTAAAATAATTTGGAACGCTAGGGGGTTCATGAATAGTTCGTCCAATACCGTGCCCACCCAACTCGCGAATCACGAAAAAACCACACCGGTGCACTTCACGTTCTATGACACGCCCTATTTCCGAGACGCGGTTACCGGGTTTAGCAACTAACATGGCCAACTCGAAGGCACGCTTGGCACAAAATGCCAAGCGCTTTTGCTCTTCCGACACGTTTCCGACCGGCACGGTGACGGCAGCATCAGCCATAAAACCATCTTTCTCGATGGTCACGTCGAGTTTGACTAAGTCACCATCGCGCAATTTCCTTGTCCCCGGAATTCCGTGGACCGCTTCATCGTTCACGCTAATGCAGCTCACTCCCGGAAATCTGTAAACCAGCGAAGGAGCTGACCGTGAGGAATGTTGGCGCATGACGCTAGCACCCACTTCATCCAGTTCAGCCGTCGTTACGCCAACTTCGACCGCCTCTTTCATCGATTCAAGCATGAGACTAACGACGTTGCCCGCCGCTCGCAGTCCCGCTAGTTCTTCAGGAGTTTCGATAGACATAGCTTCTCCGGTTTACACTGGCACTTGGCCACGGTGCCTAGGTCCCAGAGGGAAGATATCAGCTATGCGCAAAGCAGCGCCAGGGCTCTGCGCGGATCAGTGACTGATTCCCCTGCTCCGACTTCATCGGCAAATCGAGTCGCCAGGCGGTAAGCCGCTCCGCCCAGTACGATTTTCGGGGCACGGTCGCTCAGCTTGCTGCGGACAGCTCGAACGAGATCCACTACGGAAGGAAGGTTGGCAACGATCGTCGTGGAAATACATAGTACATCAGCCGAGCTTTCTTCGATGGTCGCGACAACCGAAGAATGCGGCAAGTTAGATCCAAGAAAGCGCACCGTCCAGCCGTTTGCTTCCATTGCATCGGCGACAAGATTTGCTCCGATCTGATGTAGTTCCCCGGAAACGCCGGTCACAACCAGCTTCTTCAGCCTCGCGTGGAACGATTCGCGGCAGTCGTTTTTCGGCGGGGGGCTTCCGTCGCTCTGCCCCTAATCCCGGACACAAAGGCCTCTTGTACCCGGTTGAAACTGCGCCCGCGCAAGACCGCGGCAACGATGGTGCGCGTCGCCTGAGCGTCACTGAGGCGTACGTAACGGCAGCCTACATTGCGGTCGATAGCCATTTCAGGGACGAGCGAGACACCGACACCGGCCGCAACCATCCCCAGGAGACTGCTGAACTGGCCGCTTTCGAAGGCGATGTTTGGAGTAATGCGGGCACGGGTGCAGGTCCGAATGCTGAGGTCTCGGAAACAGTGACCGTCGCGCAACATGACGAACGATTCTCCGCGGAGATCTTTGAGGGCAAGAGATTCTGCGGAAGCGCGCGGATGGTCTCTTCTCATCACAGCGAAGAGGGGCTCCGTGCGGACAGAAAACAATTTCAGGTCTTTGTGGCGTAATGGAAGAGCAAGAATCGCGACATCGATGGACAGGTCCCGCAGACCTTCTACCAGAACCGATGTCGTTTCTTCCACAATGCGCAGTTTAGCGTCGGGGTAGTTCTTTGCAAAAGCCGCTGTATAACTCGGGATCAGATAGGGCGCGACAGTTGGAATCACACCCACGGCTGTGCTGCCGCGAAGGTCTGCGTTTTTTTCGGCCACGCTGAGGCGCGCCACCTCCATCTGTTCGAGAACCGCGCGGGCGTGAGGAATAAAAGCGCGACCGGCTTCCGTAAGGCGGACGCTACGCCCAAGGCGGTCGAAGAGCTTCGCGCCGAGATCTTCTTCAAGTTTCAAGACTTGCTGTGAGAGCGAGGGCTGGGCGATCTGACAACGCTCTGCGGCGCGGCTGAAGTTGCCGGCGTCCGCGATGGCGCAAACATATCGTAGCTGGTGAAATTCCATAGGCTATGCCTATACCTAGAATGGGATTTAGATATTGGAACTATCTCATTCTACGATGCTATTTTAGGTACGTCGAGATTGATCCGCGGACTTCAGCGGTCTCAATCGTTGAATCGCAACACCTGAGGAGAGAACGCATGTCATCCGAAGCGAAATGCCCGTTCCATCATGGCAGCAGCCCGAGCACAACCAACAATCACTGGTGGCCGAACCAGTTGAATCTGAATCTGCTGCATCATCACTCGTCGCTGTCCGATCCTATGGGCAAGAATTTCAGTTACGCAGAGGAGTTCAAGAGTCTCGAGTATGCGGGTTTGAAAAAGGATCTTGCGGCGTTAATGACAACATCGCAGGACTGGTGGCCCGCCGACTTCGGCCACTACGGACCTTTGTTTATCCGCATGGCGTGGCATAGCGCCGGCACATACCGCACGGGTGACGGCCGCGGAGGCGGCGGTCGTGGCCAGCAGCGTTTCGCTCCGCTCAACAGCTGGCCCGACAACGTCAATCTGGACAGAGCTCGTCGTCTGCTTTGGCCGATCAAGCAAAAATACGGCAAGAAAATTTCCTGGGCCGACCTGATGATTCTCGCCGGCAATGTCGCACTCGAAACGATGGGCTTCAAAACGTTTGGCTTCGCCGGCGGACGCCCCGATGTCTGGGAACCAGATCTCGACGTCAATTGGGGACTCGAAACAACCTGGATGGGAACCGACAAACGCTATTCCGTCGAGCGCGATCTCGCAAATCCATTCGGCGCAACCACGATGGGTCTCATCTACGTGAATCCCGAAGGACCGGAAGGCGTTCCCGACCCAATAAAGGCAGCGAAAGACATCCGCGAAACTTTTGCTCGCATGGCGATGAACGATGAAGAAACCGTTGCTTTGATCGCAGGCGGGCACACTTTCGGCAAAACTCACGGCGCAGGTCCGGCCAAACCACACGTGGGAGCTGAGCCCGAAGGCTCGCCGATCGAGGAGCAGGGTCTCGGCTGGACAAGTGCCTACGCCACTGGCATCGCAGGTGACGCCATCACCAGCGGTCTCGAAGTCACATGGACCAGCACGCCGACGAAATGGAGTAATGATTTCTTCGAGCACCTGTTCAAGTACGATTGGGAACTGGCGAAGAGCCCAGGCGGCGCACACCAGTGGAAGCCGAAAGGCAACCTAGGCGAAGGTACGGTGCCGGATGCTCACAACCCCTCGAAGCGCCACGCACCGGCCATGCTGACGACCGATCTCTCTTTGCGATTCGACCCTGTCTACGAAAAGATCTCGAGACGCTTCTACGAGAATCCGGCTGCGTTTGCGGATGCCTTTGCCCGTGCATGGTTCAAGCTGACTCATCGCGACATGGGACCCCGCGCGCGCTACCTTGGTCCGGAGGTTCCGAAGGAAGAGCTCCTCTGGCAGGACCCAATCCCTGCCGTGAATCATGTACTGGTCGATGACAAGGATGTCGCTTCTCTCAAGGAGAAGATCCTTGCCTCGGGGCTGACGGTCTCGCAACTCGTGTCTACCGCCTGGGCGTCTGGGTCCACCTACCGTGGATCCGACAAGCGTGGCGGCGGAAACGGGGCGCGCATCCGTCTTAGTCCTCAGAAGGATTGGAAGGTCAATCAGCCGGAGCAACTGCAGAAGGTGCTGAAGGCGCTCGAAAAGATTCAGAGTGACTTCAACAGCTCGCAGTCCGGCGGTAAGAAGATCTCGCTTGCTGACTTGATCGTCCTGGCTGGTTGCGCTGGTGTCGAGCAGGCCGCGAGAAATGCCGGCATTTCCGTGACCGTTCCGTTCAGCCCAGGACGCATGGACGCTTCGCAGGAGCAGACCGACGTGCAATCTTTCGCGGTGCTCGAACCGGCCGCGGACGGCTTCCGTTCTTACATCAACGGAAACGGTGGCGCAACGGCCGAGGTCGAACTGCTGGACAAGGCACAGCTTCTCACACTGACGGCGCCGGAATTGACCGCGCTTATTGGGGGCATGCGCGTGCTGAATACCAACTTTGGACAAGCCAAGTTTGGCGTCTTCACCAAGAAGCCGGAGGCGCTGACCAACGACTTTTTCATCAACCTGCTCGATATGCGTACGGTGTGGAAAGCGACCTCAGATGCGAACAATACGTTTGAAGGACGAGATCGCAAGACCGGCGAAGTCCGGTGGACGGCAACGCGAGCCGATCTCATTTTCGGGTCGAACGCCCAGCTCCGCGCGCTGTCCGAAGTCTACGGAAGTTCCGACGCACACGGGAAATTTGTCCAGGACTTCGTCGGTGCCTGGAACAAAGTAATGAACCTCGACCGTTTTGACCTCGTCGCGTCCCTCAAATAGGGCGCGAGACGTTTCCGGCTGTTTAGCCTTGGCTTAGCCTGGGATTACTCGGCGTTCGGCCGGGTCAAGCCTCCTTCTCGTGGGATAGCGATGTCACGCCAGCACCAGGTTGACGGTCAGCCGGTGCCGCCAGGTTGAGAAGGCCGAGCCGCCGCGAAAAGTGTGAATTTTTCGCAGCAAAAGTAAGAAGACTTCTTGCGTCAGATCTTCTGCTTCGGTCATGTTCCCCGCTATGCGCAGACATTGCGCATACACTCGTCGGCTATGCAATCGGTAGAGGTGTTCAAACATTAGTCGATCGCCCCCCTGTGCACGCCGGATGGCTTCCGCTTCGTTGAGCTTATAGCCGGCGATAGAAGGGTTTGACGGCGCAACCTTGCTCGAGGTGCAGGCGCTGGGACGCGCATCCGAGTTTGATTTGCGCCGCTTCCCTACTGCGCAGCCTGTCAGGAGTTGACCCGCAATTCTTCTCCCCCTGGCGTTTGCAGTGGCTTGCATGACGAATTGTCCTCAGCGGCCCGCGGCGTAAACTGGGATGGATGTTTTGTTTTCAGTGGCCTGTGTCCCAGGCGCGGCCTGCGGTACGACCTTTTGACGGGCCTCTTTGGAGGACATGTGTTTTTGTGTGGGCGTCCGGTAAGTGAAGGTTAGTCCGAGCTCCGGAGCATCGAATGTCTCAACGCTATAGACATCCGCGATATCCACTAGGTGTAACTGCGCGTGCTGTGAAGTGGCGTGTTCGGCTGTAAGATTTTGGATTATGGCGTTGGTCTTCCGCCCGTTGATGTACACTCTGTATTGAGAGCTGGCCGATGATACGGTGAAGGAGTAATCTCCGGCCGGGAGCGTGGCGGCTCCCCAGCGCGTCTCGACTGGCAACGCGAACTTTCCGTGGTATATGCTCTGCGCCTTTCCGCTGGTTGCCACGACCCCCAGTACAAGAGCCGCCATAAATACCTTCGTGACTGCTTTAAACAATCGAGCCCAAGTCATTTCAAATCTCCTCTTTCGATCTGATTTTTAGTTTCGAGACATTTCGATGTCTTCAATGTGTAAGATCGGAGATCCTCCGGAATAATTCCCTAATCCAGGAAAGTATTCAGGAAGTGGGAACGAAAACAGTGAGAATTTCCTTGTCGCTAACTAAGAGGCTCGACGCAGTGTGTCGGCCAGCAAGCAGACAGCCTCAGGCCAAACCAAGAACACCGTTGTCGACAGTGGGGTCGATTCGCTTCAGCAGTTCAGCACATCGATGGAGCTGCTTTCGAAACGAGTGAGCTGGCACTCTTTCAGTTGGCCAAAGACTCCAAAACAGCGTAACAGTCTCGTCCCGTCAGAGCCACGCAGGTCGAGAGACTACGACCATTGACTCGATCGTGGCTGCGTCATGAACGACCTGTCCGAGATTGTCGCCCTCGTGCGCATTGCCTGGCTCTCGTCTCTAAATGCGCAGATCGTCACCTAGCCGGCACCAGTCGACCGGCTTTCCGACACCAAAATATTGTTTGTGAAGTACTCGCCCAGATGAGCCTGACGATCACAAATTGTTCCTTCCTAGTGTCCGGAAATTACGAGGCTTGTCCTGATCATGGGGTGACTGATTTTTTCAGAACATCATTCTCAAAATCATAATCGATTACGCCCAATCGAGGGACAACGACCGGGTGTGTTTGTTTCCAACAAAATGGCCCCTTCTTGTCCGCCCAGGGTAAGGCGTGCCGTCTGTCCGCTTTGCAAGAAGAAAATGAGTATAACGTCTCAGTTCCTCCACCATCTGACAGATGATGTTGTGCCATGGATCATCGAAACGCTTTCGCTCTAGGTTTTCCGAGGCAGATTAGATTGTCGCAAAAGGTCTGCTCTCTGTTGCAACTTGAATCCCCGGATTAGGTGACGAACACAAGACACATTCTTTACATCCGATTCTGTTACTTCGCAGCGAACCGCGCGTCTCATCACTTGCACACGTTTTGAGGATGATTCTGCTAAGGCATCGCTCTCGCGGAATAAAAGCTTCGAAACGGTAGTTATCTATAACGAACGCTCTAGGAGCTTCAAAGGAGAAATAATGAGAAAGCATTACTTGCGTATTGCAGTTGCTCTAATCGGTGTCGCCGGTTTAGGCATCACCGCCAAGGCCCAGGCTGTAGACCAAATCGTGGTCAACATGCCCTACGAGTTTGTGGCCGCTGGCAAAACGCTTCCGGCGGGCACATATACAGTGAAGCGTCTGAGCGATACCGACCCAAACGTCCTCATCCTCAGCAGCTTCGAGAATCGTGCGAGCGCAATTGTCGTTTCGACTCAGGTCGAAAGCAGTTTCGCCGACAAAGCCCAAGTCAGTCTCGAACAAGTTGGGGGCGAGTACTTCCTCAGCAAGATCGAAACAGCTGAACATCTATTCACCATTCCAGTGTCCCGTTCGGCAATCCTGGAAGCCGCCGCGAGATCACACAGCGGCGCGTCTGGCACGGGAAGTGTGTCTGGAAGCAACTAGATCACTAATCTACGCATGGAGGCGGCCTGCGGGTCGCCTCTCTGCATCTAGGAAACAGGAGGAAAAATGATCGTCTGCTGCGCGAACCAATGCGCCTACTGCCGATCGGCAATCGTGTCAGGGCAAAGATGGGTACGGGAGAAGATTTACGAGCCCGCACTCAATGCCCGCGATCCGAGCTACCACCGTTACCATGCTGAACCCTTCGCCGGACAAGAAGGGAGCTGCTGGGAAAAACATCAAATGGAGCAGGAACCTGCCCGTACCACGCCTGTGCCGCTCAGAGGACGCTCAGAACTGTTGGAAAATAAACATGTTCTTGTCTTCATTTGACATTCTCAGGAAGGACCGTCGCGGGAAACCCATTTTACTCGCCGTGGTAGGGGACTTAGAGGCTGCGTGCTTTCGTCTGCGCCAATTCGCCTCGCTTGTGTCTGGCGAGTACTTCGTTTTCGATCCGCGAAGTCACCAGATTGTGCCGCTATGGACGACTCCGAGTGGCAGGTCACATGAACGTGAAACTTAGTGGGCTTTCCCGTACTTCCAATGTAGCGAGGGTAGGTGTGTGCCAATGGAAAAACTTTTGGGAAAGATTAAAACGCTAACCTGGCTCTTCAACTGGCGGATTAACCGCGCGAACCGAATAGAGCGCTCCAAAGTTGCCGTAGATGGCGCGGGGCGTCACGGCAAGGTCGTAGGGAACGGAGGTCTGTAAGAAATCGAGGGGCGTTGGGCACGCCAAGCTTCGGTTTCGCGCCGGCTTTCAACCTAAACACGGAGGTACGCATTCTCGCTGTTGTCCCCAGCGCCGTCGCGGTAACGGGTATCAGCGCGATTTATCCCGTTCGCCAGTCCGCAAGCATGGCAAAATGAGTCACAGCATGGAGGTGGCGTAGCTGTTTCGGCGCGCCACGCAGGGGGTTCCCGCAACACATTCTGTTAGGGCCGCAACTCAGTATCTGCTTCGTCGTTATGGTCGGCAGGGGCCACTCACGTGCAGCGCCATCAACATCGTCAACAGAAACCCCGAGTTTACCCCGACCCAATGCCGGCTGCACAAGACTCAACAACTCAACAATAAAGGGGCCGGATTTTTCCGAAATCGAAACACCCGGCCCATTTCTTTGCCACGAAAACTACAGGTGATCTAGACCTCTCGCCTGGAGGCATCCGCTTCTTGCGCCAGTTGATTGAGCTGTCGAAGAAACTTAGGATTCTGTTCAATGAATAGTCCGTCGGCCGTGAACGATGCGATGGTCGCTACTGCGCCACCAAATTTATCATCCAGCGGCCGAATGACTGACACGTGCGGCAAATTCGCATTAATGAATTCGCACGGCACCGGAAAGATCAGACTCGGTTGAATGAGTGGATTGTTTGGATTGCTTGCGCTCGGTGGATCGTTGGGGTTGATTGGGGTGAAAAAATTGGGAAACGTCAACCCGTCATCGCTGACCGGCGCGACAGGCTGCTGTACCGCGTTGCCGGCAAAATCAACCCATTCCAGAAAATGGGCGATCTCATCTCCACCAATGCCCTGCAGGATTTTTAATACTTCCAGGCTGCTGGCTTTCCGCGCAAGCGCGGGATATAGACTGGAGCCGCCTTGTTCGATGTATCCGAAGTGGAATGCGGCAATGTTGGCAATCACCTGGATGTGGTTTGTGTTGTTGAAGTCTGCATCCGTGATAGGAATGGCTGTGCGGTTGCGAATGGTAAGGGCTTGCGGATACGTCGCGCCAAAGTCCGGATTTGTCGCGCTGCGATAGCGAATAAACCAGCTGGTATCGACGTTGAGATGCATGAGGTTGGTTAGCCGCCCGATGTTTTGCGCCCCGGTCACGCGGCTTCCCTCCAGAGTACGGAACTCGTCGAAGTCAACAGACTCTGCTCCCTTGGATTTCAGGTATGCATCCAGGAACTTCGCGTGGCTGACTTCATCGAGTGTATTGCTGCTTATATATTGCGGGCCATCGCCATCCAGATTCAGGAAAGCGGCTTGATAGCTATTCAAGGGCGGAGTCTGAAGTGTCTCGAGCGGAAGTTGGCCCGGGGTGAGCCCGCCCAGTTCCGCATATTGTGTCCAAAGGTCTGATTCGATCAGCTCGGCCGCCAGCGCGAACCTTAAAATAGCCGCGTCTCCCTCACTGAGGCTGCCGTCACTCTCGCTGGCAAAAGCGCGCGTTTCGCCCCCCATTAACCCCGCTCCGATTGCGACTGCCCCTCCCGCCAGCGCTCCGGTCTTCAAAAGCGACCTACGATTCACCAACCGGCTCATTAAACTTTTCTCTTTCTCCATTTGACACCTTTCTTTTTTTAATTTGGAATTGTGTTGCCGAGGAGCTACCGTAAGCGCATCCGCGTGGAAGTGTGCTATGGCGCGGTCATGCGCTTGTCTCGTTTGTGTAACGTTTCTTGTCCGTCGCTTTAGAGGAGTTCCGGAATCCCTCGGCTCTTGAAGTCTTGCGCACGGCAGATTCCAGACTTCCTGCATCCAATAGAACCAGCAGTTTGGCGGCCGCCCACGTTTGACATTTACATTTCGACAGCACATAGAACGTTTGCCGTGCAATTGATAGTGCCGTTTGCGAATGCGAATTGGACGCTGTTACGAGAATGTGAAAAGCTCCAAATGCTGTAGGAATTTCCAAAGCCGGCCATGAACAACATTTAATCAACTCAGACACTCGGGAATCTGAATTTCAAAAGGCTCGTCTAAGAGGCTTACCATGCAAAATTATCGGCGTTCTCAACTACAATTTCTGCCCATCGCAGCGGCCATTCTCTCAGTCTTTTTACCAATCATGGCCAGATGCCAAAACACCGAACCTGCTCCAGCTCCCGCATCCACGGACTTGGTTGCCACTTTAAATTCCCTGGCACAGTCGGTGAGCCAACTGCAGTCGCAGGTCCAAACCTTGCACGCCCAAATGACGCAATTGCACAACGCCCAGCAAGAAGCCTTGCGAGAGGCTGAACAGCTTCGCGTTGAATTGAATCAAACCAGAGAACAGTTCGTTGCGAAAACCGCCGGGCCTTCTATGGTCAATGAGCCGAGCCCATCGCAGGCGCTGGTGACCAACTCAACCTACTCATCCACTTCTTCAGCTTCCGAACCTTCGAAGCAAGCCGTACCGTCGTCCACTGATTCTTCTCAGGACTCCCTGCAACAGCGATTTTCCAAACTGGAAGATGACCAGCAGTTGGCGAACGACAAAATCATCGAGCAAAGTCAGACCAAAGTAGAAAGCGGTTCAAAGTATCGTGTGCGCCTGTCCGGAATCGTCCTTCTGAACACGGATATCACTCGCGGCTCTGTAGACAATCTCGATTTTCCACAATTCGCGATGCCAGCCCCAGCGCCTGGACTATCGGGATCCTTTTCTGGCTCACTGCGGCAATCCCAAATCGGCGTCGAAGCTTTCGGCCCAGACATTGCTGGAGCGCGCACCAGCGCTAACGTGAAATTCGACTTTGCCGGCGGTTTCCCGAATACCCCGAATGGTGCAGCGTTCGGAATAGTTCGTCTGCGCACCGGCACGATACGCCTGGATTGGAAGAACACTTCTCTTGTTGCCGGACAAGACTCTCTTTTTTTCGCACCGCTTACCCCTACGTCACTCTCATCTCTCGCAATTCCAGCGCTCTCCTACACCGGGGATTTGTGGAGTTGGACTCCTCAAATACGCATCGAACATCGCATCGCCCTTTCCGAAAACTCCCGCCTGCAGCTTCAAGCCGGCATCCTAGATTCATTGACGGGCGATACTCCTCAGCAAGAGCCTTACCGGTATCCCACGGTGGGTGAGCAGTCTGGACAACCGGCTTACGCGACCCACATCGGTTACACGCAGCGACTTCTTGGTCAGGATCTCAACCTTGGAATCGGCGGCTACTATGGGCGCCAGAATTGGGCATATGGCAGAAATATAGATGCATGGGCTGGTGTAACCGACGTATCACTTCCGCTGGGAAATCTCTTTGCTCTCAGCGGCGAATTTTATCGCGGCCGCGGTGTAGGAGGCCTCGGAGGCGGAATCGGACAAAGCATTTTACTCTCGGGAAACATCTACAATCCCGAAACTTCCATCTATGGCCTAGACTCCACCGGGGGTTGGCTGCAGTTTAAATTCAAACCCGAAGTGAATTTCGAAGTAAACTTCGCGTACGGCGAGGACGAACCGTTCGCTACGGAACTGAGGAGGTTCCCTGCTGGTTACCTTTACTACGGTTATGCGCTCACCAGGAACCTTAGTCCATTTGCGAATTTCATTTATCGCGTGCGCTCCGATGTGCTCGTTTCCGTGGAGTACAAACACCTGCACACCAACACATTGAACAACAATGTGGATATCGCAAACCAAGTAGCCTTGAGTTTAGGATACACATTCTGATCCGGGCCAAATCATGAGTAAGCTCCCCAAGACACTGGCTCTCCTTCTTCCCCT
>Ga0302176_10000133_pt1 | contig 51591 bp, 38 predicted proteins | sample I_Palsa_E1_1_FD_198787 | JGI IMG/M metagenome (GOLD analysis project Ga0302176, IMG submission 198787) | Peat permafrost microbial communities from Stordalen Mire near Abisko, Sweden - I_Palsa_E1_1 | ecosystem: Environmental > Terrestrial > Soil > Palsa > Peat permafrost | place: Sweden...
AGTTTGTCGCGCCTGACCCCACCCCGGCGCCGGCCCCAAATATCCCAGCGGCAACATATCCGCATCCGGCCAGTGTCCCGGCTGGGACTTCCCCGCCCATTTCAGAACATTGGCAAATTGGTCGCCGAGCCCCTGAGGATATTCCACCGTGCTGTGCCACAAATCCCAGATATCGTCCGAAATTCTCCACATCTGCGCGTATTTCCGTAGTTCGTCGATGTTTTCCTCGGGCGCAGGCCCCGGCGACAAGCTCAGCACAATCGGTCGGCCGGTTTTGGCAACGGCTGCGCTCAGCAAACGAATTTCGTCTCCTCGATAAGGCCGGCTGCTGATGCAATCCACCTTAATTAGATCGACTCCCCAGCTCGCGTACATCGCCGCAATCGATGCATAGTAGGCCGCGGCCGCGGGCTTGGCAGGGTCCGCGCCGTAGTTGTCGGGATTCCAAGGGCAAGTCTCTCGGGTATCGGCCGCATCGGAGGCCCGATAGTTAGAGCCGACAATGGGCAGGTTGGCTTCCACCGCCTTCTTGGGGATTCCACGAAGAATGTGAATGCCAAACTTCAAGCCCAGCGAATGGATGTAATCGCCCAGCGGTTTGAAACCCGCGCCTGCCGCCGACGACGGGAACCGCTTGGGAGCCGGCGTATACCGGCCGTTCGCGTCCATGCTGAATTCCGAAGATTTCGAATTCCCCTCGGGAATCGGGTTGGTCACGAACCATTCCATGTCGACAACGACGTATTCCCAGCCGAACGGCTTCAGCCGTTCAGCAAACCATTGGGCATTCGCGTGTACTTGATCTTCGTTGATGGTCGTTCCGTAGCCGTCCCAGCTGTTCCACCCGAGCGGTGGGGTCACGGCGAGTTGGGATGTGGCGCCGTCCGAGGGCTGCGCCGCAGCCTCTCGATTCGGAAACGTTCCAGCCTTGGCTGCCGCGGTTTCGGCAATGACGTGATCTCGACTGGTCTCGCAGAATATCGTCAGCGCAAACAAAACAACCACTACCGCGATTTGACTTTTCATACCGAATTGCCTCTAAAAACCCGCAAAGGTTGGAACCGATCGTTTATGGCTCGGATGGTTAGCACCTCGCCAGCATTCCCCCAAGACCGAACCGAGATCCTGGAGTGGTCACAGACCGGCCGGATTCATGGCCAGAAGTCGCGGCTCGGTCATTTCTTCGATCGCGTAGCGCAAGCCTTCGCGACCCAACCCGGAATCCTTCACTCCGCCATACGGCATGTGGTCGATGCGGAAAGTAGGCGCCTCGCCGACCATCAATCCCCCAATTTCAAGCGTTTCGAACGCTTGCGCAATGCGCTTGAAGTCCCGAGTGAACAACCCAGCTTGCAAGCCGAAATCCGATTGATTCACACCAGCCAGCGCGGCGGTGTAGTCGGTAAATTTCTCCACAGTGACCACCGGCCCGAACATCTCCATGCAGTTGACCCGCATTTCCGGTTTGGTATTGGTCAGCACCGCGGGAGTGACCGTAGCGCCGTTGCGCTGCCCTCCGCACAGCAGTGTGGCGCCTCCGTTTACCGCCTCACCAACCCATTCCACCACGCGCTGCGCCGCGCCGGAGTTGATCAATGGGCCAACATCGGTGCTCTCGTCAAGAACGTCGCCAACCTTCAGCTCCTGCACTCGCGGCACCAACCCAGCCAAAAATGCGTCATACACCGAAGCTTCCACCAGAATCCGCTGCACCGAAATACAAGTTTGCCCCGCGTAAACGAACCCGCCGGCGACGCAACGCTCGATGGCAAATTCCAGATTCGAATCGGCGCACACTATCACCGCTGCGTTCCCGCCCAGTTCGAGCACCACCCGCTTCTTTCCCGCCTTTTGTTTCAGCGCCCAACCCACCGCGGTGCTGCCGGTGAAACTGAGCAGCTTGATTCGATCGTCGGAAACAATTTTTCCGGCATCTTCGTTGGAAAGCGGCAGCACGTTCAGGGCCCCCGCGGGCCATCCAGCTTGTTCAATGATTTGCGCTAGACGCATGGCCGTGAGCGGCGTCTGGGGCGCTGGTTTGTGAACCATGGTGCAGCCCGCAGCAATGGCCGGCGCCAGCTTGTGAGCCACCAGATTGATCGGAAAGTTGAACGGGGTAATTGCGGCAATCGGCCCCAGTGGGAATCGCTTCACAATGCCCCAGCGTCCCGCCGTCGACGCCTGCCAGTCCAGGGGCAGATATTCCCCGCCGATGCGCACCGCTTCTTCCGCGGCAACTGCAAATGTGAATACCGCGCGGTCCACTTCGACACGGGAGGCTTTTAGCGGTTTACCCGCCTCCAGCGCCATGATTCGCGCCAGTTCCTCGCGATTTTTTTGTACGCCGGCAGAAATTCCTTGGAGAACCTGCTGCCGTTCGAATCCGCCCATCTTGCGAGTTATTTGGAACGCGCGCACCGCGCTAGCGATAGCCGCCTCGGCATCCGCCGCGTTGGCTCGGTACGTCGAACCCACACGTTCGCCGGTGCCCGGCGAAAGTATCTCCACGCGGTCGCTGCTGGTTCGCCATTTCCCGTCGAGCAAAAATCCAAAGTCGACAGCGGCTGTGAGTGACCTGCTCATAGAGGATTCCGATCGCACCTGCAGCCCCACCCGGGCTGGTAAGACTGGTGACCCCGTCCGTTAGGCGTGAGACAACGCCACCTGTTTTCGTTCCGCGACCAAAGCGATCGCAGCTTCGATTACCTTCAGACCCTCGTCGAATTGCTCATCGGTCACCACCAGCGGCACCAGAATTCGAATCACATTGTTAAAAGTTCCCGCGGTAATGGTAATCACCCCATTTTCGTAGCAGTAGTGCGAGATTTCCTTGGTTTCACGGTCGGCCGGTTCGCGGGTACCCGCATTTCGCACCAATTCGATCGCGCACATGCCCCCTAAGCCGCGAATATCACCCACCAAAGCCCATTTTTTCTTCCAGGCATTCGCCCGTTTTTCGAAATGTTTGCCTAGCGCAGTGGAACGTGCTAGCAAACCGTCTTTCTCGATCGTCTCGATCGCCGCCAGCGCCGCCACACACGAAGCCGGATGTCCGCAATAGGTTCCGCCTAGACTACCGCCTGCCGGCGCATCCATCACCTCGGCGCGCCCGGTGACCGCCGCAATGGGCATGCCGCCACCCAACGATTTCGCCATGGTGATCAAATCGGGCTCAATTCCGAAATGTTCCGACGCAAACCATTTTCCGGTACGCGCAAATCCAGACTGCACTTCGTCGGCAATAAAAAGAATTCCATATTTACGGCAAATCTCGTGAACCAACTTGAAATATCCGGCCGGCGGAATTACGAATCCACCTTCGCCCAGAACCGGTTCAGCGATGACTGCGGCAACCGACTCGGGGGCCACCGCCCGCTTGAACGCATTTTCCAAATGTTGCGCAAAAGTCTCCGCCGTCGCACCGACCTCGCTGCGATACGGATACGCGTACGGAATTCGGTAAACCTCACTGGCAAACGGTTCGAACCCGGATTTGTACGGATGGGTCTTGCTGGTCAAGGACATGGCCATCATGGTGCGCCCATGGAAAGCATCTTCAAAGCAGATCACCGCCGGGCGCTGGGTATAAGCGCGCGCGATTTTGACGGCATTCTCTACCGCCTCGGCACCGGTATTGAGCAGGATGGTCTTTTTTGGAAACTTGCCCGGAGCCAACCCATTCAGCTTTTCGGCAAGCGCGATGTAACTCTCATACGGCGTCACCGCAAAACACAAATGTAAATGCTTCTCCAGTTGATCGCGCACCGCAGCAATAACCCGGGGCTCCCCGTGCCCAATGTTCAAGCAGCCGAGTCCTCCGGCGAAATCCAGATAACGATTGCCGTCGACGTCCTCGATGGTCGCGCCTTCCGCGCCAGCCGCGAAGATGGGCGTCGTATGGTAGGGTGCGCGGGGCACCGCGGCTTCACGACGGGCCATCAGCGCGCGCGACTTTGGTCCAGGAATTTTCGTTCGTAGTTGTATCGTCGTCATCTCAGTACCACCCGATTGGCGTTTCGTCCAGGTTGACGAATACGTGTTTTGTTTCCAGATATTCTTCCAATCCCCAAGGCCCTAGTTCGCGCCCAAAACCCGACTGTTTGTAGCCGCCCCACGGCGCTTCCACGTAGGTAGGCTGCATGTGATTCACCCACACGATCCCGGCCCGCAGCGACTTTACAACCCGAAATGCCCGGTAAATGTCGCGGGTCCAAACCGCCGCCGCCAAGCCGTACGGTGAGTCGTTTGCAATCCGGATGGCATCCGCTTCGCTGTCAAAGGGAATCACCGTGGCCACCGGCCCGAAGATTTCTTCGCGCGCGATTCGTGCGCGGTTGTCCACGTCGTAAAAAATCGTCGGTTCAACATAGTAACCTTTGCTAAATTCCTTGGGTCGACCTCCGCCGAGGGCCACCTTGGCTTCTTTCTTCCCAGTCTCCAGATAAGAGCTAACCCGGTCGCGTTGTTCGCTACTAACCAGCGGCCCCATCTTGGTTTCCCGTTCCATCGGTGGACCAAGTTTGATGCGCTTGGCTTTCTCGGTCATAGCTTCGACAAATTTCGAATAAATCTTCTTCTCCACCAAAATGCGGCTACCCGCCGAACATACTTCGCCCTGGTTGATGAACACGCCAAAGAGCGCCCCGTCGACGGCTGCTTCCCAGTCCGCCTCGGCAAAGAAAATATTCGGAGACTTGCCGCCCAACTCCAAGGTCACTCGCTTTAAAGTTTCTGCGGCACTTTTGACGATAACCTTCCCGACCGCAGCGCTGCCGGTGAAGGCCACCTTGTCCACTCCCGGGTGGGCCACCAGCGCGGCGCCCGCCGTTTCTCCAAAACCGTTCACGATGTTTACGACTCCGGGCGGCAATCCGGCCTCTTCCAGCCAGCTGGCAAACTCCATCGCTGTCAACGGCGTTTGCTCCGCGGGCTTCAGGACGCACACGCAGCCAGCAGCCAGCGCCGGCGCCAATTTCCACGCCGCCATAAGTAGCGGGTAATTCCACGGGATAATCTGCGCCGCGACACCCATCGGTTCGCGAAGCGTAAAACTCAGCGCATTGGCCGGAACCGGGTTTACATGCCCCCGAATCTTGGTGGCTAAACCGCCGTAATATTCAAAGCAAGTGGCTACGTCCGCGATGTCGTATTCGGCTTCAACGATGGGTTTCCCGGTGTTACGGCACTCCAGCTCGGCCAGCATGGTCGCATTCTGCCGGACCTTCTCCGCCAACCGGAACAACACTCGCCCGCGATCTTGTGCGGTGGTTCTCGACCACGGCCCGGAATCGAATGCCGCGCGCGCCGCTGCAACCGCGGAATCGATATCGGCACGGTCCGCAGCGGCCACTTGGGCAATCACCTCCTCGGTCGATGGGTCATACACCGGAAAGGTTTTCCCCGAGGTACTGGCCACCCACTTCCCATTGACATAGTTACGATACGTTTTGGCGTTCGCTTGTGCGCTTCCCGCCATGCGATCCTCCGGCTCCCGAGTCGTTCGATTTGGTCAACGCTCTGGCAACGATTTTTTCAGCCGACCGGCGTAGCCGATTCCAGTTTGTGTACCGCCTTGCGGCGCCCATACACAAAAAAGAAAAATGCCGCCAGCCCGACAAACAAAAGTGTTCCACCAAACATCCAGATCTCGTAAGAACGCACCGAGGTAATTTGCTGCGCCGGAAAAAAGGCCAGCGCAATTCCTAAAATCGTGGTGATCAAACCGCTGGCACCGGCGAAATACAATGTCGGCCGGCGGTATCGCCCCACCCGGAAGGACCTGGAAGCCGCAATCTTCAGCAGCGCCCCAAACATGTACACGAACGGCACCAGCTGCAACACCACCGCCAGCGATAACAACTTCTGAAACGTTTCCTGTACTCCCGCCCCGGTAAAATTCACAATCACCAGTAGCATCGACACCAGCGCGTGCACGATCAGCGCCGCGTACGGCGTGGCATACTTCGGATGCACCTTTCCCAGCCACGCAGGCATGTACGAATCGAGGCCAGCCACAAAGGGAATGCGTGCGGAGCCCGCTAGCCACGCCGACCCAATTCCGGCAATCGAAACGCTAAGCAAAAATGCAAAGGGCGCGACGATCCACCCGGTTCCGACTCGCGCGGCCATGTGACTTACCGCCTGAACAATGCCCTGCAATACGCTGATGTCTTGCTTGCTTACCGCAATCAACAGCGTCAGCGTCGCACCGATATACAGTAATCCGGAAAGAATTCCGCCCCAAGCCACCGCGCCTGGCAGAATGCGTTGCGGATTTTCAATTTCGTCGCCCATCACCGACGCCAGTTCCAGGCCCACCAGTCCGAAACAAATCACCCCAAAGGAATTGAGCACGAACCGCGGATTCGCCGGAATATGAAAGTCCGCCGCGGTCACCGAAGTTCCAAACCGCAGCCACACGATCACACCCAATCCGATTAAAACCCCTGCGGCTACGAATGTGCCGATCGCACCCAGGTTGTTGATCCACTTCCCGACGCCCAGCCCAATCACGTTTAGAACCACCAGCACCATCAGCAATAGTAGTGACGCGCTCAGTGCGAAGGTCTTGTTGTCTGCCAGTGCCTGGTGCCCTGGCCCCAACACAAACACCGACACGCCAACGAAATACAGCATCACCGTCGGCACGTACATCATGTTATTGGTCCAATAGCACCATCCCGACAAGAATCCGTGGAAGTCTCCGAAAACTTCCTTGGCCCACAGATAAACCCCGCCTTCTCCAGGGTATCGATGGGCCAATTCGATCACCGCGATTCCCTGCGGCCAGAAAAACAGCACCAAGGAAATAATCCAGAGCCAAACGGTCACGCCGCCGTTCGCGGCGATGGAAGGCACCACATTCAGATTGAAGACTGCGACCACGAACAGCAGAACCAGGTCCCAACGGCCCAGAACCCGCTTCAGATGCGGCCCTTCCCGCGCCGCCACTCCGGGAGAAGTCAGGACCTCGCTCGACACTAGTTTCTCCTGCGATTTGCCGCAGCCTTAACAAACTTAGTGACCCGCGGCACCCACGTGGGCTATGCCGCGTTCCTGCTGCGCTGCGGCCAGCCCCGGCGCCACTTCCTCGAACACCGTCAGATGCTGATCGATGTCCGCTTCGGTGTGCTGCACCGAAATGGTCCACTGCTCGTCCCACCAATAGGGCTGAGCCAGCACCCCGCGGTTCACCATGCCAAACCAATATTGACGCCACAGATCGACGTCAATCGCCGTCCAATCGCGGTAGTTTCGAATTTCCTGTGGATATAGCATCAACGCGCCGTTCGCTCCGGCGCTCGCGATGTACGCCTGCAATCCGGTGTTGTTTACGATCGCTCGATACCCTTCGGTCAGCTTCTTGCTGAGCTTGGCGACGTGCGCGTAGTTGTCACGGGTCAGCACCTCGCGAAAGGTGGCCAGTCCCGCAGCCATCGCTACCCGGTTGGTGTTGTAGGTTCCGCCGTGGAAAACTTTGTGCTGCGCGATCAGGTCCATCACTGCCCGGCTGGCGCCAAACGCCGCTAGGGAAAGGCCGCCGCCGATGGATTTCGCCAGGCAGATCATGTCCGGCTTTACGCCGAAGTATTCGCTGGCCCCGCCCCATCCGAGCTTCGCCCCGGTCTTGACCTCGTCGAAAATCAACAGCGCGCCATTCTTCGTTGCGATTTCGCGCAAACCTTCCAGAAATCCCGGCTGCGGCATGCACAGTCCGACGTTCATCAGAATTGGCTCAAGGATAATCGCCGCGATTTGTCCGGGATTTTCCTTGAACCGGCGTTCCACGCTGTGCAGATTATTGAAGCTGGCTACCACCACGTTGGCCAGCGCCGACTTGGGCACCCCACCGCCGCCCGGCACCGAATTCGGCGCGTCCGGATCGCCGTACTCTTCCGCCTTGGGCTTGACACTCACCAGCGCGGTGTCGTGCAACCCGTGATAGGCGCCTTCAAACTTCAGAATTTTGTCGCGTCCGGTAGCGGCTCGTGCAATCCGGCATGCATGCATGGTCGCTTCGGTACCGCTCGACCCGAACCGCACCATCTCTACCGGGTATCGCTTGCAGATTTCTTCCGCAAGTTCCCATTCCTGCTCATGGGGCATCCCGAACGTGGTGCCCTCGTGGAGTTTCTGCTCTACCGCCTTTACCACCGCCGGATGGCAGTGCCCCGCCATCAACGCTCCGAAGCACAGGTTGTGATCGATGTATTCGTTGCCGTCGATGTCGTGAATCTTGCTGCCCCGGCCGTCTTTTACAAAGATTGGATAGGGTTCATAATGCCGGTAATTGCTGGCCACCCCCAGCGGGATCCGCTGCAGGGCCTGCTGGTGCGCTGCTGCCGATTTGGGCGTGCGCTTCTGGTAGTTTGCGATTTCCTTTTGCAGTATTTCGTGCATTTCGATACTCCATGCTCGCAGGTCTGTTCCCTGCCGTCAGTGTAGGTGCGTTATCTGTGCTTATCAGGCGTGCGTGCAAAGGCGCGGCCCGGGTCGAGCCGCGCCTTTGCACGTATTTGAATTATCTCCGATTCCGGCTAGAAGCGGAACTTCAGCGAGAACTGCACCAGCCGTGGATCGTGTACGTGTTGAACCTGGCCGAAGGTGCTCCCTTGGTTGGTCACGTCTCCGTCCACGCTGTAGAACTGCGCGTGGTTCCAGACATTGAAAATATCTCCCCGGAACTCCATCTGCCACCGCTCGCCCAGGGGGGTCTCCTTCATAAAGCTCATGTCCCAGTTGTTGATTCCAGGACCGCAGCACAGCGATCTGGGCGCGTCTCCGATGGTTCCCGGCGCCACCGTCGAGTTGGTGAACAGGTTGGGGTTAAAAACGAAGCCGTTATTTTTCCGGATGTCCTGGGTGTGGAACGGCGCGGTAAAATTCGGCTCGCCCGGAGTTTCGAACAGGAACGTGGAATCCAACTCCTCAACATCATCCTCAGAGGTAATTCGAATGGGGAAGCCACTCTGGAAGGTGACGATGCCGGACAGTTCCCAACCGTCCAGCAGATACCCGCGGAAGCCTTGGTATTTCGGCACCGGCAAGTCCCAAACATAGTTGAAGACGAACCGGTGCCGCGCGTCGAACGCCGATGGCCCATAGGTGGCATTGAAGTTGAGCGGATTCAGGGCGCTCTCAAAGCTGGATGCGTTATCCATCGACTTGCTGAACGTGTACGACCCCTGGAACTGCAGGCCGTGCACAAAATTCTTCTGTACCAGCACCTGCAGGGAGTTGTAATTCGAGTACGCCACGGTGTTCTCGCTGAAGATCCCCGAGAATACCGGCAGTCCGTCCGCCGGACATCCGACACCGGTTGTCGGCTGGCACAGCGGCGAAGAATACGGCCGTAAGCCCACCAGCGTGATCGGGTTGGGATTCGGGCCGGTGACCGAAGGCACGTTCCCATAGGGCAAATTCAAGGTGTAACCCGCGGGGATTTCACCGGCAGCAATGGTGTACGCGGTATCCTCGCCGAACGGCCCGCAGGCCAAGCTGGAATCGCCCGACACTGTCGAAATATGCTGAAGTTCATTGCAGGTCTGGGGATTTCCTGGGTTCAGCTCGTAGCTGGCCAGCAGTCGATGTCCTTGCGACCCCACGTATCCGATCTGGAAGAGGATCTCCCCGGGCAGTTGCCGCTTGATAGTAAGGTTGTATTGATCGGAATACTGCAGCCGCAAATTCGCGGGAAATTGACCGAAGAAAGTCATCGGCCGGAACTGCTCCCAATCAATTGGCTGCCCACGCGGCGGATTGAGTATCCCGGTAAACGGATTTGGAAATACATCTCCGCTTTGATCGACGAATGGCGTCTGTAGCAGCGGAGCGGAAATAAAATTACTGCCGCCAAACGGCGGCTCCGCGCTGAACTGCTCCAGAACCAATTGTTCAATCGGGTTGTAGAAAAGACCAAAACCCATACTCACGCTGGTCTTCGCCGGCCCGCCGGTGATGGCGCCCAGCAGTCCGCTCTTCCAATCAGGACTCCAGTTGAGCCCCAGGCGCGGCGCGAAGCCTTTGTAGTAGGTATTGGTAAGCGCGTTGGGGACGCTGTTGTCTCCCGGGAACACCAAACCCACGGGGGTAACTCCAGCCTGGTTGCAATTGGTCACGCTTCCGGCCACGTACAATGGGCTGGTGGTCGGTAAGCTGCACGGATAAATCGTCGAATCTTCTCCGGGCCGGAAAGTTTGCACTTTCTGACCGATATCGGTCAGCGGGGTGTTCATCTCCCATCGCAACCCGTAGTTCACGGTCACGTTCGGCCGAATCTTCCAGCTGTCCTGCGCGAACAAATACAGAGAGGTGCTGCGGACCAGCTCGTGTTGCGCGGATCCCTGAAAATAGGAGTTGCCCAAACCCAACAAATAATTCGGGTACGCATCCGAATATCCCAGGTCGTTTCCGCTTGGACCGGTGGCCGAGGACTGGAAGGAGATATCGCCGTTGACGTCAAAATACAGGAGCTGATCAAACTTTTGGTAGCGGACGTCGGTTCCGAACTTCAAGCTATGGTTCCCAATGATTTTGCTGTAGTTGTCGCTGAGCTGAAAGGTGTTGCCGATTTGTGGCAACGATCCATTGAAGTTATTGCCGATGGAGAACCCCCCGCTCACGGCCACGAAGGGCACCCCTTCGACCGTCGGCCCCAAACCTGAATGGATCCCATAGTCCGCGTTGGTGCCCAACGGCGTTCCGGCATCATTAATGAGCGGTGTATCGGACGTGCCCGTAAAGCAGAACGCCGACGCTGTGGTACCGCACGACGCCTGAATCGCGTTGGTCCGGGTCGGTGAATCAAATTGCAGCTGCCCTTCGCGGAAATACGTGAACCGCAGTTCGTTCACAGCGGTCGATCCCAGAGTCCAGGTATGGGTGGCGTTGATCTGCTGCGTCCGGGTGGCGTACACGCCAGGAAAATTCCCCGTGGTTGCGCCTGAGGCCTGAAACTTTGCGAATGGATCCAAAGTGTTGTCGTCATCGAAATAATAGTAGAGCGCCAACTTCTGATTGCTGTTGATCGAGTGATCCACTCGAATCTGGAACTGGTCCCCACGGTCGGTACGATTCGGGGTAATCTGCACATTGCCGCTTCCGCCCGCGCCGGGCACATACTGCAACAAGCTCACCGCCACGGGATCGAAACACTGCGTCGGAATCTTGAAATTGGGAAAAATCGTGGCATACGGAGCCGGCGCCCCTCCGCCGATCACCGAGGTTAGGGCCGCATTCGCCGGCGCACTCAGACTGCTGCCGCAGCGGCTCTGCAAAATGTTCGCGACCGTGCCGTCTGACAGCGTTCCCGAAAATCCCGGCACGCCGCTTGCGGTCACCACCCCGTTGGCAAGTCCGTTGGCGGAAAAGTCCCCGTTGGTCAGCTCCGCTGCGGTGGGTACGGCGATAGGCTGCGAAACGATCCCCTGCACGATCCGCCGGCCCTCATACGATCCGAAGAAAAATGTCTTGTCCTTCCTGATCGGCCCGCCGATCGTTCCGCCGAATTGGTTTTGCCGGAACTCCGGCTTAGGAGCCTGAAAGAACGTAAACGGATGCGCATTCAACACGTCATTACGGAAAAACTCATAAAAGCTTCCATGAATACTGTTGGTACCGGATTTGGTGACCACGTTCACCACCGCACCCGAATTGCGCCCGTATTCCGCGTCAAACGAATTGGTGATCACCCGGAACTCTTCAATGCTGTCCGGAGAAGGCTCGATCGCCGGCAGATTGGCGAATAGGTCGTTGCCGTCGCCGCCGTTCACCGAATAATTATTCGCGCGCCCCCGGCCTCCATTCACGGTCACCACGCCGGGCTTATCCGACCCGTAGAATTCGTCGTTGCCCAACTGCGACTGCACACCGGGTTGCAGCTGTAATAATTGATATACGTCGCGCTCATTCAGGGGCAGCTGTGTCGAGGCCCGGGAGTTGACCACCGCACCGAGCTGCGTCGAACTGGTGTCCACGACCGGGGGCGCGCCGGTGACTTCCACCGATTCCGCGGCGGCGCCGACCTGCAGCGGAATATCCACGCTGGCCACCTCATTTAAGTCCAGCGCGATATCCTTGTGAAGGAACTTCTTGAAGCCCGGATGATCTACGTCGATTTCGTAGGTACCGATCGGCACTTCCACAAATAAATATTCGCCGTTGGCGCCGGACTGTGCGTCGCGCATCACATTGGTCGCCGAGTTGATCAGCGTCACCTTTGCACCCGATATCGAAGCTCCACTTTGATCGGTCACCGTGCCGCGAATGCGGCCGCCGGTGCTCTGAGCGCCGGCCCATGGCGCTAGCAACATGAGTAACAGCACCCAAATTGACGCAGCAACAATGCCGCAGCCGCTGAGCTTTTGGCTCAGCCGCCCATCCCGATCGACCTTCATGAGCTCACCCCTCAGTGCCAAAACAAAATCACTTCAAGAAGCTCTGCGTTGGAAAAATCTATTTGTTCGACCCATTCTTCGAGGTTGCTGCGCTTTCCAAACCTTACTATAATCCCGCAAACTTAGAGAAAGCCCCGACCGGTGTCAAGCAGAAAGAATTCATCGAACGAATCGAGATTGCGCTCGCAACCGCGGGTCTTTCGCATCAGCGAAGTCGCTCGCCGACTGGCCATCTCCTCTTCCGCTTTGCGCGCTTGGGAGGCCGCCGGCCTGGTCTCGCCCCGGCGAACCCGCAGCCACTATCGGATGTTCACCCCCGCCGATATTCGTCTGCTGCAACGAGCGTTGTTCCTGCGGCGCGAGCGCGGCCTCAACCCTGCTGCCATTGTGCACGTGCTCAAACGCGATCTTCGTGTCGCCGCGGTCGAATCGGTCATGGTTCCGGGGCAGCGCTTCCGCAGACTACGCTCGCGTCGTGGCCTCTCGTTGGCCCAAGTGGCCCGTGCCACCGGTGTCTCCATAGGCTTTCTTAGCGCGCTCGAACGTGGCCAAATGCGCTCGTCGGTGGCCACTCTTCGCCGCATCGCCCGCTTCTACCGCACCAATATTCTTTCTCTTTTTGAGCCGCCCGGAGAGAATCCGCGGCTGGTGCGAACCGCGCAGAGAAGAATTCTGGAAACCACCGCGGGGGTCCGCATGGAATTGCTGGCCTGGGGCCATACGGTCATGGAACCTCACATCTTTCGGGTCCGGCCCGGCAGCGGAAGTGGCGCGTGCTATGAGCACCAAGGCGAGGAGTTCCTCCACGTGCTCAGCGGTAAATTTGAAATTTGGCTAGGCGGCAGTGAGCACTATCGCCTGGATGCCGGCGACAGTTTGTACTTCGAAAGCTCTACTCCGCATCGCTGGAGGAATCCCGGTCGCTCGGAAGCCCAACTCTTGTGGGTGAACACGCCCCCCACGTTCTAGTTCTTTGGATTGCCAGTAGCATGCCGCCCAGACGGTGACCCCGGACGGCTATGAGTGAAAGGAACTTTATGAACCGCCGCTCGCTTCTCTTCGCCCTTTTTGCGCTGGCGATAGGGTGCGCCGCATGCCAGTCAAAACAAGACTCGTTGAGTCTGTTGGTCTGGGAGGGCTACGCCGATCCCTCGTTCCTGCAAGCATTCGAACAAGCTCACCACTGTAAAGTGGTGGCGTCTTACATGGGTTCCAGCGATGAATTGGTTGCCAAGCTTCGCGGAGGAAGCGCGGCCAACTACGACGTCATCTCACCATCGAGCGACGTCGCCAGCTCCATCGTTCGCGCCAAACTGGCCGCTGCGCTCGATCTTTCGAAGATCCCTTCCTACCCTCAGCTTTCTCCCCGCCTTCGCGATTCTCCGCTGGTCAAAGCTGACGGCCAAACCTTCGGCGTTCCCTTCGTTTGGGGACCCAACCCGCTGCTCTACGACACCACCGCCTTTAGGCTGCCGCCGGACTCATGGAGCATTCTTTGGGATCCGCGCTACCAAGGAAAACTCTCGCTTTGGGACGAGCTATCCAGCGTGTATATGGCCGCGCAGGTTTTGGGCTACGATAAGCCCGATCCTAATCAACTCTATAACCTTACCGACGCGCAGCTGGACGCCGTCAAGAAAAAACTGATCGAGCTCAAGCCCAATATCCGCAAGTATTGGTCCACCGGCGGAGAGCTCACCAATCTTTTTCAGAATCACGAAGTCATCGCCGCCATGGGCTGGCCGTTGATGACTGTGCAGCTTCGCAAACTCAATTTCCCGATCGGCGAAACGATTCCTAAGGAAAACACCACCGGCTGGATCGACCATTTGATGATCACCGCCGCCAGTGCTCACAAAGAATTGGCAGCGGCCTTCCTCGAATACATGATTGAAGCGCAAACTCAAAAACTGGTCACCGAGGTCACTCACTACACGCCTGCGAATCCCACCACCAAAAACCTGCTCACCCCGGAAGAAACGAAAAGCCTGCACCTCGATAATCCCGACGAATACATGGCTCACATTTACTTTTGGCAGGATGTCCCTCGCCGCCAGAAGTACAACGAAATCTGGAACGAGGTTAAGAGCGCGCAGTGACCTCCGCTGGCGACACTACGGTTGCAGCCGCCCCTTTTCGTGGTGATCCGCTTTTGGACGTTCGCGGGGTCACCAAGCGTTTCGGCACCCGAGAAGTCCTCAAGACCCTCTCTCTCCAGATTGTCGCCGGCGAATTTCTGACCCTACTCGGCGAGAGTGGCTCGGGAAAAACTACGCTGTTGCGCCTCATCGCCGGGTTCGAACAACCTTCCTCGGGCGAGATCTGGATGGCCGGAGAACGCCTCGACACCCTGTCGGCCCACCAACGCCGCGTGAACACCGTCTTCCAGCAGTACGCTTTGTTTCCACATTTGAACGTTCGCAACAACGTCGCCTACGGCCTTCGCGTGAAAAACACGCCGGCAACCGAGATCGACGGTCGTGTCGACCACGCTCTGGCCATGGTTCGAATGAATGATTTTGCCGACGTACGCCCTTCGCGCCTCAGCGGCGGACAGCAGCAGCGCGTCGCGCTCGCTCGGGCGCTGGTCAATCGTCCGCAACTTCTCCTGCTCGACGAGCCGCTGTCGGCCCTGGACGCAAATTTGCGCAAACAGATGCAGAGTGAGTTGAAATCACTGCAGCGCGAAGTCGGCATTACCTTCCTGTTTGTCACTCATGACCAGGAAGAGGCCATGGCTCTCTCTGACCGCATCGCGCTCCTGCGCGACGGCGCTCTCGAGCAAGTCGCCGCGCCGCGCGAAATTTATGCCCATCCGGCAACGGCGTACACCGCGCAGTTCATCGGACAAACCAATCTGCTGCAAACCGAAGTGCGCGCCGGTCTGGCCAGTTGTGGGACGCTACGCTGGCCTTCCAGCGCGCCCGACGGTTCCGCACTGTATTCGCTGCGCCCCGAAGCCATTCATCTCGCTGCCGACCAGCCACCGGCCAGCTCTCGTGACCTGGCGGTTTTCCGCGGCAGCATTCGCCAGCAAATCTACGGCGGTGCCAACGAATGGCTGGAAATTGACTGTGGCCGCTCGCAAACGTTGCGCGCTCGCATTCCCGCCCGCGGCCCGTTACACGGCGAACAAGACTTTTCCTTTTCTCCGGCGGACGCCATCCCCGTAAAGGAGTAGCCAGCGCTCCAAAGTAAGCTCCAACTCCATGTACTCACGCGCTTACAAAGCGATCGTTTCGGTTCCGCCTCTGCTATGGGTCGGTTTGTTCCTGTTGCTTCCGTACGCGCTGATGTTCGCGCACAGTTTCTGGACCGTGCGCGACGGATTCCTGGTCCACGACTGGAATCTGCAGAATTATCGCCAGCTTTTCACCAATGGTCTGTACGTAGAGGTGTTCCTGCGCACCGTGCGCATCGCCGGCTCGGTCACGCTTGCCTCGGTTCTGCTCGGCTATCCTTTGGCCTATTTCCTCTCTTTCCACGCCGGTGCTCGCAAAGAGCTTCTCTACCAACTGGTCATCGTGCCACTGTGGGTCAGTTACCTGGTCCGCGGCTACGCCTGGAAAACCATTCTCGGCAGCGACGGCGTACTGAACGGTTTCCTTCAGTATGTTCACATCACTCACCAGCCGGTCAGCTTCTTGCTCTATAGCCCCTTTGCGGTGATCGTCATGCTCACCCACATCTACACTCCCTTTGTTTTCCTGCCCATCTACGCGGCCCTTGAGCACATCCCTCGCCCGCTGATCGAAGCCTCGCAAGATTTGGGCGCCACGCAACGCGCCACCTTCCTCAAAGTGATTGTTCCGCTCTCTATGCCCGGCCTGCTCGCCGGCGCCACCTTTGCTTTTGTGTTGTCGCTCGGAGACTTTCTGGCGCCGCTTCTCGTGGGCGGTGCTTCGGCCACCATGATTGCCAACATCGTGCAAAGCCTTTTTGGCGCCGCCTATGATTGGCCCCTCGGAGCGGCGGTGTCGGTCTGCATTCTGTTGATTACCGTCTCGCTCCTGTTCTTCACCGAACGCCTCGAAAAGCGCTGGTCCTTCCAATGACCTCGGCTTCGGCGACCACCCGCAAATTCCCAATCCTTGCCGGCTATTCGCTCGCGGTCTTCGCGTTTATTTATTTGCCGATCGTCGTCCTGGTGGTCTATTCCTTCAATCGCGACGGCGTCGGCGGCTTTCCCCCGGGTCATCTCACGCTCGATTGGTATCGCCAGCTGTTCTCCGACGGCGCCATCTGGAACGCCGTTCTCAACAGCATCTTGGTCGCTGCCGGCAGCGTCCTGCTTTCCCTCACCCTCGGATTGCTTGCTGCTCTTGCGCTGGACCGCGCCAGCTTCCCTGGCAAAGCTCTATTCCGCCGCCTGGTTCTTCTCCCCCTCATACTCCCCGGTATCATCACCGGCCTCTCCTTGCTGATGTTCGCCGTCTTCACCGGCATGCATCTCAGTCTTTTTACCGTCTTCCTGGGCCACGGCACTGCGCTCATTTCCGTAGCCACCACCGAGCTGTTTGCGGGGCTGCAAAAAATCGATCGCGCCCAGGAAGAATCTTCACTGGATCTCGGCGCCACACCGTGGCAAACCTTCTGGCGCATCACCTTGCCGCACCTGAAACTCTCCCTGATCGCCGCCGGCCTGCTGATCTTCACCCTTTCCATGGATGAAATCGCGGTTACCTTCTTCTTGATCGGACGCGAGAATACCCTTCCGCTTGAGATTTGGGGTCGCCTGCGCCGCGGCATCACCCCGGAGATCAATGCCATCTCTACGCTGATATTCACCGTTTCCGTGGTCCTCATCGTCATCTGGTACCGGGTTCGAACTCGCAGCATTCGCGCAGCTGGGTAAATCTTTTTGAGCAACTCCGGAGGCCGGCCATGTCCGATTCGAGGCGTGATTTCATTAGGTTTGTGGTGGTTGGTTCGGTCGCGGCAGGATGTCCGGTCGAGCTGACCCTGCTGGCTCAGCCGCCGGCGCCCCAACCACGCGTAGAAGGCGAACACTTCCAGGTCTGCCATCAGATCCGAGACGGCCATACATTCGATCTTCCCGGAGTTACCCGCAAGGTAGACGTCGCCATTGTCGGAGGCGGCGTGGCCGGGCTCTCAGCGGCGTACTTTCTGCGCGGCAAGGATTTTCTGCTGCTGGAAAAGGAAGATCATTTCGGCGGCAATGCTTACCAGGAAGAATTTGCCAGCCAGCCCTTCGCCACCGGCTCGGCCTACGCCTATAAAGACGATTATGGCGATCGCCTCGCCGCTGAGCTGGGTCTGAAGCTCCTCCCGGTCGATAACCCCGATCCCACCATCATCAATAAGACTTTCGTTCCGGACACCTGGGAGGCCGGAATCGATCAGCTTCCCTACCCCCAACAAGTTCGCAACAGCTTTCGAAAGTTTCGCGACGAGATGATGAAGATCCGCATCGATGACCACCCGACCGAGCTCGATTCCCAACCCTTCACTCAGTACACCGCCGCGTACGCACCGCAAGTGCAGCAGTGGTGGGATGGCTATGGCCCTTCCAACTGGGGCGCGACTTGTCAGGACACTTCCGCGTTAGTTGGTATCAGCGCCATGCAGGACCTGGTCACCGGTGTTGACGCAAAGCGCGTCATCCTTCCCGGGGGTCTTGGCTGCATCACCCACAAACTTGTCGAAGTCCTTCACCCTCAATACAAGGACCGCATGCTTGGTGACGCTACCGTGGTCGCCGTCGTTCCCGAAAAGGATTCTGTTCGCGTCACCTACGATCATCAGGGCCAGCTCGTCACCGTCGCTGCCAAAGCCGTTCTCATGGGCACTGCCAAGTACATCACTGCGCGCCTGGTCTCCGGTCTTCCCGAAGAGCAAAAGCTCGCCATGCACCGCACCCGGTACGCTCCGTATCCCGTCGTCAACCTCATCTTCGACAAACCGGTCTACAATCGCGGCTACGACACCTGGTGCCCCGGCAATACCTTCACCGATTTCATCGTCGCCGATTGGACGGTCCGCAACACCCCTGGTTACCACCAGAAAAACAACATCCTTTCCTTCTATACTCCGCTTCGTGAAATGCAGCGCTCCGTGCTTCTTGAGGAAGATAGTTGCAGAACCCTGGCGGCTCGTGTCTTGGCCGATTTCCAGAAACTCATGCCTGATTTCGATGTCGATCCCATCGAGGTTCGTATCTATCGCCGCGGCCATCCCATGTTCATGGCCACGCCCGGCCAGTACACCGTGAACCGCATCGCCGCTGCGCAACCCATGGACCGCATCTACTTTGGCAACGCCGATTCCGGCGGACTCGAATCTCTCACCAGCGAATCCATTCGAATCTCGCAAGCCGGCGTGGACTGGGTGAACCTGGTGCTCGCTGACAAACCCGGAGCCAAGGACCTGGCCAGAAAAGCCTTGGCGGTCGGCGCGGAGTAGAGGTGTTACGGTTGTTTCACAAGGCCAACCGGCAGTTCGAATCACGTCTTTCCCCGGGAGAGTCCATGGTGCACATAGACAGACAGGTTAGGTTGCTCGCATCGATTGCTTTGGCGGTCGTCGGGATGCTGTTCGCGGTGCGCTTGGGCGTCGCCAACGACAATCCCACAACCACCGTCTTGCTCAACGCTCAGGTTGCCGATGGCACCGGCAAGCCCGTACACAAAGCTAACGTCCGCATCTCCGGCGATCGAATTGTGCGGGTGGGCACCTTCCGCCCAGACCGCGGCGAAACCATCATTGACGCAAAGGGCCTAGTCGTCGCTCCTGGCTTCATCGACATCCACAATCATTCCACCGAAGGCATCGATGCTGATCCCCTCGCCGAAACTCAAATCGCTCAAGGCATCACCACCGTAATCCTTGGCGCCGACGGCGATTCGCCTTGGCCTGTCGGTGGCTGGTTGGATGCCCACCGGAAAAATCCCGCCTCGGTAAACATCGGAATGCTCGTAGGTCACGCCACCATCCGCGAGCAGGTCATGGGGCCAGATTTCAAGCGCGTCGCTAGCACCGACGAAGTCGCCAAAATGTCGGTACTCGTCGATCAAGCCATGCGCGAAGGCGCTCTGGGATTGTCGAGCGGCCTGGAATACGAAGTTGGCAGCTACAGCGCCACCAGCGAACTGGTGTCCATGTCCCAAACCGCCGCCAAATTCGGCGGCTTCTACATGACTCATATTCGCGACGAAGGCAACAAGAGTTTCGAGGCTCTAAGAGAAGAAATCGCCATTGCCGAACGCGCCCACATTCCAGTCGAGCACTCTCACATCAAAGTCAGCACCGTCAGCGTCTGGAACAAAGCACCCGAATACATTCGAATCATCGACGATGCTCGCACCAACGGCGTGGACTTCTTGGCCGACTGCTATCCCTATGACGCGTGGCACTCCAATATCAAAGTTCTCGTCCCCGATAAGCAGTACGACAATCCCCAAAGCGTGCAGCAAGCGCTCACCGACACCGGCGGGCCCGGCAGCGTCACCATCGTCGAGTTTCCACCCAACATTAGTTACGAAGGTTATACCATCGCCGATCTGGCGCGCGCGCACAGCATCACCCCGGTTGAAATGTATATGCAGATCGTTCGGGAAGGAGATGCCGCACACACCGAGGCCGAGGTGATCGGTCAATCCATGGTGGAACCCGACATCAAAGCGTTCTACTCCCAGCCGTGGGTCATGGTCGCTAGCGATGGCGGCATCGGCTCGCGCCACCCCCGTGGTGCGGGCACGTTTCCTCGCGTACTGGGGGTATACGTGCGTGAAAAGCATTGGCTCACTCTTCCCGAAGCCATTCGAAAGATGACCTCACTGCCGGCGCAACGCCTTGGCTGGAAAGATCGCGGCGAAATCCGCGAAGGCGCCATCGCTGATCTAGTGCTCTTCAATCCAGCTACGGTTATCGACCGCTCCACATTCAGCAAACCGTTCGAGCTCCCCACCGGTATCGAAAAGGTCTTCGTCAACGGCACCCTGGTCTGGGATTCCGCCAAAGCCACCGGCGCCCGCCCCGGCCGGGTTCTGGTGCGCACCACGCCACCGGCCGCAAACTGACGGTCCTGCGTACCTGGGCTGAATAAATTCGCGTGTTCCCCCCACCTCTGTGTACTCATGCGCTGCAACCCGCCTAAATTAAGCCTGATCCCGAGCCTGCCACCGTGTAGCCTTCCATCTTCAGGAGTTGTATGTCGGACGGCTTGAACGACTTCCAGAAGTTTCGCGCGGACCTCAACGAAGAAATCCTGGCTTGCAGGCATCTGGGCATCAAGCGTTTTTTCGCTCTCGATCACCAGGCCTATGAACCCGGTCCACTGGGTACCAAAACCAAGGAGCTATTGGGTCTGGTGGCGTCCGCGGTGCTACGCTGTGATGACTGCGTTACCTATCATTTGGTGCGCTGCGGCGAGGAAGGCTGGAAGCGCGAAGAAGTGATCGACGCGCTGAACGTCGCACTGGTTGTCGGCGGTTCGATCACCATACCGCATGTGCGTCGCGCCTTTGCGCGCATGCGGGAAATCGAAAATCTGCATCCCTCCGCTTGATTCGAATATGAGCACCAGCCCAAATTCGGCCGTCCAGCAACAGCTATCGGTACCGGCGCGCCTCCGCAACTTCGCGATTGGCAGCCTTTTCGCGCTGGTTTTGCTGGTTCCCAAGCTGCTCCGGGTGCGCCGCGATCCGCGCGCTTGGACCATCTTCCGCGTTCTGCTCGGCTTCATCGGCGCGGCCCTGGTGATCCTGCCACTCAGCTTATGGAATAGCTGGCTCGCCGCGATCGCGGGTCTGGGCTTGTTTCTGTTGGCCATTCTGCTGCCCTCCGCGCGCCCGAACTTCGATCTGGACGCCAAAGCCCAGGAGGTCGGCGCCTTGGTGGTTGTGAATGGCGGCACCTACCGTGGCCCCGGCGGTGCCGAAATCCCGGTGAGATTGTTTGCCGGAGCGAAGACGATCACTCTGCTCGATTCGCAACTACAAGTTCGCCTAGCTATCCCCACTGCGCAGATTTCGTCGGTACGGGTTGGCGAAGTCGCGGGCACTTGGGTGCTGCGCATCCATTGTGGTGATCGCGCCGAAGATCTTTCCTATCGGGGCGTTTTTGCCGAACACTTCGCGCGGGTCGCGGAGAACACCCTGCTCGGCCTCCTACCCGCTACCTTGCCGATGCTCCCACAGCGGCGCTCCGCCACCGCTTGAGCGGTTTTCTTCCCGAAACCCAGCGCGATTTAAAGTCCTCTTTTGGGCCCGACGGTGTAAAATAAAGCCATGGCCAGAGGCTGGGAAAGCAAAGACGTAGAAGCACAGGTTGAATCGAAAGATATGGCCAAACCAATGCCCGGGCAGGCCAAGAGCCCCGAGCTGCAGCAACGAGAAGAAAGCATCAAGGATTTGCAGTTGTCGCGGGTTCGCATCGCAGCAGACCTCGAGTCCGCCACCCACCCCAATCACCGAAAGTCTCTGGAAGCGGCGCTGGCGCACCTGGATAGCAAAATCGCCGATCTTTCCTGAGCGGGCTACTCATTTTAGGGCGAACCACAGGTTATCGAATGAACTCTTGTGCAAGTCCCCAGAAATCGTTCACGTAATAATGCGATAACACGTTCCCAAACAGGTAGCAGATCCCCTGGCAGGGCGGAATATCTCCATATATCTTCTTACCGTTCGCGAAAATCTTCCGCAGTGAGCGCTCCTGCAGCAAATTCCCCGCAACCTTTCGCAACGGCTCGCAAGGATAAAACACGTCCCCGTTTGGATAGACTCTGGGAAACATGGTCGGATAACATTCAAAATCCTTGAATCTCAGCAGGGTCTCAATCGTCCGCGGCGTTCCGTTGATCGGCTGGACATTCGCTTTTCGCCGCTCGATGATTTTGTCTACCAGCGCCTGGTACCGCGGATTGCCAAGCAGTGAAAGATTCGGCATCTTCTCCATCTGCGCGGATTGCGCCGCGAACACAAATCCTTGCTCTCCGCACCAGTCCAGCAGGCGTTCCACCTCGCCGATATTCCAGGATTCAATCACCGTGCTGATGGTGATTTTCCGCGCATCCCCCAAGCGGTCCTTCGCAAACGCCAAATTCTCCATAACTTTTGGCAGCGCCGCCGGCTTCGACAGCGGATTCGTCGGATCGGCGGCCAGCGCATCCAGACTGACCACCAGCCCGGTCACCGCCTTAAGAATCCGCGGTTTGCGATCTAGTAGCGTTCCGTTGGTGATCAGCAGCAGGGATCTAAACTTTTCTTTGAAGCGGGCCGCTTCCACGATCTCCTCGATATCCGGGCGCAGTGTCGGTTCGCCCCCGGTGATCACCATAGAGTCGGTCTCTTTCCGGATTCGTTTCAGCAGCTGCAGCGTCTCCCGGGTAGGCAGCTCCTGGCTAAACACGTCTGGTTCCTTCTGGGTGCAATAACTGCACGCCAGGTTGCACTTGTGGGTCACGTAAAACGTCACCGCATACGGCGCTACCACCTTGGTTTGCAGCACGTGCCGCCGCCAAGTGTTCTGAAAATAGAGATGGAAGCTCTTGGCTACGAAAGGGGCATGCCCTACCAGTCCGCGCAGCAATTCGCGCTTGGAGGGCTTGCGCCGATCCAGGCTACTCACCGGAACAAAATTAGCTTTGTTTGCCGACATCGAGGACATGTGAACTTCAGGATACAAGCAATCGGCAAGTAGCGGTGAGCCTGATGTTTACACCGACACTGGCACTGAGTAAAACTTCCGTCTTAGTCGGTAAAAACCACGCCCACCGCGCTATGGCCTTGTTCAGGCGACGCATCAATTCGCACCACGTAGCCCCGCAACTTCATGGCCTTCAATCCGTCCGGCCCCGGAGCTTCCATGGTCACCTGCAGCTCGGACTGCAACCGCGGCAAGTGTTGCAGCGAAATCAGCGCTCCTTGCAAGGATACATCGCGCACCACGGTCTCTTCCTCAAAGGGATGACCACCTTCGGTCACTCCGGCAACTCGCGCCCGAAACTGCGCTTCCCGTCGCAACGTGGTTCGTGTTCCGGGCATGTGCGCGTCCACCCTGCCGCCCGGCGCTCCCAGCGTGATCACCATCCCTTCGCTGGCCGCAAATACCGAATCGAACTCATCGCGCGCGCTTCGCAAAATCGAATCCACATTCCGGTCCGTTGAGTCCGGATCGTGATGGAAAAGTACCAGCGCCTTTGCGCCACTCTCACGCGCCAACTTTACACCCTCGGACCAGGTCGAATGCCCCCAGCCACGCCGCGTGGTCGCCAGTTGCTCGGGTGTAAATTGGGCATCGTTGATAAAAACGTCCGCCCCGGCGGCCAGCTCTAATAGGCTCTTGTCGAGTTCAGGATTTCCCGGCTCATTGTCCGTGGCATACGCCACAATCCCAGCGGCAGTCTCAATCCGGTACCCCAGGCACCCTTGCGGATGGTTGAGCCACTTGGCGGTAACCTTATTCTCACCGATTCGAAAACTCTCGCCCCCGTCTACTTCCTGAAATTTCCGCTTCGCGTTCATGGCCCCCATGTCCACCGGGAAATACGGCACGGCCATCTGCGTTTCGAACACTTGCTTCAGGCTGTCGGGACCCAGGAACTTGGACCGGAAACTGTAGAAATGAAATTGATTGTGCTCCACATACAGCGGCGAGAAGAACGGAATTCCTTGAATGTGATCCCAGTGGTAGTGGGTCACCAGGATATGCGTTTCCGGGGCAACTTCGCGGTTCGGGGCTGGCCACCGGCTTCCCATGACCCGGAACCCGGTTCCGCAATCCAGAATGATTTGGGAACCATCCGGCGCACACAGCTCCAAGCATGGCGTGTTTCCGCCATAGCGCCAGGTCGCCGGGTCCACCGTCGGGGTCGACCCGCGCACGCCCCAAAAACTCAATTTCGCAATCGGGACCATCATTTCGGCGAACACGCCTCTGGACAACGACTTCGACTACGGTGTTGGAATCTCCGTTGATGTTGGCAGTCGACCTAAGCACGGTCAATCTATTCGCGGAAAGAACGTATCAAACTGTCCAATAAGACGCCAGCGGGACGCGAACCGGGTCAAGCTTCCGGGTACAATAGTTGGGCATGCATCAACACGTACATTCCTCCGGTCATGCGGGCGGAGATGACGCACCCGATCATAGCCATGATCACGGTCCCACCGATGGCTTGCACTTTCATGCCGGTCACGCCGGCCACTCCCATCCTACCTTGCGGCCGCAGGTACTCGCCTGGGCCATGATGGCCACCCTGGGCTTAGTTGCAGCCGAAGTTGTTGGGGGATGGCTGGGGCACTCGGTCGCTCTACTGAACGATGCGGTGCACAATCTTTCCGACGTTCCCGCTCTGGGTATCTCCTGGCTGGCCATGCGCTGGGCCGAGCGCCCTGCGGACAGCGAAAAGACCTACGGCTACCATCGCGCCGGAACCTTGGCCGCTTTCACCAACGCATTCACCCTGGTTCTGCTTTCTCTGTGGCTGGGCTACGAAGCTCTGGAGCGCCTGCGCTCCCCCGTCGACGTGGTCGAAAGCTGGATGATCTGGACCTCCATCGCGGCCCTCGCGGTGAACGGTGGCATCACCCTCGCGCTGGTGCGTGGCCGCGGGGACCTGAATCTTCGCAGCATACTCGTCCACAATTTTGGCGACGCGCTCTCCAATATCGCCATCATTATCGGTGCCGTGCTCATCCACATGACCGGGCTTCGCTGGATCGATCCTCTGCTTGGTCTCGCCATCGGTCTGCTGGTGCTATGGTCCAGCATCGGCATACTGCGGGAGTCATCACACGTGTTGCTGGAAGGCCGCCCACGGGAAATGAAAGTGGAGGAAGTAGCCCGGGCCATTCTCACCGTCACCGGCGTGCAGGAAGTGCACGACATTCATATCTGGTCGCTCGGCGGAGGCCACAATGCGCTTAGTCTCCATGCTCGCGTGCCGGACATGCACCTGGATGAATGCGAACGGGTTCTTGCCACCATTCAGCAAAAAGCCGCCAAGGATTTCGGCATCGAACACACCACCGTGCAACTAGAGCGCGCCGGACTTCCCGCTCGATCCGGCTACGTCATGCCCGAACCTGCCAAGGGAAGATCGCAAAATTGCTGAATAGAAGATTTGCGGACGTTTGAAGATGAAAGTCGGAAACAAAGTAGAGTGGCAGCCCGCAGGCGGCGCTTCAAGCTGGTGATCGGAAATTCAAACCGCGCTGTTCGTTGAATTGCTGGGTCGCATCCATGTCCAGCGAATCCTGCGTAACGCTTCTCCGCAAGCCCTCCCGGGTAACATACCGCAGCGTCCCGTTATCCCAGGAATAAGCTACCGCGAAGAGCAGACCGCCGTCCCTGCGGACAAAAACATATTCAGCTGCCGGGACTTGCGGCCCGGAGAACGTGTCGCGCGATATGACCGTCCGCTCCGGTGACACGCTGGCGGCCTCGGCCTCCGCGCCGTTCTCAACCGGAGCTGGTTCGGTCGCGCCTTGCTCATCGTATACCGGCACCTGCTCGACCACCACTCCAGGGGAAAGCAAAAATCCGCCAAAGCCCAGTTCATTGCCAAAACGATCTCGGCCACGACCGACCCGGCCATTGTTCCCGGCCGCAAGATGCGGATAGTCGAAACCTAGTCCGGGTACGTCCGCGGAATTTTCCGAAAGTCCCGGCAAAGTCCCGAGTCCCGGAAGCCGGGTCGCCCGGCCCACCATGGTGCCGGTGCGCACTCTGCGCACTCCAGCGCCGCCAGCCACCGTTGGCGCGCTTGCTCGACGAAGTGCAGCGCCCGGATGTGCGCCCCCTGATGCTCCCGACGATGCCACGCCTGCATGCGAACCAGCCGCCGCGACCGGAGCTCCGTGCGCCGCCGCTCCAGCCGCACCTGCTCCCCCATGGCCTTGGCCTAGAATTGTAAAAGGAAAAAGTGCGATCCATCCGGCGAGACTTGTGATGCGACGCATGCGCGGGCCTTCCCCACACCAACCGAAACTTCTAGCTACCGGGGACACTATCGACACTATCAAGGATGCTGTCTGTTGGCAATTGGTTAGCGGCCGGACTCCGGTTCCTTGGGTTTCCCCGGGGTCGTTTCTGGCACCACGACAGCGCCCCCCTTCATGACCCAGCGGACCTTGTTGATGGTCACGTTGACATCGGCCAACGGGTCTCCTTCTACGGCCACGATGTCGGCGAAATAGCCGGGGGCAATGGCGCCGAGTTCCTTCTCTTTGCCGAGCAGCGCGGCAGCGTTGGTGGTCGCAGTGGACAATGCTTGTCCGGGGGTCATGCCTAGTTTCACAAACCAGCCGAGTTCACGGGTGTTCTCTCCGCACATTGTGAAAAGCGCATCTGAGCCCATCGCAAAACGCACTCCCGCTTTGAACGCGCGGCGGCCGGTTTCCAGATTGCGGAGAATGTAGTCGTTCAGTCCTTCGGCGATTTGCGTTTCATGGTCCCATCCGAAAATGGCGATGTGCTCGACGTACCAGCGGTTGTGATCGATGGTAGGAACGTAAAACGTTCCGCGATGGGCCATGTCGGCGATGGTCTCGTCGTCCATATCGGTTGCGTGCTCGACCGAATCGGCGCCCGCGCGGACCGCATCTCGCGCACCGTCCGGGCCGTAAGTGTGTACCGCGAGGCGTTTGCCATACTTGTGCGCCAGGTCGGCCGCTGCTTTGATTTCCTCGTAGGTGTACGTCTGGAATCCGGTAACGTCTTTGTCGGTGCCGGTGGAAGCATACATTTTGATCACGTCCACTCCGGCGGCGACTTCTTCGCGAACCACGCGCATCACCTCGGGCAGATTGTCGGCTCGACCGAGCGAGGGTGTTGTGTAGCCCGGCCGCGGCGGCGCCCAGGCGACCGAGATGCCGTAGCCGGCTACGAACATACGCGGTCCGATCATGGCACCGCGGTTGATCAGATCGCGCATGGCGACATCGTCCCAATCATTCGAGCCCAGGTCGCGAACGGTGGTGACCCCCGCTTCAAGGGTGTGCCGTGCGTTTTCCTGCGCCAGAAAGACCGTGGTCGCGGGAAGCCGGTGGCTGTCGATTTGCTCGAAGGGATAGACCTTGGACGCCTGATCCCAATAAAAGGTGATATGGGTATGCACATCGATGAGTCCGGGAATGGCGGTATAGCGGCGAAGATCGATCACTTCTGCTCCGGCGGGAATCTTTGCCGCGTCGGTGACAATATCGAGAATGCGGTCTGCTTGAACAATCACGATGGCGTTGTTCCAAACTTTTCCTTTGCCATCCACCAGGTTTCCAAAACGGAGGGCTTTTGCATTGCCGGCATGAGCCAATGGAGCGACGGGAATGATTAGGAACGCGCAGCACAGCCAGACCAACCATCGGCGCATATTCACCTCGCTGGAAGTTTCCGGAATCTACACCAAAGATGGACCATCCACAGCTTCTAAATTTGCCGGGGGCAAAAGTAGATCGATCTCACTCCTACAGGCGGAATGCGGGATCCCGGTGGGGATGAACGGGCTGAGCGGTAGCTGACCCTGGCTTCCGCCGTCCGGCAGCGCTTTTCCCGGCAGTCGGGTCTGTGCTATAACCGTGCAGCCGTGCAACGCGCTTGGAAGCAAGATAGGGCTTGGGGTCCCCCGAGCCTGGTGGGCGTACTTTCCCAGGGAGCGCCGCCCCCGCAGAGCGATTCGCAGCTGGCGGAGACACCGTCAGCCGAGATCGTGATGCAGGAAGAGGCTTCGCGGTATTGTCCCGTCTGCTCGCAGCGTTTGGAGTCGCGACACTGCAAGTTGATCTGTGCCGTCTGCGGTTATTACATGTCCTGCGCGGACTATTACTGATAAGCTGTGCCGCCTGGCTGGGCGTGCTGATGGGACCGCTTCCGACAACTATTAGGAGGATACGAACGTGGCATTGAAGATGACGAATCGCGAAGTGGATGGCGTTGCCGTAGTCGCTTTGGATGGTCGCATCGTTCTTGGTGAAGAAAGCACCGCGTTGCGCGAAAAAGTGAAGGGCCTGATCGCTGAAGGCAAGAAGAAGATTGTGTTGAACATGGACAATATCACGTTTATCGACAGCGCCGGCCTCGGCACGCTGGTCTCTGCGCATCACTCCGCAAAACTTGCGGGCGCCTCTCTCCGGCTCTGCCACCTGGGCAGCAAGTTCCAGGAAGTTCTGCAGATCACCAAGCTGCTGACGGTCTTCGACGTATACGATACCGAAGCCGCCGCGGTCGCCAGCTTTCCCAAGTAATCGCGCTTATTAGGGCGCGGAAGGTGTTCCGAGCCGGGGCTGGCGCCGCTTGCCCCGGCTTTTTGCTTGCGTGACGCTTCGCTGTTTCTCGGGGGTCCTGCCATGATTCTCGCCCGCTTCGTGTACCTGATTGTTCTGTCTGCTCTGCTCTCGGTTTGTCTTCCAGGTACCGCTCGCGCCGATGATGCCGTTCCCATTCTTGCTATCGGCTCCGCGGCACCCGATTTCTGCCTCCCGGGAGTCGACGGCCAGAGCCATTGTTTGAAGGAATATGCGTCCAGCAAAGTTCTCGTCCTGGTTTTTACCTGCAATCACTGTCCTACCGCTCAACTCTATGAAACTCGCATTAAGCAAATCGCCGCCGATTATCGCGACCAGGGCGTTGCGGTGGTAGCGATCGAGCCCAACAACTCCCAAGCCGTGCGTCTCAATGAAATGGGTTATACCGACGTGGGCGACTCGCTCGAGGACATGAAAATTCGTGCCACCTATCGCCATTTCAATTTTCCTTATCTGTATGATGGCGAAACCCAAAGCGTGTCTCACGCTTACGGTCCTTCGGCCACCCCACATCTTTTCATCTTCGACGCTCAGCGAAAGCTTCGCTACACCGGTCGCGTGGACAATAATCCTCGCGAGCCGCTGGTGACCGTGCGCGACGCTCGGAACGCCATTGACGCCATTCTGGCTGATCAGCCTATTAAGATTGCGAAAACTCCGTCGGTTGGCTGCTCTACGAAGTGGATGTACAAGTCCGAAGGACGCAAAGAAGAACTCGCCGCCATCGAACGCCAGCCGGTCACCGTGAATCCGGTCTCCGCCGGCGACCTCAAAACCCTACGCAGCAATTCCTCCGGCGACAAACTGTTACTCGTCAATTTCTGGGCCACCTGGTGTGCTCCCTGCGTCCAGGAAATGCCGGAAATTCAGACTATGTACCGCATGTATGGCCATCGCGCTTTCGACGTCGCCACCGTCAGCATCAACTACCCCGACGAACAACCCGGCGCCCTCGCGGCCCTCACCAACCTCCATGCCACCACTCGAAATTTCATCCTTGGTTCTACTGACCTGTACACTCTGCTGGCCGCTTTCTCCCCGGACTGGAACGCCGCCGTCCCCTACACCGTGATCATCAAGCCCGGAGGGCAAACCGTCTACGACCGCCAGGGCCCCATCGACCCCCTCGAACTTCGCCGCATCATCATCGCTAACATCGCCGACGACGGCTACGCCGGCCATCAAGCCTACTGGCACCCCCCCACCGGAAAGTAAATCCAAACCTTCCCTGCGCTTAGCCGGAGGCCCGGGCTTCGTCGCTTGACAGCCATCTTCCAGCAGCAATCGATTGCAAATTCCAGCGATGTATTCGGTCTTGCAAGGGACCACCGCAAGCGGGCGGAAGCGGTCATCGGATTGGCGTTCGGCTGCTTGGAGGGTCGAATCCCTCCCGATCGTGTGGTCGCGATGACCGAACGTCTGGCGACGATCGGATATCGCGAAATTTCCATTGCCGACTCCGTGGGGTTGGCCAATCCTACCCAAGTGGGGCTCATGATGAAGCGCCTGCTGCACCAATTTCCGCAGATTCACTTCTCACTCCATTTGCATAACACCCGGGATTAGGTTTGGCCAATGCTCGGGCTGGTCTCGAAGAAGGCGTAGACGAGTTCGACTCTTCGTAAGCGTCGATTGCAGACCGTCTTGACGTACTGTGGTCAACTATGCAGCGCGGCGTGAGTTTCCGGCGAGTTCCGCTGCAAATTCCATGGCAGCAGTTCCTCGAACATATACGCTAGTGTTTAATCTTCAGGATGCCGCAGCTCGCGGTCGGCTCGATGTCCACCAAACGCGTGGATTGTCCTGGTACCAGCCAAGACTTCGCCTGCATGAGGAGTCCCTCGCGAAATAACGTATTCTTTTCCAGCAGTTACCGGAATTCGCCTTTCATCGATCATTAGCGTATAGCAACCTTGTACGACGAGCATGTATTCATCGAATTCGTGGACATGAGTCCCAGAGGACGCATTTTCCTCGCACGTCCAGAAGGCCATTTGACTGCCTTCCGCTCCATCGAAAACGTAACCCGCGACTCCTGGAGTCGCTTGATGACTCGTCATTATCTTGTTTGAGGGGTCTTTCATGAATTTGGGAAATTCGTTCATATGATTATTACTATCACATCGAAAGGCGAATACCTCAAGATTGCTCCAACACATAAGCGTGGATTGTGGCCGGGTGGTTCTGAAGTAGTAGTCCGGCGAGTTGGCGACCGAAGACCTTCTCAACATGCTTCATAAAATGGTACTTGAGACCGGAGTGGATCGGCACGACGTCGTTGCCGCGTCGGGCATCGCGCAGCAGGCCCGGACGTCCTCTCGCCACCTCCGTCTTCTCCGTAGGCGCTCCGGATCGGTTCTATCGGCGAATTCAGCACGAGGAGGCGGCCAACTAAACCCTGGAAGTCTTCCTCGGACCGCGCTTTCGCCTGTGGCTCTACACGTTCGAACAAGTCATCGCTCGCGTTTCGGAGAAGACATCGGTAATCAACACCTAGGAATCTGTTCGAAACCCAGATTTTGCGAGCCTTTAGAAGCAACCATGGCACCAAAACCGCCAGCGACGGCTCAAGCCTACCCGTCCAGCCGGTACATGGTGATGCCACTAAGCAGCTTGGGAAAGAAATCCGTGGATTTCTGCGGCATCACCTCTCCAGCCGTCGCAATGTGCATCACTTGCTCGACCTCGCACGGATTCAGGAAGAACGCAATCTGCGCTCCGCCATCGACCGCCGCAATCGCGGCACTGGCCTCCCGCTCATAGGTAAGATTTTTCTCAGACCTCACCGCTTGCGGCGTGATTCCCAAAGCCGGTTCCAGAATTCCTTCGTGGAGTAACACCACATCCAGTTGCCGCTGCAACGGTGTCACATTCGGCAGCAGCAACGCCGGATCGACACCCGGTCGCAGGGTCATCACGTAGAACGCCCGTTTGCCAGCCGGCGCCGTCGGATACACGCCAATCGCCCGCTGCTCGCGCTTTTCAGAAAGGCGAGAGAGAAATTGCCGCTGCGCTTCGGGCTTGGCATGCTCATCAGCGAAAGCGAATGCTTCCGCCGCGAACCACGGTTCCAGATATCGCCGCACCGTTGACCAGGAAAAATCCTGCAGATTCGCCGCCACCCGATGCGTCGGCAGAATCGTCAATCCTTCGCTTCGGGAGTTGACGAAGGTCATCATGGCTCGCTCGTAGGGTGCGTCCGGATTGCTGTCACCCGCTTCGGCACGCCGTTCGTTGCGATAGTTCAGCGCCGTCTCGTAGCGGTGGTGGCCATCGGCGATCACAAGTTTCTGTGGCTCCATCGCGCGCTGCATTTCGGCTACTTGCTGGGCGTCGGAGATGACCCACAAGCGATGGGTCACCCCGTATTCATCGAGCATCTCGGTTGCCGGCGGGGCGGCCGCTTCCCCTTGCTCCAGAATTCGATCGACTCGGCGCTCTGGATCGGAATAGAGCATGAAAAGCTGCCCGGTATGCGTTCGGGTATGGCGCAGCAGGTCCAAGCGATCGGCTTTCGGCCCAGAAAGAGTTTGTTCGTGGCGAAAAACCACGCCGGCCGAATATTCCTCGAGCTTCCCAGCGCCAATAAATCCGCGGCGGGTGCGGCGTTGCGGTGTCCCGGGCACCACGTATTCCTGGGTATAGCCGTAAAACGACGGCGCACGATCCTGAACGACGATTCCGCCGTTAATCCAACTTTGTAAAGCGGCCGCGGCCCGCGTGTACACGTTGTTTTCAGGATTGTCGCCGGGAAAGGAGCGGCCTTTTTCGACGGCAATCAGATTGTGGGGATCTGCCGCGTAATATTTTTCCTGCAGGGCAGGCGAAATCTTGTCGTAAGGCTGGGTAAGCACGCGATCGAAGGGTGCCTGCGCCGGGTTGTAGCGAAACGCCCGAAAAGGATGAACCTGAGCCATGAAATCTCCGTGTCAATCGGATTAGAAATCGTAGTTTACGCGAACTGGCAGAGAATTCCTCACTCCGCAGAGGAGGAATCATCTTTTTATGGAAGATTCATGCAGCCGGAACGAAAACGCGATGGAGCGCGAGACGGAATGAACTGTCGCGACTCGCTGTTACACTAGACTTGATGACTGAACCTAAACGGCTGCCAGTTCAAGCGCTGATCTTCGATTTAGATGGCACGCTGATTGATTCAAAGATCGACCTGATTCATTCCGTGAACGCCACATTGCAGGCACTCGGCCGGGAACGGCTCCCATCGGAGACCATCGCCGGATACATTGGTCACGGCGCGCCCCAACTTGTGGCTCGTGCGTTGGGTAGCCGCAACGAGGAAGAGACCCAGCGCGCCCTGAAATTTTTCCTCGCGTATTACGAGCAGCACAAGCTGGACAACACTTGTCTATACCCAGGCGCCGCGGAAACCCTTGCTGAGCTAAACCGCCAAGGTATCCCGATGGCGGTGCTGACCAACAAGCCGGTGCGCATTAGCGGTCGAATTTTGGACGCGTTGCAGGTGTCCAGGTATTTCCGGGCTGTCTATGGCGGCAATAGTTTTCAAACCAAAAAGCCTGACCCGCTGGGGGCCCAGACGATTCTCGCCGAGCTCGCCGTTTCTGCCCGCAATACCTTGCTGGTTGGGGATTCAGAAGTGGATGTGCAAACGGCGCGAAACGCCGGGACCCAGGCGGCCTACGCGAATTACGGATTTGGGGTGTACAACCGAGAGGCATTTCCCGCGGACATTTATCTGGATCGAATCGATGAATTGCTGCAAGTGCTGCGGCCCCCGATCGATGAGCCGCGTCCGAATCTTTCCCATCGTTCCAGGTGAGCTGGTGGTGGTCGCTTCGGGAAAGCGTAACTCTAAGCGTAAAAGGAATTCCCATGTTGCCTTCTCGCGCAGCAGTTGGCAGACTCGGCGCGTGATTATCGGACTGTTCCCCGACCTGGCCACCAACGGTGGAATCCAGTGCGCGGGGCGCCACTTAGCCGCGGTCATGACCGAATTCGCCACCGGGCGCGGAATGGAATGCCGGCTGCTCAGCTTGAACGACGGCCCGGAATTGCAGCGCATGTCGGTGGGCGCGCGTGAATTCGTGTTCACTGGTTGCCAGGGCAGCAAGGCACGGTTCACTGCCGCCGCGTTGCGTGCCGCCCGGCGTCACGCCAAACTGGTGGTGGCCGCGCATCCGCACCTCGCGCCGGTCGCGCAAGCCATGCGACTCTCCGCGCCTCGCATCAAAACGACGATCTGCGCGCATGGACTGGAGGTGTGGGAGCCGCTCTCGCCGGTCCGCCGCCGCGCATTGCAACGTTCCAGCCTGGTTTTTACTCCGACACGAAATACCGCTAAGTATGTGGTCCACCAGCAGAAAGTTCCGGAGTCACGAGTGCGCGTGCTTCCCTGGGGGCTCGATCCAAAGTTTGAGGAGATGGTGGCGGCAGCTTCTCCACCTGCGCTGCCAACACGTTTCCCGAGCGGCCGCGTCATTCTGACCGTGGGGCGGTGGGCGTCGAACGAGCGCTATAAGGGAATGGATACGCTGATCACCGCTTTGCCGCGACTCCTGCTGGAGCGACCCGATTTGCACTTAGTTGCGGTTGGTGAAGGCGACGACCAAGCGTGGCTTGAGGGCTTAGCGGAAAAGGGCGGCGTAGAACAGCATGTGCATTTTTTCAGCGGCTTAACCTATCCGCAAATTGCCGCGTGCTATGCGGGGTGCGAAATCTTCGCACTACCGAGCCGCGGCGAAGGATTTGGCCTGGTCTATCTGGAAGCGATGGCTTACGGCAAACCGACGGTCGCCGGAGCCCACGGTGGCGCACCAGAAGTGGTCGAAGATGGTGTGACTGGTTACCTGGTAGAGCACGGTGAGACCGCGCAACTAGTCGCTTGTCTCGATACGCTGTTGCGCGACCCCGCGCTAGAACGCTCCATGGGCGCCCGCGGCAAGGAACGTCTACAGCGCGACTTTCGCTTCAGCGTTTTCGCAAAGTCCTTCCGAAGACTCCTTCGCGAATTATGCGAATCCTGAACGTCACCCAGACCTACCCACCATTCCTGGAGTTCGGCGGCCCACCGAGGGAAGGTTCGATGGTTGTCTCGCGCGCGCTTTGGCAAAGCGTAAACACCAGGTGACGGTATGAACGGATTGGGGATTTCAGCAGCGCATCGTGTTGGAACCCTTCGGTCAAACGCTTTTTGCGCTCACAACTCCGACGGTTCGATGTGGTTTTACGCGGTCCGAACCCATGGGGATCTCTATTCCTCTCGTGCGCAGCTTCTGGCGGAAACGCGTGTATCATTCTTTTTTCGGGAAAAAATGATCGCCGGAGCGGATTTCGTGGTGGCCACGTCGGAGCAGGAGGCTGGCGAGCTGCGCTTGGCAGGCGTGGATGAGTCCCCAATCCTCTTAAGGCGCAATGGTATCGATGCGCCGAGTTCTGTGCGAGCCTGGACTTCGCGAACGATTTATTGCCGGGCGCCAGCAGGTCACGCCGGGACTCGGCTGGAACCAGCCTGCCGCCGAGACGGAAATGAATGATGGATACGCAAATGGTCGCTCCTCGGTTGGAGAAAAAGTAAACGCGTGGGCGGAATCTGCGGCGTCGCATTCGCTCATGGCACCCCCAACGTGGAAGCCTCGGTACGGGCCATGGCCGCGGCACTGCAGCATCGTGGTCCGGACGACTCCGGTTTTCTGCTGAGCGAGCCTGGTGCGCCGGGTTTGGGCCTAGGCATGCGACGCCTCAGCATCATCGATATCTCCGGCGGGCATCAGCCGCTATGGAATGAAACCCGCGACGTCGCGGTGATTTTCAACGGAGAGCTTTATAACGATCGCGAACTGCGTGATCGCCTAACCCTAGCGGGTCATCATTTTGCAACTCAATCCGATACTGAAATTCTAGTGCACGCCTGGGAAGAGTGGGGCGAGGATGGTCTGAACGAGTTGCGCGGAATGTTCGCGTTTGCGCTCCTGGATTTGCGCAAACGCTATGCCACCGCGCCGTTGTTATTTCTGGCCCGGGACCCGCTGGGCATTAAGCCGCTGTACTACACCCAGACCCGCGACGGATTTGCTTTCGCATCGGAGGTGCGGGCGTTGACCGCTGCAGGTCTTGCGGCCAAACAGATTTCCCTAGATGCACTCACGTCGTATTTGCTGTTCGGCAGCGTGTCCGAGCCGGTCACGCTGATCGAAGGCGTTTTTTCGCTGCCGCCAGGACATCGAATGCTGCTCTACGTTCCGGAACGCCGCCGCGTGCCGCGAGCGCGGCCCTGGTGGGATCCGACGCAAAGTGCAGCCGCTCGTGACCCAAAAAAGCCAAGAGATGTAGCAACCGCCGCAGGCGCTTTGCGGCCGATGCTGGAGGACGCGGTGCGCGTGCATCTGGTCGCCGACGTGCCAGTAGGGTTATTTCTTTCGAGCGGCTTGGATTCTGGGGCGATCGCAGCGCTGGCGGCACGGGCGCAGCCGGGAATTCGAAGTTTCACACTCACTTTTCCCGGCACCGCATACGACCAAGGCACTTTGGCGAAGGAGGTGGCCAAGCATTGCGGCACGCTGCACACCGAGGTGCCGCTGGATGATGCCACACTCTTGGAGCGCATCGACCAGGCGGTCGGCGCGTTGGACCAGCCGACCATGAATGGCATCCATACCTATTTCGTTTCATGGGCGGCGCAACAGTTGGGATTGAAAGTAGCGCTATCGGGTCTGGGTGGGAATGAGCTCTTTGCGGGGTACCCGACGTTCGTGGATGTGCCTCGATTGGCGCGGCTGACGGGTGCGTCGCGATTTGTGCCCGAGCCGATCCGGCAGTTCCTTGCGCCAATTTTACGTTCGTTGATGGCCCGGCGGGTAAGTCCGGATGGCGCGCAGAAAGCGGCTGCGGCCTGGCGAGATCCGGATGTGCTGCCAAACCCATATTTTTACGCTCGCGCGCTATTTCCCCCTGACCAGCTGCGCAAATTGACTGAGCCCAAGCTGCGGGCCAGCAGCGTGAGCAGCGATGGGGTTACGCTTGATCCCACCTGGCTCGGATGGTTGCAGCGAACGGCAGATGCGGTGCGCACTCTGGAGCCGACGGCGGCAATTTCCTGGTTGGAATTGCGCTCGTATACGGTCAGCACCCTGCTGCGCGACACCGATTGCGTCAGCATGGCGAGATCGCTGGAGGTGAGGATTCCATTGCTAGACACCCCGGTGGTGGAGTTCATCCATTCCTTGCCGGATGCAGCGCGGCAGCAACACGGCATGCCGAAGGCACTGCTGGTGGAAAGTTTGCGGGGTATGCTCCCGGCAGAAATTCTTAGGCAACCAAAACGCAGGTTTACTTTGCCCTGGGAGGATTGGCTGCGTGGACCGTTGCGCGGACGATTGCAATCGAGTTTCGCGAATCTTGCGCCGACGCTGGCAAAACAGTTGAACAGCGGTGGTGTAACTTCGGTGTGGAAAGCGTTTCTGGCCGGGCAGACTTCCTGGTCCCGGCCATGGTCGCTATATGTATTGAATCAATGGTGCCAGCGAAATCTTTGAGCCGTAACTCTTGCTGAATCCATGATGGATATTGTGGCTGGTCGGGCATTCGATATACGACGGCAATCCTTGGTTGGGATTCCAAGCAGCCCCGGCCGTCTGGGGGCCAGCCCAGGAACCGAGCTCGTCGCTGAGCGCGACCTAAGCGTCGTTTCCCATTGCTTCTGCGCCGCAAGATTCCTTCTCTTTCCTTGCCCTTCCTGGCCACAGGTTGCGCCTAGAAGGATGTACGATGAAAACGACCGAAGGTCTGTGAGATCTCGCCAAACATATGGCCAAATATGTAGCCAAAATAGGCCGAAACGCGACGTCGCGCTCGGCGCTGCCGCTCACCGGCCGCCAGGCTGCATTTGAGGCCGATCGAGGCGCATAAAGTCCGATGCGTTTGATCGAATGATTGAGGGGCCTTACCCCTTTGCATCGGGAGCCGATTCGGTCACAATTGCGGTTCCCCGCTCGCGAGTTCCGAGCTCGCGTGTCCCCGCGTTGCAAGTAATCTTGTGCTAAGGAGTGTCCATTGCGTTTGTCAGTCATTGGTTGCGGATATGTAGGCCTGGTAACCGGAGCGTGTCTGGCCGAGGCCGGGCACGATGTGGTGTGCACGGACATCGATGAGAAGCGCATTGCCCAGCTGAACGCCGGTGGTGTCCCCATTTACGAAGAACACCTAGATACCATCCTGGCCTCAGCGGCCAAAGCTGGAAAGATTTCCTACACTGCCGACATCGGCGAAGCCATCCGCAGTGGCGACGCCATTTTTATCTGTGTGGGAACTCCGCCCCGAGAGAACGGCGAAGCCGACCTTTCGGCCATCGACGCAGTAGCTCGCCAGATCGCCACCGAGGCTCGCAGCTCGAAGCTGGTGATCGAAAAGAGCACGGTGCCGGCGCGCACCGGGTTAGCGCTCCGGCGGGCGTTGAATGCGTACTCCCGGAATAACGGCGTGAAGTTTCGCGTGGTGTCCAACCCTGAATTTCTGCGCGAAGGAACCGCAGTGGGAGACTTTTTTCATCCCGACCGCATTGTTGTGGGCGTGGAAGATGACTCTTCGACCTCGGAGCTGCGGGAGATCTATCGTCCGATTCTGGAACGAAAGTTTCGGTGTCCGGAGCACAACGGAACGTGCCCTTCGGGCCGGTCCACCGAACTGCTGATCACCACGATTAACAGCGCGGAACTCATCAAGCATGCTTCCAATTCGTTTCTAGCACTCAAGATTAGTTATGCCAATGTGATTGCCGACCTGTGCGAAAAGATTGGAGCAGATGTAGAAGAAGTGACCCATGCCATGGGTCTGGACCCGCGCATCGGCGGACAATTTTTGCGCGCCGGCCTAGGCTTTGGCGGCTTTTGCTTTCCAAAAGATGTGCAGGCGTTTATTCACCTGGCTGGAACCGTGGGAGTGGACTTCGACATCTTGAAAGCCGCGGAGCGGGTGAATAAACAGCGCATCGGAAGATTCTTCGAGAAAATCCGGCAGGCGCTATGGGTGATCAAAGGCAAACGCGTGGCTGTGCTGGGATTGGCGTTCAAGGCCAATACCGACGACGTACGATTTTCGCCAGCCCTGGAAGTTGCCCGGCGTCTGCACGAAGAAGGCGCCATCGTGCACGCCACCGATCCGGAGGCGATTTCGCGAGCCAAACAGATTTTGCCGGACTTGACCTATCACCAAGATCCTTACGAAGCGCTGAAAGACGCCGAGGCAGCTTTGATTTGCACCGAGTGGGACCAATTTCGCAATCTGGACTGGGAACGGGTTTCGAACCTCATGGCGCGCCGGCTAGTGATTGACGGACGAAACCTGTTCTCGCCGACGAAGATCCGAGCGCTCGGCTTCGAATACCACTCGTTCGGACGAGATTAGTCGCAAGACCCAATCAGCGGGGTCGGCTACGACGCCTGCTTGGCCGCAAAGTGTTCTTTGAAGTAAGCCAACGTGGTCTTTAAACCCTCATTCAGATTCACCTGGGGTTCCCATCCCAGGACGCGCTTGGCTTTGCTGATGTCCGGGCAGCGTTGCTTGGGATCGTCTTGAGGAAGCGGCTCGAAGATGATTTTGGGGGCGTTGTCGAAGTGCTCGCGGATTTTCTCCGCGAACTGCAAGATGGTGATCTCCTGCGGATTACCGATGTTGGTCGGAAAATGCTCGTCCGACATCATCAGCCGATAAATTCCATCGATTAAGTCCGATACGAAGCAGAAACTGCGGGTTTGTTTTCCGTCGCCGTACACGGTGATGGGTTGCCCGGTAAGCGCCTGGTGAACGAAGTTAGGCAGTGCGCGGCCGTCGTTCAAGCGCATGCGCGGCCCGTAGGTATTGAAGATCCGAACGATGTGGGTATCTACGCCGTGATAGCGGTGGTACGCCATGGTCATGGCTTCCGCGTAGCGCTTGGCTTCGTCGTACACCCCGCGCGGGCCAATGGGATTGACGTGTCCCCAATATTCTTCGCTTTGCGGGGACACCTCAGGATCCCCATAGCATTCACTGGTGGAGGCGAGGAAGAATTTGGCTTTCTTGGCGAGCGCCAGGCCGAGAGCGTTGTGGGTGCCGAGCGCACCGACTTTCAAGGTCTGGATCGGCAGCTTCAGGTAGTCGACCGGGCTAGCCGGCGAGGCAAAGTGCAATACGTAATCGACCGGGCCGGCAACGTCGATGTAGCTGGAGACGTCAGCACGAAGGTTGCGAAATCGTGGGTGCTTGAGCAGGTGGCCGACGTTCGAATCGACGCCGGTAACCAAATTGTCGAGGGATAATACCTCCCAACCTTCGGCGATAAGCCGGTCGCACAGGTGCGATCCTAGAAAGCCGGCACCACCGGTTACCACAGCACGCATGTTTCCTCCTGGGTATGAAGACCTTAAGTTTAACGTGCGAGCAACCGGTTGACCACTCCCGGAACACCCCCCCGGGACACCCGTGAATCCCATGGCCCGCCATCTAGGCCACCGCGGGAACAAATGCTCCCGCCCAAAAGTCTGACCCGGGCATTACTGGGCGGCTACAAATCCTTTGCGGCTCACTAGAAAAATCGAAAGCGCTTACGGCGTACCGGCTCCTGGGGCGGGGTCATCTCCGGGATGTGCGGCAGTTCGCGCCCGACCAGAATCGCCATGGGGTTCTCCAGAAAGAGTGCGCGGGCCTTGGATTCTCCAAAGCGCTCGCCCACCAGGTCATAGGCAGGCTGCAGCGTATACGGACGCCAGGTCATATTGTGCGCATCGGTGGCCACGACATGAACCATTCCTTGGGCAATCCAGCGCAACGCATCTTCCTGCGATCGGTGGCCGAAGGCCCCGGTCAGCGATCCTGCGGTCACCTGGACCACGCATCCGAGTTGCACCCAGGCAGCCAGGCGGGAAGGCTGGCCTTGCAGAATTGCGTTGCGTTCCGGGTGGGTGATGACCGGGCGCAGGCCCATGGTCTGCATTTCGTGCAACGTGTGATGGACGGTAGGTGGAATGGAGAATTCGCTGAACTCGACCAGCAAATAGCTGCGCTGATTGATACAAAAAGGAGGGGCTTGCTTGCGCAAGGAAGTGAGATTTTCGAGACTGAGATGAAAATCGCAACCGGTAGCGAGCATCAGGCGATTGCCGATCTTGGCTTGCAACTCATCGCGCAATTGGCGAACCCGCGAGTAGTTAAACCCAAATTCATTGCTGGAATGGGGAGTGGCCACAATGTGGGTGACCCCTTCAGCGATAGCGGCCTCGGCCATTGCCAACGATTCATCGATATGACTGGGCCCGTCGTCCAGACCGGGCAAAATGTGGCAATGGATGTCAACCATTCGTCTCGAGAACTCCACCAAGGCATTGGTATTGGGACTCGCTGGGGTTCGTTAACCTCCAGCGGCCGGATCGTCCCGTCGCGTTCCGACGTTGGGCCAAAAGGTGCTTCTATCTTCGCTGCTACCGCTCCATATGGCAATCGTAGGGCGGGCGTCCAAATCTGAACCGAGCAGCGAGCGCAACAGAACCGATGGTACATCTGACGCGTATGGATGAGCCTTACGAAACCTTCCTTTACGTTTGCGGTATTTGTGCTTCACCACCCTGCTAGTATTTAAATGACGCTGGCGCCGCGGAGCCCGTGGCCTTCAATATTCCCAAAAATAGCTTTTAGGAGCTCGATACAACTCATGGCGATCGACCGGAAACCAGAATTTTTCAAAGGCACGCAACTTAAGGTGGGCATTATCGGATGCGGCTATGTGGGTCTCCCGCTGGCGCTAAGATTCGCGGAGGCTGGGCACAAAGTGACCGGCTTTGACACCGACCCCAAGAAAATCTCCATGCTGAATGCCGGCAAGTCCTACATCGAACATATTCAGCAGACCAAGATTCAGCAGTTCGTTAACAGCAAGCATTTCAACGCGACCACGGACTTTTCGAAGCTGAAGGAAGCCGACGCCATTATCATTTGCGTTCCCACACCTCTCGACGAGCGACGTGAACCGGATTTGAGCTACGTGGAGCAGACCGCGCTTTCCATCCAACCGAATTTGCAGCGCGGGCAACTGGTAGTGCTGGAATCGACCACCTATCCGGGAACCACCGAGGAGTTGGTGCTGCCCATTCTGGAAAAGAGCGGGCTCCGGTGCCCAATCGCATCGGGTCCCGAGAACGAGAACGTACCGTGCGACTTCTTCCTGGCGTTTTCTCCGGAGCGCGAAGATCCCGGCAATAAGCAATTTGGTTTGGCGCAAATTCCCAAAGTCGTTGGGGGCATCAATCCGCCCAGCGGCCGCGCAGCACAAGCGATTTATACTCCGATCGTTTCCAAAGTGATCCCGGTGAGCTCCACGCGAGCGGCGGAAATGGCCAAGCTGCTGGAGAACATCTTCCGTTGCGTCAACATCGCGCTGGTAAACGAACTCAAGATGTTAAGCCTGAGAATGAACGTGGATATTTGGGAAGTGATCGACGCGGCGGCCACCAAGCCGTTCGGGTTCATGCCCTTTTATCCGGGTCCGGGCTTGGGCGGTCATTGCATTCCGGTCGATCCATTTTACCTTTCCTGGAAAGCGCGCGAATATGACTTTGCTACCCGGTTCATCGAGCTGGCCGGGGAAATCAATACGGCCATGCCTTATCACGTGGTGGAAGCCATAGCGACCGCGCTAAACAGCAAGAAAAAAAGCCTAAATGGCGCGAAACTGCTGATTCTAGGCGTGGCTTACAAGAAGGACGTGGACGATCTTCGGGAGTCGCCGACACTGAAGATTATGCAGCTGCTGCAGCAACGAGGCGTGGAGATCGACTACAACGATCCGTATTTTCCACAGCTCCACAAGATGCGCCATTACAACTATGAAAACATGAAGTCGGTGCCGCTGAGCCCGCAGACCATCGGAAGCTACGATGGGGTAGTCATCGCGACCGACCATTCCAGCTACGATTACGCCAGTATCGTGGACGCCGCCAAAGTGGTTGTGGATACCCGCAACGCCACCCGCCGAGTCATGCGCCATCGCGACAAAATCGTTCTCTGCTAACCCATGTCCTCAGCGACGGATGAAATCCGGCGGCAACTGCAAGACAGTGCTCGGGTCAAGCAAGCCTTTTCCGACCAGTTGATCGAACGGATCGCGCTGTTTGCCGAAAAGTCGGCGGCAGCGCTGTGTGCCGGCGGAAAAATCGTCTTCTTCGGAAATGGCGGCAGCGCGGCGGACGCGCTGCACTTAGCCGCGGAACTGGTGGTGAAGCTGCGGACCGAGCGCAGAGGACTTGCGGCTCTGGCGCTCACTACCAATCCATCGGTGCTAACCGCCGCGGCCAACGATTACGGTTTCGAGCATATCTTCGCGCGCCAGATTGAATCGCTGGTCCATGCCGACGACGTGCTGGTGGCGCTTTCAACCAGTGGAGCCAGCCGCAATATTTTGCGCGGGGCGGAAGCGGGACGCAGCCGCAAGGCGTTGGTGGTGGGATTTACCGGAGAAACCGGCGGCGCGCTCCGGGAGCGGGTCGATCTCTTGTTGAATGTGCCTTCCAGCGATCCGCAGCGTATTCAAGAAGCGCATATTACCATTGGGCATATTGCCTGCGCGTTGATCGAGCAGCAGGCGGGGATGTAAGGATCCGTTTGTCCCCGAGCGCGCGGTGTCTCGACTAGCCTCTTTCACCAAAAAAAACGTACCCAGCTCATCACCACAGACATCGCTTCCAGGATTATTTTTTGGTGGTTAGAGCGACGCGGGCGGTCGCGAAGGGCATGACCGCTTCGAGCAGGACCGGTGTGCGCGCGTCATTGTGAGCGAAGTAGGCAAAAAAGTGGGCGTCGGACAATTCGACACCGTTCTGGAAGACGCGAATTTCGACTTTGCTGGCGTCGAAATGCCCGGCGGGTACGACCACCGGGGTCGAAGGCGACGCCAACGTCGATTTCACATCGTAGAGTTTGTGGCCGTCGTAAACCGGACCGCTCACTTCACGGGCCTTGCTCCAATCCACGGTGCGTAGGTACTGCATCAGGCCCAGCGGATCGCGGGTGCCCGGGAGTACCCGGGCTTCGGTAACATTGGCGGGTGCGGGATCCTTCCCGGTAGCGGTCATCCGCTGCACCGAGTCGACTTTTTGGCCGCGCTCGCTCAGGTGCATCTCGTACTGCAGGCTGGTGAGACTTCCGGCGTCGCTGTAGGAGTCAAACTGGTCGTCGAGCTCGAACATCATGCGCAGGGGATTTTCCGTGCGAGCGAACGCTTGCAAATGGACAGCGCTTTTGCCCAGAAAGTTGCGGCGCTCGGCAATCTGCAAGCGCAGGTCCGCCACGTTGGAAAGTTTGGCGACGTCGGCGGTGTATTCCAGAATTTCGCCGCTGCGTAGCGCACCGGGGTCAGCGGCGGCCGCGGTAACCCGAGCAAGCTCACCGCTAGGCTTTGCAGGCAGCGAACGAAAATCGTCCCGCGGCGCGGGCGGAGTTGGTGCCGGCGACGATGCCGCCGCGGGAAGCGCCACCGCTGCGCCCCGCGCGTACAGCCAATACCCTGCACCACCCGCCAGGCACAAAACTGCAACGGTTGCGATGGTGGCGTTGAGTCGATTGCTCATAATCTTTGCGCGACCTTACCTCGAAACAAAACATCGCCTCCCGCAGGTCCATCGTACAATACCGTTTCGCACCGCACATCGAGGCGCAGCGCGCTTCGAACCGCGGCAACTTCCAGCGTATCAAAACACGAGCCCGTTGTTCACATCGGCTCGCGTGAATTGCCGGGATCGGCCAGTCGGACCGGCAGGAACTTGAACTTGGCCTCGCGGCGGCCGCACTTGCAAGGAGGACTCTGAGCATGCGTTACGTGGTGACAGGCGGAGCAGGATTTATCGGTTCGAACACCGTGGATGAGTTGGTCCGGCGCGGACATAGCGTCGTGGTTCTGGATGATTTGTCGGCGGGAAAAGAAGAGAACCTCGCGGAAGTGCGCAACAAAATCACCTTTATCAAGGGCAGCATCACCGATATTGAGGCGGTTCGAAAAGCGATGCACGAAGCTGACTACGTGCTGCACCTGGCAGCGCGAACTTCGGTGCCGCGTTCTGTGAAGGATCCCATTGAGTCTAACCGCATCAATGTGGACGGCACCTTGAATGTGCTGGTGGCTGCTCGCGACGCTAAAGTGAAACGCATCGCCTTTGCAGCATCGTCTTCGGCGTATGGTGAAACGCCGACGCTGCCCAAAGTGGAAACCATGCGCCCAGCACCGATTTCCCCTTATGGCGTGACGAAATTCGTCGGTGAGCTTTATTTGCAGACGTTCGGCCGCTGTTACGGGCTGGACAACGTTTCGCTGCGTTATTTCAATGTGTTTGGCCCCCGGCAGGACCCCGGATCGCCGTATTCTGGCGTGCTGGCAAAATTCTGTACTTGTTTTCTAGAAGAAACCCAGCCGGTGATTTTTGGCGATGGAGAACAGACCCGCGATTTCACGTACGTAGAAAACGCGGTACAAGCGAACTTGCTGGCTTTCGAAGCGACCAATGTCTCCGGCAAGGTGTTCAACGTCGGCGTCGGCGGACGAACTTCTTTGAACGATACGGTTCGGCTGCTGGGCAAGATTTCCGGAAAGCCCATGGCTGCAAAACACGATCCGGGACGCGATGGCGACATTCGCGATTCCCAGGCGGATATCACCCAAGCGCGGGAGCTGTTGGGCTACGATCCACAAGTAAACTTCGAAGAAGGCTTGCGGCGTACCTTCCAGTGGTATCGAACCACCCAGGCAAAACCGCAACCCGTCGAAAAATAGCCTACCAAGAGGTTAGAAACAATCCAGCATCAAGGCGTAGCGGTCTTGCCGTAGCTGAGCGGCTGGCCCGATTTGGGAACGTCATATTGCCAGAACCAGAGCGGCTGGAGCTTTTTTTGCTCCGGCCAAACCTGATTCAGCGTGTCGCCTTCAAATAGCTCGCCGTTTTTCATCACCCAGTGAATGGTGTTGGTGTTGTGAATGTCGTCCAACGGATTTTTATCTAGGATGACCAAGTCGGCCAGCTTGCCGGGTTCGAGTGAACCTAGATCGTCGGGACGCCCGATGATTTTCGATCCGTTGACGGTTGCGCAGCGAAGCACTTCCATCGGGGTCATGCCGCCGCTGGCGATCATCCACATTTCCCAGTGATATCCGAGGCCTTGCAGCTGGCCGTGGCTTCCCACGCCGACCAAACCGCCGGCGCGTTCCAGCTTGGTGACCTGCGCGGCCAAGCGTGGGAAGGCGTATTCATCCTTACGAAACCATCCGGGCCGGCGCTTGGTCTTCTCGTCGATAATGCGGTGCGGCGTGAAATGGTTGAGTTTGGCGTTGTCGTGCACCTCGCTGTACTCGTACCAGTAATCCTCGCCGAATGGGCCGCCGTAATTGACGATGAGCGTGGGCGTCTCGGCGATTCCGGATTGCGCGAACATTTGCAGCACGTCTTTATAGAGCGGCGTGATCGGCAAGGTGTGTTCGTTGCCGTGAAAACCGTCGATGACGTGGGTCAGATCCAGCTTCAAATCCAGGGCACCCTCGGTTGTGGGCATCATCTGCAGTTGGTTGGCGGCCTGCACCATGTACTGGCGCTGTTTGCGATTGCCCACCACGTAGCTCTTGATATTGGGCGTGCCGTAGTATTTCTTGTATTTGGTCAGCACCCCTTTCACTTCTTCCATAGATTGAAAGTTGTTGTCGGAGAACACCCCGGGGCCGGTGGAAAACGCGCGAAGTCCCAAGATATCTCCGGAGTCGACCAAATCCTGATACGCAAACATGTCGTTGGTGCCGGTTTGCACGTCCAATCCGGCGGTGACGCCATAAGCGAGATTGGCCAGGAATGCCCAATTTTGCGTATCCAGAATGCCTCGGCGGATCTCGGTCCAGTGCGCGTGGGTATCGACGAATCCGGGTACGATGGTCTTGCCCGACATGTCCAGCACCTTGGCCCCGGCGGGAACGCCTCCTTTAGCACCAACCCGGAGGATGCGATTGTTTTCCACCACGATGTCGGCGTTCTTCAGCACCTCATCGCCCTTCATGGTCACCACCGTGGCGCCACGCAGCACCACGGTGCCCTTCGGAGTCTTGCGAGGGACTTCCAAGGTGACCGCGATCTCCTGGACGTTCTGGTCCTGTTCCTTTAACTTTTCCGGTTTTTTCTCATCCTTCTTTTCATCCTTTTTGTCTTTATCTTTGTCCTGGTCCTGCTCGCCGGACCTCACCGCTGGGGCGTCCTGTTTTTTTGTGGAATCCGCGGACTGGCCATCCTTTTTGTCAGCATCTTTCTTTTCGTCTTTCGGTGGATCAAAGCTGACCGCGCTGAGCGGCTCGCGAAACAGACTGGAGCCCACCGCCCAGGTGATGGTCTTGCCGTCGTCGGCCCAGGCGAAATAGTCCGCGCCGATATCGGTGAGGCGTTTGGCGGGAACGGTTGCGGAAGTAACGTTGATCGTCGGGGCCTCTCCCCCGACCACCGGCATAGCGATCAGGTACAACTGGTTCATGACGTGAGCCAGCACCCATTGACCATCGGGGCTGGCTTGCAGGTCATCAGCGGCTACCGGCTCGTCGGCGAAATAAATTCCTTGCCCCTTAACTTGTAAGTGAGTGCGACGATCGGTGCCGTCATAGCGCAGAGAGATCAATCCTTGCGGCGTGTACACATAGATGCGGTCCGGATCGTGGGTGAAGTGTGGCGCGCCAGCACCGCGTGCGGGAAGGATCAGCCTGGCCTCACCGCCGGCGGACGGAATCCAAACCAGATCGGCATTCTCGGTCTGGCCGGCATCGAACTCGCTGTTCTCGCGGTCATAGGCGTTGCCACGCAGCGCGACGATGCGGGTGCCATCGGGGGACCACACCGGATTGCTGTAGACGGCCAGAGATTTTGAGACCTGCTGCGGCGTTCCGCCTGAAGAAGAGACCCTCCAGAGCTGGCCACCATCGCTAGACCAGGTTACGTAGGCAATGGTCTTGCCGTCTGGTGACCATGCCGGCTGGAACTCCCCGATAGGGGCGTTCGTCAACCGCTGAGGTTTCCCGCTGGGAACATCGAGCACATACAGGTGGGTCATAGCGGAAAACGCGAGCCGCTGGCCATCGGGCGATTGGACGGGATCTTGAATCAGTCGGACCTTCACCGGTCCCTGCTCGACTTTTTGCGGGAAGTCTAATTTCGGGCCGATTTCCTGGGACACCTTGGCTATAAAAGGAATGACGGATTCCGAGCCGCTGGCCAGGTTCAGGCGGTGGATCTTGCCGTCCTGGTTGTAGACCACCTCTTTGCCACCGGGAAGAAACGCGTAGCCGGGGAATAAGTCGCGGGTGAAGCGGGACTCCTGATCATCGCGGGTGATGGGATATTTCACCCAGCGATCCTCGCCGGTCTCCAGATTGCGCAGGCGCAAACCGCTTTCGGTTTCGTAGCGGGTGACATACAGGATTTCTTTGCCGTCGGGTGCAAGCACGGGCCGGAAACTACTGTCTAGCTGCTCAATGAGGACATCTTCATCGCCGGTTTTGCGATCGCGTCGCGCTACCTGCCATAAAGGAAACTGCGCGTTGTAAGCGAAGCCGCCTTTGCGCATCGCGTAATAGATATATCTTCCGTCGGGGGAAGCCACCACCCCGATGGCGTTGAGGCGCTCGCGCCGTGGGGTGGCCGGGGTGGGCTTGGCCTTGGTTACTTGCACGCCGGTGCCACCACGGACGTGATACATCCAGATTTCGTAGGTATTGATGCCGAAAGTCGCGCGAGACACAAAAACATAGTTGCCGTCAGGCGACCAACTGGGCGAAGCAAACTCACTGCTGGGATCTTTGGAGACTTGCTTGGGCTCGGTGCCGTCCGGACGCATGATCCAGATGTTTTCACTGCCGTCCCGGTCCGACAAAAAGGCAATCCATTTTCCATCGGGAGAAAACTTGGGCTGACTATCGAACGCCATGCCACCGGAAATAAGCTTGGCCGGACCGCCTTCGATGGCCAGCGTGTAAATATCGCCGAGAAGCTCAAATACGATGGTCTGGCCGTCGGGCGAGACGTCCAGCGAGAGCCAGGTGCCTTCGTCGGTGCTGAATTCGATCTTGCGAGTGCCCTTGAGCGGCAAAACCTTCTTGTCGTCCTTTTTCTCGTCCTTCTTGTCGGCTTGGTTTTCTTCTTTCTTATCCTGCGAAACTGGATCCGGCCATGCCGCGAGGGAGATGCCGGCAAACAGCGGTGCTAGAAGGATGCCGATGATCGCGCATCTCTGGTTTAACCCCAAGCTCGAGCGTACCTCTCGCCGGATCGACCCGATCACCCTCATTTCTCTATCCTCCGCAAAGCTTAGGCACACTCTATTTGGATTGTTGGGCCAGGAATCCTGATCTGGCCGCCCCAGGAATTGCTTTTTCTGCACAGCTTAGACGGCGGGACCAGGTAAGCGTTTCAGCACGCTGGTCTCATCGGCATCCCACCCTCAACGTTGGCCCGGCATCATAACCCGCTGCACCGCAACCGCGCAGCAGGATGTTTTATGCATGGCTGAGAATTGTTGCCTGGGGCGACGTGCTATCCATCGCGGGAGTCGCATGCTAGGCTATCCAGCTATTTCACTTGGCCGCATTTTGCGCTTGAACCGTCATCCCGACGCTCGAAAGTTGTCCGCGCTTTTCCCTATCCTTTTCGCGGCACTGCTTGCATTCGTACCCACCCTTTGGGTACCGCCGGTTTGCTCCCAGGTGATTGCGACCACACCCAAGAAAGGCGGAATCGCGGAGATTTCCTCGAGCGGTCCGCAACGCCACACCGGCGACCTGACCATCGCGGAAAGCGACGTGGATATCCACTACCAAGGCCAGGAGTTGCGCGCCGACTACGTTGAATACAACGAGCAAACCAATGAAGCAGTGGCGCGCGGCCACGTGAAATTCGATTATGAGAATCAGCATTTGGAGGGAGACGAAGCGCACTATAACGTGAACACCGGACGCGGAACATTCTTGAACGTGCGCGGCACGGTAAAAATCGACCGCCGCGCCAACCCCAGCCTGCTGGTGACCGATAATCCACTCTATTTTGAAGCCGAGTATGTACAGAGACAAAGCGCTGATACCTACCTGCTTCGTCACGCGTGGGTCACGGTTTGCGATCCGGAAAGTCCCAAATGGCAGTTCTACGCACCGCAGGCGCACATCCAGTTAGGCCAGAAGATGGCGCTGGTCAATGCCAATTTCCGGCTATTACGGGTGCCATTGGTGTGGCTCCCCTATGCGACCGCACCGGCGGGCACCAAAGTTCGTGAGTCCGGTTTCCTGGTGCCGGTGATCGGCAACAGCTCCAGCAAAGGATTCGTGCTGGGCGATGCATTTTACTGGGCTCCGACTCCGTGGATGGACACTACGCTGGGCGCGGAGCTGTTGAGCCGCCGAGGCTCGGCGGAACGCGGACAATTTCGGGCCAGGCCATGGGAAAACACCACCATCAAGTACAGCTATTACGGGGTGATTGACCGCGAACAGCAAGGAGGGCATGAGCAGCAGTTCCAAATGATCTCGAAGCTGCCTGATGACTGGCGTTTTGTTGCCGACTTGAACGAGCTGTCTTCGCTGACTTTCCGGTTAGCGTTCGCGGATACGTTTGGCGACGCGATCAACTCCGAAGTGCGCAGCTCGGTTTTCCTGACCCACAATTTCGATGGGTACAGCCTGAACTTTGCCGGCTTGTACGATAAGAACTTTTTAACAGTAACCCCGGAACAGACCAGCGTGTTCTTGCGCAATGCGCCGGAAGTGCGATTCGGGTCGGTGGAGCGCGCACCGATTCGCGAGTTGCCGGTGTACTTCAGCTTCGACGCGTTCGCCGACGCCACCAATCGCAATGACGGCACGATTATTACCCCCGCGGCGGTGGCGCGGACAGAATTCGCTCCCCGGGTGACCTTGCCGGTGCACTTTGGGCCGTGGCTGAACGTGACCGCGACGGCGGGATTTCGTTCGGCGTACTATGGCGATTCGCTGGCGGCGCCGGTGGTATTGTCAAACCAATCCATCACCCGCAACGATGGCGAATTTTCGGTGGATTTCCGTCTGCCGACCTTGGAGCGGATTTTCGGCCCACCATTGACCGACAAAGATAAGAAGCGCAAGAGATATAAACACACCATCGAACCAGACTTTACGTATCGTTACGTAACCGGGATCAACAATTTTGCGGAGTTGGTACGTATCGACGCCGATTCCACCCTCAGCGATACCAATGAAATCGAGTACGGTGTCACTCAGCGGTTTTATGCCAAGGATGGCGACGACGATCCGCAAGAGTGGGCGTCCTGGCGGATTGTGCAGAAACATTATTTCGATCCCACCTTCGGCGGAGCGATCGTGGACGGTCAGCGCAACGTGCTGCAGGCCCTGGACTCCATCACGCCGTTCGCGTTCGCACTGGGTCCGCGAAACTCTTCGCCGATCGTCAGTGATTTTCAGATCACTCCGGGCGGACGCTTCGACACCGAACAGCTGCTCGAATACGATCCGCAACTGAGCAAGATCACCAGCATCGGAACGCTGGTAAAGATCAAACCGTACAAGGCATTTTACGCCACCGTGGCGCATTTCCGTCTGCAAGCCGATCCGCTGTTGCAGCCGCTTTCCAATCAGGTTCGAGTATTGATCGGGTATGGCAGCGAAACACGCAAAGGCTTCAACGTCACCACCGGGATCAGCTACGACATCACCAACAGCCAATTGCAGAATCAAGTGGTGCAGATCAGCTATAACGGAAATTGCTGCGGCTTAGCGGTAGAGTACCGCCGCCTCGCGCTGGGACAAGTGCGCACCGACAATCAGTTTCGCGTGGCGTTTATCATCGCCAACATCGGAACATTTGGAAATCTGCGGCACCAGGAAAAAATATTTTGAGCGTTTTCCCCAAGCGTTAAGGCGGCGGCGGAGTATGGATTGG
>Ga0302176_10000135_pt1 | contig 51210 bp, 52 predicted proteins | sample I_Palsa_E1_1_FD_198787 | JGI IMG/M metagenome (GOLD analysis project Ga0302176, IMG submission 198787) | Peat permafrost microbial communities from Stordalen Mire near Abisko, Sweden - I_Palsa_E1_1 | ecosystem: Environmental > Terrestrial > Soil > Palsa > Peat permafrost | place: Sweden...
GGACCGGCGGGTGGCGCACAATTCGGAACAGTGGGCCATGCGGACCTTATTTCCGGACATTTCGGCGGAAACGATTGCGCTGAATCTGGATCTGGCGACATACGAGACGTTTGGCAGCGGGAGACGGCGGCTGGCGGGCGGCGCCCTCGGATTCATCGGGATTCTGCTGATTTTTCCGCTGGCGGTTTCGATATTGGCGAAGATCGGCGGCCCGACATCACCGGAAGTTCCGGGTCTGACGCCGCGGGTGCCGCTGTTGCTGGTGGAAGTGGCGATTTGCGCGATGATCGGCGTGCTGTTGCTGCTGGTCGGGGTGCCGCTTCGGTTCTTGCATTTGTTTACCGGCGCATATTTGGTTTCGTTGCTGACGGTCGTTGGATTGCTGCTGTTGATCTTGAATTTTGGTTTTGCGCTGGAGTACGCGTCGCTGAAAGCGGCGCGGCTGATGGGCGCGGTGATTCTGGGATTGGCGACGTTTCTGGCGCTGGGCGGATGGCTGAACTGGCAACTGACGGACGCGTGGTTGAACGCGCCACGCTGGATGCGGTTTGCGGGGATTCTGCCGTTTTTGTGGCTGTATTTTTTTGCGGAAGAAGTGGTTTTGGGCCCGGTGCGGTCGCGGGGCGCGCGGGCGAAACGGTTTGGCGTGTTTTTGCTGCTGCGGCTGGAAATTTTTCTGGCGTGCACGCTGGGTTACTACGCGCTGGCGAGCGGACAGGTCCTGCTGGTGATACTTTTTGTGTATCTGGCGATATTTTCCATATTACAAAGGCTGGCCAGTGACGCATTGCGAGCCCGTACCGGGGCGGCGACGGCCACCGCTTTATTTGGTGCTATACTCGGCGCGTGGTTCATCGCAAGTTTGTTCCCACTTACGTAAAGCAGAGTTATCGATAGCGGGTGCCATGAAAGAAATATCCATCGTGGGTGGCGGCCCGGCCGGGTCGCTGTGTGGCGAACGGCTGGCGACAGCGGGTTTTAAAGTAACGATTTACGACGAACGCATGACGTGGGAAAAACCGTGCGGCGGCGGGCTGACCCACAAAGCCATCGAAGCGTATCCTTTTCTTCTGGATTCTCCCCAACCGAAGCGCATCGTACGCAAGGCAGAACTGATTTCGAGCGGCGGGCACCGGGCGCAATTCGAAATGAACCGGCCCATCGTGATATACGCGCGGAAAGTATTGAATCAACTGTTGTTGGATCGCGCGATCGCGGCCGGCTGCACCGCCGTGTGTTCGCGGGTGACGAACGTGGACACCAACGGGGCGCGGGTGCGGCTGACGGCGCAGGGTGAAGAACGCTGGTCGGATTTTATTGTGCTGGCGGCGGGGGCGCGGAATCAATTGTTGCCGGAAACCACGGCGCTGGGGTCGAAGGACCTGGAAGTTACGCTGGGATATTTCGTGCCGACCGAAGAAGACATTATTAAGGTGAAATTTTTGAAGGAGTTTGAAGGCTACCTGTGGTCGTTTCCGCGGGCGGACCATTTGTCGGTGGGGATTTGCGCCAAGATGGGGCAGAGTTCGACGCAGGTTTTGCGGCGGCATCTGGACGATTTCGTGGAGGATGAGAAAATTCCGCGGGCGGGGGCGAAATTTTACAGTCATGTGCTGCCTTCGCCGGAAGCGCATACGATTCGCAGCCGGCGGATCAGCGGGCGAAATTGGGCGATGGCGGGAGACGCGGCAGCGACGGTGGATCCGATTACGGGCGAGGGCTTGTACTACGCGCTGCGGTCCGGGGATTTGCTGGCCCAGGCGATTGCCGAGGGCGCACCGGAAATGTATCCGGAGAAATTGCGGGACGCGTTTTCGGCGGATCTGGAATTCGCGGCGCGGATCGCGGCACGGATTTTCCGAGGAAATTTCTTGGGGAACGCGATTACGACGCGGATGGTGCAGATGTTGAATTATTCGCCAGCGTTTCGCGATTTGATCCGCGATGTATTCAGCGGATCGCAGGATTACCGGAGCCTGAAGCGGCGCTGCTGGAACCAGCTGGGAATTACGTTCGCGGAAATTACGCGGACGCTGTTGAGCCCGCGGCGGATGAAATTTTCGGAGGCCGCGGCTGCCGGGAACGCCGGCGAGTCTCCGAGATGAGCGCGCCGGACTCGAACGAGTCGAAAGATATGCCGACGCGGGCGCACGAGGACGCGGACGAGCGGCGCATGCCGCTGGGGCTGGAAGCCTCGTGGGAGAAGGTGGTTCCGCGCGAATGGACGATAGCGATATACGATCCGCGGCTGCCGCCGATTTTTTCGACTCCAGCGATGATTGGGATGATGGAAGTGGCGGCGTCAAATTCCCTGCTGTCGGAATTGCCGCCGGGCGCGATTTCGCTGGGCACCCGAATTGAAGTGGACCATCTGAAGGCGGTGCACGAGGGCGCGACGGTGAAGGCGACGGCGCGGCTGGTGGGATATCAGGGACGATTTTTGGTTTTCGATGTCGAGGCGCGGTCGGGAGATTTGTTGCTGGGCCGGGGAAAAGTGTTTCGGGCCATCGTGCAAAATAAAAAATTCCAGCGAATCGTGCCCGAAAAGTAGCTCGCGACGGGTCACTCAGAAATTTGAAATTTGGAACACCGCGAAGCGATCATGAGAAAACGGGTATTCCTCCTCGTTGCGATCCTACTCGGATTTTGCGTTGCCTTTCTTGAAACCGTCATGTGGACACGCGTTTCCTACCGGTACGAACCCGGCATAAGCCAAGTTGAGTTTCAACAGCTTTCGCAGATGACACATGATCAAGCCGAGGCTTTTCTTGCCGCTAGGCGTAAGCCGTACTCGCGAAAAGAATGGCTGCGCGATTCACTAAGTGACGGTTACTTTTGGAAGTATCTAGCGGAGAAGAGTGCAATCCCCGCAATGGGTATATTTATCGCGTGCTTAATCGTGGGGCGGCGAACCAGGCATGGTACGCAGATTAAGGATGAATCTGGATGATGAAATCGTTGATGGCATTTGGACTATGTCTCATTTCTCTTTTTCTCGCGGACATGTGCGCAGCGGCCCAGACCACTAAGGCGCCACTGGAAGTGGTGGTGCTGGGGTCGGGCGGGCCGCGGCCGTTCGGACGGGGCGGGTCGAGTTACATCGTAGAGGTGGAGGGGACGCCGCGAATTCTGGTGGATGCCGGGCCGGGAGCGTTCGTCCGGATTGGCGAGCTGGGATTAGATTTGTCGAAGGTGGATACGGTTTTGCTGACGCATCTGCACATCGATCATGCGGGAGACCTGTCGGCGTTTTTCAACGCACGAGCTTTGACCGCCGATGGGCCGATTACGTATCGGATTTTTGGGCCAGATGGCGCGGGACTTTTTCCGAAGACATCGCGATTTGTCGATTTGTTGGTCGGCGATGGCGGGGCTTTCGCCTATCAGAAGACATTTGGCGCGGACGAAAAATTTGTGGTGAAAGATCTGGCGATCAATCTGAATCCGGCCGAGACGCGGATCGTCGACGAAAAGGGTTTGACGATCGATGAGATTGCCACGCATCACGGGGATTGCCCGTCGGTGGCCTACCGGATTAGCTACAAAGGCGTGACCGTGGTTTTTTCGGGAGACATGGACGTCTCGGCGATTCCGAACCTGGAAAAACTGGCGAAAGACGCGAATTTGCTGATTTTCAATTGCGCGGTGCTGGACCCGCCCGGTTCCCCGGAGCAGTTGTACGAATTGCATACGCCGCCGAAGAAAATCGGAGAAGCGGCGAAAGCGGCCGGGGTGAAGAGTTTGCTGTTGAGCCACACGGCGCCGGACGTTGAAAGCCGCGAGACTGCGGTGCGGGCTTCGATTCGCGCGAATTTTTCCGGGCCGGTGGCGTTCGCCACGGATCGTTTGAAAGTGCCGGTGCGATAGCAGTCAGAATTTGCTGAGGTGTGGATCATGGAACCTGTCGAGACCGCGCTGCTTTTCATGGACCGGATCAACCAGCACGATGCGGACAAACTGGTGGAGCTGGTGACCGACGATCACGAATTCGTCGATTCGCTGGGCAAGACCATGCAAGGCAAGGAAAATGCGCTGAAGGGCTGGCGCGGATATTTCGCGTTTTGCCCGGACTACTGGGTTTCGCACGAAGAGGTTTTCGCCCAAGGTAATCAAGTCGCGGTGATCGGCGCGGCCGGCGGCACGATCGCGGCGGGCGGTGGGAAACTTCTGCCAGAAAATAAATGGAAAATTCCGGCAGCGTGGCTGGCGATAGTGAACAATGGAAAGATTCAGAAATGGCAGGTATACGCCGACAATAAACCTGTCTACGACATACTCAGTAACATGAAAAAGCCTTCTTAGTGCTCTAGCCGACCTGCGGAAAAATTTCAGAAAAATTTGTCAGGAATTTTGGTGCCCGGAGAGGGAGTCGAACCCCCACGGCCTTGCGACCGGAAGATTTTGAGTCTTCTGCGTCTGCCAGTTCCGCCATCCGGGCTTTTTGGCGTGCGCAACGCGATGGCTCGCGGTGCGTCTAGATAATAGCGTGTAACGGCGGTGACGAGCAACAACAGGGGCCGCCGCGGTGCGCAATTCTATTTTTCGCGGGCCAGGAGGCGATGGTGGCGATGAAGCGTTATTTGATCGGTGGGGCAATTATTTTGGCGCTGGCGGTGGGAATGTATGCCGGATCGCATGAGGGCGAGTTCACCTGGTACAAAGTGACCGGCCCGGGACCGTACCACGTGGATGTGGTTTCGGGTCACGGCAAGAATTGCTACGTGTTTGCGGAAGATTCCGGAAGCAGGACGGTACTGCTCTGGTGTGAGGATGGCGCGCCGCCGAAACAGTAGGAACGTGCTACGAGCCGCCGGAGCGGATGATGCGGATGGCTTCGGGGAGGGCTGCGGGGTCGGTGGCGTTTGCGGTGGCGCCGTTTTTGCCGTTGGCGTCTGGGGCGTCGGGCTGGTTGCCGGTGCCTTCGCCCGGAGCCAGGAAGAGATTCGATTCGAGGCCGTACTGCTTGGTGTAGAGCTCGTAGTAGCGGCCGTGGAGGTCGTAGAGGCTGGCATGATTGCCGCGTTCGACGATGCGACCGGCTTCGACGACGAGAATCTGGTCGGCGCGACGAACGGTGGATAGGCGATGCGCGATGACGAAGGTGGTCCGGCCGCGCATGAGGTAACGCAGGCCTTCCTGGATGAACGATTCGGATTCGGAATCGAGGCTGGAGGTGGCTTCGTCGAGAATCAGGATGCGCGGATCGGCGAGGATAGCGCGGGCGATGGAAACGCGCTGGCGCTGGCCGCCGGAAAGTTTTACGCCGCGTTCGCCGACGATGGTGTCGTAGCCTTTTTCGAAATGCTCGGCGAATTCATCAACGCGGGCGATGCGGCAGGCGTCCATGATTTCGGCTTCGGTGGCATCAGGTCGGGAGAAGGCGACGTTCTGGCGAATGCTGCCGTCGAAGAGGAACGTTTCCTGCAAGACGACGCCGAGCTGGGTGCGGTAGGTATCGAGCTTGACCTGGGAAAGATCGATGCCGTCGACCAGAACGCGGCCCGAAGCCGGAACGTAGAAGGCGGCGATGAGTCCGATGACGGTGGACTTCCCTGCACCAGAAGGACCGACCAAGGCGGTCACGGTGCCAGGCTGCGAGTCGAAGCTGACGTCGTGCAGGACCATCTTGCCGGTGTCGTAGGCGAAGTTGACGTTGTCAAACTGCACCTCTCCGCGAATGCGGCCCAGCGATTGGGTGCGGCGGGGATCTTCCTGTTCCATCTTTTCGTTCAGCACTTCGCGGGTGCGTTCGAGGCCGGCAAGGGCTTCGGTGATCTGCGGGCCGATGCCGACAATTTGAAAGACCGGCGCGATCAGCAACCCGAGGAAAAAGGTGAACGAGAAAAAGGTGCCGGGAGTCATGGTGCCGGCGAGAATTTGGCGCGCGCCGAGATACATGATCATGGCGCTGACGATGCCCATAAGGCTGGTGGCCGAGAGGCTCATGATCGAGGTGGCGGTGAGGGTTTTCAGCACGTTTTCGAGCAGGCGCTGGGCGCCGGCGGCGAAAACTTTTTCTTCGCGGTCTTCCGCGTGGTAGCCCTTGACCACGCGAACGCCGCCCAGCGATTCGGTAAGCCGGCCGGTGACTTCGGCATTGATTTTCGGACGCTCGCGGAAAATCGGGCGGATGGTCTTGAACGCTTGATTCAGCGCGACACCGAAAACGAGGAGCACGCCGGCGGCGACGCCCGTCATCAGCACGCTGGTGTGCAGCAGGTAGACCAGGGCAAACAGCGCGGTCATGATGCCGCCGGCAAATTCGATCAGGCCGGTGCCGACCAGGTTGCGGACGCCTTCGACGTCGCTCATGATCCGGGAAATCAGCACGCCGGTTTTGTTGGCGTCGTAGTAAGCGATTTGCAGGCGGCCGATGTGGGCCTGCACTTTTTCGCGCATTTCGGAAATCATGCGCCAAGAAGCCTTGGAGAGTAGTTGGGTGAGCGAAAACGAAGTGAGTCCCTGAACGATGGTCGCGGCCAAAACCGCCGCGACGATGGGGTACAGCAAGTGGGTCTGCTTCTTCAGCATCACGTCGTCGAGCAGATATTTCGTGGAAGCAGGAAGAACCATGCCGCACAGGCGGTTCACGACCATCAGCACAAAACCGAGCGCAATGATTCCGCGCCGCGGCTTGAGCAGCGCGAGCACGTCGGGCAGCTGGCTCCAATCGAATTTCTGCTTGGCGGTTTTGCTCTTGCCGGCTTTGGTTTCCTGCCGGGAGACTCGCGAACCGATTTTATCGATGCCCGATTTTTGTTGGCCGCTGGCGCGTATTTTCATTCAGCTATCACTATAGCGCGTTTAGTTGGGCGAGTGAGCAGGCCAAGGGCCGGTTGAACGTTGAGACGGAATGAACGCATATCTCGATTGGATGAGCTAAAGGCGTTCGGGATTGCGTTATTTGGTGGCGACCCGAAGCACGGAAGGCCGGGTTGTGGCTGCGATATCTGTTTGGTAGACTCGGGTCCATGGCCAAGAAAAAAGCAGTAAAGAAGAAGAAAGCGGCGAGCAAGAAGAAGCCTGCGCCCAAGAAGAAGTTGGCGGCAAAGAAGAAGGCTGCGGCCAAGAAAAAACCGGCTCGGCGCAAAGCGCGGAGAACTCCGCGAGGGCCGCAAGAAGTGACGAACCCGGTGGCGATACGCGGACGGCGCGGGCTCGGTTCAGCGTCCGGCGGACAATCCGGCGACACGCAGGGGCTTTCGGAAAGAGAAAGCGCGGATTCGGAGAGCGTGACGGAATTGGCGGAAGAAGGACAGGATTATGAAGCGGAAGTAGTAAGTGGAGTGGAGAACGCGAAGGATCCGGACCAGGGCGAAGTCACTACGAGCGAAGTGCCGGAAGACGACGTGCCACCGGAATACCAGGACCGGGATCAGATTTAAGGCGGTTACGAAAACAATTCAGTTGAACGCAAAAGCAGCCCGGAACAAAAAATTTGTTCCGGGCTGCTTTTTTTCAAGGCCACGTGCCGGGTTTCGGATTAACGGCCACCGGCGGTGTGAGCTTTGCTGCGATTGCCGATGGCGTCGTCGGCTTCTTTGAAGTTGGGTTGGTCGTTCAGATTTTTGACGAACGAGTCGACCTGACGAGTGGCTTCCTCTTTAGCGATGCCGTAGCGTTCCTGAACCTTGCCGATGAGCTGTTCGCGGCGACCGGCGACTATGTGTATATCGTCATCGGTCAGCTTGCCCCACTTTTCGCGAACTTCACCTTTGACCTGCTTCCATTTACCTTCTAGTTGGTCCGAATTCATGTCGTGGCTCCTTTGTTCTGGAGATTGAAACTCGCGTTCATTTTTTCAAGTTCGACCTTCAAGGTTGATAGGGCAAGCGGTGTGCCAAATGGGGCGAAATGAACGAAGTTCCACTGGAACTAGGACTTGGGGTGAAAGTTGAACACCGGGCGTACCGGAAACACCTGAGGGCGAGGTGAGTAAAACTGCGGCGTTTCGGGATTTTTTTCCCGAGGGACAAATTGGCGAAGGTAAGACTGAGAATCAGGCGGCGGACGAAGTCAGGTTCTTTCCCGATTGCATTGCAGAGGCTGGCGCATCTATAAGTAAGGATGCCGCGGCCCAATACGCGGGCCAGGATGTGCGCCGGTGGAGGTGCTGCATGAGCCAGTGGAAATTCAAGTTCCGGCCGGGAGGGATTCGATCCCTCGTGGTGATTTCGGTCGCGCTGTTGAGCGCCGGCTGGTGCGGGCCAGCCCGAGCGCAGGGCCAGGCCCAAACCGTGGCGATGCGGTCTTCGGTGCAAATGGCGTCGATGGCGCATGCGGACATCGTGAACGCGACGGGAGTGAAGATCGGAACCGCGACGTTCGTGCCCACGGCGGGTGGAGTGCGCGTGGACGTGAGCGTGTCGCAATTGCCGCCGGGAACGCATGGGGTACATATTCATACGGTGGGAAAATGCGAAGGGCCGGATTTCAAGACGGCGGGCGGACACTTCAATCCAGCCGACAAAAAACACGGGCGGGACAATCCGGCGGGACCGCACAACGGAGATCTGCCGAACATCGAAGTGGGCCCGGACGGCAAGGCCACGACTTCGCTGCTGGACACCAACGTGACGCTGAGTGACGGGCCGAATTCGTTATTTCACGATGGCGGGACGTCGATCGTGATTCACGCGATGCAGGACGATTACAAAACCGATCCGGCGGGAAATTCCGGAGCACGGATTGCATGCGGGGTGATACAGAAGTAGTCCGACCAGCGAGGGGCGCGTGAAAAGGCGCCGCGCAACGTAGGGCAGAAGAAATTAATTGTTTTTGGCGAACGCGCGCAACGCGGTTTGCTCATCCGGGAAGTCGACGAAAACGGTGTGCAGGTTGGTCATGTGCAGGATTTCGCGGGCGCGAGGATTCAGGTCAACCGCGTGCAATTCGGCGTTACTCTTGCGAGCGGAATAGAGTCCACGCACCAGCTGGCCAATGCCGGAGCTGTCCAAGTAGGTCACATCGCGAAAATTCAGAAGAATGCGGCGGCGGCCATCTTCAAATAGGTCGGTCAGCAGTTCGTGAACGGCTTCGCCTTCGATCAGCGTAAAGCGACCCCTTACATCCACGATCGTTACATCTCCCAACTGCCTGGTACTGGCACTAAAACCCAAAGGAAAGCCCCCGGTAAGAATACGATTTCATTTTAGCGCAAGCGGACCCGATACCAAAATCGAGCACGAAAAGAGAACGCACGCAACCGGATTGCGAAGCGGAAGAGACTAAGTGAGCTGAGCCAGCCAGGAATCGAGAATTTTCAATTGATCTTCGGCGGGATCGACGAAGGTGATGCCCATACCCATGCCTTCATGCACGTAAATAATTTTGCTTTTGGTTTCGAAGGCGCCTTGATCACAGCTGATGCGCATATTCAAATTCGTACCTTGCGGTAGCGTCACCAAGGAATCAACGAAGCAACCCTTGCGGCTGATTTCCGAAATGCGGCCGGTGATACGCATGTCGGTGCGCGGCTCGCGCAGTTCGATGTGGGCGATGAAAGTGAAACGCGGAAATTCGCGATGCTCGGGGTAAGCGCCCGGATTGGACGGCGAGCCGGAAAACGTGCCCATGAAACCCCCTGTCGAACGTGGAGCTCTCTAGTTTCAGATTGGCACATTCCGCGCCCGAGCGGTTGGGCTGGCGAGAAGCAATGACGCTAAAAATATACCGCCTCCTTCCGTTCGCCCTCGACCGCAGAATAACCAAGGGCGGCCGGGTGAGAATGCGTAGCCGGCGTTCGTAGTTGTACGGATGCACGATCTAAACGAAACGTGATAAACCTAATGGGAGAGATTGCACCTTTTTTAGGATTCAAGCCGATCAAACGGGTCAGGTATGGGCAAACACATGAGGTCTGCCCCGCCATCGCCGAAGGCCTTGGATTACTTGAAAACCAGTGAACAAAATAAAAGTTGCTTTCAATGCGAAGCAGGTTCTCGCGTTAGTCAGTTGCCGAGGGGCGGGCGGCGTGGAAAAGTGTGGCGTACCCCGCAGTTGATTAGGGGATGGTAAGGTCAACGTCTGTGGTCTTGCCCGGCTCTGTCAGCACGATGCCATTGGGAGTACTTTGATCAAATGGAGCCCGGATTTCGCCCTGGTGAGTACCTAAAGCAAACGCGCAATCGCCTGGGGATCACCACGCGCGAAGTGGAAGAGTTGAGCCGCAAGGTGGGGCTGGAGTCGGGCAGCGAAGAGTTCTACATCTCCAACGCCTGGCTGACCCAGCTCGAGAATAAAAGCTCGGTACCCAGCATTTACAAGCTTTTCACCCTGAGCGTTATTTACCGTATGAACTTCAGCGCTCTGCTGGCGATGTTCGGGGTAGTGCTGAGCGATGCGGCCCGATTGCAATCCTGTCTGCCCCTCGATCACACCCATCTCGCTTCGGTAGAGGCGTCCGATCGGGACAAACCGATCACCTTTCCGATTCGATTCGATCGCGGATTCAGCATGGAGAAAACCAACCTGATCTCGAGGATGGTGGAGCTGTGGGGCGAAGTACCGATTTCCATGATTCAAAATCTGGACGTGCGGCATTGCCAATACGGGTTTATCGGGATGGACGATTACACCATGTATCCGCTGCTGCGGCCGGGGTCGTTTGTGCAGATCGACCGGCAGGGTAACCGGGTGAACGCAGCAAAATGGCATTCGGAATTTGACCGGCCGATCTATTTCGTTGAGTTGCGAGACAGTTACGCGTGCTCCTGGGCGGAATTGAGCGGATCGCGATTGACCTTGATTCCGCACCCGCTGTCGGGATGTTCGACTCGCCAGTTTGCGCACCCGGACGAAGCCGAGGTATTAGGGCGGGTCACGGCGGTGGCGATGCGGCTGGAGGCTAGGCCCGAGTCGCGGGAAGCGGCTGAAATAAACGATGCTCAAAAATCGTCAAGGCGACTTTGAGATTGGAAAAGACGAATTCGGCGGCCAGCGGATCGGTGCCCACCGGAACCGCGACTCGATAAGGCTCCAGTTCCTTCCAGGCGGTGACGAAGTTCGAGCTTAAAGCGCCGATGGAAGCCGCGTAGGCATGCAACTGCCGAACCAGCTCCTCGAGCGATGCGGAGAGAAGCTCCTGAAAAGACTCGCGATGGCAATTGGCCAAGCCTTCGCAGGCGGCCGCGTCCGAATAGCGCTGCGCTAAACCCTCATGATGGTAGAGACCCGTGTTGTAGTCGCGGGTTGATGCGAGATAAATCAGGCGCTCCAGGGCGAGGGGCAGTTGCGCGAGGGTGCGCCGGCGTAAATCATCGGCCGCCGCGATGGCATCGTTCTGGTTCGAGCTAAGATTCACGACAAACACTTCCCCTTTGACCTAATCCGGACTAAACGGCCGCGTTCCCTGGCGGCGAATCTCCGCGGAAGGCGCTAACGCCAGGAACATTGAGAAAGGCCAGGGATTTCTCGGAGGCGGTGCACAAGCGAGACGCCGCAGAGGCCACCGACTGCACTAAACGCGGCGCGGCATACGGACCGCGCAAGGAAAAGATGGTTTCGAGAATACGGCACACGAATAACAAGCCCGCGAAATCGAGAGCCAGGCGCATCTCGGTCAAGAGGCTGATGTTGGTGTGGAATCGAGAATGGCTGCGGTGAAAATGCATCAGGCTTAGGATTTCGGAGCGAACGCGCCGAACCCACATCAAGGAAATGGCTTTACGTTGGGACAGGAAAAGCTGGCGAATCTCAGGCGCGGCCTGGCCATCGATGTAGTCGAGGTCACGACGGTCAAAAATGCGATTGAGAAGATCGGCGGGAAGGAGGCCCTGTTGCAGAGTTTGCAGAGAGCTGCGAGCCTCGACGAATTGGTGAGCGATGCCTTCGACCGGCGCACGCTGGGGCCGGGCCAAGGCAAACATCAAGACGAAAAGGCAAACGGCGGCGCCAATATAAAAAAGGAGAGCAATCACGGCTGCTCCTTCCCGCCGAGGTGCCGACCTAGAGCTTCAAGTCTTGCCCGGGTTTGATCCGCCAGCGCGGAATATCCCCCCGAACTGTCATCCGGGGGAACGGTGGGATCCGGGGCGTAGTTCCACAGCGCGTAGACCCAGATGCCCATGGCAACGGTGTAGGCGCCGCTTTGCAGATTTTGCCAGGTGAAATCGAAGCGGTGGCCAACAAAATTAAATAGCGCCAGGCAGATCAGGCTGACGCCGACGTACAGGCACATACCGGCCGCCAGGCCCTTCAAGTTTCTGCCGAGCTCGATGCGGTAATAACGCACGGCGACAATCGTGGTGGCAAGAAAGAGAGTTTCGACCAATCGCAGGTCACGCTCCAGCCGGGTGACGAAACGGCTCAACGGCCAGTGCGGGCCCCAGGCATGAAGCGCGGCGATCCATAAAAAAACGACCAAAAATATGGCGAATCCCACATTTCGCGCGGCGCGATCGGCGCCCGGATAAGCATGAAGCGATTTTTGCAAGACGTCCACAATCACACCGTATCCGATGACCAGCGTTACCAGTTGAGTTGGCCAATACCACTGAACGTAAAAATGTGGGTTGCCGGACGTACCGATATACAGTACGACCGAGACCACAAACACGCACAGCATGTAGAGATAAAAAATCGGATACCACTTGTACATCCGGGTCCACAAGCTGCGGATCAGGATGACCGGTTCAAGCAAAAGGCCCGCCCACCACCACATCAGGTTCAAAACACGATGCACGGGCGGATACTAACACAAACGAGATGGAGGAGAGGCGTTAGACTCTCCTCCATCTGCCTCATTTGTGATAACCCTGATTCTGTACTGAATAGTACATCTGCGCCGGGTGGCGCGCTACTCAAAAATCAGGTAGTCGGCGGCAGCGGCGGCTGGGTGCCGTCGATGGCCAAGAGTCTGGTTGGGGGTAGTGGGGGCTGGGTGCCGTCGAGTGCCAAATGGGTTGGGGGCAGCGGCGGCTGCGTGCCGTCCAGCGCCAAGTGTTTGGTGGGAGGTAGGGGCGGCTGCGTACCATCCAGCGCCAGACGCTTGGTGGGAGGTAGCGGTGGCTGGGTGCCATCGAGGAGGGCTGCGGGCTGAAAGACAGCGCGGGGGGAGCCGTTAGCGGCGAACTGACTATGGGCCTGCAAGACCGGTACGGTAAGTGCTGCCATTCCAAGCACAAGCAAAGTGGTTCGAATCGTTCGGTTCATCGCGATCTCCTGAATTTCTGAATTTTTTTGACCCGAGGGTCAGGAGCGAAAGTAAAGAAGAGGCGAAGAAATGGCGTCGCAGCGGAGGATTTGCTTAGTAAACGAAGCTAACTTCCCGAAATGGGTTTTTGATTTGCGGATGGCGACGCAAGCACGGGGGCGGACAACCCGAGTTGGGTGCGACGCCGGAGCTGACAATGAGGCTGACGGTCGGAAAGGAAAGCGAAAAGCCGAAAGCGACTGGCGGAGAAAAGTACAGTTACTCAGTTGGAAACGCTACGGAAGTTACGGATATCCAGTTTCGGGGGCGGTCTGTCATTCTCATCGGAAGAAGAATGAGCCCAGCCCGATGACTGACAATCTGATGAAGAGTTCAAGCCAAACGGCCGCGCCGGGTGCGACGCATGAATTGAGCGCGAGTCTGGACAAACCAGCGCTGATCCGCGAGAACCTAGAGCATCTGGACCGGCGCCAATGGTGGCTGGGATCCACTTCGGTCGCGGTGGTTCTGTTGCTGACGTTGTGTGTGGCATCGTTCGCGTTTCCAGGAATATTGGATCGCGAGGAGACAACGTACTCATTCCTTTTGAATCAGGCGGTACGCGCGCTGGTGGGCCTGGTGTTACTTTTCAGCGTCTACCTGGTCTACCAGCAATTTCAGATCACCAAACTCAGAGCTGAACTGAGCGCGCAAATCGATTCGCTGGCTAAGGTGGAAACTTTGGCTTCGGAAGTGTACAAACTGGCGGCGCTGGACCAACTGACTGGACTGTACAACCGGCGTTCGGGCGAGCAGCGGCTGGCTGAAGAAATGAGCCGGGCGCAACGGCACGGACGACCGTTGACAATTTTGTTGATGGATCTGGACGGATTGAAAACGGTGAACGACAAGCACGGACACGCGGCGGGCGATACGGTGATCAAGAGCTTCGCCGACCGGTTGCAGCGCGCGATTCGCGGGTCGGATCTGGCGGTGCGGCTGGGTGGCGACGAATTCATGGCGATACTGCCCGAGTGCAAGTGCGAAGAAGTGGACCGGGTGCTGGGGCGCATCGAGGGGCTGGATTTCGAATTTGACGAGCAGAGAATACGGTTAAGGTTTTCGAGGGGCTGGACGGATTTCAGGCCGATCGATACCATGCAGGAATTCCTGAGACGCGCCGATGTAGCTTTGTACGAAGACAAGCGCGCGGCAAAACGGGCTTCCGAAATGGCGATACCCGGAGTGGTGACGGCGCCCCAAGCGGCGAATTAAAGACGGGGGCGGGTCGGAGCGGCCCGAGTCGAATCAAACGGCGTTTGGCCTTTTCTGCCGACGGGATGTGTTCCTGCCAGGAACATTTCTCGAAAATAACCTTTGCAGAGGTTTGGGAGTTACTCGTAAGATACGCCCCAGTTAGAGGAAAGCTACCCATGCCCAAAGAGAAGCCCAAAGTTAACATCGGTGAGGTCATCAAATCGTATCGCGCGGATCGAGGATTGTCGCAAGGCGACATCGAGCGCCGGACGGGCTTGCTGCGTTGCTACCTGTCGCGGGTCGAAAACGGGCACACCGTCCCCTCTTTGGAGACCCTGGCGAAAATTGCCGAGGCCATGGAAATTTCTCTGGCGGACTTCTTCCCCGGCAGCGACACGGCCGGCGACCGCGAAACCCGCAAGATGCTGGGAGAGCTTTCGGAAGAAGAGATTCGCTTCCTGGCGGACATCAAGAAATACTCCACTACGCTTTCTGATGATGACAAGAAGCTGGTGCTGGCGATGATTCGCAAGATGGCGACGATTTTGCCGCCGCCTTCACGCGCGAACATCAAGCCGCCGGCCCAAGCTTCACGCCGCGCGGAATACTAGCAGCTACGTGTAGAAGGAACGACTTGGCAAAGGAATTCGATCCGCTACTTCCCGGTGTTACGGCCCGATTCGTCCTGTAATTTCCTGAATTTTTCCTAAGGAGGCTCGGTGAATAACCTTCATAGCCTGCTTGCACCGATCGCTTTGAATTTGAACAGTCTCTTGCTTGATCCCAACAACCCCCGATTTTCGCAACTGGGTGAAGAGCTCAACACGATCCCTGAGGCTCGGTTCGCAGACGAAAGAGTTCAGTCAAGTACATTTGAAAAGATGAAAGACCCGATGTTCGACGTTTCAGAGCTCAAAGACACAATCAAAACTATTGGGTTCTTACCGATGGACCGGGTTGTGGTCAGGAAATGGAAAGGGCAAACTCCGGATAAATCGCCTCGGTATCTAGTCATCGAGGGAAATAGGAGGGTTTCGGCTCTTAAGTGGTTAGTTGACTTGAATGACTTAGGAAAGGAAACATTCGACGAGTCTCAACTCAAAAATTTTACTGAACTGGAATGCCTGCTATTAAACGATGACCTCGCCCCAGCTTCCGCCAATCTAATATTGCCTGGACTCCGACACGTTTCAGGAATCAAGGAATGGGGTGCTTACCAAAAAGCGAAGGCAATTTTCGCCCTGCGCCAGGGTGGCATGACCTCGCAAGAAGCCGCGCAAAGTCTCGGCCTTACGACCAGGGCTGCCAATAACGCTTATAGATGTTACCTTGCGTTGGAAAATATGAAGAAGGACGAAGAGGTCGGCGAGCTCGTCGAATCTCGAATGTACAGTTATTTCGAGGAGTTGTTTAAGCGACCTAATTTGCGAACCTGGCTCGATTGGAACGACGACACGGAAAAATTCACCAACGACGAAAGGCTTCGCGAGCTCTATAGTTGGATGGTTCCTCAAGGGGATGACAACAAGCCACCAAAGCTTCCGGAAGCCAAGAGTATGCGTCAATTGTCTGAGATTCTTTCTGATGAGAATGCGCTCAACACCCTCAGATCGCCAGACGGAAGTCTCTTGAGAGCGATGACTCGCTACGAAGTTGATCATCCCGAAGACTGGTTTCCGAAAATCCTTGCGGCGATCACCGCATTGAAGTCTCTCACACCCGACATGTTGCGATCTCTGGACGAGAGTGCTCTGAAAAACCTGGCAGAACTCAAGTCGAGATTGGATCAGACATTTCACGATCGCCAAAGTTTGATCGCGAAGAACTAAGTGCATGTCAGCGCCTTCGTCTCAAATTGCCGCTACATGGGTCAAAGAAGACCTTGAAAGCACGTCATGGACACCTTTAACAGAAATCGTGTTCAAAACCGTTCGTCATCGATGGACTGCGAAAACGGACGATGAAATTTGGGACTATGTCGAGTCGAACCTCGAATATATTGCCGAATATCTACGGAACACCGCTTCTGAATGCTTCATTGACGGGTCTACTCCGGCATTTGAAATAGACAACGAAAGACCTCCTTACATCCGTTCACTGGCCGCCCTTCCGACCTACGTTCTCTCAAAACTACGGAAAATCGATCCGTACTATTTAGAGGAGCTTTGCGCGAAGCTGCTTCTAGCACTTGGGGCGGAATCAAATAGCACGCAGAAAACCAACGACGGCGGCGTTGATTTCGTCGCCATAAATCTCAAGATCGTTCCCAAGGGTCTTACAGTTCCGTTGGCATGCAATGCAGCGGTCGTCGGCCAAACAAAACGTTACAAGGAAGGCAACAGTGTAAATGAGTTGCAAGTACGAGAATTCGTTGGAGGCGCCACACTAAAGAAGCACGAATTACTTCAGGAAAAGAGGCTGGGTCCACTCACGCCCGTAATTTTCGCCTTCTGGACAACATCAGACTTTGATCCAAGTGCAAAACGATTCGCTCGGGCGGTCGGGCTTTGGTACATGGACGGTTTGACTCTGGCATCCTATATGTCAGGATTGGGATTCGAGACACATGTAATGTCGTTACCAGATTTCTCGGAAATACGAAAAGGTGCGGACGCACCGCGTGGTTGATTCCGACCGATTGCCAATGACAAGTTGAGTTCCTCGCTTCCGCCACACTTTGCAGAAAAGCTCGGTTGGTTAAAAGGGATATAAAACGTCACTATTCACCCGTAAAATGCGCTATTAGCCGTCCGTTTTAGGTATACTCCTCGCATATTTGTATCCGGAGGTAACCAATGTCCGCCGCCCAAATGATTTCGAACGAAGATCAGGGCATACAGCTCGTCACCCGCTGGTTCGAAGAAGTGTGGAACCAAGGCAAACGCGAAGTGATTCGGGAATTGTTTCCGAAGGATAGCGTGTTGCACGAAGGGTCCATTGAAGTGAAAGGTCCGGAAGAATTTGAGAAGTTCTACGACGAAATGCACGCGCAGTTTTCCGACTTTCATTTCAAACCCGAATTGAGTTTTGCGAAAGAGGATCTGGTCTGCATTCGGTGGAAGGTTGAATTCAAAGAAAAAGCCAGCGGGCATCCACTGCGGATCACCGGCACGTCCATCGTCCGCCAGCAAAACGGAAGATTCCTCGAAGCCTGGCAGAACTGGGACGCCGCGGGAGTGCAAGCCCAGCTCGCCGAACGCGCCGCCACCGCCTAGGGCCGTAAAAGACGTTGCACCAATCCCTGCACCCGACGAAGCAGGAGGGTCGTGCACAAACCGCGAGTGTTTCTCGCGGGTTCCTCGAGAACAATCCCCTGTCGCTGCTCTACCCTCTTTTTGACTGATTTCGATACAATAGTAGAGATATGACCCAGAAGCGGCATAAGACGGTTGGCGTCAAGGTGGGCAAGATCCAGGTGGGCGGCGGCGCGCCGGTGGTGGTGCAGTCGATGACCAACACTGACACGGTGGATATTGCGTCGACGGCGCAGCAGTGTCTGGAACTGGCGCAGGCTGGGTCGGAGCTGGTGCGGATCACGGTGAATATTCCGGAGGCGGCTGCGGCGGTGCCGGAAATCAAGAAGCGGCTGCTGGATGCGGGTTGCGATGTGCCGTTGATTGGGGATTTTCATTACAACGGGCATGTGCTGCTGACGAAGTATCCCGATTGCGCCAAGGCTCTGGATAAATTGCGGATTAATCCGGGAAATGTGGGCGCGGGACAGCGGCGCGACGAGCAATTTTCGACGATCTGCAAAGTGGCGCGGGATAACGGCAAGCCGGTGCGCATCGGGGTGAATGGCGGGTCGCTGAACCAAGAATTGGTCATGAAGAAGATGCAGGAGAACACGGACCGCGACCTGGGCAAGACTTCCGAAGAAATTATCAACGAATGCATGGTGCTCTCGGCGCTGGAGTCGACGGAACTCGCGCTGGAAAACGGATTGCGCAAGGATCAAATTATTATTTCGTGCAAGGTTTCGCGGCCACACGATCTGGTGTCGATTTACCGTGACCTGTCATCAAAGACGGACCAGCCTTTGCATTTGGGATTGACCGAAGCGGGGATGGGCGCGAAGGGGCTGGTGTGGTCGTCGGCGTCGATGGGAATTTTGCTGGATGAAGGTATCGGGGACACGATTCGGGTTTCGTTGACGCCGCGGCCGGGCGGCGACCGGCGCGACGAAGTATATGCGGCGTGCGAACTGCTGCAGTCATTGGGACTGCGCTCGTTTTCGCCGAGCGTTACGGCATGCCCGGGGTGCGGACGCACCACCAGCACGACTTTTCAGGAATTGGCGGAAAGCATTCAGGGATACATTCGCGACAAAATGCCGGAGTGGAAGCGGTATTACGAAGGCGTGGAAGAGATGAAGCTGGCGGTGATGGGCTGCATTGTGAATGGCCCGGGTGAATCGAAAGCGTCAAACATTGGGATCAGTTTGCCGGGAACGGGCGAAGCGCCGCGCTGCCCGGTGTATATCGACGGGAAACATTTCAATACGCTCGAAGGCACGTACGACGAATTGAGCGCTGCGTTTCAGAAGCTGGTCGAAGATTATATCGCTACGAAATACCACAAGCGCGAAACGCCGCTGGCTGAGGTGCAGGTGCTGGCTTCGGCTTCGCCGAAGCCTTCGTTGCGCGTGCTGGCTTAACACTTAGGGACTCTATTCCCACCTGGTGACGTCGGCTTCGACAATCCTTACGATGAAGTTGCAGGCGAACTTGCGCTCGACGACTTAGTCTGGGCTAGTCTGAAACGTAACCAAAGAAAAATAACGACCAACAATAGCCCCGCGCGAATCGCGACGCCTAAAATCCCGTATCGCAACCACTGATAGCGAAAAGCATCGTCTACCGATCTGAAAAATTGCCCGGTGTGCGCGTAGGCAATGCTTCGGTTGTGGAATGCGCGGTTGTAATGAGGATCTAGCCGGATGGCTTCGTCGTAGTCCTTGATCGCAAGTTCGTACTTTCCCTCGCGGGCGAACTCGACTCCCCGGCTATTAAGGGCTTCGACGTTATTCGGATTCGCCGCCAATGAGTGGTTGTAGTCCCACAGTGCCTGGACGTAGTTGCCGGTGTAAGAGAACGCGAGTCCGCGCGCGTATAGCGCGTCCGGTTCCCCTGGCTGTATGCGCAGGGCCGCATCGAAGTCGGGGATGGCGCGACGGTAATCACGCTTGCCCTCGTACGCCAATCCTCGATCGTAGAATGCCGGAGCGGAATTGGGTTCCAGCCGAATCGTTCGCTCGAAGTCCGGTATTGCCTGATCGTAATCTCGGTTTTTAAGTCGCAGCAAGCCTCGCCGGACCAGCGCAGCGGTGAAATTGGGATTGAGTTCGATGGCCCGATTGAAATCCTGCAAAGCGCGGGTTGAGTCGCCCTGCTGTTGGTAAATCTCGCCGCGATAGTAGTAGGGATTAGCAGAGTTGGGATCGAGTCGGATGGCCTGGTCGAAATCTTGAAGCGCTTGGACGAATTCGTTTTTTCCCTGATGCGCACGTCCACGGTGGTGGTAAGCCTCGGAAAAATTTGGATCGAGTCGGATCGCCTGATCGAAATCCTGAAAGGCTCGATCATGGTCACCTTTGCGTTCGTAGGCCAGTCCGCGGCCGTCGAACACCTTTGAGAAATCGGGTCTCAGCTGCAACGCCGAGTCATAGTCGGCAATGGCCCTGTCATAATCACCTTGATAGAAATACGCCGAACCCCGGTGCATGAAAATCTCAGCAAGCTGAACATCCGATTTCTTACTTGCGGCAATGATTGACGAGCAAGTGGCAATACTGCGCTGCGGGTCGCGCGAGTCCTTGCATACATCCAGATCATTTTCTTTTTGTGATTGGGTGTTTGCTTGGATAGCCACCGGGGCGATTACCATTATCACCAGCAGAATGAAGCAGGCGGTTCTTGGCCCCCATTGGCTGGTTCGTGCTCTGAATGGTCGGTTCATCATTCCTTCAAAAACCGATTCGCGGCGATTGTGATGGGTAGACCTACGCAAATGACGTGAATGATCAAACCGATTACCATCATCTTCACCGAAAATGGACGACGATGCGCGTTGGATAGCGGCAGCACGACGAGCTGCATGAAGAAGTAGACGATAGGGCCGTACAAAATTCCGGCGAAGATGAAATGGTCCACCGGGAAGGACCAAAAGCGAGCCACGCCGACGAAAGTTGCGGCGGCGAGGAACGCGACGGCGTAGTGGCAAATTAAACCGAGCTGCTGCGGTGGCGGCTCCGCCTTGCATCGCGCGCGGTCCCAGCAAACCGGCCGCGATGCCCTGCAGCAACGGCACCGGCTTCAATCCGAACTGGCCGTAGACGGTGATCGCGGCGGTGATATCCATCGTGCCGCAAATCAGGCCACCCCACAAAATCGCCAGGCCCGGGCGGGCAGTTCCCAATGCTAAAGAGGTTGTCGCCGAAACATTCATGGTCGCCATGCTCCCTGCCCCGCCCGCATTGTACTTCAGGCTTTCCGCAGATGCGGACTTCGCGTGCCGGCGCCTCGCCGAAAGCGTGGGCCTCGCTAATCAGCATCACGCCTTGCACTTCTACACATCATTTGGTATACGTGTAGAAGAACGAGGTGTAAGAGTGAAAGAGAAATCGGATCTGCCGCAGGGCACGCTGGATTTATTGATCTTGAAGGTGGTGGCGCTGGGGCCGGTGCACGGATATGCGATTGCACAACGGTTGCAGCAAGTGTCGCGCGATGTGGTGCAAGTGCCGCAGGGGTCGCTGTATCCGGCGTTGCACCGGTTGGAGAATCGCGGCCTGCTGGCGGCGGATTGGAACGAGACCGAGACGGGGCGCGAGGCGAAATTCTACAAGCTGACGCGCAAGGGGCGGGCGCAGCTGGAAACGGAAACGGCGAGCTGGGAGCGGTTGGCGGAAGCGGTGGGACTGATTATGAAATTGTCGCCGGAAGGTGCGGAATGAACTGGTGGCAACGGGTCTGGAGGCGAAAAGAAATGGACGAGCAGCTCGAAAAAGAGCTGCGCTTTCACCTCGAACAACAAACCGCGGAACTGCAGGCGCAGGGATACGGCGCCGGAGAGGCGCGGCGGCTGGCGCGGATCGCGCTGGGAGGTCCGGAACAAGTGAAAGAATCGTGCCGCGAGGCGCGCGGAACGCGATGGTTGGAGGATTTCGCGCAGGATTTTCGGTACGCACTGCGCACACTGGGGCAACGGCCGGGATTCGCGGCGGTGGTGCTGCTGACACTGGCGCTGGGCACCGGGGCGACGACGGTCATGTTTACGGTGGTGAACGGCGTGCTGCTGAAGCCGCTGCCGTATGCGCAGCCGAGCCAATTGGTGACAGTGCAGGAAAGAACCGAAAAACCTAACCAATACGGTTACGTGTGGGCCTTCGCCTACCCGAATTATCTGGATTGCAAACGCGAAGCGCGCACGCTCGCATCGATGGCGGCCTGGCGTTATGGGGGCGGCACGATCAGCGGTGCGCGTGGCGCGGAATATGTGGATGGCTTGCAGATTTCGTCGGACAGTTTTTCGGTGCTGGGAATCAGCCCGCTGCAGGGCCGCGGGTTTCTGCCCGAGGAGGATCAGTTGGGCGGAACTCCGGTGATGATGATCAGCCGCGGGTTGTGGCAGCGAATGTTCGGAGGAAATCCGTCGGCGATTGGCTCGGTGGTGCAGTTTGAAGGAAAGCCGTACACGCTGGTCGGGATCGCGCCGGAAAATTTCCAGTTAGGCGAGAACGTGGACGTGTTCACTCCGTTGGGGCAGGACGAGTCTCCCGGTCTGCGGAACCGCGACCGGCATCCGGGGATCAATGTGGTGGCGCGGCTCGGCGAAGGGATCTCGCTGGAGCAGGCGCGGACGGAATTGGCGGTGATTGGGCAACAACTGGCGAAGCAATATCCGGAATCGAACACGGGCCGGTCATTTGTGGCGGAGCCACTGCGTCCGGAGGTGGGTGATGCCGGCGCGACCTTGTGGCTTTTGCTCGGCGCGGTCAGTTTCGTGCTGCTGATTGCGTGCGCCAATGTGGCGAATTTGTTGCTCGCGCGGGCGGCTGCGCGGGAGCGCGAATTTGCGATGCGTGTGGCGTTGGGCGCTTCGTGGAACAGATTGGTGCGGCAGTGCCTGACGGAAAGTGGAGTGCTGGGATTGTGCGGCGGGGCGGTGGGCGTGTTGCTGGCGATGGCGGGCGTCACCGAATTTGTGAAATTTTGGCCCGGGGATTTACCGAGGGCGGAGGAAGTTCACCTCGATTGGCGCGTGTTGTTGTTTGCCGTGGGGATTTCGTTGCTGAGTGGCTTGATTTTTGGGCTGGCGCCGGCGTTGCGCCTGCGCCGCCGCGATCTGGAACGCGCGGTGCATACCGGAGCGCGGTCGGTTGGTCCGCGATCACGCCGGCTACACGGAAGTTTTGTGATTGGCGAGATCGCGATTGCGGTGATCCTGCTGGTTTCGGCGGGAATTTTGGGGAGGACGCTGCTGCGTTTGTCGTCGCTGAGCCCGGGAGTGGATGTTCAAAACGTATTGGTGGCGCGCGTGGCGCTGTCCCCATCCACGATGGCGAATCCGGCGGGAATTCGCGCGGCGTGGAAGGAAATTCTAGAGAATGCGCAGCAGGTGCCGGGAGTGCGTTCGGTGGCGACGGTCGATACCGTGCCAATGCGCGAAGGCAACAACCAAGTGAGCTACTGGACGAGCGCGGACCTGCCGGCGCCGAACGAGCTGCCGCTGGCGCTGGCGACGAGTGTGACGCCCGATTATTTGCAGGTGATGGGCATACCGCTATTGAAGGGCCGCTTCTTCAACGAACAGGACCGCCTGGGCAACGAAACCGTGGTGGTGATTGACGACGTGTTGGCGCAGAAAGCGTTTGGCGGTGAGGATCCGGTCGGAAGGCGGTTGTGGATTCCGGACGCGGGCAGTCCGTTTAGCTCCGGGGCCGCTTCCGGTGCCGCGGGGTCCGACGTGGCGCGGGTAGTGGGCGTGGTTGGTCATGTACGGTATTGGGGACTGGCGGGAGACGATCAGGCGCAAGTGCGCGCGCAATTTTATTATCCGTTTGCGCAGGTGCCGGATGCGTTGCTGGGTCGCTGGTCGGAACTCACGTCGATCGCGGTGCGAACGAACGCGGCACCGCTAAGCGTGCTGGAATCTCTGCGCGGTGCGGTGCGCGGCGTGACCGGCGATCAGGTTTTGTATGAGGTTCGCACTTTGGAGCAGCTGGCTGCGGCTTCGCTGGCGCGGCAGCGTTTTATGATGATGGTGCTGGGAATCTTCGCGGCCTTGGCGATGGTGCTGGCGTGCATCGGGATTTACGGGGTGCTGGCGTATTTGACCGGCCAGCGCGTGCCGGAGATTGGTTTGCGCATGGCGCTGGGCGCAAGCGCGCAGGATGTCCTGCGGATGGTGATGCGGCAGAGCGGGATCATGATTTTGGCTGGCGTGGGTGTGGGAGTGGCCGGAGGCGTGGTGGCGGCGCGACTGCTGCAGAGCTACGTGCCGGGAGTGCGCTCGATCGAGCCAGCAACTTTTGCGTTGATGGTTGGGGTGTTGATCGCGGCGGCGCTGGTGGCGAGTTTTGTTCCGGCTCGGCGGGCGAGCCGGGTGGATCCGATGAGCGCGTTGCGGCAGGAGTGAGCCGACAATGAACGGCTATCGTTAGCCATCCCTAAAAATTCAAGTCCGCGATTGCTTTTAGATTTTGGATCAACCTGGCAATCTCGGGCGCGCTCAGTTGTTCTTTGATCTTCGCGTCCAGGGCGCGGCGGTATTTGATCATCACTTCGCGGCTGGCGTTCCCTTTCGCACTAAGCTGGACCAGTAGTCCCCTGCCCGACGGGGCTTTCTTTTCGGTGAGCAAGCCTTCGCGCAGCATGGTTTTGATGGCGCGATGGACCACGGTGCGATCGAGGCTGAGACGTGTGGCGATTTGATTGGAATTGAGCGCCACGCCGCCGCGGAGCGTGGCCATGATGAAGCCGCGGGTTTGCGAGCATTTGGTTTTCTGTTCCATCTTTTTGGCGATGGCCGAATAGGCCGCGTAAAGATGGATAAGCACCGAGTCCTGCATGATTTCTGGCGGGATCTGGTTTTTGTCGACGATATTCACTGGAATGTTTACAGGACCTTTCACTGGTGCGTTCACAGGACGGTCACCGTGGATTCGAGCGGCCGACGCCACTGCGGACGGTCCAGGTGTTCGGCGGATTTTTTGCCAATGGCGATGACCATCAGGATTTCGTGATGCTTCGGCGAGAGGCCGACCAAATTGGCCAGCCGCAAATCGTCGAAGCCCTCCATAGGACAGGTGTTCAGGCCGAGGGCTTCGGCGGCGATCATTAAATTGGCGCAGGCCAGCGCGGCGCTCTTGCCAGCCCACTTGAACATGCCCTTGCGGGCCACCGGAATGGTGCCGGTGATGGTCCAGAGATGAATAGTGCGCAGAATCATTAATTTCAGAATGCCGAAGATTCCGAACCAGCCCTGCAGGAAAAACCATTTGCCCAGTTTCATTCGCTTCTCGGCTTCCGCGATTTTTTCAGCGGAAAAAAATCCAGCGGTGCGCATCCAGGCGATTTCGGCTTGCGCGGTTTCCCGCCAGGAAGCAATGTCGGCGACGGCGACAACCAAAGCGGAGGCGGTGGCGGCAGGTTTCTGGCCGAAGCAGAGCCGGGCGGCCCGTTTGAGTTTCTCCGGGCTCTGGACCCAATAGAAACGGTACGGCTGAGAGTTGAAGCTGGACGGGGCGACGCTCGCGGCTTTGAGGATTTGATCGCGCGTTTCCACGGAAATGTCGACGGGATCGAAGACTTTAACGGCGCGGCGGCGAAGGATGATATCGAGAATTTCGCTCATGTTGCCCTCCAATGTTGCCATTACAACATACGACTGTTGTCATTGCAACATAAATCTTTTTGGGGCCGACAGCGGCCTCGGCAGCGGGCGTGCCAGGTGCATCTGGAGCAATTACGGGCGCGGCTGGATTTGTTCCACTCTTTAAAAGATGTTAGGTTGCGGCGGGGCCCCTCTCATCGTGAGCAAACTAGCAACCTCTGATCCGTCACATCCGGTGGCATCCCATTCCGGCGAAAACCGTGCGTGGCGCCTGGGCTTCTGGAGCCTGATCGTCACGCAGTTCCAGAACGCGTTCAACGACAACGCGATCAAGTTTCTGGTCATTTATCTGATTGTCGAGATGAATTTCCCGAAACACGTGCGGGACCGGTTCGTGTGGATCGTCAGCGCGCTGTTCGCGGTGCCGTTCGTGCTGTTCTCGCTGACCGGCGGATATTTCGCGGACCGCTACAGCAAGCGGAGCGTGGTGATCGGCACGAAGGTGATGGAAATTTTCGTGATGCTGGTGACGATTCTGGGGCTGTGGCTGAACAATCTGCCGCTGGAGTGCGCGGCGGTTTTCCTGATCAGCACGCAGTCCGCGCTGTTCGGCCCGTCGAAATACGGATTGCTGCCGGAGGTGCTTCCCGACCGCGAGCTGTCGTGGGGGAACGGAATCATCGAACTGGGGACGTTTATCGGGAGCATTGGCGCGGTGATGGCGGCGGGTTACCTGGCGGACCATTTTCGCGGGCGGCAATATTTGTCGGGATTGGTATTGCTGGGCTGCACGCTGTTTGGATTAGCGACGAGTTTTGGGATCACGCACGTGCCGGCCGCGGATCCGGGGAAGAAGTTCCGGTGGAATCCACTGGCCGACCTAGCGACGCAGATGAAAGCGGTGAACGCGGACCGGCTCTTGAACTGGGCGGTCTTCGGGAATGTTTACCTGTGGTTTCTCGCGGCACTGCTGCAATTGACGATTGTGGTGTACGGGCACGACACGCTGCACGTGAACGAAGCGCATATCAGTTATCTGCAGGCGGCGGTGGGAATCGGAATCGGCGTGGGCAGCGTGGTGGCAGGGTACGCGTCGCGGGGGAAAATTGATATTCGATTGATTCCGATCGGCGCGCTGGGCATGACGATTTTTGGGGCACTGCTCTACCCTTCCGGACATTCGGTGCACAGCGCGGCGGCGCATCTGGCGGCGTTGGGATTTTTCGGGGGATTTTTTGCCGTGCCGTTGAACGCGTTGATTCAACACCGGCCCGAACCGGCGCATCGCGGGGGCGTGATCGCAGCGGCAAATTTGCTTTCGTTCATCGGAGTGTTTTTCGCGGCGGCGGCCTACTATCTTTTTTCCACGGTTTTTCGGCAGACGCCGGCGGGAGTATTTTTGGATGGCGCGGGTCTGACCGGAATCATGACGGTGCTGTGTTTCTACTGCTACTACCAGGTGCGTTCGCAGCCAGTGATGAAGGCCGAAGATTGATTCAGCGATGATCCCTGGCACGAATAAACGGCGGCCGGTGAAAATCACATCATGATCCGCGTGATCGTTTGGCTGCTGACCCACACCATTTACCGGCTGCGGGTGGTTGGCCGGGAGAATTTCCCCCGCACCGGTGGCGCGCTGCTGGTCTCCAATCACATGTCGCTGGTGGATGCGCTGCTATTGATGGGGGCGAGCCGCAGACCGGTGCGTTTCCTGATCTTCAAAGATATTTACGACCAGCCCTACATCAAGCCCTTCGCCAAAATGATCCGAGCGATTCCGATTTCGTCGCAGCTGCGACCGCGGGACATGATTCATTCGCTGCGTGCGGCGAGCGAGGCGATTCGCAACGGCGAAATTGTGTGCATTTTTGCCGAGGGGCAGATTACGCGCATCGGGCAACTGCTTCCCTTCCGCCGGGGCCTGGAACGAATCATGAAAGGCGCGGAGAAGGACGGAGCGAGCGCGCCGGTTATTCCGGTTCATCTGGACGGAGTGTGGGGCAGCATTTTCAGTTACGAGCGCGGGCGATTTCTATGGAAACTGCCGCAGCGGATGCCGTACCCGGTGACGGTGAGTTTCGGCAAGCCGATGCCGTCGAGCGCGACGTCGTTTGAAGTGCGCGCGGCGGTGCAGCAACTGCAGACTGAGGCGTTTCGTTTTCATCGAGCGCGGATGCATACCCTGCCGGAGTCGTTCATCCGCACGGCGCACCATTATCCATTTCGGTTCGCGATGGGCGACAAACGCCGGCCGCGGATGAACTGGAGTGGGGCGCTGCTGAGCGCGATTTTTCTGGCGCGGCGGCTGCGGAAAACCTGGGAAGGGCAGGAAATGGTGGGGATTCTGCTGCCTCCGTCGGTGCCCGGGGCACTGGTGAATTTTGCGGCGGCGATCAGCGGGAAGATTCCGGTGAACCTGAATTATACGGCGTCGAACGAGACGCTAGCGTCGTCCGCGGAGCAGTGCAAGCTGCAGACGGTGATCACCACCAAGTTGCTGCTGGAAAAAATTCCGCTGCAAGTTCCAGGCAGGCAAATTCTGCTGGAAGAGGTCGCGGCGGGGCCGGGATTGGGCGAAAGACTTACGGCCCTGCTGATGTGGTTTCTGCCGGGAAAACTTCTGGAGCGCGCGCTGAGCGGCGGCAAAACGAAGACGCTGGACGATCTGGCTACCGTAATTTTTTCCAGCGGCAGCACGGGCGAACCGAAAGGGGTGATGCTGACGCATTACAACATCGCTTCGAACATCGAGCAGATGGGGCAGACGTTCATGCTGACGAAAGGCGATGTGCTGCTGGGGGTGCTGCCTTTCTTTCATTCGTTCGGGTTTACGGTGACGCTGTGGCTGCCGGCGTTTCTAGCGGTGGGAGTGGCGTTTCATCCGAGCCCGATCGATCTGGTGGCGGTCAGCGAGATGGTCCGCGACTACAAGGTTACGTTTTTGCTGACGACGCCGACTTTTCTGCAACAGTACACGCGGCGGTGTTTGCCTGAGGATTTCGGCAGTTTGCAATTCGTGGTAGTCGGGGCGGAGAAACTTTCGGATGCGGCAGCGCTGGCGTTCGAAGATCGGTTCGGGATTCGGCCGCTGGAAGGTTACGGCGCGACGGAATGTTCGCCGGTGATTGCGGTGAATACGCGGGATTTTCGCGCGCCGGGATTTCTGCAGGTGGGCGCGAAGCGGGGGCGCATCGGACATCCGCTGCCGGGAATCAGTGTGCGGATCGTCGATCCGGAAACGCGGGAGCGCCTGGCGACAGATGCTCCCGGGCTGCTGTTGGTTAGCGGGCCGAACGTGATGAAAGGATATTTGGGCAAGCCGGAAAAGACGGCGGAAGTGCTACGCGATGGCTGGTACACGACGGGAGACATTGCAGCGGAGGACGAGGACGGATTTTTGACGATTACGGACCGGCTGAGCCGGTTCAGCAAAATCGGCGGCGAAATGGTGCCGCATATCAAGATCGAAGAGAAGTTGAACGAGTTGGCGGAAACGCCGGAGAAAACTTTCGTGGTGACCGGCGTGCCGGACGGAAAGAAAGGCGAGCGGCTGGTGGTGCTCCACACGCTCACTCCAGAAGAGGTCAAGCCGGTAATCGAAAAGCTGGCGAATTCGGACCTGCCGAATTTGTGGATTCCGCGGGCCAACCAATTTTTCCAGATCGACGAGCTGCCCCACCTGGGCAGCGGTAAGTTGGACCTGCGGCGGGTGCACGAGATCGCCAAGGAAAAATCTCCGGAGCCGCAAGCGTAGCGTACGAACCGGATGGCCCGGTCTCCTGGCGCCCACTTCGGCGGCGGATATTCCCCAGTCCCGTCGGGCAAGAGCCGTTCAAGGTGAAGTTCCGGCGATGCCTACTCGCTGCTATTCGTTCAAAACTTTTCTGGCGGATCCACCGACTTTGGTCCTTGGTTAAATCTCGACCGCGGGAAGCGTTCGTGATATGAACGGCGCATCTTCTGGCGAGGAGGACGTCATGTTCAGCCTACTGTGGGAATTGCTCATCGGCCTGGTGGTGGGTGCGGTGGCCAAGTTGCTGATGCCCGGAAAAGACGGCGGAGGAATCTGGATTACGATGGCTTTGGGAATTGCGGGATCGTTGCTGGCGACGTATCTGGGACGATTCCTGGGTTGGTATCAGGAGGGGCAAGCGGCGGGATTCATAATGTCGGTGCTTGGCGCGATCGTATTGCTCTTCATTTACAAACTGATTCGCAAGAAGGCGGCTTGAAGAGATGGGCTAGCGGCGCATAGCGCGCCGCCAGCCCAATCTCCGTAAACGTTTTAAGATTGATGCTCACCGGAACAGCACGACGCGTCGGTTTTCTTCGGCTGTTGGTACCCCGCGTTTTTGTCCACTGCGTAGTTCTGATCGTAGCGATCATGGTGGCGGACCCAGGCCATACTGAAGGCTAGATCGTCCTCGTCACGGCCTTTGGGCGTCATGTCAAGAAAATTGTAAGCGCCGAGCATGATGTCGAGCCCGCGTCCGTAGGTGGAATAGGTGTGGAAGACGGCGCCGGCGGCGTCTTTGGCGAAGACGCTGGCTCCGGGACCTTCATCCGGCGGAAATTCGGTCCGCTGGTAGTTGTAGTAGACCTTGCCGCTGGCTTTTTCTTCGGGCGTGAACGAAACGTGATAGTCGTAGTTGAAATCACTGCCGAACGACGACACCCATTTGAATTTCCAGCCCATGCGTTTTTTGAAGGCTTCGATTTCGGCGATGGGGGCGCGGGAAATTGCCACGAAAGTGGTGTCGCGATTGGCGAGATGAACCGTCATCCCGTCAAAATGATCGCTGATGTACGAGCAACTGGGGCAGCCGGCTTCCCAGCCGGGGCCGAACATGAAGTGATAGACGATCAGCTGGCCGCGACCATCGAACAGATCGGCGAACGTTACCTGGCCGTTGGGACCTTCGAAGACGTAGGGTTTTTCAACTTTTTCCCAGGGCAGTTCGCGGCGCTGGCGGCTTAGTTCGTCGCGCAGGCGGGTGAATTCTTTTTCTTTCTGCAGGAATTCGGTGCGGGCCACGAGCCATTCGTTTGGCGATACGACTTTCGGTGCGTTTACTTTTTTCATTTCTGCCGCTGAGGCCATGATCGTCTCCTTCAATTGAATTTAGTGCGGTTGATTTTCGTTTCAGGCGAACGGATTTTCGTCCGCGCTGGGGCCGTAGATCGAGGGCACCGGAACCTCAAGCATCCGGAGGTACACGGAGAGCTGGCCGCGATGGTGATAGAGGTGGTTTAGAAGGACGGAGCGGACAAATCCGATCCGGGGGATGGACATGATGGTTTGGCCGTTCCGGGTCAAGGTCCAAGGCGCGGTCAGCCGGGCGTCATCCATTTTGCCGAGGGTCTCTTTGGCGCTCTCGAGACTTTTGGAAAAAGTGTCGAGGATTTCCTGGCGGCTCTGGGCTTCCGGTTGAGAGAAAACCGGGGCTTCCACAGTATCCATCGCGGCCAAGGCAGCGACGTTGCCCTGGGTGGAGGCGATGTGCAACGCCAACTGGCCCAAGGAATAGGATTTCGGGTGAGGCCTCCATGAGCATTTGTCGTCGGGAACGCGTTCGAGGACTCGTCTGGTGGTTTGCGCTTCCTGATCAAGTTCCGCAAGGATCGAATCGGCAAGTCTCATAGGTCACTCCTGTCATTCGGCGTAGGATGGGGCCGTTTGCTTTTACTCTACGTATAAAAAACGCTCAGCGCGCCGGAGAGGTCAGGTTTCGCTGCGACGGCGTGTCGCGCCGATCTTTGATCGAGAACCGCTTGGTGACGAGAGCGGCCAAGGTTCCGGCAGACGAAACTTTGGCAGTGATGAGTACGGCGGCCGCGAGGCATGCGGGACACATGGGTTCCTCCCTGGGCGCGAAGCAATTTTATTGCAAGAGCTTGCCGGTGGCGGAGCCCAGCGCCTCGGCGTGTTTGCGTATGCGGTCGAGCAGGCTGCCCCAACCTTTGCTGACGCCCTGGCGGTGATGATCCTCAAGAATGCCGAAACCGGTGTGATGGAAAGAGATCAGGGTGCCACCGTCTTTTTCGCTGAGGCGATATTGGACATTGGAAATGAAAGGGGAGGAAGCGAACAGCGGCCCGGTGATTTCGAGGAGCGTAGGGCGCTTGATGGCCTGGACATTTCCCCAAAAGTGGCCGTTGCTATTGCCGAGGTCGCGAAACCAGCGGCCGCCGGGCCACGGTTCGAGGATCATGGGCATGGGTTGGCCTTCGCCGTTCTGATTTTGCGGGCCCATTTCTTCGAGCAGGGCGGCGAAGGTCGCGGCTAGCGACGCACGGACCTGGATTTCTTGATTAACGTTCAACAGGTAATTTTCGATCGATGGTGCTGCTGTTGCGGTCATGGTTTCTCCCAAGTAGATCTGAATCGAAATTGGTCACTTCCCCGTTTCGGCTTCGGCCCGATCTTTGATGCGATGCAGCTGCTGTTTCCAATAACGCTCGAAAGTGCTGGTCCATTCATGCAGGGGCTTGATGGCTTCGGCGTTGGTGCGATACATCATGCGGCGGCCGTCGCGGCGGACGTGGACCAGGCCGACATCCCGTAAAACTTTGAGGTGCTTGGATACAGACGGCTGGCCGAGTCGGAGGGTAAACACAATCTCCCCTACCGCCCGTTCTTGCACCACCAGGTAGTTCAGGATGTCCCGTCGGCTGGGCTCGCCCACGGCGTTGAATGCATCAGCGGTAGTAGCCACTCGCGACATGCGATTAACATATACCCATATCGGAATATGTCAAGATTTTTTTTGGGGCAAGCGCAACTTGGCGCTGTGATAGGTTTTGGCCATGATCCCTATGGAGGCGCAGTGAAATTTCCGGGCCAAACGAAATGAGTGCATGGAATGATCGCGATCGTTGGGCCGCGCTTTGTTCCGGCGCGGCGTGTCCGATCTGCAGCCGCCGCGAACCCCTGGACCTCGTAGCCAAACTGGAGGCCTGCTGGGTCACGATGCAGGAAGCGGCGCCGGTTCCCGGTTACGTTTGCCTGGTGTCGCAAAGCCATGCCGTCGAGCTGCATGACCTGCCAGAGGAGGGTGCCGCGGCGTTCATGCGTGCCGCACGAAGAGTCTCGCGGACCTTAGCAGCAGCTACTGGAGCGGTGAAGTTGAACTACGAAATTCACGGAAACTCGCTGCCTCATTTACACATGCATTTTTTCCCCCGATACCGAGGGGACCAATTTGAAGGACGACCGATCGATCCTCGGGCGGTCGCGCAACCCGTGTACGCGCCCGTAGAATTCCGCAAAGTCCGGGACGCTTTCTTACTGGCGCTGGATTCTTCTGAAGCCTGATCCACGCATCCGGTCCAGGGCTCGGTTTCGGCCCTGGTGCTCGCTGCCTCAGAAGATGGACAGTTTTACGTGCAGGAATTTTTTCGGGTCTTTGCGGAAATCGCCGAGGAGCAGACGCAAATCGGCGGTGGCGCCGGTTAGATTGTCGTAGAGGGCCGGGTCGGACATGAGTTTGCCGGCGGTGCCGGTGTTGGAATTGAGCTTGGCGGTGGCGTCGCGGACCTGGGCGGTGGCATCCTTCATATTGTTGTAGAGCTGATCGTCGTTGACGATTTTCCCCAGGGAACCTTTGCCCTGGCGAATGCCGGCCATTAAATCGTTGCTGTTGTTCAGGAAAGTTTTCGCGCTGTCGTAGACGGCGGGATCGTAGATCAGTTTTCCGGCAGTTCCCTTCTGGTCTTTCACGGCGCCGATTACGTCGTTCACGTTGCCGAGCGTGCTGTCGACTTTGGTGTAGAGCTCGTCGGAATTGAGGAGCTTGCCCACACTGCCCTTCCCCTCCTGAATGGAACCGGCGATGGCGTTGAGGCGCGCGGCGGTGGCGTTCAAATTATTGTAGAGGGCGGGATCGTTGATCAGCTTGCCGATCGAACCGTTGCCGTTGCGGGCCTGGTTGATGACGGCGTTCAACTGATCGGCGAGGCCGCCGACGCGGCCCATGATGTCCTTCATTTCGACTTCCTGCTTGCCGGGGAGCACGCCGTTGTTGGGCACTTCGGAGCCGGTGAGGCCGCGGGTGATCTGCACGTAGCGATTTCCGAGCAGGCCAGCGGTGACCAGGCTGGCGGTGGAATCGGAGCGGATGTCCGGGGCGTATTTTCTGCTGAGGCGCAAGACGAGCTGAATATTGTCCAATTCGCCTTGGGGTTTGGGATTGATGCGAATGCTCTCGACGTTACCGATCTCGACGCCGTCAAGGCTGACGGGAGCGCCAACGGTGACCTGCTCGACTTCCGGGAGATAGGTGAGCAGGCGGTATTTCGGGCCGAACGAGCCGGCGCCGGTGATGTAGAAAATTCCGATGGCCAAGATGGCGAGTCCGATGAGCACGAAGACTCCGACTCGCAGTTCGGTCCAGGTAAGCTGTTTGCGCTGTGCCATGACGTTGTTCCTCCCTCGTTCACTGCGAAATCCGTGCTGATAATCAGCGTGCCGCCGCGAATGCTATTCGGCCGACGCCAGAAATTGTTTTATGTACGCATCGGAGGAGATCAGCACCGCGTCGGCCGGTCCCTCAAAATAAATTTTCCCGTCGCGAAGAATCAGCACGGTAGTGGGGTTCGCGGAGTTGCGCTCTTTGCCGCTCTCGGCGAGTTTTTCGCGTCCGGCCAAGCCCTCAGTATGGGCCCTTCCATTTTGTAGCAGCGGAATCACGCGGCCGGTGCCGCGATCGAAGCGGTAATTGGCGAGGGCGAAGGCATCTTGGACGCGATGGGTGGCGAGCAGCGAGCTGACATCCTGCAAATCGCGGCCGCGCAAGATCAAGGTGATGATGGTCTGGGAAGTAACGGGATCGAGGCCAGCGGTGGGCGAATCGTAAAAGACAATGGGGGGCCGGTCCACCAGGGCGCGAGCGATGGAAACGCGGCGGCGCATGCCGCCGGAAAGCTCGGCAGGATAACGATCGATGGCCTGTTCCATTTCGACGAAGCGCAAAGATTCGCGGACGCGCGAATCGATTTCTTCTTCGTCGGTATTTTCCTCGCGCAGGCGGAAGGAAACATTTTCAGCCACGGTCATGGAATCGAAGAGCGCGCCCTCCTGAAAAACGAAGCCAATTTCGCGGCGGAAATTGAGCAGTTCCTTTTCGGGCATGGCGGTTACGTCGTGACCCATCACCAAAACGCTTCCGGAGTCGGGGCGAATCAATCCGGCGGCCATTTTCATGAGCAGAGTTTTTCCGGTTCCCGTCTCGCCGAGGAGAACTTTGGTTTCACCGTGCTGAACGTCGAAGGAAACGCCGTGCAGCACGTCGCGGTCGTCGAAACCGATGGAAATATCGCGAAAAGAGATGAGGGGCGCGCCCGCAGCCATTTTTTCAATCATGGGATGGGGCGGAGCCGCAAAGGTGCCGTCGGGACGCGGGACGTGGGAAAGATTGCGCGAGGAAATTGGCGGCGGAAGGTCGCTCGGCATGGCGGGATTATAGATGGAAACAGCGGTCGGCGTCGCCGCAGAAAACGGGGTGGTGGTGGCTCATGTTCGCTGGAAAAGGTACAGGAGCAATTTGGTGATGAAGGTGTCGACGACCAGGATGAAAACGGAGGAGACGACGACGGCGGTGGTGGTGGCGCGGCCCACGCCCTGGGTGCCACCTTTTACGCGGAGACCTTCGTAGCAGCCGACGGTGGCGATGATCAGGCCAAAGACGAAAGGCTTGGCCAGGCCCTGGACGACGTCGCCGATTTCGAGAGCGTCCACGGCGCGGGTCCAGAATTGGATGGCGCCGAGGCGGAGGGTGAAGTAGGCGACGAAGAATCCACCGCAGAGACCGACAAAATCCGAGATTACGGTGAGCAACGGGAGCATGAGCACAGTGGCGACGACACGGGGCGTGACCAGTTTGCGGACGGGATCGGTGCCGAGGGCGCGCATGGCGTCGACTTGCTCGGTGACGACCATCGAACCCAATTCCGAGGCGATGCCGGAAGCGTTGCGGCCGGCGACGAGCAGGGCGGTGATGGCGGGACCGAGCTCGCGGACCAGGGCGAGGGATACGGCATCGCCGGTGAGAGCGGTTTCGCCGAACTTTTCGAATTGCGCCGCGGTCTGCAACACCATCACTCCGCCGATGAAAAAGCCGGTGAGAATAACAATCGGCAAAGAACCGACGCCGATGAGGTCCATTTGCTCGAGAGTGTCGAACCAATAGCGCGGGGAGGTGGCGAGATTGGCGAGCGAGCGGAAGGTAAGCTGCGCGTACTCCTGCACGCCGAGAACCTGGCGTTTGATGCCGTCGGCGAAAATGGAGAAGACGGAGGGCGTGTCGCTGGATTCGGGCATCGTGTGGACGCGGACGCAAAACGCGGATGCGAATGAATTACACCGCGCGCCAGGCGTGCTGCTTCGCCCGAGTCTCGAAAAGCGTAACGGGTGGTGTGGGTTAGGTCAAGGAATAGTCAGTGCAGAGATAAAGTTGGAAGAGCGTGAAGATCTGAGCGACGGAGAAACTCCGGGCGTTTTGCCAGGAGAGCAAGCGCGGCTTTACGCGACAGAGCGGGTCCGGTAGAATCCGTGTTTCGTTTGTACACTCGAGGCTCAACAGAAGATGCTGCGTTTTGTCACGGCTGGGGAGTCTCACGGACAGGCGCTGATCGCCTGGATTTCGGGATTGCCCGCGGGCGTTCCGGTGGATTTAGACTTTATTCAGCGGGAAATGCACCGGCGGCAGCTGGGCTACGGGCGCGGAGCGCGCCAGCGTATAGAGAAGGATACGGCGGACATTCTGTCCGGGGTGCGGCATGGCAAGACGATCGGGGCGCCGATCGCGGTGCGGATCGAGAATCGCGACTGGAAGAATTGGGAAAAGGCGCTGCCGGTGGAAGACAGCGAAGGCGCGGAGGACGCGCAGCGCAGGTTGACGGCGCCGCGACCGGGGCATGCGGACCTGCCGGGCGCGCTGAAATATAACCTGCATGATGCGCGATACATTCTGGAGCGGGCGTCGGCGCGCGAAACCGCGGCGCGGGTGGCGGCGGGCGCGTTCGCGAAGCTGTATTTGCGGGAATTCGGCGTGAAGGTGTTGAGCCATTCGATTGCGGTGGGCCACGTACGGCTGGAACGGGACGCGACGTGGGCGGAAATCGAGGCGATATGCGAAAATCTAGAATCGCCCCTGCGCTGCGTGGATTCCGCTACTGAAGCATTGATGAAGGCCGAGGTGGAACAGGTTTTGCGCGCGGGCGATTCGGTGGGCGGAATTTTCGAAGTGGTGGCCCGCGGAGTGCCGGCGGGACTGGGCACGCATGTGCAGTGGGATGAAAAGCTGGACGCGAAAATCGCGCGGGCGGTGATGTCGATCCAGGCGGTAAAGGCGGTGGAATTGGGACCCGGCGTGGCGAACGCGACGAGCCACGGGTCGCAGGTGCAGGACGAAATCGTTTACGACGCGGCGAAGAAGCGATTCGAACACAACTCGAATCGAGCGGGCGGTTTGGAAGGTGGGATCACGAACGGCGGGGATATCGTGGTCCGCGGGTACCTGAAACCGATTTCGACCTTGCGGCGGGCGCTGCAGTCCGCTGATTTGAATACGAAAGAAGTGGTGAAGGCGGCATACGAACGCTCGGACGTGTGCGTGGTTCCGGCCGGCGGAGTAATTGGCGAAGCGATGGTGGCGATGGAACTGGCCACGGCGTTCGTGGAGAAGTTTGGCGGCGATTCGCTAGAAGAAACGCGACGGAATTTCGACGGATACCAGAAGCAGCTGGATGACTTCTAGACATTTGGCGATGGGCAGAGGAAAACGCGAAAGATGATTCATCCGATTGTGAAATTTGGCGATCCGGTGTTGGAGACGCCAACGAAACGGGTCGAGAAATTCGACGAGGACCTGCAGAAGCTGGTCGACGACATGTTTGAGTCGATGTACGCGGCTTCGGGCGTGGGCCTGGCGGCGCCGCAGATTGGCTTGGGGCAGCGGATCACGGTGATTGACGTGTCCAACGGCAAAACCCCGGAAGCCAAAATTGTGCTGGCGAATCCGGAAATCATTTATGCGGATGGACAGCAGCGCGAAGAAGAAGGGTGTTTGTCGATTCCTGGATTTCGGGGGTACGTGGAACGTCCGCAATATGTGACGGTGCGGGCGCAGGACGCGCAGGGGAATATTTTCGAGCGCAAAGGCGAGGGGCTGCTGGCGCGCGCGTTCTGCCACGAGATCGATCATCTGAACGGGGTGCTGTTTATCTCGCATCTCAGCATGTTGAAACGCGACATGATCAAACGAAAAATCCGCAAGATGAAGAAAGCCGGCGAGTGGTAGAAACCCAGTGCCGCTGAAAATCGTTTTCTGCGGCACTCCCGCATTTGCGCTTCCTACGTTCTGCCAATTGCTCGGGCAATCCGATTTTCAAATTCAGGGCGTGGTGACTCAGCCGGATCGTCCCCGAGGCCGGGGACAGGCCATGGCGAGTTCGGCGGTGAAGGGCGCGGCAGTGGCAGCGGGAATTCCGGTTTTTCAGCCAGAGAAGATTCGGGCGGAAGAAGGCCTGGAATATTTTCGGAAACTCGCTCCGGATGTGGTGGTCATTATCGCGTACGGGCAAATTATTCCGCAAAGGCTGATCGATATCCCGCGGCTAGGGTGGATCAATCTGCATGGGTCGCTGCTGCCGAAGTACCGCGGGGCTGCGCCGATACACTGGGCGGTAGCGAACGGCGAGACGCGGACCGGATTGACCACGATGCAGATCGATGCGGGACTCGACACCGGCCCGACGCTGCTGAAGCAGGAGACGCGAATCGGGCTGGACGAAACTTCTCCGGAGCTTTACGAGAGACTGGCGGAGGCCGGCGCGCCGTTGATGGTTGAAACTTTGCGGGGATTGGAAAACGGATCGCTCAGCGCGACGCCGCAAGATAATTCGTTGGCCACGCTGGCGCCGCCGCTGAAGAAAGAGGATGGAAAGATCGACTGGTCGTTTGCGGCGCAGAAAATTTACGACCGCATGCGTGGATTCAAACCGTGGCCGGGGACGTTCAGTAGTTTTCGCGAGAAAGCATGCCAATTGTGGGGAAAACCGGCGGCGGAGGCGGACTCGGCAGGGAGCGGGCGGGCGTTGAGCGGCGCCGCGCCGGGATCATTATTTGCGGTGGGACACCGGCTTTTCGCGGCGTGCGGCGGGGCAACTGTTTTGGAGATCGAGTCGATCCGAATCGAAGGAAAAAAACGCATGGCCATTCGAGATTTTTTGAATGGGGCGCACCTGAAGAGCGGCGAACGATTCGGCGAGTGAGTTGCCTGCTGGTTCTGCAGCCGGCACATGATCCGGCCGACCAACGCAAAATTATGGCGATTAGCGCAGCGAGGAAAATTGCGTACGAGATTCTGCGCCGAGTGGAATCGGAGGGCGCGTACGCCAGCGACTTGCTGCATGCGGAGTTGACCGCAAACGTAAAACCAGAAGATGCGGCGCTGGCCACGGAAATCGTGCTGGGTGTGCTGCGCTGGCGGCGGCAGCTGGATTTTTTGCTGGAACGGCATCTGAAGAAGACCGTGGAAAAGCTGGACCTGCCGGTAACGATCGCTTTGCGGATGGGAATTTATCAACTGCGGTTTCTGGATCGGGTTCCGGCGCGCGCGGCGGTGAATGAATCTGTGGAACTGGTGAAGAAGGCGCGAAAGACCTCGGCGGCAACGCTGGTGAATGCGGTGTTACGGCGAGCGGCGAGTGAAGCCAAAGAGCCAGCGGAAAAATTCATTCTACCGACGGCGAATGCCGCCGAAAGGCTCGGAATTCTGAACGCTCATCCGACGTGGATGGTGGAGCGCTGGCTGGGGCGCGTGGGTGAAATGGAGACGGCGGCGTTACTCCACGCGAATAACCGCACGCCGCGGCTTAGTGGGGCGGTGCATGATGTTTCCCGGCATGCGGAGATTGTTACAGGGCTGGGGCGCGCGGGGCTGCGGATCGAGCCCGGAGAATTGGTGCGATCTGCGTTTGCGGTCAGCGGCGGAAGTCCGGCGCGAACGGAAGCGTTTCGAACCGGCGCCATTTCGATTCAGGACGAAGCCTCGCAGATTGTTCCTTTGCTGCTCGAAGTGCGAGACGGAGATCGCGTCCTGGATTTGTGCGCGGCTCCGGGAGGCAAGACGCCGGCGCTGGTTCGAGGCGCCGGGAAAAGCGGAATGGTGGTGGCGGGGGAACGGCATGCGCATCGGTTGCGGGCGATGCGCGAGCAGTTGAAACGGCTGAATTTATCGAGGGTGCGGTTGGTTGAATTGGACGCGGAGAAGGCGCTGCCGTTTGCGGCGGGCTTTGATCGGATTTTGGTGGATGCGCCATGTTCGGGGAGTGGCACGCTGGCGCGGCATCCCGAGATACGGTGGCGGCTGCGGCCCGAGCAGCTTCTGGAATTTCATGGGTTGCAGTGCGCGTTGCTGACGAACGCTCTGCGGATGCTGAGGCCGAAAGGACGGCTGGTTTATTCGACCTGCTCGATGGAGCCGGAAGAAAACGAACGCGTGGTTGAGGAAGTTTTGAAGAGGGATAAGAGTGTCCGGATGATCGGTGTTTCAGCGGCCGCCGAATCGCTGCGCGGGAAATTGGTCGACGGCGTCGAGGCAAGTTCCCTCTTCGGGGCTGACGGATATTTTCGAACCTCGCCTGCGGTTCGGCATGTTGACGGCTTTTTCGCGGCGGTGCTGGAGAAGGAGACGCGAGGACTTTGATAGTGCTTCCACACGACTGAACTTCCTTCGAAGCGATTCCCTGATTCGCCCTGGCGTATGACTTTATGCAATTCGCAGTTCCCTACTTTCTGCCGTCGCAGCGATTCATGCTAGCCTCGTCAGCGTGAGAAAATCAGAGCGATGAAGTTCCGCGACCGGCTGGAATGGATTTTTCGGATTGCTTTGCTGGCGTTCATTTTGACGTCGGTGGCATTCCTGAGCGCGCTGACGGCGATGCGCTTTGCAATCCAGGGGCGCGAAGTGGTGATGCCGAACGTGGTGGGTCAGAAAACGGCGGAAGCGCAGGAGCAACTGCAGGGCCGGGGACTGGGAATGCTGATCGAGGATCGCACGTACACTCCTGCCGGAGTGGATATGGTGATTCGGCAGACGCCCCCGCCGGGAATGAAGGTGAAGGTGGGCCAGTCCGCGCATGTGATTGTGAGTCTGGGGCCGCAGCAAGCGACTATTCCGCATCTGGATGATCTGAGCATTCGCGCGGCGCGCATCGAGCTGCTGCGCAGCGGACTGCAGGCCGGGGAGATCTCGAGCGCGTATTTGCCGGAAACGGGCAGCGACGTGGTGCTGCAGCAGGACCCGGCGCCGGGAATGTCAAACGTGACGAGTCCGCATGTGGACATGCTGGTTTCGCTGGGGCCGCGGCCGGCGGGGTACGTGATGCCGGAGCTGGTGGGCCAGTCCTTGAATGAGGCCGAATCGAAATTGACTGGAATAGGAATGAGGTCGCCGAAGTTGACGCTGACTCCCCTGCCTGGAGGGTTGCACGGAACCGTGGTGGGGCAGACCCCCGCACGCGGCGCACGAATTGACTCGAGCATGCAGGTCGACTTGCAGATCGCCGAGTAGCGGCGCTGGCCGGCGGCCCGGCAGGACTGCGCCAAAAGCAATGGCCTCTCGTCGTATGTTAGAATTCCAGTGAAATCATGGCCTACGCCCGCGTCGAAATCGCGCCCTCCATCCTGGCTTCCAATTTCGCCAAATTAGGCGACGAAGTACGCGTGGTGGAACAGGCCGGGGCGGAAGTGCTGCACGTCGACGTGATGGACGGGCACTTCGTGCCGAACATCTCGCTGGGAATTCCGGTGGTGGCGGCGTTGCGCAAGGCAACCAAGTTGCCCCTTGATGTGCATCTGATGATTGAAAACCCGGAACTTTTCATCGAGGAGTTTATTCAGGCAGGGGCCAGCCGGGTGTTGGTGCATCAGGAAGCGACGGTGCATCTGGACCGGGCGTTGGCGATGATCCGGGAACACGGCGCCGAGGCCGGAGCGGTGATTAATCCGGCGACGCCGGTGGCGATGCTCAGCGAAGTGATGTCGAAGGTGGATACGGTGCTGGTGATGTCGGTCAATCCGGGTTTCGGCGGGCAGAAATTTATTGCCAATGCCTACGAAAAAATCCGGCAATTGAGCGCCATGCGCCAGCGGTATAATGCGAGTTTCCGGATTGAAGTGGACGGTGGCGTCGATCTGGAAAATATAGCGGAGCTGGCGCGGGCGGGAGTGAATACGTTCGTGGCCGGCACATCGATTTTTCACGCGTCCGACCCAGCGGCGGCGACGCGACAACTGAAACAGCTGGCGACCCAAGCCCTGAGCCAAAAAGCCTGAAACCGATTCAGGAGAGGTCTGACTTGAAAAACGTAAATACAAACAGGACTCAGCGAAATTATAGGTTGCTTCGTGGAATGTCGCTCGCGTTCGCGGCGGCGGTGTTGCTGCTGGTCGCATGCCCCGGGGCGCTCGCGCAAGTGCCGACTCCGCAGAGTGGAACGAGCGGAAGCGCGCCGACGGATACGCCCGCGGCCAAACCCAAGACGGCAGACAAGCCGGCGGAAAAAAAGCCGGCGAAGAAGGCGGTCAAGAAAGCCGCGCCAGCCCCGAAGCCCGTGGCCAAAGAGGCTTCCGCCGAGCCGGATAAAGTTTTGTACGATCGCGCGCAGGCGGACTTAACGCATGGACGCTACACGGAAGGGCGGCTGGCACTGCAAACGCTGATCAACACTTATCCGGACAGCGAGTATCTGGCGAAAGCGAAATTAGCAGTGGCCGATTCCTATTTCAAAGAAGGCGGTACGTCGAACCTGACGCAATCGATTCAGGAGTACAACGACTTTCAGACGTTCTTTCCGTTCCTGGATGAAGCGGCCTACGCCCAGATGCAAATCGGGCTGGCACACTATCACATGATGGAAAAGGCGGATCGCGACAAGACCCAAGGAGAAGCGGCGGAAGACTCGTTCCAGGCGTTTTTGCTGAAATATCCGACGAACGCGCTGGCGCCGAAGGCCACTCAATATCTGCGGGACGTGCAGGAAGTGCTGGCGGATGGCGAGTATAAAGTCGCGTACTACTATTACGCCAAGCTGGATTATCGCGCTTCCGCGGCGCGGCTGGTGGAGTTGACCGATCGGTACCCGCTGTACAGCCAGAATGATGAAGCGCTGTGGTTACTGGGTGACGTGTACGAGCGCGCCAAGACCCTTTCGAAGAGTGAAGACGACAAGAATCACTGGGGCGATCTGGCGGCGAAATGTTACGACAAAATCGTGCGGGACTATCCGATGTCGAAGCTGGTGCCGGCGGCGAAGACGCGCCTGAAGGGCATGGGACGGCCGATTCCCGAACCTGATCCCGACGCGGTCGCGCGAATGAAGCAGGAGCAGCTGTACCAGCAAAAGCACCATCAGATCATGGCGCTGAAGATGCCGATGTCGATGATCAAGGGAGATCCCGATTTTTCGACGGCGGCGCATGGCGGAACTCCGCAGCTGAATCCTCCGAACGATGTGGTTTCGGCCACGGATGTGCTGCGCCCCGGCGCGCAGGGCCCGGCGTTTACGGTTGCAGGCGGAGCGGGAAATTCGCAGACGCCGGCTGAAACCGGGACCGAACCAGTAACTCCGGAAGACGCCCGAACTGGCCCGGCGGCGGGCAGCGATGGGCAGCCGAGCGTGGGCGTGGAAATTATCAGCACTGGCCCGGATTCGCAGCCAGGTACTACTGCAGCGCCCGCGGGCGCAACTTCTCCACCGGTCAATACAGCGGCAACGACGGTCAACCCGGCACCCGACGCCAATGTACCGGCGACTGGCAACGCGGCGGTCGCCAGCCCGAACGCGACCGGGTCACCTGCTCCGGTTCCCGATGCCGGCGCGGTTGCGGCTCCGGCAGGGTCGTCGACGACCCCCGATGCTGCGCACCCCGCGACAACGTCGTCGAGCACCGCTGACAGTTCGACGGCGACCAAAGCGACGCCGGTGGATTCTAGCGAGGAATCGTCGAGCAAGAAGAAGAAAGGCATAAAGAAAATCATTCCCTGGTAGGCGGCTTAGCCTACTGTTTACTCCCTGCTAACAACTCAGGCACTCCTGTACTTTGAGTTTGTTGACGCCCCCGACGTGGGGTGCTGCAATAGACGTCTATCGGGGGCTAGGCGTGTCTCAGAATGGGCCCGCCTCCCAGGGGATGCTAGTGCCCAGGATTCTGGTTGCGGACGACAACACAAACATTCAAAAAATGGTGGTGCTCGCATTTCAGGAGCGCGGAATCGAGGTTATAGCGGTCGGCAACGGCGAAGCCGCGGTCCGGCGCATTCCGGACGCTAACCCTGATTTGGTGCTGGCGGACGTGTTCATGCCGGTGCGCAACGGCTATGAAGTCTGTGAATTCGTTAAGAAAGACGCCCGTTTCTCGCATATCCCCGTAATTCTGCTGGTTGGCGCCTTTGATCCGCTGGACGAGAAAGAAGCACGCCGCGTGGGCGCGGATGGAGTGCTGAAGAAGCCGTTTGTTCCGCCGGACCCATTGATCGCGATGGTCATGTCGGCGTTGGAAAAAAATCCGAAAGTTATTGCGGAACTGGCCAAGGCGAAGGAAGCGAAAGAGGCCGCGGCGGCGTTGACGGCCTTGCCGGCCGTAGCGATGGAAAGTCCGGCGAAGGCCGAGGTTAAACCGCTGCCGGAGTTCCCCGAACCGAGCCCGGAAGAAGCGGCGATGATTTATGGATTTGGCAAAGGGGTTCGCGCGATCGACGCCGAAGAGGGCGAAGAAGACGAACCGGAGACCAAGAAATCGAAGTCTTCACAAACTCTGAAAGTTCCGCAGGCGGACAAGAAATCGAAGACCCCCGCGGCAGCAGCGCCGAAGACTCCGGTAGTGCAAATGGAAGCGGACGAGGACGAGGAAGTTTTCGACGCCTCGGCCACCGCGAGTGACTGGCGCCGCAGTGCCGCCGATTTCGAAGTGCCAGAAAACATCGAAGCCAATCCGATTTATTCTTACGGCAAAAATTTCGAACCGATTACGTTTCCCTCGGAACGCGACGTTCCGCCGAAGCACGTGCGTCCGGAAGAAGCAGAACAGGCCGCGGCGCAAGTGCCGGCGGCGGAAGCTGCGCCGGCCAGCGCGTCGGCTGAGGCACCAGCCGTTTCCGATCCGTCGACAAACTGGGAACTGACCACGGATGACGAGCTGGAGACGCAGCACGCCGAGATCGTAAAGGACGAGGCGGCTGTACTGGTCGAGTCAGCGCCGGCGGCAGAAATTTCGAGCGCCAGCACTCCGGAAATCCAAGCTCAGGCGGCCACGGAGACAGTTTCGGCCCAAACTCCCGAAGCAGTGGTCCAGGCTGCAGTGGAAGCTGAGCCTGCCGTTGCGGCGGTGGAAAATTCAACGGCAACCGCAGGACATGAATCCAAGGAAGTGAGCCGTCCGAGTTTTGTCGCCCGGGTCCGCGGTTGGATGGACATGATGTCGCCATCAGCGGACGAACCGGCTGAGACCAAGTCCGAAGAACGCGAACAGCATTGGATGACCAGCCTGGCTGCGCCGGCGGTATCGAATGAAAGCCTGCAGGTGGAAAGCACCGCTATCTCCGCGCCGCTGAACGCAACTGAGGTCGAGAACCCGGTGAAGACCGCGGAAGCGGAAGCACTGGCGGAAACGGCTCCCGAACCGGCCGTCGTCGAAACTTCTGCGGTTGCGGAGATCGAGGCGCCCGCACCGGAAGTTCGCGCGGAACAGGTTCAAGAGGAAAGATTCGAGGCAATCCCGCTCGCGAACCTCGAGGTAGCCACCAGCGAACCGGAAGAGACCGATGAGGTCGATGCCGGCAGCACATCGAGTTACGAGACCGATCAAGTGGCGCGTCCCGAAGCGGTCGACGAGCCGGAGCCGATAGCGCACGAAGAAGTCGCGCCGGCGGAACCGATGCATCAGCAGGTTCATGCGGCCGAAGAAACGGAGCCTTTTATCACGGCCGAGACGCCAGATCAGTTCGAAGTCGCCGCGCAGACGCGATGGGCTGACACACTTCCCGCGTCCAGCGAGGCGCAACAGAACGGCAACGGGCTGAGCGAACACTTGCCGCTGGAACCGATGATCAGCGATTTGCACCAGCAACCTTTCGGGTCTGCCGTCGAGCCGGAACAGGAACCCGCACAGGTAGCCGAATGGCTGCGTCACCGCGCCAATCAACCGGAGCAGAGCGCCGAACCATTGTCCGTGGTGGAAACCGCGGAACCCGAGCCGGTGGCGCAGGCGTGGCCGCAAGAGCATCACGAGCCGGTGTACGACGAGAAGCCTTTTGCCGACCAGCCGGAGTCGTCTATTTTTGAAGCCGAGCCAGTGCCGGCCGCGGCGCAGGAATTCGCCGAACGAATCCCGACCATGCCGCCGCCGAACCGCGAAGCGTTGTCGCAGATTCCGTTTCTGATGCCGCATGCGGAGCGGGAGCCGATCGTGTCGGATGGCGTGACTGCTTCGAATTCCGCCGCGGTCGATGAGGTCGTGCGCCGAGTTCTGGAGAAGCTGCAACCGCAGCTGCATGAGCTGCTATCGCAGGGCGTGAAGCCGCTGGTGGAAAACCTGCTGCAGAACGAACTGAAGACCGAACTCCACAAAAACGAAAAGTAAGATTCCTTGATCGCGCGGAGATGCTGCGCACGGGTGGGTCTACCCTCCTGCGTTGCTCATGGTTTTCCGCGTTGCTCCACCTCATTTGACGCGCCCGCGCTCGCCGCTTATATTCATTGATTCAGATTCCGCTGAAATTTTGCGTGTAAGGACCTATGCCCCAGGAAATACCGAAAGCTTACGAGCCGCAGGAAATCGAAGAGCGCTGGGCGAAAGCCTGGTACGACGAGAACTTGTTCCGCGCGGAAAATTCCGGAAACCCGGAGGTGGCGGGCACGGCGCAGCCGCGTTTCTCGATCGCACTGCCGCCGCCGAACGTCACCGGCTCGATTCACATCGGGCACATGCTGGAGCACACCCAGATCGACATGCTGGTGCGCTGGCACCGCATGCGCGGCGAGCGGACGTTGTGGCTGCCGGGAATGGACCATGCCGGAATTGCAACGCAGTTTGTGGTGGAACGGATGCTGGCGGCTGAAGGCATCAAGCGCCAGGATTTGGGCCGCGAGGAATTCGAACGGCGCGTGTGGAAATGGAAGGCGGAGAGCGGCGGCGTCATCAAAGGGCAGATGATTCGGCTGGGCGCATCGTGCGACTGGACGCGCGAGAAATTTACGCTGGAGCCGGCGCTATACCGGTCGGTGCTCGAAGCGTTTTTGCGTTTGTACCGCGAGGGGTTGATCTATCGCGGGCGTTACATGGTGAACTGGTGCCCGCGCTGCCAGACGGCGATCAGCGACCTGGAAGTAGTGCACAACGAGCGAGCCGGGAATCTGTGGCATATCCGCTATCCGGTGGCGGGATCGAAGGAATTTCTAGTGGTGGCCACGACGCGGCCGGAAACGATGCTGGGGGATACGGCGGCAGCGGTGCATCCGGAGGACGAGCGCTACGCGCATCTGGTGGGCAAGACGGTGATGCTGCCGCTAATGAACCGGGAAATTCCGGTGATTGCGGATGCGTACGTCGACCGCGAATTCGGCACGGGCGTGGTGAAGATTACTCCCGCGCACGACCCCAACGATTTCGAAGTGGGCAAGCGGCACCATTTGCCGGAAATCGACGTGATGACCGACGATGCGCACATGAACGCCGACGCCGGGAAATATGCGGGCCTGGAGCGGTTCGTGGCGCGCGCGCGGGTGATTGCAGATCTGGAAGAACTCGGCTTGATGCAGAAGATCACCGAGCACACGCACAACGTGGGCACCTGCGACCGTTGCAAAGCGATCGTGGAGCCGCGGCTTTCGACCCAGTGGTTCATGAAAATGAAACTGCTGGCGGACGAAGCGAAGAAAGCGGTGACCGGTGAATTTGGTCCGGCGGCGGAAATTGAGGTGGTGCCGGACAACCAGCGGACGATTCTGCTGCAGTGGTTCGAGAACATTCGCGACTGGTGCATTTCGCGGCAGCTGTGGTGGGGCCACCGGATACCGATCTGGCATTGTGCCGGTTGCAAGGAAATGATTCCGGCGACGAGTTCGGACGTCGAGATCGTGAACGGCCACGCGCGGGCGGCGGGCGTGCCGACGAAATGTCCGAAATGCGGCGGCGAAAAGCTAACGCAGGATAAGGACGTGCTCGATACCTGGTTCAGTTCGGCGCTGTGGCCGTTTTCGACGCTGGGCTGGCCGGACGATACGGAGGATCTGCGGACTTTTTATCCGACCAGCTTGCTGATCAGCGGCTACGACATTTTATTTTTTTGGGACGCGCGGATGATCATGATGGGGCTGCATCTGGCTCCGGGCGCGAGCGAAAAAGATCGAATTCCCTTCCGGCGGCTGTATTTGCATTCGCTGGTGCGCACGGCGGAAGGCGCGAAGATGTCGAAGACCAAGGGCACCGGGGTGGATCCCTTGCAGCTGACGCAGCAATACGGAACGGACGCGTTGCGCTACATGCTGGCGAGCATGGCGGCGCCGGGGACGGACATCGCGCTGACTGAAGACCGGATTCTGGGCGCGCGCGCGTTTGCGAACAAAATTTGGAATGCGGCGCGGTTTTTGTTCATGAATCTGGAGAAAGTCGAGAGCGGGGGAATCACTTTGGATTTGGTGGCGGCTCCCGAAATTCGCGCGAAGGCGCCGTACGCGCTGAAGGGCGAAGGCGAATTGGTGCATCGCTGGATTTTTTCGCGACTGGCGGCGACAGCGAGCGAAGTGAGCAAGGCGCTGGATGAATTCCGGTTTCACGAGGCGTGCCAGACCATCTACCATTTTTTTTGGGGCGATTTTTGCGACTGGTATATCGAGTGGGTCAAGCCGCAGCTCTCGTCGACGGATCGCGATGTGGCGATTCCAGCATGGCGCAACATTTTCGCGGTGCTGGATGCGGCGCTGCGGCTGCTGCATCCGGCGATGCCTTTCTTGACGGAGGAACTGTGGCACAAGCTGCCGCAGCCGGCGGGAGCCCGGTCGATCGCGCTGGATCATTTTCCGGAGGCGCGCAAGGAATGGGTTGAGGCCTCGGCGGACGCGCAGATGGCGTTGATCCAGGAAATCATCGTGGCGGCGCGAAATGTTCGCGCGGAAATGAAGATGGATCCGAAAAAGAAGGTGGCGGCGGAATTTTCGAGCAAGGATGCGGGTGTGCGCGCGCTGGTGCAGGGAAATCTGGATGCTTTGGCGCGGCTGGCTTCCCTTTCGGAATTGACGGTTTCGTCTGGAGCGCTGGCATCGGACGGCGCGGCGGTGCGTTCGACGGCGCAATTCGATCTGCGGATTGCTTACGGCGATGCGGTGGATAAACCCGCGGAAATCGCCAAAATGCAAAAGGAAATCGAACGATTGGCAAAGGACATCGAAACGAAGAGGGCGCGGCTGAGTGACGAAACGTTCACCAGCAAAGCGCCGGCGAAGGTCGTTGACGATTTCAAGGCTACGCTGGCGGCGCGCGAGGCCGAATATCAGAAGCTCGTTGAACGACTGAAACAGCTGCAATAACGCCGGCGTCCGCGCGCCTTGTTACCATCCAGCCCGTCGAGTATCCTTTTTGTGCCGCATGACACCGAAACCCACGAAACGCCTCGCCAATTTGCCGGGAATTACGGACAAGCGCATCGATGCGCTGCTGACGCTGCTGGCGGAAAACGCGACGATCGTGATCAGCGGGGCGCAAGTGGCCAAGGAAATTGGGGTAACGCGGCAGCAGGTTTGGCGCTGGATCGAAAAACTGCGCGAGCTGGGCGTGCGGGTGAAGGGGCACACGGCGACCGGCTATCACATCGAACGGGTGCCGGATATCCTGGCGCCGCAACTGCTGGGTCACCGGTTGACCGGCACACCTTTTGCGCGACGCATTTATCATTTTTTCAAAATTGATTCGACCAACTCCGTGGCGATGAATCTGGGCGAAGCAGGCGAACCGCACGGCGCGGTGGTGCTGGCCGAGGAGCAGACGGCGGGGCGCGGGCGGGCGGGACGCAAATGGATCTCAGAGAAATCCGCTGGGATTTCTTGCAGCGTGTTGGTGCGGCCGCAGATTTCGCCGTCGCATGCGCCGCTGCTGACCCTGGTGGCGGGACTGGCGGTGCGCGATGCAGTGGCCGAAGAATTGGGATCGGTGCCGGACATTCGCTGGCCTAACGACATTCTGGTGCAGGGCCGAAAATTTTCGGGAATATTGACGGAAATGCACGCCGAGCCCGACCGGATGCACTATGCGGTGATTGGGATCGGCATCAACGTGAATCAGGCGAAGATGCCGGCGGAACTGGCGGGCATCGCGACTTCCCTACGCATGGAAACGGGGCGATCGCACTCGCGGCTGGAAGTGCTGATTCGGTTGCTGCGTCACCTGGACCGCTACTACAATCTGTTCCTCAACGAAGGCTCGGGGCCCATATTGCGGCGGTTCGCGGAAGTCTCCAGCTATTTCCAGGGGAAACGGGTGAAGATCACCACGTCGATCGAGACATTTACGGGGACCACTGCGGGGCTCGAAACCAGCGGCGTACTGCGGGTGATGCGCGACGACGGCGGTGGTTTGGAAATGATTCTTTCCGGCGACGTGGCGGAGGCCAGGTAATGCTGCTGACGCTCGATGTGGGCAACACGAATACGGTGCTGGGCGTATTTCGCGGCAAGGAACTGGTGGCAAACTGGCGGCTTTCCACGGCGCGCGACCAAACGATTGACGAATACGGAATCCTGACGCGCGATTTGTTTACGCTGGCGCAACTGGAGCCGCGGGAAATCGGCGGAGTGATTATCAGCTCGGTGGTGCCACAGCTGAATTCGATTCTGGCGGGGATGGCCGACCGATATTTTGGGAAGAAGGCGCTGTTCGTGGAGCCGGGGATCAAGACGGGGATGCCGGTGCACTACGACAATCCGGCGGAAGTGGGCGCGGACCGGATCGTGAATAGCGTGGCGGCGTTCGAGAAGCACGGCGGGCCGTGCATCATCGTCGACTTTGGAACGGCGATCAATTTCGATGCGGTGTCGGAACGCGGCGAATACATGGGCGGAGTGCTGGCGCCGGGGATCGGAATTTCGGCGGATGCGCTTTTTGCGCGGGCGGCACGTTTATTTCGGGTGGAGATTAAGGATCCCGGAAAGATTATTGGGACGAATACGGCGGCGTCGATGCAGGCCGGGCTTTTTTATGGCTATACCGACATGGTCGACGGGATTCTGGCGCGGATGAAAAAAGTGATGGGCGAGAAAACCAAGGTAATTGCGACGGGTGGGCAGGCGGCCCTGATTGGGGCAGGCTCGCGGCACATCGAGGTCGTGGACGAATTCCTGACGCTGGAAGGATTGCGATTGATCTGGGAACGCAATCAGGTTGCGCCGGCGCCGGCCGGGGCCGGCGCGAAAAAACCGGCACCGCCGAAGAGTAAATCGTAAATTCCTGTGGATAGCCGGTTCCGGCGTCTCGGGCCATGGATACCTTCAACTACTTCAATTATTTTACGGAGATCGAGGAATATTTCTGGCGCAAGCGGGGCGCGCATTTGCTGGTGTCGCCGCTGGACTGGGCGATTTTGGAAACCTGGCAGAAAGCGGATATCCCGGTGAAGGTGGTGCAAAAAGGAATCGATCGCGCGTTTGAAAGCTGGGAACGGTCGCGGCGGGCGGCGGGCGGAAGGCAATTGAAGAGCCTGGCGTACTGCGTGGACGCGGTCTTGGACGCGGCCACTGAAGCGCAAGAAGCGGCGGTGGGTTCGGGGCCGGAAATCAAATCGTCGCGCGCGAACGCGGATCCGTTTTCGCGCGAGGAATTACGGCGCTATTTTGAACGCAACGTGAAACGATTGCGCGCGGCGGCGGAGAAACAAAAGACCGCCGCGGATACGAGGCGAGACAATCTGGCGAGGCGATTTCTGGATGCAGCG
>Ga0302176_10000139_pt1 | contig 50658 bp, 44 predicted proteins | sample I_Palsa_E1_1_FD_198787 | JGI IMG/M metagenome (GOLD analysis project Ga0302176, IMG submission 198787) | Peat permafrost microbial communities from Stordalen Mire near Abisko, Sweden - I_Palsa_E1_1 | ecosystem: Environmental > Terrestrial > Soil > Palsa > Peat permafrost | place: Sweden...
CGTCGAACGCTGCGAGCTACTACACCACGGGGCTGAAGGGCCGCTACGACGAAACCAAGATTGACGACGATCATGTGCTGACCAACGCGGAATATCCGGTCTTCGAAGTTTCCGGAAACAAAATTGTCTCGCGACAGGTTCCGGCTTTAACCGCCCTGAACGAGCGTCTGCGCGATGACTATATCGCCGAGATCCAGGCGGGCGTCGACCGCTGGAACAAAATCATCGAAAATGCCGGTATTCCCTTCCGGCTGGTGCTGCCGCACAAAGGATTTCACCGGCAGATTGGTAACTTCGCGGGAAAACACATCAGCCCGGACGGAGAAGTTCTGACCAAGGAAGCGTGGGAGAATCACCAGCACAACTGGCTGCCGAGCGCTGCAGACCAACAGTTTGTGCAATCCCTGATGCGCGGCCGGGTGATCGAACCCGGCAAATTCGCCAACTGGATTGCTCCGCCGATTCGCGGCATCAACCGTCAACCACTCAATTTCGAATACGTGCGCTTCAATTGAAATAAAAAATCGACCGCGCTAGATACGAATTCACCGTCCAGTCATCGAAGCGTAACAGGGTGCGTTTAGAAATGACTCCGTATAGTTGTGTGCGTTGACGCCTCAGGACTGCGCACTCCGCTGAAGCCGACGAACCTATGCGCTGTTTGAAATTTACACTTCTAGCGATCGCTGTCGCCGGGCTAGCGCCGCGCTCATTGCGAGCTCAGATCGCGGCCAAAGACGCATGCCCACGCCCCGCGCCCGGAGCGACCGTCGCCGAACCGGCGGATCTGCGCAGCGTGCATGGCGAATTGAATGTGCACTTTTCGTTCCGCAGCGAAGTGGATGCGTCTGGCGCCACCCGCTACTGCTATGTAGCGCAGAACGGCGAAGAATCGCCCACGCTGCGGGTCCATCCAGGCGACACGTTGGTCATTTCGTTGAAGAACGAAATGGCTGCGGAAGAAAAAAAATCGAACGCCAGTGCCAAGGGCACCGGCGCCACGATGCCAAGCATGACCCACCACGAAGCCGCCGGGAGCTGCGCGGGCGGCGGCGTGATGGCCGCATATGCCACCAATCTCCATTTTCATGGGCTGGCCATTCCTCCGAAGTGCCATCAGGACGAAGTGCTGACCACGTCGGTTCTAGCGTCCGACGCTCCTTACGAATATCGCGTGCAAATTCCGGCGAATCAACCCCCGGGTCTGTATTGGTATCACCCGCATCTGCATGGATTCAGCAAGGTCCAAGTACTGGGTGGCGCGTCAGGCGCGCTGATCATCGAAGGAATTGAACGTGCGAATCCGGCACTGGCGGACTTGCCGGAACGCGTCATCGTCATTCGCGATCAGGACTTACTGAATCCAAACGCCGCGCCAGCGCGGATCGGCGAGGCAGCGCCAGCGATTGTCCTCGATCCGGATGGCGATGCGCGAAACACCGGCTCGGGCACCGGCAAACCTGCGAAAGACCTTTCCGTAAATTTTGTCCCGGTGCCGTACCCAAATTACGAGCATGCGGTAATCCAGGGAAAAGCCGGCGAAAAGCAGCTCTGGCGCATCTTGAACGCTTCTGCAATCACCTATTTGAATCTGCAAATGCTTTGGAACGGTTTGCCTCAGGATTTCGGAGTGGTAGCGCTGGACGGCGTGCCGATCAATGCCAATGGCCAGGGCCGGGGAATCGTTTACGAAAACCATGCGGGCGTTCCTCCCGGAGGCCGGGCAGAATTCGTAGTTACACTTCCAGTGGAAGGCGTAAAGGCTGAGCTACTGACGCGCAGCGTAAACACCGGAGCTGGCGGCGAAAACGATCCAGTCCGGCCGCTGGCTTCGATTGTAGGATCGAAGAATGCTCCCGCGCTTCAATCCAAGCTTGCAGCTGCGCCCGAACCGCTGCCGAAATCGAATCTGCCGTGGCTCGGCAGCGTTCAGCCCGCGCACGAAAGGCGTCTCTATTTCACTGAGAAATTGCAGGATCCCAACGATCCGAACAGCCCTACCACTTTCTATATTACGGTTGAAGGACAGCAGCCGGTTGCCTTCGATCCTAATTCCACGACACCGAATATCGTCGTGCGTCAGGGAGACGTGGAAGACTGGTACATCGAGAACCGCACGCAGGAGCTGCACGCGTTTCACATCCACCAGATTCATTTCATGCTGACGGAATGGTTTGGCGTCACTGTCAACGAACCTTTCCTGCGCGACGTGATCAACGTGCCCTTCTGGGATGGGAAGACCAAGAAATATCCGAGCGTAAAGCTCCGCATGGATTTCCGCGATCCGGCGATCGTCGGCGTGTTTCCGTATCACTGTCACCTGCTGGAACATGAAGATGGCGGGATGATGGGTTTAGTACGAGTGGAACCTTCCGAAGCGATGCGGGCCACCATCCAAAATCCGCAAAATACGGTGGGTTCCGCGACCCAGCAGCCGTGATCGCGGCCGAGCACCGAGTTTTTATTGCTCGTTCACACAATTTAAACACGCGCCGCGTATCCACATAGAACGCGTTCGATCCCCAAACGAGTGAGCAGCTCGGATTGCTGCGTTTTGCCTGCGAAGTTCCGGGATTGGGCCCGAAATTAACCAATTGAGGAGAATTCATGATTTGCAAAAATCTACGCTGGATGGCTGCTTTGACCATGGCCGCGAGCTTGGCCATTACGCCATCCGTCACGCTCGCCGCTCCGGGTGCTAACGATGGGGCCAAGGGCAACGCCGCTGCCGCTGCCGCGGCCCCGACCACTACGCCAATCAAGCATGTGGTGGTCATCTTCCAGGAAAACGTCTCGTTCGATCATTATTTCGCAACCTACCCCAACGCCGAAAATCCCGAAGGCGAACTCAAATTCAAAGCCAAGAACGCTACTCCTGCCGTGGACGGCCTGAGCCAGGGCCTGCTCGAACACAACCCCAATTCCGTCCAACCTTTCCGCCTCGACGTAAGCCAAAACTACACCTGCAGTCAGGATCACGATTACATGCCGGAACAGCAAGCCTTCGATAGCGGCTTGATGGACAAGTTCCCCGAATTCACCGGCGCGTCCTGCGGCACGGCGTATCCCGACGTGCAGAGTCTGGACACCGGCGTCGTGATGGGGTATTTCGACGGCAACACCGTCACCGGCCTCTGGAATTACGCTCAGAATTTCGCGATGAGCGACAACTTCCACGGAACCAATTTCGGGCCTTCCACGGTTGGAGCCATCAACGTGGTCTCCGGCATGACCGGCGGAGTGGACCCGACGACCAGCATGAACAACGCGAACGATGAAGTCATCGCGGGCAGCGTGATCGGCGATCCGGACCCCGCGTTCGACGATTGCAGCAGCACCGACGTGGTGGGCCTGAAAAACACCAACCAGAACATCGGCACCTTGCTCAGCGCGCGTGGTATTTCTTGGGGATGGTTCCAGGGCGGATTCACACCATCGTCGGTGGTCAACGGGAAATCAGTCTGCGCCACCACCACCAACCGCATCGATGGCACGCCCGAAACCGCCTACAGCGCGCACCACAATCCGTTCAACTATTACCTGGCTACTTCCAACCAGCATCACACCGCCCCGAAGAACCTGGCGGAAATTGGTAACGCGGGCCAGGCGAATCACCAGTACGACCTCAGCTGGTTCATGAAGGCCGCCGCTGCCGGAAAATTGCCGGCGGTGAGCTACCTCAAGGCCAACCGCGCGCAGGATGGCCATCCCGGAAACTCTTCGCCGCTGGACGAGCAGGTTTTCATCACGACCATCATCAACTTCCTGCAGACCCTGCCGGATTGGAGCACCACGGCCGTGATCATTACCTACGACGACTCCGATGGCTGGTACGATCACGCCATGAGCCCGATCCTGGACCAGTCCAACTCCGCGCAGGACGCTTTGACCGGCACCAGTGCATGCGGCAACGGCGCCAGCGCCCTGGAAGGAATTCAAGGCCGTTGCGGCTACGGCCCGCGTCTGCCGTTGTTGGTCGTGTCACCGTATGCCCGATCGAACTACGTGGACAGCACCCTCACCGATCAAAGCTCGGTGGTTCGCTTTATCGAGGAGAACTGGGCGCTGCCGCAGATTGGCAACGGATCGTTTGATCAGTTCGCCGGCACGCTTTTCAATATGTTTAATTTCAACAACCCGCCCAACAAGACGTTGATCCTGAACCCGTCGACGGGGCAGGTTGTTCCCGAGACGGCCGACGCAAAAGGCGGCAAGTAAAAGCCGCAAACGCCGAAAACTCAACCTGGCTCGGGCGCGGTATTCGCCCGAGCCAGTTTTTTTGGTTTGCGAAAATTCCAGTTACAATGTTGCTTGTAGGATATGCAGTGGTGCAGCCAATGAAAAATCGCCAACTCGTGTTTTTCGTCGCGCTCGTAGCCCTCGGGACAATGGTTCCTGGCAGCGCGTCGGCACAAACCAAGCCCGCACCTACCGGCGAGATCGTCGCGCGGGTGAACGACCAGGTCATCACGCTGGCCGAATATCAGAAAGCCGAGCAGCAATTGCGCGACGAAGCGGCCCAGGATTGTCAGGGCTGTCCGCCGGAAAAAATTGAAGCCCAGTTCAAAGCGCAGCAAAAAGATTTGCTGCGTGGTTTGATCGATCAGGTGTTGATGGTCCAGCGCGCCAAGGATATGGGCATCAGCGTCGAATCGGACCTGAACAAGCGCCTCGACGAAGTTCGCCAGCAGAACGGCCTCGCCACCGTAGCGGATCTGCAAAAAGGCGTCGAAGCTTCGGGCCTCAGTTGGGAGGATTACAAGACCACGTTGCGCAATTCACTGCTGCAGAAAGAAGTGGTACGGCGCGAAGTCGGCTCGCATCTCGACGTTTCCAGCGACGAAGTGAAGCAATACTACGAATCGCATCCGCAGGAATTTACCCCGCCCGAACGCGTGATTCTCTCCGAAATTTCACTCAGCACGGAAGGCAAGAATCCCGACGAATTCGACGCCGTGCGCAAAAAAGTCGAAGGCCTGCGCTCCAGCGTCCTCAACGGCGACGATTTCCATCAAGTCGCCGCGAGGTATTCCCAGGGCAGCACCGCGAAAGACGGCGGCAACTTGGGCACCTTCGCCAAAGGCCAGCTCGCGCCGCAGATCGAAGCGATTGTCTTCCAGACCGGCAAAGGCCAGCTGACCGACGTGATCCAAACCCGCAGTGGCTTCGAATTTTTTAAGGTCGAAGATCATCTGCCGTCCGCCTTGCAGCCGATGGAGCAGGTCGAAGCCACGATTCGCAACACGCTCTCCGCCCAGAAAATGCAGCCGCGCATCCGCGAATACCTCGCCGAACTCCGCGAACAAAGTTACGTCACCGTGCAGCCCGGGTACATCGACACCGCCCTGCTGATCTAGCCCGCCCGCGCACACATCCAGCCCTGAAAAACAGGGCCGTATTTTGCTACACTGGCGTCGGCGGGGCTGTAGCTCAGTTGGATAGAGCGAGGCACTCCTAACGCCTAGGTCGGCAGTTCGATCCTGCCCAGCCCCACCACTTCCAGGTAGGAGTCCGGTGCTCAGCCCACGGTTGGAAGACATATTGTACTTGCTTGAAGCGGCGGTTTTTCTTCTTTGCGCCATGTATGCTTTTTCCAAGAAGAAGCGGTCATGAAACTGATAGTCGCAACGCGATGGTGCCACCCGGTATGCATTCGGTACGCAATTCGGACGGATCACAGCACTTTTGACCACAACTTAGCACAACAAGCCACGCCGTAAACCGCTGTAAACAAAGCACACGACGCGCTACAAAGTAATTAGGAAACCTCCGCTCTATCCAACTGAGCTACAGCCCCGTGGCGCGTATTTTAGCAGAATTGAGCACGGGCGTTCCGGCGATTGGCGGATGGATTAAGCTGCTTCGTTGAAGGTGTCGCGTTTCTTGTAGGCGAGATAACAAATCCCAAAGGTAATAACGGCTGGGGGAAACATCAGGATCAGGATTCCGGTGTTGATGGCGTGGATGGTACGCGGGCCGGAGGCGGCTGCGTTTTGATAGCACATCGCGCAACTCTGGGCCCCCAGAGAGGCGGGAATAGCAACGAGCGCCACCATGAGCATCAGGCGCGCAATAGCTTTCAAGCGGCGGCTGGCATTCTCATTCATTGGCTCGTATCCCCTCGAGGCTCCAATCTACCCGCTGAACGCCCTCTTGTCCAGAAATCCTGTCCAGAAATCATCCGCCGGCGGCGCCTTTCCGGCATGTACCTCTGCCGCCTTGTGTTTCCCTATCTTTTCCGTATCCTCAATGGCGGATTCTCACCACGAGTGATGTCAAGCGAGAGGGCTCAATGAAATATCGGAAACTGGGACGGACCGGCATCGAGGCCAGCGACCTTTCGTACGGCCTGTGGGGCATGAGCGGGTGGAGCGGCTCCGACGATGCGGGCTCGCTGCGATCGTTGCAAGCCTCGGTTGATCTGGGCTGCAATTTTTTCGATACCGCCTGGGCCTACGGGAACGGCAAAAGCGACGGACTGCTGGGCGAAACTCTGGCGCGCAACAAAAATAAACGTCTCTTCAGCGCGTCGAAAATTCCGCCAAAGAACGATCGCTGGCCGGCCAAGCCGGAGTACGCCTACCAGGACGTTTTTCCCCACGACCATGTAATGAAATACGCGAAGAACATCCGCGAAAAACTACGGGTCGATTCGATCGACGTGCTGCAATTCCATGTGTGGGACGACAGTTGGACGGACCAGCCCGAGTTTCGCGAAACGGTGGAGGAATTAAAATCTTCCAAATTGATTCGCTGGTTCGGATTGAGTTTGAACCGCTGGGAGCCGGCGAATGGAATCGCCGCAATCCGCACTGGCCTGGTTGACGCGGTGCAGGTGATCTACAACATTTTCGATCAGGCGCCGGAGGACGAACTGCTTCCGGTTTGCCGGGAACTCAACATCGGCGTGATCGCGCGCGTGCCGCTGGACGAAGGCAGCCTGGGCGGCAAGATGACCCTGGAGACGAGATTTCCCGCCGACGATTGGCGCGCGTCATATTTCGGTCCCGAGAATCTGCAACCAACGATCGAACGGGTCGAAGCCCTGAAGACAATTGTGCCGCCCGGCATGACCCTGCCCGAGATGTCGCTGCGTTTCATTTTGTCGAATCCCGATGTAAGCACCACCATCATCGGCATGCGCAATTTGAATCACGTGAAGGAAAATTTTGCCGCAAGCGATGCGGGGCCGCTCGATAAAGCGCTCCTCACCGAATTGAAGAAACACCGTTGGGATCGCGTTCCAGAATCCTGGGCCGACTAGCCCGGGTTCGCACCACGCGATGGTTTCTTCGGTTTCGGCGCCACGGAAGTTTCGCCGGGCACCAGTTCGTAATGATGCGGAACCGGTTGGGCATCCGCACGCTGGCGAGCGAGCGCCCCGTCGGAGGCCGCGGCAAGCTCTTTGATCGTTTCCGGGGCGACCTGATCTGCGGGCTTTACGGTCAGGTCGAATATCTGCATCTCGAGCGTTCCCCTGATTAGCGTATCCATCCCCACGCGACGCGCCTGCTCGAGCATCGGCGTATCGAGCAGCGCGAGATTCACGCCAGCCGCCAGTTGTTCCGCCGGAAAGATTCCCACTTCCCGGCCATCAATGCGCAACTGATACGACCCTCGCGCGAGCGCGGTAACGCGCAATGTTTCCAGGTCCAGCGCGCTGATCAAATCCGAGGAAGAAAGCGCCAGTTGCAGGATCGGGTCGGTGTCCAGCGGACCCAGCGGGAGCGGCAAAGCTTTATCCATTTGGGTCCAGCGCAAATGATTGGCGTTCTTCGCCAGCTCGGTCACTTCTGTATTCGAAACTTGCGCCGTCGGTTTAATTCCGGCATCGATACGCACAAAAGTCACTTCCGGTTTCGCGCCCCACGATTTCAAGAGATTCTCCGCCATGATCCAATGAATCGCGGGACCGGGATGGATGCGATCGGGAATCAGCAGCGTGTCGAGCGCGGCTTTTTTCGCCTGGGCGTTTTCAAGAGTTTGCACCACTGGCGCATTGAGATCGGCGACGCTTAAATGTTTATCCGCGGCCAGCTGGCCCACGAATTTACCAAAGCGTTGCAAAACTTTGTTATAGCCGCCGACCAGCATTTCGGGGCGCGTCACATCATCGTAGGGTGACGGCTCGATGAGGGTCAGGCGAGCCCGAGGGCAATTCTTTTGAATCGCGTCGACGATCGAAACATAGCCGGTCTGGTAGCTCGTGAAAATTTGGGGATCAAACGCCTGATAAAAGCCGTCATTCATGCCCAGCATGATGGTCACGACCGTCGGTTGGTGGTCGTAAACGTCGCGATGCAGCCGCAGATCGATGGGTCCGTACTTGCCGCCGCTGACTTTGTCGCCGCCGACGCCCGAATGAAAAAACACGACGTTGCGGCCCGGAAAACGGGTAAGCACAAATGTCTCGATGTCGCTGGTGTAGAGGCGCTGCTCGGTAATGCTGTCGCCATAGAAAACCACGCGATCGCCATCAACAATTGCGAAATCGTTGGCGGTAACGGGTTGCTGCGCTTTTGCGGCGCCACAAAGGAAAAATGCCGCCAGAACCAACCAGACTCGCTTGATCATGAAGTCTCCGAGCGTCGAGTCTGCCAGAAAAACCGCCAGGGCTGAAACCGAATTCACCCTAGATTTGCGATTTTTGTTGCGCGCTCCGGGATCGCACCGGCCCGCACGCGCGCCAGGAGAAGCCCTGCGAGATATGGCATACTTAATGGATACGTCGCGACTGAATTTGATGAGTGCCCGGAAAACAATTCGGAAGAAGCTGCTGGCGGTGCACCGCAAGCTGCGCGAAACCCGCATGCTGGCGAAGGGCCTCGTCTCCACCCGCCATCCCGTGCTGGTGCACATTATTCCGATCCGGCGCTGCAATCTGGCTTGCACCTACTGCAACGAATACGACGATTTCTCGAAGCCGGTGCCGACCGAAGAAATGTTCGCGCGCATCGATCGCCTGGGCGCGATGGGCACGTCGATCATCACCATCAGCGGCGGCGAACCTCTGCTGCATCCGGATCTTGACGCCATCATCGCGCGCATCCGCAAGAACGGGATTATGGCCGGGATGATCACCAACGGCTACTTGCTGGTCGCCGATCGGATTGAAAGATTGAACCGCGCGGGTTTGGAATATCTGCAAATCAGCATCGACAACGTGAAGCCGGACGAGGTCTCGAAGAAAAGTTTGAAGGTGCTGGATCAAAAACTGGAGTTGCTGGCCAAGCACGCTGAATTTCAGGTGAACATTAATTCGGTGCTGGGCAGCGGCGTCGCCGACCCGGAAGATGCGCTGACCGTCGCGCACCGCGCCGTCGAACTGGGATTCACGTCCACGGTGGGAATTCTGCACGACCACAACGGACAGCTGGAACCGCTCGGATCCCGCGAGCAGGAAATTTTCGACGAAATTATTTCGCTCGACAAGCGCTCGTTTACCCGCATCAACAAATTTCAGCACAATATCGCCAAGGGTCTCGAAAACGATTGGCGGTGCCGCGCCGGCGCGCGGTACCTGTACATTTGCGAAGACGGCCTGGTTCATTATTGCTCGCAGCAGCGCGGATATCCCGGCGTGCCGCTGCTGCAATATACCGACGAACAGCGCCAGCGCGAATTTTTGACCAAGAAAGGCTGCGCGCCGCGCTGCACGGTTTCCTGCGTGCATCAGACCTCGGCCATGGATTCCTGGCGCAGCCCGCAGACCATCGACAACGGCTCGGCGCCGTCGGCTCAGGGCCTGGTGCAACTTAGCGGGTCTTCGTCACGAGATTAGATTTCGAAAGAAATTTTGGGAAAACGAAAACTCTTGTGCGCGCAACAACTTCATTCCGAAAGTTAGGGCTCGAACTCACCCCATTTAAAGGATCGAATTGATGAGTCCCGTCGTCTGGCTCGCGATTGGCGCGGTGGCCATTTTGGTGATTGGCGCGATTGTCTGGAGCGCCAGCCGCCGGGCGGACGCGCAATTGTCCGCCGTCCGCCAGGAAATGCAGCACTCGTTAGCTTCGCAGGGCCAGTCGGTCAACGCGCAAATCAACCACCTGACTCAAACGGTGACGACGCAACTGGGCCAAGTCCGCCAGGAACTGCTGACCGGGGTCGCTTCCTCCGGCAAGCTGGCCAGCGACGCGCAAATTGCCATGGCCCAGCAAATGCAAACCTCGAACGAAACCATCCGCCGGATGAGCCAGCAGCTGGGCGAAGTGCAACAAGCCGGCCGTGAAATGTCGCAGTCAGCGCAAGCGCTGCAAAGCGTTCTGGGCGGCGCCAAAACGCGCGGGACTCTGGGCGAAGTGGCCCTCGAAAGATTGCTGCAAGATGCGCTGCCGCAAAGCGCGTACGACGTGCAGCACCGTTTCGATTCCACCGGCGCGATCGTGGACGCGGTGGTGCACAGCGGCGAGCGCCTGCTCTGCGTCGATTCGAAATTCCCGCTCGAGGCATATCGGCGGCTGGCCGACAACATGGAGGGTGCGCGCAAGGAATTTTCCGTCGCCGTGCGCAAACATGCGGACAGCATCGCCGAAAAATATATTCTCCCGCACGAACACACCTTCGATTACGCGCTGATGTTCGTGCCCTCGGAAGGCGTGTATTACGAACTGATGATGACCGAAGATGCGAAGGGCGGCCAGCTCGACGAATACTGCCGCAATAAACGAGTGTTCCCGGTATCGCCCAACACTTTTTACGCCTGTCTCAGCGCGGTGGCCTTGAGCCTGCAGGGCCAGAAAATCGAAGAAAACACCCGCCATATCCTGGCCGGAATGTCCGGATTGAAAAAACAGTTCGAGGTCTTCGATGAAGTCTATGAAAAACTCGGCAAACATCTGCGCAACGCCCAGCAAAGTTACGAAGAAGCGGACAGCCGCCTGAGCCGCACCCGCAATTCGCTGGAACAATTGACCCAGGGCGCGCTCGATGAGCCGGAAATCAAATCGCTGAATCCCATCGCCGACGAAAAACTTTTCTGAACGCCTGCCGCCCTGAATTCCCGACCGCCATCCGAAATATTATTGGAGCGCGGCGCGCGCCGCTTCCAGCAGCGTCTTAAAATCGCCAGCAACGATGGCGGTCGTCATCGTTTGCAGATCGCGGGAAGTTTTTCCGGTGTCGTGGGGATGCTTCTCGAGGTCGTGCGCGTAGCCATTAATGCGCGATTTCCATTCCTTGGGAGCCAACGGCGCGGCGGCCAATAAATATCGGCGGGCTGACGTCGGGTCGGCTGCCGGCAGTATTCGCGCGCGAAACGAAAAATCGCCGGCGCTGACCGCTTCGACGCTCACCTCGCCTGAATTTCCTGCGCCCGCTCCTGAAGTCAGTAGATCCTGGGTGTCTCCGCGCAAAAAGCGCAACACTCCCGGCGTGCGATTCTCCACCAGCACGCGCAACTGCTGATCCGATCCCTGGACGTGCAACGCGAGCTTGCTCTTTTTGCCCGGAACCAGCGGCGGAATCGGCGGGTCGAAATGCAGGCTGACCAAAGTTGTGGCCGCTTCCCATTTTCCCGCCGAATTCTCGATCGTAATTTTCGCGAGCCCGGGAAGCGCCCGGGGGTTCGCAAGCACCACCACACATTCTGGCGAGGAGGCGAGCACGAAGGCTCGCTCGTCGTTGATCGTCACGCGGTTCGCGTCAGCTTGCTCCAGAAAATCCGCGCCACAGATCGAGAATTGATCGACCAGCGAGACCACGGGAGCCACGGCGAGCGACTGTTTTCCGCTGAGCGATGCAGACGCATCCACCAGCGCCGCGGAGCTGTTGCCGGAACCGCTGGCGATGATGACGGACATGTGGTCTGGCACGGTGAACGAAGCTCGTCCCGTCTTGTCCGTCTTCAACTTGAGCGTATCCCCGATCGATACGGTAATTCCATCCGCCAGCCGGCCGTCGACGCCCAGCACCGCGAGCGTGGCCATTTTGCCGGCCACAAGTTTCGGGGGCAAAACGATGGAAACGGCCCAGGTGGTGAGCGCGTTCGATTGCGCGTCGGCTCGGTTTTCAAGCGGCAGAACGAAGGCGATCAGAGCCGTCAGCAAGCACAAGACGATCGGCTTCCTTTTCCGAGAGCGGGCAGCGATCGTGGATGGGCCTGCGAGGAGACGCGCCATTATTTGGGAGCGGGGGCGATCACCCGCTCATACACTTTGGCATCGCGAAAAATATTGAAGAGCTCGCCGTCGATCTCGTCGGCGCGGACCGAAGATTCCAGAATGCTCAACGCCCGGTCCACCGGCACGGCTCGTTTGTACGGCCGGTCGGACGCGGTCAGCGCATCAAAAATATCGCAGATGGTCATCATCTTGGTGGGCAACGGGATTTCGTCGCCGCGCAATTTGTACGGATATCCAGTGCCGTTTAATTTTTCGTGATGGGCGCGGGCGATGTCTGGAATCCGGCTCAGCTCCTTGGTCCACGGAATTTGATTCAGGAAATTAAAGGTATGGACCACGTGGGATTCGATCTGCAGCCGTTCCGCGGCATCGAGACTTCCCTTCGGAATCGAAAGCAGGCGTACTTCGTCCGGATTAATGTAGGGCCGCTCAATCCCTTTGGTATCGATGTACGACTGGCGGGCAATATCGCGCAGTTGACGAAACTTTCCTTCTTCGAGCAGCGTGGGCTCGTTGGTTTCGATAATAAATTGAAAATAGTCTTCCAGGCGATTCATGCGCTGGTCGAAATCCTCGCTCAGCCGCGCAATTTCGGCCAGCGCGTCGCCGCGATCGCGCTCGATAAACATCTGCAGCTTACGCCGCGCCATGCCCGCTTCCAGATCCTTGCGAATGTAATCGAAGCGTTGCTTCAGCAGGTCCATCTGGCCCGGATAAAGTTTCTTGGCCTTAACCAGCACGTCTTCGCGCACGCCGACTTTGCCGAAATCGTGCAGCAAAGCTGCGTACCGGATTTCCTTCATCTGCTCGGCGTCGAAGTGCGTGCCGCTGTATTTTCCGGTGTTGACGGAATCGAGTGTTTCGGCAAACGCTTCGGTATACGTGGCCACGCGCAGCGAATGGCCGGAGGTCGTGGGGTCGCGTTGTTCGATCGCGGTGACCGCCGCCTGGACGAAACCTTCGAATAGCGTTTCGATTTCCTGATACAGCTTGCGATTTTCGTAGGAGACCGCGGCCTGCGACGCCAGCGAAAGCGCCAGTTGCACCGAGCGCTCCGGAAAGGACTGGACCTGTTCCGCAACCGCGGCCTCATTTACCAGCCGCGCCGTCGCGTCGAGTTTGGAATTGATGAGTTGCAATACGCCCAGCACTTCCCCTTTGGCGTTGCGCATCGGCAAGGTCAGCAGCGATTTCGTGCGGTAACCGGAATCGCGGTCGTAGCGGTCGTTGAAATGAAACGGCAAATCCTTCGGCAGGTGGTGGGCATCCGCAAAATTCAAGACTTCGCCGTGCAGCGCGGTGTATCCGGCCATGGAGTCTTCCGCGAGCGGCAACGTAAACTCCTTGAACGGAAAATCCACGCTGTCGTTTTGGGTGAGCATGAAGCGCAGCCGGCGCTCACGATTGTCTTCGTCCACCAAGTACAAGGACCCGGCATCGGCGCCAGTGATTTCCCGGGCCTTCTTCAGAATCAGGGTCAGCAGCGCATCGACGTCGCGCTCGGAAGAGAGCGCCACGCCGATCTCATTGAGCTGCTGCCGTTCGCGCTCGGCGATTTCCAGACCTTCGGCCGCCGCCCGGGACCGCTCCACGAGTTCAATATTTTCGAAAGCGATTGCGACCGTCTTTTCGAATTCCCTCTTCGGTGCGTTCGCAGAGACGTAAGCAAAAAATGCTGCATCATCGGTGGACAATTTTGCAGATGAGGAGTCCCCCGCGATCACACCCACGACACGCGTATGCGGGCCACTGTTTCGAGCGTGCCGTACAAATTCCGCCGTATCCTTTTCAATATCGAGGAGAAAAACGCGAAGGGGATCGGTTGTATTCAATTCGACATTAATTTTGGAATCGCCCGGGGATATGGGCCGCAGTTCGTACAAGTCCTTCAGAGGTTCGACCAGCGGCGCAGCCGCCGACCCCTGGCGATACCAAATTTGTTTTTTTCTCGACATGCCTGACCGCGCTTAACCAATTCGTAAGTATAGCGAACGCAGGTTAAACCGGTGGTGATTCTACCTCAAAACTCAGCAGGCCGGTGCCAGGCCGCCGTGTTGGCGCGATGAGCTCGGCGCGGTTCGGCCGCCTTGAATCACTACGAACCGTTTGTTAGCCTTGCGCAGATTTGAATCGCCAATAAAAGGCCAAAACGCGCTGGCAGGTGAGTTCGCGCAAACCAAAGCGATTCCAATTCCCTTAATGGCCGAAGCTAAGACAGGCACCGTAGCAAAACTATTTCGCGAATGGTGGGGCCACCGCGGCTCACTGGGTATCAGTTTCGCCGTAATGGTGTTTGCGCTTTGCGTGTATTTTGCGACCTTCGTGGGCGAACGGCCGATGCCGACATTCGATTCCATCGACCGCCTGGAACTCAACACCCTCGACGCCCGATTTCAGTTTCGCGGCCGCGTCACTCCCGATCCGCGGATTGTGATTGTGGATATCGACCAGCATTCCCAGGAGCAACTGGGCCGCTGGCCGTTCCCCCGCATCAATTTCGCCCACGCCCTCGACGCCCTCCGCGAGGACGGCGCCAAGGTGGTAGCTTTCGACATCACCTTCAGCAAAGCGGATGAAACCGCCCGGCCGCTGCAGGAACTTTCCGCGGACCTCGCTTCCGGCAAAAAAGGAGCAGTCGGCCTAAATCCAACGGTCCAGCTGGCCATCGCCGAAAAGGAAAAGCAATACAACTATGATCAACAACTCGCCGATGCCATCACGCGTTTCGGCCACGTCGTTCTGGGAAATTATTTCCTATACACCAAAACCGATTTGGCCGGAGTCTCAAACGAGGCTCTCGACAAATACGCCGCCTTGATTTCCTTTTTTCCTTATACCCAGGTCCGGCCGTCGCGCCCGGCACCTACGCGTGAAAATCGGGACCAGGAGCGGCTGAAGGTAATTCAGATTTACGAGAATCAATACCTGGTGCCGCGCGGGGCAGAAGCGAACGCGGACGTCTTCGTCGGAGCGATCGCCGCGGAAAAAGGCGGTGCTGGATTTTTTAATGTCGCCGTCGATGCCGATACCGTCGTTCGCCGCATTCTTCTGGCGATTCCTTACGGCCGCGATGAAGATCGCAAAAACTGGGATTTCTATCCGTCGCTCGACGTGCAGACCGTCCGCCAGTATCTCGACCTCAGCAGCGACCAACCGGTGCTTATTTATGGAGACGCCGGAATCGCCGATCTGGAATTTGGTCCCAAGCTCGTGGTCCATCCCGACGATTTGAGCCGCCTTCTGGTGAATTTCCACGGGCCATCACGGACCTATCCTTACGTTTCGTTCGCCGACGTGGCCCTGAATAAATTTCCGCGCGGAACGTTTGCGGACAAAATCGTGCTGATCGGCGCTTCGGCCACGGGTATAGGCGATTTGCGGGCCACTCCGTTTGGCGGCATCGATTTCCCCGGAGTTGAAATTCACGCCAACCTGATTGACAACATCTTGAACCAGCAATTCCTGGTGCGGCACGCGCCGCAGGTTTTGACCGACATTGGATTTATCGTGCTTTTTGGCCTGCCGCTCGGCATGTGGCTGGCCCTGGTGCAACCGCGCTGGATGGCGCTGGGTCTGCTGCTGCTGGTGCCCTTTGGCGCCGTCGTGTATTGGGCTTTCCTGCATGGCTGGTGGCTGAATTTTATCGTTCCAGCGCTGTTCACCCTGGTGCCCAACGTCAGCCTGGTTGCGCTGTATCGCGTTTTTTTTGAAGAGCAGGAAAAACGGAAAATTCGCGGCGCTTTTCAGCAGTACGTCAGCCCGGAAGTCATTCGGCGTTTGCTCAGCGATCCGGAACGAGTGAAGCCGCGCAAGACCGAAGTGACCGTGCTGTTCAGTGACATTCGCGGTTTCACTTCGATCTCGGAGAACCTGGACGCTCAAGAATTGGCCGCGCTGCTCAACGCCTACCTGACGGATATGACCAAAATTATTTTTCGCCATCAAGGCACGCTCGATAAATATATCGGTGACGCGGTGATGGCTATCTGGGGCGCGCCGTTCGACGCGCCGGATCACGCGGCGAAATGCTGCGCCGCCGCAGTGGATATGCTCGTTCGGCTTTCGCAAATGCAGAAAGACTGGCGTGCTCGTGGATTCCCGGAACTCGATATCGGAATTGGAATCAATACGGGCGTCGCTTCGGTCGGAAACATGGGCTCCACGCTGCGTTACGGCTACACCGCGATGGGCGATTCGGTGAATCTCGCGTCGCGTCTGGAAGGGCTGAACAAAGAGTACGGAACGCGCATCGTGATCAGCGAATCCACGCGCCGGGAAATTAAGGGCGATGATCTGATTTTCCGCGAACTGGATCTGATTCGGGTGAAGGGCAAGCATCAGCCCGTAACGATCTACGAAGTCTTCAGTGCCGACGCCAGCGCAAATGGGGGCAGAGAACTTGCCGAACTATTTGGACGCGGGCGCGAGGCCTACAAGCGGCAGGACTGGCGCGCCGCGAAATCTCTATTTGAAGAAGTTCTCGTACGCTGGCCCAACGACGCTCCGGCGCAGATTTTTTCCGCGCGCTGCGAGGAATACCTGGCGGAGAAGCCAGCCGTGGATTGGGACGGCGTCTACGAGATGAAGCACAAGTAAACCGCTGGCGGATATTTTCTATTATTTTTCGTCGTCAATCCGCACGACGACCGCTCCGGATCGCCCTTCGCTTTTCAGTTTGTCCGCCAATTTCTGGGCCGCGTCCTCGCTGGGCAAGCGGCCCATGCGCACGCGGTAGTACGTCCCATCGGTAGCCTGGTAGGTTTCAATCGTGGCTGGAGGGTAGGCCGCGTCCATCTCCTCGCGAAACCGTTCCGCATTTTCCTGAACCTTGAACGCGCCCACCTGCACGCCGAATGATCCTTTCGTCGGATTCGGCCCCGAAAGAATTTCCAGGCGCACGTTCGCGGTGCCGGGCCCCCACATTTCGATGGCCTGCGCCGCCGCCAGAGAAAGATCGATGATGCGATTGGCGACGAACGGCCCGCGGTCGTTGATGCGCACTTCGGTTTGCTTGCCGTTGGTCAGATTCGTCACCCGCACCACGGTGTTAAAAGGCAAAGTGCGATGCGCGGCCGTAAACGTGTGCATATCGTAGATTTCGCCATTCGAGGTGCGGCGGCCGTTGAACGGAGGCCCATACCACGACGCCACGCCTTCTTCGACGTAAGCGCCCGGAATAGCAGGCTGCCTTTCGTTAGCCGGCGGCGGACCAGAAGCTGGAGAAGGCGAACCGGGCTGCGTCGATGAGGTGGTAGGCGCGGGAACGGGCGCCGGAGGTCGTGCTACCGGATTGTGATGCGAGCAACCATTAAGCGCGAGAACACACAGCGCGAGTGCGCCGGCGTGCCAGAGTCTTTTTGGAATGGCGAAAAAAACTGTTTCGCGAGAACTAAAAGCGGGTGCCGCAACACTCCCATAGGAAAATTTCTGCACCGAAAGATCAGATCCCACGCAGTTTCCCGATTGACTGGTTTGCGCTCATTTTCTCCGTGTATTATAAGAATGCACTTACTTTCTCGCAAGGAACCCTATTGGACCTCTCTCCTCGTCTGCGCTGGAAACTCGATCGTTTTCGCGAACAAATGAGCGGCATGTTTGGCGGTGGCGCGAAGGAACCACGCCGGCCGCAGCTATGTCCCGCGTGCGGCACGCTGGTCGGTTCCACCGCAACCAAGTGTCATCAATGCGGCGCAAGCCTCACCTTCGGCATGGCTGCGGCCACGCGCTCGTTAAGCCGCCTGATGCCTACTGAATCGCCGGTGACTTACGGGATCCTCACCTTGAGCTGCCTGCTCTACGGGGCAAGTTTGATTGCGACGATCCGTATTAGTGGCCTTCAAGTTCCGGCGGGGGGCGGTTATTCGGCACTCATGGGGATTGGCGCCATCAATGGCGGTGTACTTCAAAAGCTAGGAGCTTCACTACCCTGGCCATACGACTTCGTTTTTCCGTGGCGTCTTATCATGCCAACATTTCTTCACGCCAGCTTAATTCACCTGGGTTTTAACATGTTCGTGTTGATGGATGTCGGTCCTCTGGTGGAAGAGACTTACGGGTCTGCCCGGTACCTCTTTATTTACGTCGCGACGGGAGTAAGCGCTTTCTTGCTGAGCGGTTTCTTCGGTAACTTTAGCGTCGGCGGCTCGGGGGCCCTGCTCGGTTTGGTCGGCGTGATGTTAGCGGTTGTCTGGGGCGAAAGAAGCGCGCAAATGCAGATGTTGCGAACCAACTTGATCCGATGGCTGATTTACATCGCACTTCTTGGATTCGTATTTCGAGGTACGGACAACGCTGCGCACGTGGGCGGATTCATTGGGGGCTTCGTTCTCGGAAAAATCATGACCGCTCGCGCACCTGCTTCGCCACAGGAAAGAACGCGTGCGGATTTGTTGGGTTGGACGACCGGAGTACTCGTGATCATAAGCCTTATAGTTGTGGCTTTTGTCGTGCTTCGCTCTGCTTAGCGAGCTTCATCAGTTGGGGGCTACTGAATCAGGCGCCAGCGTGAAGGCGCCGGGACACCACGATGCTGTAGTGCGCGCCCGAAATGCACACGAACGCGGCCACACAATACGCGCAAATATCTTTCACCGCGATGAGCGCTGGGTAGTCGCGGATCGCCAGAACCAACACCAGAAACACCATCAGGATTTCAAAGAACGTCGTGGCCTTGCCGTAAATGCTCGGCGGCAGCGACATGTAACCCACCGTAACGATGATCACGGCGCTCGCAATCAGCAGCAGCACATCGCGCCCCAGGACCATGATGGCCAGCCACCAGGCAATCTTCCCGTGGATCGCCAGCTCCAAATAAGAAAAGGACAGCAACAGCTTATCCGCAATCGGATCGAGATACGCGCCAAGCGGCGTGCGTTGATTCAGCCCTCGGGCGAGTAGCCCGTCGAGCACATCGCTGGCGCCCGCGACCAGAAATATCCCCAGTGCCCATTCGTAGCGTTCATAGTGAATCGCCATGATAAAAAACGGCAGGAACATCAGGCGCAGGAAGGTGAGCTGGTTGGGGACCGTGAAGATTCGGCTATTCATGATTGGTTTTTGCTGATTATGTAAAAACGTCGCCTAGGCAAACTGGGCCAGATAATCCGCCACGGTGTGGCCCGTCTTGCGCGCGAAGGTATCGGCGAGCGAAGGGATCGAGCCGCGCGATTCGTCCAGCGCGATTCGTTCGACGCGAGCCATGGGGAAAAACAAAGTCGGCAAGCCCATGCGGTCGCCATCTTCCGGGTGCACGACCTGGCTGACGAAATGATCGAAAGAACTCAGATCGATTCCGCGAACGGTCACGCCGGCGTTCGAAATATCGAGCAGTTCGCCCCACAGTTTTTCCTTCGGGGTATGCAGACTGATCACGACAATCGAATGCGGTTGCATTGCCTCTCCTGACGAAGCTCGTGCGCCCATGTTATCCCAGGTCGCATGCCGAATGGCGGCGAAGCGCGCAAAAGTTATCGTCTGTTTCGCGCGGCCTACAGCGCCATCGTCTTCAGCGTCGGCGCCCGCTGCAGCGCTGGTTCAGTAACCTTCTGCACGTCTTCCGCAGTCACCCCTGGCGCAACTTCCAGCAGCACCAAACCCTCGGGACGAACCTCGATCACCGCGAGCTCGGTGACGATCAGGGAGACTACGCCCACGCCCGTCAACGGCAGGCTGCACTTTTTCACGATTTTAGGCTCGCCGTCTTTGGTGGTGTGTTCCATCGCGATGATCACGCGCTTGGCTCCCGCGACCAGGTCCATCGCGCCGCCCATGCCTTTCAACATTTTCCCCGGGATGGCCCAGTTTGCAAGATTTCCCTTTTCGTCGACCTGCAAAGCGCCCAGTACGGTCACGTTGATGCGCCCGCTGCGGATCATCCCGAAAGAATCTGAGCTGGAAAAATAACTGCATCCGGGAATCTCGGTGATTGTTTCTTTTCCGGCGTTGATCAGGTCCGGGTCTTCATCTCCCTCGAAAGGGTACGGACCAATTCCCAGCATTCCATTTTCGGATTGCAAGATCACTTCCGTTGCCGGCGGCAGATAATTCGGAATCAGCGTGGGCAGCCCAATACCGAGGTTCACGTAAAATCCGTCACGCATCTCCCGCGCCACGCGCCGGGCGATCAGTTCCCTTTTCTCGTGGTCAGACGGCATGCTGGCTCCCGCGCTTTCTCACGGTGCGGCGCTCGATTCGCTTCTGGTAGTCGGCGCCCTGAAATATGGCATCGACAAAAATTCCCGGCGTGTGCACGCAGTTCGGATCGAGCTCGCCAAGCTCAACCATTTCCTCGACCTCGGCAATCACGTGCGTCGCCGCCGTGGCCATCACCGCGTTGTAATTGCGCGCGGTTTTGCGGTAGATGAGATTGCCCCAGCGATCGCCTTTCCAGGCTTTGATGAACGCGAAATCGCCGCGCAGCGCCGGAACCAGGACGTGCGGACGCCCGTTGAATTCTCGAATCTCTTTGCCTTCGGCGGCCAGCGTTCCGTAGCCCGTGGGCGTGAAAAACGCTGGAATGCCGGCGCCGCCGCAGCGAATGCGCTCCGCCAGCGTTCCCTGCGGATTCAATTCCACTTCGATTTCTTTTTTCAGCGCGAGTTGCTCGAAGGCCTTGTTCTCGCCGACGTAGCTGGCAATCATTTTGCGTATCTGTTTATTCCCCAGCAGAATGCCGATTCCAAAGTCATCGATGCCGGCATTATTCGAAACGACCGTGAGGTCTTTCGAGCCTTTTCGCCGCAGCGCGGCGATCAGATTTTCCGGAATGCCGCACAAACCGAAGCCGCCCATTAAAATTGTTGCGCCGTCCGGCACGCGCGCGACGGCCGCGTCGGCACTGCCGATTCGCTTATCCAACGAATTTCCCTCTCATTTCAAGAATTACGATCAGGTTCGAGCGAGTTTACTGCAAACGAGAAACCTTTTTAAGAGCGTCTGGTGATTTAGGCTTCGTTGCTCCGCCGGCTCACTCCAGCTCGCGCCGCGTTCTTCAGTGCGCGTACCAGGTCCGCGACGGCCATCGCCGCTCCTTCCGGCGATGCCGCTTTTTCCACCGCGGCCATCAGCGCCGAACCCACCACGGCGGCGTCCGCAATTCCGCCCAGCACCGTCACGTGCGTTGGCAACGAAATTCCAAATCCAACCGCCACCGGCAACGCTGTGAATTTTCGGGTGCGGCGCACCAGCGCCGGCAGCTCGGCCGGAAGCGCATCGCGCGTTCCGGTCACGCCGGTTCGCGACACCAGATACAGAAAACCGGTCGTGGCAGCCGAAATCTGCGCCAGTCGCGCATCCGTTGAAGTAGGCGCGGCCAGGAAAATTGTGTCAAGGCCGCGACTCTGGAGCACCCCACGATATTCGGCGGCTTCTTCCGGCGTCAAATCGGTGACCAGCACTCCGTCGGCTCCGGCCTTGGCGGCGGCGTCCGCAAACTTTTCGATCCCCATCTGCAGAATCGGATTGAAGTAGCTGAACTGCACCAGCGGAACCTGTGTATTGCGCCGCAAGCGCGTCACCAGTTCGAGAACGCCCGCGAGGGTAGTGCCGCTGCGCAGCGCGCGATCACTCGCGCGCTGAATCACCGGGCCGTCGGCAACCGGGTCGCTGAATGGAACGCCCAACTCGATCACATCGGCCCCAGCTCCCGCCGCAGCCAGCACGATTTTCTCGCTGGCCTCGAGCGAAGGGTCACCTGCGGTGATATAAGCCACGATGCCAAGTTCGCCACTCGCGGAAAGCTCCGTGAATCGCGCCGAAATTCGACGTGAAGATTTCGTAGCCGGGGTCGTTGCGGGTGTAGCGAGGCCCTCAGACATAGCGCGAAAGCGTCTCCATATCTTTGTCGCCGCGCCCGGAAACGTTCAGGATCACCAGCGTGTCCTTTTTCAGCTGTGGCGCGCGGCGAATCAATTCCGCCAGGGCGTGGGCGGATTCGAGGGCCGGAATAATTCCTTCCGTGCGCGCCAAAGTTTTTGCCGCAGCAATCGCTTCGTCGTCCCCGATCGCCGTATACTCCGCGCGGCCCTGCTGCGCCAGCCAGGCATGTTCCGGTCCCACGCCGGGATAGTCGAGCCCGGCGGAAATCGAATGGGTCGCCGCGACCTGACCGTCGAGGCTCTGCAAAATGTAGGTGTAGGTGCCCTGCAACACGCCGGGGCGCGCACCGCCGAAGCCACTCTCCGCCGCAAGTCGCGCGGCGTGTTCGCCCAAACCTTTACCTCGCCCACCCGCTTCGACTCCCAGCATTTTCACCGACGGGTCGCGAATGAAATCGTAAAAAAGTCCAATGGCGTTGGAGCCGCCGCCCACACAAGCGATTAAAAGATCGGGCAACCGGCCCTCGGCTTCCAGAATCTGCGCCCGCGCCTCTTCCCCGATAATCTTCTGAAAATCGCGAACCATCTGCGGATACGGATGAGCGCCGAGCACCGAGCCGAGCAAATAATGCGAACTCGCGACATTGGTGACCCAATCGCGCATCGCTTCGTTGATCGCGTCTTTCAACGTCTTGCTGCCGGCATCGACACCCACCACTTCCGCGCCCAGCAGCCGCATGCGAAACACGTTGAGCTTCTGGCGCTCCATGTCCTCGGTGCCCATGTACACCGCGCACGCCAGGCCCAGCCGCGCCGCCACGGTCGCGCTAGCCACCCCGTGCTGGCCCGCGCCGGTTTCGGCGATCACGCGTTTCTTGCCCATACGCAGCGCGAGCAAACCCTGGCCCAGCGCATTATTAATCTTGTGCGCGCCGGTGTGCAGCAGATCTTCCCGCTTCAGATATACGCGCGGGCCAAGCTGCTGGCTCAAGCGCGAAGCGAATTGCAGCGGTGTGGGCCGCCCGGCAAAATCGCGCAGCAGCGCATTCAATTCGGCATGAAATTTTGGGTCAGCCTGCGCCGCGGCGTAGGCGGTCTCGAGTTCCTCGAGTGGCGCTACCAGCGTTTCCGGCACGTAGCGGCCGCCGAATGGGCCGTAGCGGCCGCGTGCGTCAGGTGTCACCGATGGTTGTGTCGTGGCGCTCATGCTTTTTTTTGGACCCTGCCCTTCGTCCGGCGCTTCGCCTTCGACGCGGGGACTACTTTTCCCGGCGATTTCACGGCGCGCAAGAATGCGGCGAGCCGCTTCGAATCTTTCTTTCCTGGCCGCGATTCGACGCCCCCGCAAACATCAACGGCATAAGGTTGGCCCACGCGAATGGCTTCGGCCACGTTCTCGGCCGTCAATCCGCCGGCCAGAAAAACATTTGGACCCATCGGCGCGCGCCGCAGCAGCTTCCAATCGAAAGTCCTTCCGGTGCCGCCATACCGCTTCCCGTCAAAACCGTCGAGCAGCAGCGCGTCGGCCTTCGCAAATCCCTTCAATTGCGAAGAAAGCCGGTTGCCACGCACCGGAATCGCCTTCATCACCGCAAATTCGCGCTGCAATCGTTCCACCGTTTCCGGCGATTCGTCTCCGTGCAACTGGAGTCGCTTCAGTTTGACCTGGTGCGCGATGCGCAGAACGTCCGCTTCCGGCTCATTCACAAACACGCCGAAGGCTTTTACGCGCTTCGGCAAACGCTTAACAATCCGCGCCGCTACCGCCGGCGCAACATACCGCGGACTCTTGCGGTAAAAATTGAACCCTAAAAAGTCCGCCCCATGTTTCACCGCAGTTTGTGCGTCGGCCAAATTTGTAATGCCGCAGATTTTCACCTTCACCATCGCAGTCTATTCCGTCGAGCCAGCCGGCCGCAGCAAGTTCCCCAGCGCTGCACCCGGATCGTCCCGCTTCATCAGATGCTCGCCGATCAGAAATGCGTCAAACCCCGCGCTGCGCAGCCGGACCAAATCGTCATTCGAATGCAGGCCCGACTCGCTCACCGCGATGCAATCCTCCGGAATCGACTCCACCAATTCCAGAGAAGTTTCCAGATGCACCTGAAAGTCGCGCAAGTCGCGATTGTTCACCCCGACGATGCGCACGCCGGCGCCCAGAACTCGCGCGAGTTCCTCGCCGGAATGAACTTCCACCAGCGCTTCCATCTTGAGCTCGCGCCCCAGTTCCAGCAGTTCGCGCAAAGTTTCGTCATCCAACACCGCCGCGATGAGGAGAAACGAATCGGCGCCCGCCGCGCGCGTCTCCCACACCTGCCAGGGATCAACAATGAAATCCTTGCGCAGAATTGGAATCTTGGTCGCCTTGCTCGCTTCTTTCAGATCGCCCAACGAGCCCGAAAAGTAATCCTCTTCGGTGAGCACCGAAAGCGCCGCAGCGCCCGCGGCTTCCAGCCCCGCCGCAAGCGTCGACGGCGAATATTCCTTGCGAATCACACCCAGCGACGGAGAAGCCTTCTTCAATTCCGAAATCACGTTCAATCCCGGCCGCGTCAGCGCGCCCGGGAAATCGCGCGGCGGCGGAATTTTCTTCTCGACCGCCATCTTCAGCGCCACCTCGGGCAGCACCCGCTTGCGATGCGCCACCGAAGCTCGGCGAGCTTCGACAATCGTATCCAATATGTTTTTCGGCCGTGCGCTGGTTTCCATATGTAATTCAGGCGTCGAAAGACGCTGGAAGGCACACCCTCGGATGAGCACCGAAGGAAGAATCGCTACACCTATGCTAAGCGCCGGACGGCGATGATGTCAATTTCGAGGGAAGCGAGACAAAAGTTACTTCAGAAGCGGTTGCGAATATCGAATGGGAATTCCGAAATTTGACCCGCCAAAGCCTTTCAGGATGGCCACTGTCACCCCCACTACCTTGCCCTGATGATTAAAAAGCGGCCCGCCGGAACCACCCGAAGTCGTCTGCGCGTCAAACACGATTTTGTCCGGCAACACGTCGCCGACGTGTCCCTGCGTAATGATCGGCCGGATCAGATTGCGCCTGGCCAACTCCTTCAGCATGGCCGAAACGTCATTGCCGCTATCCTTCAAAATTTGTTGCGCCGTATCTTCGTCGGTCCGCGCCAGAATCGCGGCGAGTCCTGTCGCGTAACCCATCAGGATCACCGACTGGCCGCTCACAATGGATTGGTTCGTCGAATCCAGCGCCAGCACCGTGCGTTTCAAATCCTGCATGTCCACGCGGACCGAAGCTAGATCGGTTTCTTGCGAAATATCATTGATCTCCGCATGGAATGCACGAGGGTCGCCCGGAAAATAAGCGCGGATGGTGGAAATCTGCGGCTGTAAGCCTTGCTTGGTGATGGCCGCAATCTCCTCGTTCTTCCACCAAGGTTCGGCCACGTGACGATTGGTGATGATGCGCCCATTCGGTCCCGCGACAAATCCGGTGCCGAAAACATCCATCTTCACTTCCGGCCCGGTGCCGTCGAGCGTCAGGATCGGGTTCCCTTGACTGTCCTGCAACGGGTCGCCATCTTGATTCAACCCGCCGTAACGCAGCCGTTTTCCGGAGGGCTGATCGCTGAACGCCACCGCCACATGCAGCAAGCAGACCGACTGCACGTCGGCGGGAATAATGGTTTGCGCCACGCTGCCTTGTGCTTCGAGTTTCTGCAAACGCAAATTGGTGTCCGCCAGTTGCTTTTGCAATCCCGCCGCATCGTTCGGATTCGCGGTGGCCATCTGCGCTTTCAGGTCGGCGGCTTTCTGCTGCAGCTCGCCTTTCGCGGCAGCCGGAACGGCCTCGGAGTCTTGCACCGTGCGCAATTTGCGGGCTTGTGCGATCAAATCCTGTTGGCGAATGAAGCCGCCCTCCAACTTCGTGAGCAAAGAGTTCGAGCGCGCCGTTTCCTTCTGCGCGCTGCGCGCAAAAAGAAAATAAATTCCAGCCATGACCAGCGCCAAAACCAGCACGGCCCCAAAACCGGTCTTCAGCTTGCGGTCGAGCGACACTGCGTTGCTGGCCATCGCCTCCGTAACCGCCAGCGCCTCGAACGCGGTGTGGGCGATCTGCTGGCCTTCGTCGGCGATGCGCATTTTGTCGCGCAGCTGATTTTCGAGGCGCTGCACCCGAAGGCGCGCGCGTACGTGCGCCACAACCTCGCGAATGCTGAACGGCCGCGAGATCGCATCGTTGGCGCCCAGATCGAGCGCGTCCGCCCGTTCGTCTGAACTGTTGCCCACCAACAAAAGAACGCGCATCGCCTCGGTGGTGGCCGTCCCCCGGATGATGGCGATTGTTTCTCGGGCGCTCGGATTTTCCAGACGCGAATCGAGTATCAGGATCGCTGCACCGTGCTGATGAATCGCGTCGAGGCCTTCACGTGTCGTGGCGAACCCGGTCACGTCATAGCCGGCCGCGCGCATCGCGTCCTGAATTTCCGCGCTGGTGGCCGGGTCGGGGTCGATGACAATTATTTTTTCGGGGGCGATGTCCATTTTGGTTCGTTTTGATCCGCAGGCTGGATCCTTCTGCCCATCCTAGAAGAGAATATGCCAAGATTCAAACTCGTTGGAATAGACGCGCGGCCGCAATGGTTCGATTCATTCCATTTTTCGAAGGCAGGAAGCTTGGATTCACTGGCGCAAATTAATGCCGAACTCGTGGCCTGCCGCAAATGCCCGCGCCTCGTGCGCTATCGCGAAGCCGTCGCTCGCGAAAAACGGCGCTCTTTTCGCGATTGGGACTATTGGGGCAAGCCGGTTCCGGGATTCGGTGACCCCCACGCCCGTCTGATGATTCTCGGTCTCGCCCCCGCGGCCCACGGCGCGAACCGCACCGGGCGCATGTTCACCGGCGACCGCTCAGGCGATTTTCTGTACAAGGCGATGTGCGCCGCGGGCTTCGCCAATCAGCCCACGTCGGTGCGCCTCGGCGACGGTCTAGTCCTCAAAGATGCGTACATCGCCGCGACCGCGCGCTGCGCGCCACCAGCCAATAAACCGCTGCCGTCAGAGTTGCGGAATTGTCGGCCCTATTTCGTGCGTGAACTGGAAGTCTTGCAGCCGCGCGCGATTCTGGTGCTTGGCGGGATCGCTCTGCGCTCTTACCTGGAATTATTGAAGCAGCAGCGGCACATCACGAATTTCGCCGCATACCCGTTCGGTCACGGAGCCATCCATCAGTTGCCCGCCCCGTTGCCCCGGCTCTTTGCTTCGTACCATCCCAGCCAGCAAAATACGTTTACCGGCAAACTTACGGATCGAATGTTGCTGAAAGTCTTTCGCGATATTCGCAAATATCTTGATCAGCAATGACCGCCGCTAAACCGCCGGCTGCTTCGGCCGCGGCATAATCAGCAGGTAGGTAAAAAACGAAACCCCGAATCCGACGAACCAGGCGTAAGGATACAAACCTCGCAACGCCGGAACCTCGAGTCCGATGAGCGCCACCGCTGCGCCGGCGCACAACGCGCCAATCGCTCGCCAGTTGAACCCATGCGAATATTCATATTCGCCGCCGCGCTCGAACATCGCGTCGGTATGCAGCGCGCGTTTCCGCAGTAAATAATAATCCGCGATCATCACGCCCGCGATCGGGCCCAGAAAACTCGAATAGCCGACCAGCCAGCCCATCACGTAACTGCCATGGTTTGCCAGCCACCTCCACGGCTGCATCAGCAGCCCAATGAAACAGGTGATGATTCCTCCAATTTTGAAACTGATCCGCCGCGGCCACAGATTCGAAAAATCATTCGCCGGCGAAACCACGTTGGCTGCGACATTCACGTTCAGCGTCGCGAGCAACAAGGCCAGCATCGCGACGACCACCGCGATCGGATTGCCCAGTCTGCTGAGCACCACCACCGGATCCCAAACCGCCGCGCCGAACACCACGACCGTAGCCGAAGTGACTGCAATGCCGATGAAAGAATAAAAAGTCATCGTCGTCGGCAAGCCCAGCGCTTGTCCCAGCATCTGTTCCCGTTGTCCTTTCGCGTAACGGGTGAAATCCGGAATGTTCAGCGCGACGGTAGCCCAAAACGCCACGACGCCCGTGAGCGAGGGCACAAAAAATGCAAAAAATTCCGAGAACGAATGAAATTTCGACGGCGTCGAGAGCATCGGACCCAGGCCGCCCGCTTGCACGTAGGCCCAACCGAGCATCGCCAAACCCAGAACCAGCAATGCGGGCGCGGTGACTCCCTGCAAATATCGAATCGTTTCAATGCCGCGCAGAATGACCGCCAGGTTCAACAACCAAAAAAGAAAGAAGCAGAGCCAGGGGTGATCCCATCCGGGACGCACCGCCGCCAGCAACGTATTGATCGCTTCACCGCCAATCCAGGTTTGAATCCCAAACCAGCCGCAGGCCACCAGTGCGCGCAGAATCGCCGGAACATTCGCACCCAACACGCCAAACGAGGAACGCGCGAAAACCGGAAACGGAATTCCGTATTGCGCGCCGGCATGCGCGTTCAACAGCATCGGAATTAGCACAATCACGTTGCCCAGAAAAACCGTAACCAGCGCCTGCTTCCAGTTCATTCCCCCAGCGATCATCGCGCTGGCCAGCATGTAGGTGGGTATATTGACGCTCATCGCCACCCACAGCGCCGCGTAGTTATAAGTGCCCCAGGTCCGCCGATCGCGCGGGATCGGCGCGAGATCCTTGTTCCACAGTTGGGTGGAGATTCGGCCGCCTGACGCGGATAGGGCGTCGCCGGTTTTTTCCGACTCAATCATTGCGTTCGCTGCTCCCTGGTTTTACGAAAATGAATTGCGGCGCTTATACCTCTCGCCTCGCTCAGGGGCAACACTTTTCTACGGGGAGACGCGGTTTGACACCGTGCGTCCGCGATTGTTAGCCTGCGGGCGACGCGCACGGAAGCGTCACGCTTCGCATGCCCAACAATTCCTCAGGCAACTCGAATACTCCCTCCAATGTTTCCGCCGCGGACGCTTCCGCGACCGCTATTGAGCTGCGCAATGTCTCCTACAACCTCCCGAATGGGCGCTCCTTGCTGCACGATCTCAGCCTGACTGTAGAAAATGGCGAAACACTCGTGCTGCTCGGCCGCAGCGGCGCTGGTAAATCCACTGCACTGAAATTGATCAACCGCATGCTGGAATTAAGCGGCGGCGAAATTCGAGTCGAGGGCAAATCGACGATTGATTGGGATCCGATCGCGCTGCGCCGCCACATCGGCTACGTTATTCAGGAAATCGGCCTGTTCCCGCACTACACCGTCGAACAAAACATTTCTCTCGTTCCGCGGCTGGAAAAATGGCCCGAGGATCGCACCCGCGCGCGCGTTGCGGAACTAATGAAGCTGGTCGGATTGGAGCCCGCGAAATTCCTGCATCGCCACCCGCACGAACTCTCGGGTGGCCAACGCCAACGCGTCGGCATCGCCCGCGCGCTCGCCGCCGATCCGCCCATTCTGCTGCTGGACGAGCCGTTCGGCGCGCTCGATCCGCTCACCCGCGGCGAACTGCAACGCGAATTCCAGGAACTCGAGCAGCTGATCCGCAAGACCATCGTCCTGGTCACGCACCATGTGGGCGAGGCGCTGCTGCTTGGTTCGCGCATTGGCGTGATCGAAGCCGGAACCCTGGTTGGCCTCTATACCCCGAAGGAATTTCTGGCTGCCAAGGAACCGGTCGCCGCGGGTTACGTCGCGAATCTGCGGATGTATCCAAACGAGGAGGGCGACCTATGACCTTGTTACAGTTTTTTGCGCGCCATCATCGCGAAATCTTTCAAGGCACACTCGAACATATCTGGCTGGTCGGAATTGCCATGCTGCTCGCGGTGGGCATTGGCGTGCCGCTCGGAATTATCGTGGCCAAACGCCCGTGGCTTTCCAAGCCGATCCTCGGCGGCGCGAATATCGCGGAAACCATTCCCAGCCTGGCGCTGTTTGGTTTCCTGCTTCCGGTTCCCTGGCTCGGTGGACGCGCCGACCGCTTGGCCATTGCCGCGCTGGCGCTATACGCCCTGCTTCCCATCATTCGCAACACGGCGGCGGGGATTACCGGCGTGCAACATGCGGTGCGCGATGCCGCGCGTGGCATGGGCATGACCGAACGCCAGATTCTGCTGCAAGTGGAACTGCCACTTTCATTTTCCACCATTCTCGCAGGCATCCGAATCGCCACGGTTTTGACCATCGGCATCGCCACGATTGCCGCCGCGGTGGGCGCCGGCGGCCTGGGCGAATTTATTTTCCGCGGCTTGGCGATGGTCAACAACCAACTCATTCTGGCCGGCGCAATCCCCGCGGCGCTTCTAGCGCTCGGCGCCGACGCCGTTTTGAGTTTGCTGGAACGCCGGCTGCGGCCCGTGCGCGCGTGATGCGCCGCGCGTGGCTGATTGCCGTTGTGGCGGCCTCCGTCGCTTGCTCCTTTTCTTCGTGCAGTCCGGACCGCCACGACGAAATCGTGGTTGGCTCTAAAAACTTTTCGGAACAGGCTTTGCTCGGCGAAATTCTGGCGCAGCATATCGAAGCGCGCACCCATAAGCCGGTCACCCGGCGCTTTTATCTGGCCGGCACTTACATCTGCCAGCAGGCCCTGCTCGCCGGCCGCATCGATATGTACGTCGAATATACCGGCACCGCGCTCACCGCCGTCTTGCGCGATCCGCTCCAATCGAATTCTTCGGCGGTCTTTGCGCGGGTGCAATCCGAATACAAAAAGCGGTTTGATCTGGATGTCTTGCCGTCGCTCGGATTCAACAACACCTTCGCCATCGTCGTTCGCGGGGAAGACGCCCGCCGCCTGAATCTGAAAACCATTTCCGACGCGGCTCCACATGCTCACGACTGGCGCGCCGGTTTCGGATTCGAATTCATGGAGCGGCCGGACGGGTATCCCGGTTTGTCGCGGGTCTACGGGCTGACCTTCGCGGAACCGCCGCGCATTCTTGATCTGGGTTTGCTCTATCGCGCGCTGCTCGAAAAGCAGGTAGACATCGTGGCCGGCAACTCCACCGACGGCCTGCTGGCCGCGCGAGACTTGGTGCAGCTCGAGGACGATCGGCATTACTTCCCGCCGTACGACGCGGTTCCGGTCGCGCGCCCAGAAGCCCTGACGCGTAGTCCCGAAGCGCGCGCCGCGTTGCTGGACCTGGCGGGAAAGATCAACGACGAAGAAATGCGCAAGATGAACTACGCGGTGGATGGCGAACATCGCGACGCGGCAGAAGTCGCGCGCGATTTCCTGCACGCCAAGGGTCTCGATTAATTTCGTTTGCGCGGCGATGCCGTTGAATTGAAAAAACTACTCGGCGTCCTGCAGTGTTTTGCAGTGCGCTTCCAGCGCCGTGCAGTACTGCCGCTGCGCGTCGAGTTCCGATTGCAATTTCTTGACGAGTAATTCCAGCCGGCGCATTTCGTTGCGCAGTTTCTGCAACTCTGCGGGCGGAGCCGACGGCGCACGTGGCGCCGGCGGCGCGACTGGCACAGGCTGTGAATTTAGACGCGGCTGAAACGGCGGCGACGCAACTGGCGCAGCGCGATACACGGGCGCAGCGGCAACCGGCTGGTCGAGCACGGGCGCGGCCGAAAACAACCCGCCAAGAACTCGCGACGCTTCCGCAGCATTTGCTTCCTCGTCACGCAAAGAGGTACCGGGCAAGCTGGCTGGCTTAAGCAAGCTTTTTACCCGCGCGATCAGATCCTGCGGCTGGAACGGTTTGCGCACCAGCTCATCGGCTTTCACCGCCATCGCTTTTTCCGCCACGCCGCGGTTCACTACACCGGACATCAGAATGACCGGAATCTTGCCGAGCTGTTCGTGCCGCTTGATGAACTCGCAGACCTCGTAACCGTCCTTGTCCGGCATGATCACGTCGGTGATCACCGCGTCGGGCGCATTATCACCAAATTGCGCCAGTGCCGACGAAGCGTCTGCGCAAGTAATCACGTGAATGTTTTCCTTGCGGAAAGCGATCTTGATCACTTCGCGCATGGTCGCGCTGTCGTCGATGAAATACACGGTCGGAACCCGGGCCGCGGTAAGTGTTTGCGTTTCGGTCATGACCATTCCTTTTCCGCATTTTCGTGAAGGGCGTCGTGCTGGCCGTCGTGTTGCTCCGCGTGCTGCCCGTCGTGCTGCCTCTGGTGACGATCGTCTTCCTGGCTCGCGTTCTGTTCTTCGTCCAGTTCGCGCATGGCATCCAGCAACAGGTCGGTGGCCGAGCGCAGCACCGTGCGCTGGGCCGCGGTGGTTCCGTAAACAAACTTGTAAACACCCTTCTCCGCGCCCTGGCAGGTCTGAATAATTTCCTTCACCGCTTCATCGCCAAACAGCGCGTCGCATTCCGCGTGCACAATCTCGCCGGCCTCGAAGAAAATGATCCCATCCGCGTCGGTAGCGTTGATGTGCAGCGCGCCGGTCTGCCGTGCTGGGCCCAGCATCTGAATCACGCCCGGCAGATCGAGATGCGAAAGGCTTCCGCTTAAATCGGTGTCGGCGCTCAGCAACATTTGCGTCGGCTGAAATCCTTCCTGGCGGCTGATCAGAAAATTGCGTATATGCGCCGCAATATCCGAGGGCGGTTTGCGCCGGTCCACAAAATCGTCGCAACCCGCGCGGTACGCTTCGAGCAGCGCCTGATCGCTTCCGCCGCCGCCAATCGCGATCAGAGCAATATTCGTGGTCTTGGGATCGGCGCGCAGAATCGGCGCCATCTCCAGCGCGCCCATTTCGCGCAGATTCGTGGCGCACAATACCGCCGACGGAGCATTCCATTCGAGCATGGTCAGCGCGTAGGAAACTTGGGTGCACTGGACCACCTCAAAACCCACGTGGCGCAGCGCGTCGCTGATCCGCTTCGAGAAATACACGTTGCTGTCGATCAGCAATATCCGCGGTGCCGAGGCTAACGCGTTCATGCGCGCACCTCTGCGTTAGCTGCACCGTGCGCCGATTCCGCGCGCGGCGACACCAGCGCCTCAAGGTTCAGCACCTGAATTTTCTCGCCGTCCACATCGAGTGAACCCATAAAATGTGCCGCTTGTCCGTCCCGCGCCGGAATCAATTCCGAATTGGACAGCTCGCATTCGCCATTCACCGGAATCGCGCTGGCCTCGGTTTCATTTCCGAATTCGCGCCGCGCCACCAGATAAAATCGATGCACCGACGATTCCCGACCGCACAGCACGCGCGAAACGTCATACACCGGCACGATGCGGCCCCGGCGAACGATGACTCCCGCGATCAACGCCGTGGTGTTCGGGAAATGATGCAGCCGCACTGGCGGCGCCAGTTCCTCCACCAGCTCCGAGCGCAGCGCAAACCGCCGATTCCCCACGTGCAACAACACGTAGGAATGTTTGCTGGCCTGATCCGCTCCGGTCATTGCCGCGCCCGTCATCCTTGCACCGCGCTTTCGAGCTGCTGGGTCGCGATGCTTACCGCAGCGGCTTGATCCAGCCGCCCAAATTCTTCCACGGTCAGAAATCCGCCAGGATTGATGACGGGAATCACGCGATCCTCGAGATACGTCAGTCCCCGATACCATTTCCGCTCTTCGCCCTGAAATCCACGCGGCAGCGGATGAATGGTGGCCACGTCCGCCATGCGCTCGATCGAATCCACCAGCACCGCCGCGCGAATCTGCCGCAGAATCAGCACCAGCGTGGGTCGTGTCACGCGCAGACCAAAATGCGCGCAGCCGCTGACCACGTAGTACGTTCGCCGCGCGCGTTCCACCAGATGCCGCACCTTCGGAACTTCAGCTTGCTCGATTTCAATCGCCGTCCCGCCCAGGCTGTCCGTACTGCGAATTTCCTGCACCGCGTCGGCCGCAATCGCGAAGGTTTGATTCGCGATGCAAAATAAAATGACGGCTTCGCTGGCCCGCGCGCGCCGCGGCTTAGCCGCATCGGCCGTTGCGAACTTCACCGTGCACCTGCCGGCACCAGCCGCGAAATCTGCACCACTCGCTTTTCGATCGCCGCGCTGATTTCGTCCAAAGGAAGAATTTCATCCACCGCTCCGGTCTTGATGGCCTCGGCAGGCATCCCGAAAATCATGGAAGTCGCTTCGTCCTGCGCGATCACGTAGCCGCCCGCAGCCTTGGCGAATTTCACGCCTTTCGCCGCGTCGTTGCCCATGCCAGTCAAAACCACCGCGACCGTTGCCGCGCGTGTGTGCGCCGCGACTGATTCCACCGCCACGTCCGCGCAAGGACGATACCCGTCGATTCGGTCGCCGGGGTCCAGGTTGAGTCTTCCGGTAAATGACAAGCGCACATGGTGAGAGCCGGGGCAAAGATAAATCGTGCCGGGCTGCATCGTTTCGTTCTGCTCCGCTTCTTTCACCGGCAGTTGCGATACTTCCCCCAGTTGCGTGGTAAAAGGCTGGGTGAAAGCGGCAGGCATATGCACGACGAGCAATACCGCCGCGGGCAAATTCTTGGGCAAGCCCGAAACCACGCGCATCACTGCCGCGGGACCGCCCGTCGACGCGGCGATGACGACCACGGGAATTCGATTTCCATTTTGATCGGTGGATGACGCTCGCCGCGATGAAACCGGAGCAGCTGGCGCCACTGGACGCGTCGCCGGCATCTCGACTTTCGCGCGAGTCGCCGTGCGGATGACGCGGACCTTCGCCGCCATCTTCAATTTACGCGTGAGTTCTTCGCGCACGTTGCGCATATCCAGATCGATGCCGCTCGATGGCTTAGGCACGAAATCGATCGCGCCCAGTTCCAGCGCGCGCAAAGTTTCCGCCGCGCCTTCGCGCGATTCGGAACTGACGATCACAATTGGCCGTGGATTTTGCGACATGATCAATTCCGTCGCCTGCAGGCCGTCCAGATGCGGCATATTAATGTCCATTGTGATCACGTCCGGCTTCAATGTTTCGGCCAAGGACACCGCTTCGCGCCCATCGCGCGCCTGCCCCGCAACCTCCAGCTGCGGATCGGAATTGATGATTTCTTTCAGCACCTTGCACATGAAAGTGGAATCATCCGCGACCAACACCCGAATTTTTTTCACTGGCGGCATGTCAGCTCTGGCGCACCGTCACACCGGAAGCCGGGCGCCCCAGCGGACGCTCGGAGCCGATCAGGCTCTCCACGGTCGCGATCAATTGATCTTCCTGCACCGGCTTGGTGAGAAAAGCCGACGCGCCTTCTTTCATCGCGCGATCGCGGTGTTTGGCTCCGGCGCGTGAGGTGACCACCAGCACCGGGATTTTTCGCAGCACCGGATCCTGCCGCAGATGCGACATCAGTTCGTACCCGTTCATGCGCGGCATCTCGAGGTCGGTCACCACCAGATGGCATCCAATCTGCGCCACAATTTCGGAGGCTTCCAAACCATCGGAAGCGAGCTTCACGCGATAGCCGGCTTTCTCCAGCATGCGGCCCACGAATTTCCGCACGCTGATGGAATCATCCGCCACCACCACTACGCGCTCATCGACCACCGCGTCGACCGCTTCTGAAGGAATGCTTCCGGCCGCCACCGCTTCTGCCCCCGGCGCGAACACGCGCGCCGCTGGAGAAGAACTCAGCAACGCGTTGCGCTCGGCCGTTTCGGCGGAGGCCAGGCGATTCAAATCGATCAGTAGAATCAAACTGCCATCGGGCGCGATCGTCGTGCCGGGGAAAAGTTTTACGCCGCGCAAGTAATCGCCCAGATTCTTGATGACGATTTCATCCTTGCCCAAAACTTCTTCCACCACCACGCCGACTTGCCGTCCCGCAACTTTCACGATAACCATGTGGAAGTAGCCGTTGATCGGTTCCAGTTGCGCCAGGCCCAGCTGCACGTCGAGGCGCACGACCTCGGTGACCACATCACGCACCCGGGTCAACAGCTTCCCGCCAACGTCTTCGATCTCGGACGGCTTCAACCTGCGGATTTCCTCCACCACCGCGAGGGGCAGCGCAAATGTCGATTTGCCGCAGCGCACAAACAGCGCCTGCGAAATGATCAAGGTCAGCGGAACTTTTACGGTGAAGCACGCGCCATGCCCGGGTTCGCTGCGCACTTCGATTTCACCGTTCAGCGCATGAACGTTGGCGCGCACCACGTCGAGTCCCACACCTCGACCAGCCAGTTCGGACATCGACGAAGCCGTGGTAAAGCCCGGACGGAACAAAAACTCGCGCAGCTCGCGCTCAGACAATTCCGCGGCAGCGACGGGCGACATCGCCCCAATTTCCACGACGCGTTGGCGGACGCCGTCGTAATCGATGCCGCGGCCATCGTCTTCCACTTCGATGAATATGTGATTGCCGCGATGATAGGCCCGTACCGAGATGTGGCCCTTTTCAGATTTGCCCGCGCGCTGCCGGGTCTGCGGTTCTTCCACGCCGTGCGCCACCGCATTACGCACCAGATGAATCAGCGGATCGGAAACGTGCTGAATAATATTGTTGTCGAGTTCGGTGTTGGAGCCTTCCAGCGAAAGCTCGATGGGCTTGCCGGTGGCATTCGCCGCGTCGCGGACCGTGCGCGAAAGGCGCGTGTACAAATTGCCGATGGGCACCATGCGCGCGGCGGTAATTTCGTCCTGCAGGTGGTGCGCCAGCTTGGTGAATTCATCAATGTCCGAATCGACCCGGCCCATGAACCCTTCGAGCTGGGTCAGCACCACATTCACGTCCGCCGAAATTTCGGTCAGCGAGCGCGACAAAATACTGAAATCGTCGTAACGGTCCATTTCGAGTTCGCTGAATTCCAGCGAGTCACTCGAAATCATTTGCGGCATGCTGGTGAAAGGCGGCCGGAAGGTGTCCATCTGCGGCGCGAACGGGCCGGACAAGAGCGATGGGCGGATGCGGCTGAATTCGTGCTTTTCCTGGAACTCGGAAACTTTGCCGGACAGCCGGCTCTTCGAAAAATTCAAAATTTCGACCAGCTTCGTCAATTCCGCCAGGCGGCCAACCATGCGCGTTCGGTTGATGACCAGCTCGCCGACTGCATTCATCATGCGATCCAGGCGGTCGAGCGAGATGCGCACGGATTTGGCTTGTGGCAGCGGCGCCTGCTTCGTGCGTTTTGCGGCAGCGGTGGGAGCAGCAGCCTCCGACGCACCGGAATCGGCGTTAGTCGCGGCAGCCCCTTCGGAGACCGTCTCCGCGGCTCCTTCCGGAACATACTCGGCGATTCGCGCCAGCAACAGATCCACTGCCGCGCGCATTTCCAAATCGCCCGCCCACTGGCGGTGCAGAAATTTCTTCAGAACGTCCACCGACTCCAGGCAGATGTCCACAATTTCAGCGCTGGGGTGCAACGCACCGTCGCGCAACTGGCCGATCAGATCCTCGACGCGATGCGCCACCGCCGACAGCCGGTGCAATCCAACTTGCGCCGCCGAACCTTTAATGGTGTGCATCGACCGGAACAGGCGATTAATCTCTTCGAGGTTCGGACTTCCCTCCAAAGCGAGCAGACATTCGGTGACGGTTTGTAAATGTTCCTCCGCTTCCGGGACGAAGAATTCCAGAACCTCGTCACCGACTTCCGCGTCTTCCGGCAAACGGTCGACGTAGGAATAAGCAGCCGGTTCGTCGGCGGGCGGCTCGCTCGCTTCCGCCTGCGCGGCCTGTTCGGAAGCTCTGCTTTCGCTGGCCGGCGCGGCGGGAAACGCAAAAGAGTAGCGCTGCTTGAACGCGGCGATATCGCCGGTCGTCTCTTCGCCGTTCGTGCTGATCTGCAGCAGATCGAATTCAAGGACCGAAATCGCATCAGCAATAAATTCGGTCAGCGGCCCATGCATGTCCGGCGTAAGCGTGGCATGCATCGCGTAATGAAAAATGTGCGCCATCTTCGCGCCCACTTCGGAAAATTGCGGAAAGCCATAACTGGCGGAGGTCCCAGCGAGCGTATGTGCGGCAATGTAGAGTTTTTCCAGGTCGTCCGGACGAGTTTGCGGCTCCTGCAGAATTCCGGAGTACTCGCGCAAATATTGCAGGTTCTCCGAAGCTTCCTGCAGGAAGAGTTCGACGGATTCGGAGCTTGGGCCGTTCACAAGCTGCCTCCCGCGAGAGACTTCGACGCGATTTGCGTCGCCACGGCGGCCGGTTTGCGGTAAATCCGGCAATCGCCGCGCACCACGGATTCAAATTTCATCGGCACGTTGGAAAGAGTCTCGGAGTGTCCCAGGAAAAAATACCCGCCGGGCTCCAGTGCATCGTAAAACCGCTGCAGAATCGCGCGGCGCCGCTCTTCCGAGAAATACATCAGGACGTTCATGCAGAAGATGCAGTCGAGCTTGCCGACATAGACCGGCTCAATCAGATTCATCTGCGCGAACGAAATCATTTTTCGAATCCGCGGGCGCACCTGGTATCCGTGCTTGGATTCCGAGAAATAAACATCCACCTTTTGCGGGTCCAGATTCTGTAGCGTCCGGTTTCGAAATAAACCGCGCTCCGCATGACGCAACGCCCGCCGGCTGATATCGGTAGCCAGCACTTCCACTTCCCAGGCTTCGCCGAATTTCAGCGCTTCGCACAAAGAAATCGCGATCGAATAAGGCTCTTCGCCGGTGGAGCAGCCTGCGCTCCAGATCCGCAGCACCCGCGGATTCTCCCAAAACTTGCGCTCTTCAATTTCCGGCACAATCCGCTTTTCCAGGGCTTCGTACACCGCGGGGTAGCGAAAAAAAGAAGTTTCCTGGGTCAGCAGCTGTTCCAGCAGCGATTCGTACTCGATGCTGGAGCTCTTGATGTGCCGCAGCAGATCGGTGCCACTCGCCAGATGTTTTTCTTCGATGAAATCCAGCAGCCGGGTCGAGAAAAAACGTTCGCGCGACGCATCGAACAGAATCGCGGAGCGCTGTTCGATCAGCGTGCGAATCTCATCGAGTTCGGACTCGCTGAGCCTTACCGTCGTGGCTGGATTTGGTGTCATGTTCGGCGCACGTCAGCGGCGGCAGTTTCGCCGCACGCCAGAGAGGACTTCGCCTTACCGGTTCGCACCCACCGGAGCCGCCGGCCGGATTTCTTCCACGTTATCCGACGACGTCCGTCCCGACCTGAATTGCGCCAGCGCTTCGTTCAGTTGTTCGGAGAGCTTCACCATGTTGCCGACGGTCGAAGCGGTTTGCCGCGCGCCCTGCGTGGTTTGCCGCGTGATGCCGGAAATAATCTGCATCGCGTTGGCTACGCCTTCTGTGCCACGCACCTGTTGTTTCGAAGCGAGTGAAATTTCCTGAACCAGCTCGGCCGACTGCCGCACCACGCTCGAAATCGCTTCGAGCGCCTTACCGGCCTGATCAGCCAGCCCCGCTCCCACTTCCACTTCGCGCGTGCCGTCTTCCATCACGACCACCGCTTCGTTGGTCTCGGCCTGAATCGCTTTAATCAGCGCCGCGATATCTTTCGTCGCGCTGCGGGAATGTTCGGCCAGCTTGCGCACCTCGTCGGCGACCACCGCGAAACCTCGGCCGGCATCTCCGGCGCGGGCCGCTTCGATGGCCGCGTTCAAGGCCAGCAAGTTGGTCTGCTCGGTGATGTCGTTAATCACGTTGATGATTTCCGAAATTTCGAGCGATCGATCGCCCAGCGATTTAATTTTTTTCGCAGTCGCCTGCACCGAGGAACGGATGCGCTGCATTCCTTCCAGCGTATCGCGCACCGCGCGGTTGCCTTGCTCCGCGGCGTCCAGAGCGCGGCGTGCCGCTTCGGCGCTCGCTTCGGCGTTGTTCGAAACCTGCTTCATCGAAACCGTCAGCTCTTCCACGGCCGACGAAGTGTTGGTGATTTCCTGATCCTGCTGCGTGGCGCCGGCGGTCATATCGTCCGCCGCGTCGAGAATCTGGTTGGCGCTGCCGCTCACGTCGACGGCGGCTTTGCGCACGCGTTCCAGAACCTTGGTGAAGTTGTCGAGCATGAAGTTCACCGAGTCAACCACGTTGCCGAGCGCGTCGTTGGTGACTTTCCCACGAATAGTTAAGTCGCCGCGCGCCACCTGGTTGATGGTGCTCAGCAGGTCGGTGATGCTGCGCTGCAAGGATTCCTGCGCTTGCTGGTTGGTCACCGCATGCGCCACCTTCGCCGCGCTGCGGTTGAAATTCTCGGCGATGAAGCCAAATTCATCGTCCGACTGAATTTCCACCCGCGCGCGAACGTCCCCCGAAATAATTCGTTCCGAGAATTTTGCGAGTTCGTCCACCGGCGTGAGCACGCGCTTGCTGAGGATCATCACGAGCGATACCGCCGCGATCAGCGCAAGGCCAGCCGCCAGCGCCAGCGCGCCGTTCGCGCCTCCTGGAATCGAGCCGCCATCCGCCGCTGCGGAATGCGAGCCGGCGTAGTAAGCGAGCCCCAGGACTCCGAATAGAGCCAGCCCGATAAAGAAGACCAGCATCCAGATTGTGGAACTCAAACGAGATTTCATGACTTCCTCCCAAGAACTTTCGCGCGTTGCCTGTTTATCCTCCGCGGCCAGAAAATCGCCGAGGAAGAAACGCGGCCCCAAGGCCCACTAAGAACCCCAAAAAAACTTCCCCAAAAATCCCAAACTCTCGGGCCTAAATCACCGGGACCGGAAACACATCCACCAGCCGCCGCAAGTCCACCACCAGCGCTAACCGATCTTCATGCCGCAACATTCCGCGGCAATGCGGCACATCCGCCGGAGCCTGATCGAGCAGCGCATCTTCCGAAGCGGAAAATGTGCCGATTACTTCATCCGACGCAATCCCCAGCCGCAGGTCTTCGCGCTGGCCGTCCCCTTTCAGCAGCGCCACGACCACGTGCTTCGGCAGCAACCCCGGACGTCGCCCTTCGGTAAACGCGATATCGATCAACGGAACAATCGTCCCGCGCAGGTTGAACACGCCCATCAGAAACGCTGGGGTCAGCGGAATTCGCGTGACCGCCGGCCAATCCACCACTTCTTCCACTTCCAGCACCGAAAAACAAAAGCGTTCGCGACCCGCGCGAAACACGCAATATTGCCGTTCGGGCGAGCGCTGCTCTGAAAAAATCTCGCCTTCCAGGAACGCTCCGCCATCAATATCGAGGGGCAGTGCCGCGTTTTCGCGCGCCGCAGTCATTAGGCGAACCTTTTCACCGCGCTCAACAGTTCGTCCGGCGTAAACGGTTTCGCGACGTAGCCATTCGCGCCCTGCTGCTCGCCCCAGAAACGATCGCTCGGCGTGGTTTTGGAAGTGACCAGAATCACCGGGATATTCGAGTACGGTCCCTGGCTCTTCAAATCGCGGCAGGCCTGGAACCCGTTGCGGCGCGGCATCACCACGTCCAGCAGGATCACGTTCGGGCGTTCGTCGTCGATCGCTTCTTCGATCTTGGTGGAATCGGAAATCCCCACGGAATGAAATCCGCCCTGCTGCAGCATGGATTGCATCAAGTGAACTTCGGCTTGCGAATCGTCAACAATCAGCACTTTCTTCGACATTGCGCACCTCCCCATGAGTGGCCTAGCGAACAATTGCAAGTCCGCAGCCATGTCCATAGTTCTTTCCGATTTTTGCTTCGACCGCAAAATCGTTTAAATGCAATCGTTTAGCGCGCGGCTCGTCGCGCTAAAATTTGGTGCCCACCACGCGCAGCCCCGACGACGTCTCAGCTTGAGACTCTTTCTCACCGCTCCGCATCTCCGCCGCGAGCGATGAGAATCTCTGCATGATCTCGTTGAGACGCAGCGCCATGGTCTGGATCGTGCGAATTTGATCGTGGCACTCGGTCGAAACTTTGTCGGGCTCGAGCAAAAGCAAATCCGCATTGCCCAACACCGAGGTCAGCGCGTTGTTCACGCTCGGCCGCATTTCGAGCATGTAACGCCCCAGCGAAGCGTGCCGGTGGCTTTCGATTCCCAGTTTTTCCGCGCGTTGCGCACGAGCCACTGCTTCGCTGCGCCGTAACGCCTCGGTGGCGATCAGAATCAGCGTCGCGATCCAACCATCTTCGCGAGACAAAAATAGCGCGTGCGGATTTTCGGCCACTACACGCGAATCAGCCGAAGCTTCATGCGAGACGTAAATCGCCGCTGTGGCAGGGTAAGCGCTCAACGACCGCAGGATGGAAGAGGGGCTGACGGTTTGCAGCGGACCGACGATAACCAGGTTATAGTTTGCCGCCGATTGGGCGCGCCACAGATCGCCAGTGGTCACCGTGATTTCCGGCAGACGGCGTTCGGCTTGCCAGCGGGCCACCACCGAGCGCGTGAATTCCGTATCGTCCGAAATGATCAGGACGTTGCTGTGATTCAAGACCGGCTCCCAAGTTTCGGCCTGATCAAGGCTGAAGCTTTTCCGATTCTTCGATGAACGACAGCAACCGTTTTGTGCTGATCCCCAAGTTCACGGCCGCTTCGGTGTTCTTATCGCGCTTGGCCACTTCCACGCGCCCTTGAAAATATGAAACTTCTTCTTTGGCATGGTTCAACGCGGACGCCAGCCCGTTCAAATCGCCGGAACGTTTGCGTTGGTCCATGGCCACCGCGAGCAAAGCGCGCGCCACCACGGCGCGTCGCAAGTCTTCGGCTTCCTGGTTGCCTTCCGCCACAAAGGCGGCGACTTCCCAGGAGGAAAGTAAAACTTTCGTGTCGTGCAGCACGACCGTGGACATCGACCGTCCCCGCGAAGGCGGCGCGGCGATCAATTGTTCCCAAATCGTTTCCAGGCATTTGTCGGTGGCGAGTGACGCCGCCGACGCGGAAACTTCGGCTGCATCGGCCTGGGCGGTCTTGCCTCCGTTCGAAGGCGAAACTTGAACGGATGCGGGAGGCGCAACAGCCGTACCCTGCGAAACTTTTTCCGGAGAGGTGACGGCTGCGCGCGTTGGTTTCTCTGCCACGGCTTTCGGCGCAGCGGCCGCTTCTGCGGTTGATTTTCCGGGTTGGAGCCGCGCCACGGCTTCTTCCAGGTCGGCGCGCAACGCGAGAAGCTGCTCAAACGCGCGGCTGACCGACGTTTCGGTGTAATCCTTGTGAAACGGCTGCTTCCAGTTTTCGCAGTAGTAGCGCAGCTGGATGGTCGTTTCCGCGGCCGAAAATCCGGCGCGGCGGCAGTCCACCGTCTTCACGCCCCCCGCGTCGAGTGCTTCCACCGCCTGGCGTACCGCGCTCAAATCCGCGTGCAACATGCGGATAAAGGCCCGACGCAGAAGAAAATTGAAACGGCAAAATGCGACCAGCGCCGGCGGTTCGTAAAACGCCGCGCCCACCGACTCTTTCAGCAGGCGCCCCTGTTCCAGCAGGCCGTGCTCCATCATGTCGCGCAGGCTTTCGCAATCCGCCACTTTTTCCAGGATCTGGTCGAGCGGCGCGGCCCATTCCACCCGCGATATGTCCGTCGCGCCCAGCACCGGCTGCAATACTTGCGCGGTGTCCTGCAGGCGAATTTCTTTGCGGTACAACTCTTCGGGCGCGCACAACGCGAAATACTGCACCAGGAGCAGATCGATCTTGTCGCGGTCCGGGGGCATCTTGGTTTCTTTGCGTAATTGCCGGTGCAGCACGGCGCGCAGCGTCTCGTCGCTGGCGTTCAAAATTTCCGAAGGCAACTGGCGAATCTGGTAGGCCATCACCTTGGCGTCGACTTCGTCCAGCCATTTCAAATCGGTATCGAACGTCTCGCGCGGAGGACGCACCGGTGGCAGCTCCCCGTGCGCGTGCGGCAGCGGAGCCAGATTGAATTGCGTGGCCAGCGCCGCGTACAGCGGGTAGGCGTGCCGTGCTTCGGTCCACTGCGTGGTGAATTCGGCCGGTCCGGAACTAGCTGGAATTTTTAGTGTGGTCATATCCGATTTTGGGCTCATGGTTTTATGATCCAGTTGCTGACTTCCCCTACAAAACGCGCTGCGACTGCCTTGCGGCCTTCGTGATACCGCACCGCAACTACCACCGCGCTGGCGTCCAACGATCCATCTGAATTTACGACTCGTACTCCGTCTTCGAATTCCAGCGGCAAGCCCGAAGAAAAAAGCACTTCGTTGGCGGTCCCGAATTCGATCACGGTTTGCTCCTGCAACGGCCGCATCGCCGTAGCCAGCGTGGTCACCTTCACCGGAATCCGCACCGCTGATGCACTGGGAAAAAGCTGCGCCAATTTTTCCACGCAGGTTTCGATTTCCCCCGCCTCTGCCACTTTCAATTCGCTAAGCAAATCGGCCCGATCCTCTGCTGCGGTTGATTGGTAACGCTCTTAAAACGAACTATCGGCGAAAGACGGCGAAGCAATCGTTGCCGAGACAGGGATTTAGTCAGTGGATGGATTGCACGAGGACGGCCAAAGCATGAGACGGGCGCGCGGAAGCCAAGCGACTCTGATGATTCGATTTAGCTAACCACGCCGCGGGGAAAAATCTTGAAGGTGTATCAGGATGATACAGATTCGTCTCAATCGCGTTTGCGAATTGAGCCTACAACTCAACTCGGGAATTCTCACGTCGTCTCACGCCACCGCTATCGCCCTACGAAGCGATTTGAATATCGTGGCGTTTGTCGCTGTGTCTCAAAGGAATGTTGTATTGCTTCAGCTTGCGGTACAAAGTGGCGCGGCTGATTCCCAACATTCGACCCGTCAGCGCCTTGTCCCCGCCGGCTTTCTCAAAAACGCGCAGGATGGTCATCCGTTCCAGGTCGGCCAGCGCCGTCGTGGAGACCGCCGCCGCGTCGGATCCTTCGCCGTTCTTATCCTGCAGGTCGCGCAGCGCGGGCGGCAGGTCGCTCGAATCGATCAAATGATGATCGCCCAGCGCGACAGCGCGCGCGATGCAATTTTCGAGTTCGCGCACGTTGCCCGGCCAGTCGTATTGCAAAAAGCTCTTCATCGCCGCCGGCGTAATTTGAATTCCTTCGCCGGGCGCATAGCGATCGAGAAAACAGTGCGCCAGCTGCGGAATATCCGAACGGCGCTCCCGCAAGCTGGGCACATTCACGGCCACGACGTTCAGCCGGAAATACAAGTCTTTGCGGAATTGCCCGTCGCGGTAGCTGACTTCGAGATCGCGATTCGTGGCGGCGATCACGCGCACGTCTACCGCAACTTTTTCGTTGCTGCCCACCGGACGCACTTCTTTTTCCTGCAAGACGCGCAGCAGCTTCGCCTGCAATTCGAGCGGTAACTCGCCAATCTCATCCAGAAAAATCGTGCCGCCATTCGCGGCCTGGAACAACCCAGCCTTGGTTTTCAGCGCGCCGGTGAACGATCCTTTTTCGTGGCCAAATAATTCGCTTTCCATCAGCGTCGGTACCAGCGACCCGCAATCCACCGCAATGAAAGGCATTTGCGCTAACGGCCCGCGATAATGAATCGCGTGCGCCACCAGTTCCTTGCCCGTTCCGCTTTCGCCGGTAATCAAAACCGGCGTTCGCGTCTCTTTCAGCCGCGAAATCATCCGCACCACGTCCTGAATTTTCGCCGAGGTGCCGACAATCCCTTCGAATTGTGTTTCGGTGTTGACCCGCTCACGCAGAAATTGATTCTCAGTGACCAGTCGCACCTTTTCGGCCATGCGTTGCAGCAGTTGGCGCAGGCGCTCTACTCGAAACGGTTTCTCGATGTAGTCGTACGCGCCCTGGCGCATTGCGTCCACCGCGGTCTCGATCGACCCATGCCCGGTCATGATCGCGATTTCCGCGCGCGGCAATATTTCCTTGGTCTTGCGCAGCAAATCGGTCCCCGACAAACTCGGCAGCTTCAGGTCGGTCACCACCAGATCCGGCGGGCTCATCTCCATCGCTTCCAGCGCCGATTCCGCCGTCTCCGCCTCGGAGCAAATGTAGCCGAGCCCCTGGCCCACGGTCATGCACAGCCGCCGTATGCTCTGCTCGTCATCCACAATCAAAAATCGAATTTTCATTTCGTCAGTCATGGTTTCCCAATGGTTTTTTCCACCGCCTCCATCAGCTGATGCAGACGGAATGGTTTTTCCACACACGGCGTGCCGGCCGCAGCCAGCATCGCAATCGTTTCGTCGCTCGCCGTATCGCCGGTAATAAAAATCACCCGCGACGCCATCTCCGGCCGGTGGCGCCGCAGCCAATCGTGCACATCCGCGCCGGTAATTCCGCCCGGCGTGCGAAAATCCGAAATCACCCCGCGAAAATCCTGCCGCGCGAGCAATTGCAAGCCTTCCACCCCGGACGATGACGAAGTCACCTGATACCCGTTGCGCTCCAGCGCCAGCCGCACAAAAGTCGCCACCGACGATTCATCCTCGATCACCAGGATGTGCGAATGCGTCGAGGGCGAGGCGCTAGTCGGGCTCATTTCGCGGCGCGCTGCGGTCTGTGATTCGCGCGTCATTCCTTGGCCCGCTCCAACCTCGCAGCCGAATGCAAAATCGTCGCCGTCTCGGCCATCGGCAGCCGCACCACAAAAGTCGAACCGAAGCCGTCCGTATTGTTGCGCGCGACAATCTCGCCGTTATGCGCGCGGATAATTCCGTAGCAGATGCTCAGTCCGAGTCCGGTACCCTTCCCCACTTCCTTGGTCGTAAAAAATGGATCGAAAATTCGATCCATCTTTGAAATTCCGGGGCCGTTGTCCCGGAAACTCACTTCTACCCGGCCATTTTGATGGCTCGTGGAAATTTTAATTTTCCCGGCGCGCCGGGTTTCCTGCACCGCGTCGTACGCGTTGTTAATGATGTTCAGAAACACCTGCTGCAGCTGGCTGGGATCGCCAATCACCGTGGGCAGCTCTTCCACATATTCCTCGGTCAGTTCCACGCCATGATTCGAAAAATCGTACGCGCGCAACTTCATCGTCTGCCGCAAAACGGAATTAACCTGCAAGGGTTCGCGCTGCGCCGGCATCTGCCGCGCGAAGCTCAGCAAATTCTGCACAATCACCCGGGTGCGTTGCGCCTCCTGCAGGATGACCCGCAACTCTTCCTTGGCCTCGCCGGGAATTTCCGGATTTTCCAGCAGCAGATCGGTGAAACCCACAATCGCGGCCAGCGGATTATTTACTTCGTGCGCCACGCCGGAAACGAGCTGCCCCAGCGCCGCCATTTTTTCCGTATGCATCAGCTTCGATTGCAGATCCGACGCGTCGGTGATATCGGTCATCACGACCACGATGCTGTTGATGTCGCCCAATTCGTCGCGCATCGGGCTCACACTCACCGAAAATTGCCGCGCCAGCCCGCCTCCGCCACGAAAAAATGGAATTTCCAGATTGTCCAACGCCGCGCCATGCAGCGTCCGCTCCAGCGCCTCCACCAGCAGCGGCCGCCGCGCCGCGGGCACCATCTCCACCAGCGGTCGCCCCAGCAAATCTTCTTCGCGGTAGCCCGATTCAAAACAGCGCCGGTTGGCGTAACTGATCAACCCGGCCGTATCCAGCACCAGAATCATGCTCTGGGTGTTATTCAGGATGTTTTTGTTGAAATCGCGCTCGCGCCGGTAGCGCCTCTCCGCCACGCGCCGGTCCGTGATGTCCTTCATTACGTGGATCGTGCGCAGATCTTTAGGCCGCGCATCTTGAATGCGCGACGAAGAAACCAAAAAAGTTCGATCCTCGCTCTCGTGCACGAACTCTTCGTGAAATTCCTTCGGATTCCGGCAGAACATGCAGCGCCCGTCTTTGCTGGCCGCCGCCAGAATCGTCAGCCCGCTCATTTCTTTACCCACGAGCTCCGCGGGCTTGTGACCCAGCACGTCGGCCAGCGCTTGATTCAGGCGCAGCACCCGATTATTCGCGTCGTGCACGATAATAAAATCTGAAATCGCGTCGAAATCCTCGACCCACTGCTTGCGCGATTGTTCCACCCGCGAGAAAAGCCGAATATTTTCCAGCGCTACCGCCGCGTGCCCGGCCAGCGCTTCCAGCATTTGCCGCTCGATATCCGCCAACGGCCGCGCCAGATCAATCAGGCAAAGCATTCCGAGTAATTCATTTTCGCCGCCACTCAGCCGGGCAATCACCACCTGAGCCCAGCCCAGCGTCTCCGCCAACCCGCGTCCCAGCAGAATTCCAGCCGGACCTTCCGATAACTCAGGTCCGGGCGCATCAGCGCGCTCCGCCAGCACCGTCGCCAAACGATGTTGGGTCATTGGATCCCAGCGTTGTGCCGGCCCTTCTAATGCCGCAATCTCCCAATTATTTTCGTGGCGTAACGCAAGAACCGCCGCGCGCGCTCCGAGCATTTCCGCGGCGCGCACCGCAAGCCGCTGCGAAAATTCCGGAGTTCCCAGCGAAGGATTGAGTTCCAGGGTCGTGGCGGAGAACTGCGCCAACAATGACTCGAACGAGCCATCGGGACGAGCCACGACTTCACGAGTTCGCTTCAGCGCACGCATGGAGGTTTAGGGGGCTTGCGCGCCTTTTATGCCTGTACTGCAATGAACTTACGGCGGCATCTCAAAATGAGCCAATGCTTTTGCGACGGCAGGTGCCCTAACCAGCAATCTCAAACCGTCGCAACCTGAGACGCCCGGCTGCGCGTCGCCCTTGGTTTGAGACAAATCAAGCTCGCGCGCAGCGGAAGCTCCAAAGCCACCTAGCAACGTAACGCCCATAGCATCAATCAGATGCGGGTGAATCCCTTCGGCTCGACTCACTCCAAAATATAGCTATCCCGGTGGCACTCACCGTGCAATTTCGTGCTCGGGGAGTTCTCTCAAAAGAGGTGAGGCCCGCATGAGATCGAAGCCGTCAGTTTTCACGGTCGTGATTTTTCTGGCGTTGGTCAGCTCGACTTTGTGCCTGCACGTTGCGAAAGGCCAGGAGGCCGCCGCCACCGGCACCACGGCCAGAAAAGCGAAAACGAAAATTACGCCCGAGTACCCGGCGTTGGCGCGCCAGATGAACGTCAGCGGCAAAGTAAAGCTGGAAGTCACCATCGCGGCGGATGGTCACGTCATCAGCGCCCGAACCATCGGGGGCAGCCCATTGCTGGTGGGCGCCGCCACCGACGCTGTGAAGAAATGGCGCTACGAGGCCGGAGCGAAAGAATCGACCGAGATCGTGGAATTCAATTTTTCTGACAAGAATTGAGCGGCCGGCGGTGCTCAGCCCGGCGGTTCAGATGGCAAGGGAGTGGAGGCGCTTTCATGACGATCGGTAAGAAGCTCTATCTTGGGTTCGGCGCCATTCTGGCGATCATGTTGGTCTTATTCATCGTCAACATTTTCACCGTGCGCCGCGAATACAACGCGCGCGCGACGGTCCGCGACACCTTGGCCAACGTACAGACGATCGAGGCCGTGCGCCTTCAGATGATGTCCGACCGGCTCTTCCTTGGAAATTATCTGCTCAGCGGAGATTTGCGCGATGAAGATCGCACCAACAAAGGCGTAAACGACCTACTCGCCACGCTGAAAGACGCGGAAAGCAAAGTCACCGACACCAACCTCCGCGCGGCGCTGAGCCAGGTGGACGAAAACGAACGCGGTTGGTCCGAAAATTTTGCCAAGCCCATGATGGCCAAGCGCCATCAAGTCGATTCCGGCGACGCTACTGTTTCCGATTTGCAGATTTATTATTTGCAGCACGATCCCGCTTCGTGGGTCACCAAGTCTTCCACCGCGCTCGACGAGGCCGACAAAGCCGTCCGCAAATCTCTGGACGATTCAAATGCTTCCGCGCAGAGCGCTACGTCGTGGAGCACCGGAATCACCACCGCCGGAACCTTACTCGCGATCCTCCTGGGAGCATTGGTTGCATTTAAAACCGCGCAGACCATCAAAGAACCTCTGTATCACTTGATTGAAGTGGCCCAGCGCATCGCCGAAACCGGCGACCTGGATCAGTCTATCGATATCAGCCGAACCGACGAGGTAGGACTGCTGGCCCAGAACTTCAACAAGATGGTCGTGCACCTCAAGGACATGGCTGCCGTCTCCGCGGCAATCGCTGAGGGCCAACTCTCTGTGACCGTGCAACCGCGTTCGCAGCAGGACACCATGGCTCGCGCCTTCGCCCAAATGACCCGCGGCCTTCGCGAGATGGTTCGCCAGGTTCGCGACAGCGCCGCGCAAGTGGCCAGCGGCTCCGGACAAATGGCCGGCGCCTCCGACGAATCCGCCAAAGTCAGCGTGCAGGCGGCTTCCGCGATCGACGAAGTGACCTCCACCATGCACGAAATGAGCATCAACGTGCAGAACGTGGTCAAGAACACGCAGGTGCAGGCCTCCAGCGTCGCCGAAACTTCGGCGTCGATCGATCAGATGGTCACTTCGATTCAACGCGTCGCCGATACGGCGAAATTGCTGGTCGATATTTCGCACCGGTCGCGCGAAGAAGTTCAAACCGGCATGGTCACCATGGATAAGGCCACTGCCGGGCTGAACCGCACCAGCCACGCGATTCAATCGTCCTCCGAGATTATCGACGTGCTCGGCCGCCGCGCAGACGACATCGGCAAGATCGTAGAAGTCATCGACGACCTCGCCGAACAAACCAACCTGCTGGCCTTGAACGCCGCCATCGAAGCGGCGCGCGCCGGCGAGCACGGGCTTGGCTTTGCCGTCGTCGCCGAAGAAGTCCGCAAGCTGGCCGAAAAATCAACGCAGTCCACTAAGGAAATTTCCGAATTGATCCTGGGCATCCAGAAAGAAGCGCGCGAAGCCGTGGACAACATGGAAAAGAGCACTTCCATGGTTCAGGAAGGTCTGCTGCTCAATAAAGACCTGAGCGTGGCGCTGGAAAAAATCTCCAACGTCGTGTCCGAGGTTTACAAGTTCTCCCAGGAAATCGGTGCGGCCACCATGGAGCAATCCAGCGGCTCGTCGCAGATTGCCAAAGCCACCAACCGG
>Ga0302176_10000141_pt1 | contig 50350 bp, 44 predicted proteins | sample I_Palsa_E1_1_FD_198787 | JGI IMG/M metagenome (GOLD analysis project Ga0302176, IMG submission 198787) | Peat permafrost microbial communities from Stordalen Mire near Abisko, Sweden - I_Palsa_E1_1 | ecosystem: Environmental > Terrestrial > Soil > Palsa > Peat permafrost | place: Sweden...
CGCCGAACGCGGCGGCGGTGGCGACCAGGGAAAACGTCAGCGCCATGCCCGCGAGCAGCGGCAGGCCGGACCGGCGGAAGGGCTGGTCGGCGCGCGCAAACACGAACGGCAGCACCGGAAGAATGCACGGGCTGAGAATAGTGAGCACGCCGCCGACAAACGCGAGTAGGTAGATCAGCATAATTTCGTCGCTGATGCCGCAAGGGCCCCATGCCCTCTGTGCTTTAGATTCACGGGCTTGTATAAGGATACAGATTCGAGGCCGCGTTGCGGTAGGCTATTCCCCGGATAAGTCGAATGAGTGCATATAGTTCAGGAGTGCGCGGCGTGGAGCTCGACGGCCAGAGCCGTTGCGCGCACTATAATGGGCTGACGGACATCATCGCGATCAAGATGAAATGTTGCGGGGAATTTTATGCATGCAAGGATTGCCATGATGCGCTAGCCGGGCACGCGATCGAAGTGTGGCCGCGTCGTGAGTGGGCGGAGCAGAAAGCGATTCTGTGCGGCGGGTGCGGCGCGGAGTTGAGCATCGCGGAGTACATGAAGTGTGAATCGCACTGCCCGAAGTGCGGCACGGGTTTCAATCCTGGGTGCCGGAACCATCATCATTTTTATTTTGAAACTTAGGTCCGCCGCGTCCAGTGAGTTCATTGATCACGGCGATGCTTGTTACTTCGGATGCGTGAGCGTTGAGCTTTACGTTTCCCACCCTTTGCTGAGAAACGCAAAGGATGGGGCACCCGGAAAATCGGATTTGCGATCGGTGGATAGAAATTCCCGACCGGTTTGCGCGCGGGACCGGTGGGCGGAAATCGTCGACAGCTTCTTCTCAGCGAGATTAGCGGTCGAGCCAGCCGCCGCGGAAGCCCGCGCGCTGCAAGCCTTTTACGATGTAGGAGCAGCGACGGAAAATATTCCAGAGCAGCTCGGACTGATAATTTTCGATCATCATCAGAATCGGGCCTTCGTTTAGGCCGAAGACCCAGGGCGACATCCAGGCATTCAGGTCCGGAGCCTTCTGCGGAAAAGTGGGATTGAAACTGGCCACGAATCCGTAGGGATTGTGCGCTTTGAGTTGCAGCACGTTGATGGCGTGGCGGACGGTGGGGATGCAAATTTCCGGCGCGAACGGAATCGACGTAGCCACGGCCCAGGGTGAAACGGTGCCGTCGTCGGGACCGAATGGCGCGCCGCGCGCGATGTAATCGAAAAACATGCGCTTCACGCCGTTCACTTCCAGGGTCACGTCGCCGGGTCCGTCGCTGGCGGTGAGTCCCCAGACAAATTCTCCGTAGCGTTCGAAGCCGTGCGGATTGGCGATGGCGTACTGGCGATGCACCTGCGTGGCGCGGCGGCTGTTCTCGAAATAATCGATGCCGACTTTGCGGTTGAAGTCGTCGCGGATACCGCGGAAATCGATCCAGAGATGCGACATCTGGTGAATGAAGAGCGGGCCGGCATAGAGATATTCGAGGTCGTAAATTTTCTTCCATTCGAAAGTTTTCAGCCAGTCGTGGTAGCCCTGCGGTTCGATGGGAAAAGTGGGCGAGCCGAGAGCCATGGCGTAGAGCATCAGCGCTTCGCTGTAACCGGTGTCCCAGCGATACGGAAGAAAACCGGATTCGGGCTGCCAGCCGTGGCTGAGCGTGGCGGCGCCGTCGAGCGCCCATTTCCAATTGACGCGGCGGTAGAGAAATTCAGCGGCGTCGCGGATTTCCTTTTCGTCTTTGCTATCGGTGGCGGTGAAATAGTTCGCGGCGGTTAAAACGCCAGCAAGGAGAATCGCGGTGTCCACGGTGGACACTTCGCATTGCACGGCGCGGCGGCCGGTCTGCATGTCCAGAAAGTGGTAGTAGAAACCTTTGTAGCCGGTGGAGTCGGGTTCGGGACCTTGCGGGCTGGATTTAAAAAACCGCAGGAGCTTCAGCGTTCTTTGAATGGCGTCGGCGCGCGGGAGAATGCCGCGCTCGACGGCGACGACGTAGACGCTGAGGCCCATGCCGACGGCCGCGATGCTCGAGGGCGAGCCGGGCTGGGTGCGGTCGGCGACCAGTCCGGTCTGGAAGTTCGTTTCTTTCAGGAAATAATCGACGATGGCGCGGCGGAGATCTTCGAGCATGGCCGGGTCGTCATTGCCCAGCGGATTGGCGCGGGAGGTTTCCATTTCCGAAGCCGAAAGTGCGAGGCCGGCCGACACGGTGCCGGCTGATCGAAGAAAATCGCGACGATTCATGGTCCGTCCGAAGAAAGATTGCTTCACACCTGTGCAGTTTTTCAGAATCAGTGGTGATATGCACCCGAAAAATTGGGCACGGATTGGTTCATGTTGCTAATACATAAGACGCGCAGAGGCGGGCAGCTGGTTTCGTTTCGGGTGAAAAGGCCGTGTTGCACCTACGGCTGGGGGCCGCGTGAAGGCTGAGATCGAAGAGAGCAAAAGGAAAGAGGCGCGGGATTCATCCCGCGCCCCTTTCGCACGCGATGGAATCGCGTGCGTCCTGAAATTCATTTCTACCTCTGGTTATTTCGCTTTGCAGGTTTCGCTGACCATGGTCATGGAGCGGACCATCAGGTGGGTCATGCCGGCGTGTTTCGTGCCTCCCGCAGGGGCGTTTTGATTGGCGTCGCCGGACGCGCCGGAGTCTCCCGAGTTCGCCGGAGCCGCGCCGTTCGCGCCGCCTTGCCCCGTGAGGACGCGGCCGGTGACGGTGACGGTGTGGCCGACGTGTTCGGCGAAATTGGTGTTGCGGCTGCGGAGCATGTAAACCGTGCCGTCATCGGCGGTCAATTTGAACGTGCCGTCTTTTTTGCCAGCCGCGATGCAGCCGGTGACGGTGGTCGTCGGCGTCTTGGCCGCCATCATCGCGCCGTTATCTTGCGCGGGCGGCGGGGTTTGGGCGTCGGGCGTGCTTTGGGCGTGCGTCGGAAGGGCCGCGGGAATTAGGCTGACCGCCAGGAACAGGGCGCCGGTGGTAAAAAATTTGCGCATCTTGAATCTCCTTTTACGGCGTTGCGTCTTCGTGCAGTGATTCATGAAAGTAATTCTGAATCACTAGCATCCATACTATTTATAAGTACAACCGAAGTCCATGGCCGCTACTATCGGGTAAAACATTGAGACGTCGCGGTTTTCGTTGGTGATTGTGAGCGCAGCGAAGAATCTCATCCAGTGCGGTCGTGCTCGGCGTTGGGCGTTAGGCGTCACGCGACGGCCACGGCTCTTTGTCGTGGTGATTCGCGGGCGGCGCCGAGGCCAAGCGGTGGCCCTTTGTTTCCCAGGGTGAAAGCCGCCACTTTCCAAACGTTTCGCGTTCTACGCGCCGAGATTAACGGACCGCCGTTTAGCGCACCGCGGTGGACGTGGCCTTCTGGCCTTTTACTTCCAGCTCGTTCACCACTTGGACCACGTTGGGCACGCCGCTGGCAATTTTTTCGGCGGCGGCGCGGCGGACTGGCGATGAGACCGTGCCGGTCAGGGTGACCACACCGTTCTTTACCTCATATTTCACGTCGTTCGTGAAGTTATCCTGGATGTACACCGCGGCGAGATTTTTCTCGATGCCCTCGTCGAGATCTTTGTTTACTTCTTTGGTCGGAGTTTCGTTGCCGGGAGGCAGAACCATGATTTGGTCGGCGACGACTTGCGCGCCGGCAAAGCCCTTGGCGATCGATTCGGCGTTGGCCTTATCGGCATCGGCAGCCACGTGGCCGCCCAGGGTGACGACGCCCCGATCGCGATCCTGCGTGACCGAAACGTCTTTGAAACCGGACTGGTCCAGCCCCTGGCGAATGGAGCCCGCCACATCCGGCGATTTCGGAGTGGAGGAACAGCTAGTGAGGCCAACAACGCAAAAGAGCGCAAGAGTGGCGGCGAATGGCTTGAGCATGGCGGTGAGTCTCCTTGGGTAACGTGAAGTGAGGTTTTAGATGGCGGGCCGGGCAGGCAAAAAAAAGCGGGAGAAGAAGCAAACAACCGGGCCCAGCCCTTAGTATTTTGTAATAAGGATTCCCGGTTGCCTCTTGTTTCTCCCGCCCATTCATAGTCGGGCAAGGCGCAAATTTCAGCCATACACCGGATGCTGTACCCGGTGGCGAAATTTGCGGTAGGTGCGGCACGCGCCGTGCTGACGCGAGCCGTCATTCTGAGCGCAGCGAAGAATCTCAACCAGCAGGCGCAGGCACGGCGTTACGCGAGATGCAGGCCGCCTTCGTCGTCGCCAGTCGCGTGTGGTTTACTGGTTGTGATCCTACGTCGCTGCGAACCTCAGGACGACAACGCGCGGCCGGCTGCGGTGCCCGGCCGATGCGCGCGCCGAGCTTGACCGACCATCCATCGCAAACAAAAAGCGAACAATCCTGGCAGCCTAGAACAGGTGGTACTGACGGTCCATTTCGCCTGTCACTGCGGGTTGCTAACTTTGCTCAGGCATGAAAACGGTGAAGGAGTGGATCAATCCGGTACACGTGCGCCGCATCGAAGGCGCGCTCCAACCGCAGCTGCGCTGGCTGGCGAATCGCGAGCGCGTTTCGGTCAACATGCGATTGCGCACCAAATTCCTGCTGTCGCTGGTATTGATCATCGCCGGACTGACGTTCTCCACGCTGCTGATCGTGGGCCACGCCGCCCAGGAGCAGGTGCAAAAAGCACTGGAGCAGGACACTCGCAATTCGGTGGGCACCTTTCAAAATGTGCGCGCCGAGCGCCAGATCGAACTGAACCGCGACGCCGAAATTCTGGCCACACTTCCCTCCATCAAATCAATCATGGCGGACGAATCGCCGGTAACGATTCAAGAAGCGTCCGAAGAAGCGTGGCGCTCGAGCGACACCGAGCTTTTCGCGCTGGCCGATTGGACCGGAAAAATCGTCGCGTTGCACAGCAAGACGCCCGAGTTTCCGGTAAGCGCCGCCACGGATATGGTGGAGCACGCGCGCGGAACCGGTGCGCAAGGGGCCTGGTGGTTCGGGCAGGGCCATTTGTATCAGGTCGCAGCGCATCCGATTGAGATCGGAACATCGTCGCAACTAAATCTGGGCTCGGTGGTGGTGGGTCGCGAGATTGACGCCAGCGTGGCGCGCGAGGTGGGACGCCTGGCGCTCTGCGAAATTGCCTTTCGTTACGGTGAAGTTCCGGTGGTCAGTTCGCTTTCGGCGGCGGTGGACGAGCGCATGGTCACCAATCAGCTGCGCGGCGCACATCCTTCCGGCGAAATGGAAATCGATGGCAAACGGTACCTGGTCAGCTCGGTCGATTTGACGCCGGGAAGTTCGCCGACCTTGACGCTTACCGTATTGAAGCCGGCCGACGAGGCGCTCGCGTTCCTCACCCATTTGGACAACACGCTGGCGCTGCTGGGAGGTCTGGCAGTTTTTGTCGGCGGCATGCTGGTATTTTTCATTTCGAGCACGTTCACCAAGCCGCTGGAACAGCTCTGCGCCGGCGTGCACGCTTTGGAAAAAGGAAATTTCGAGTATCCGCTGGCGCCGGGTACCGGTGACGAGGTTTCGGAAGTAACTGAGGCGTTTGCCCGGCTACGTTCAACACTGCAAACGAATGAAGAACAAAAACAAATGCTGGGCGACCAGCTGCGGCAAGCGCAGAAAATGGAAGCGGTGGGGCGCCTGGCTGGCGGTGTGGCGCACGATTTCAACAATTTGCTGACGGTGATCAAAGGCCACGGCGATTTGCTCGAATTGAAACTGGGCACGATGAGTCCCGTGCAGAACAGCATCGCCGAAATGAAGAAGGCAGCCGACCGTGCGACCGCGTTGACCCGGCAGTTGTTGGCTTTCAGCCGCATGCAAGTTCTACAGCCGCGGGTGCTGGATTTGAACCTGCTGATCGCCGACCTGAATAAAATGCTGCCCATGCTGATCGGCGAGGAAATCGAATACAAATTTATCGCCGGCGAATCGTTGGCGCGGGTGAAGGCCGACCCATCGCAGATCGAGCAAGTCGTGATGAATCTGGCGGTAAACGCGCGCGACGCGATGAAAAACCGCGGCAAGTTGACCATCAAGACCCAGAACGTGGTGCTTGACGAAGACTATGCGCGGGCCCACGCGCCCACCGTCGCCGGAAACTACGTGCTGCTGGTCGTCGCCGATACCGGCGAAGGCATGGACGAAAAAGTTCGCGCCAAGATTTTTGAGCCGTTTTTCAGCACCAAGGAACTGGGCAAAGGCACCGGCCTGGGACTTTCCACGGTGTATGGCATCGTGAAGCAGAGCGGCGGCTACATCTGGGTGGATAGTGCGCCGGGACAAGGCACGCGCTTCGAAGTTTTTCTCCCGCAAAGCACCGAGACCGTGCCGCTACCGTGCAAGGAAGATACGCCGTCGGTGGCGGATCGCGGCGTGGGCACCGTTTTATTGGCAGAAGATGAGGAAGCGGTGCGCGAACTGGCCTGTGAATTTCTGCGCTCGAGCGGATACCACGTGATTGTCGGAAAGGATGGGTTAGACGCGCTGGAATTGGCCGAGCAGCACACTGCGCCGATCGATATTCTGGTCACCGACGTGGTGATGCCGCGTATGCGCGGCCCCGAGCTGGCGCAGAGATTGAAGCGTGCGCATCCCGCGTTGAAAATTGTGTATATGTCGGGCTACCTGGAACACGAATCCGAAGAGCCGTTCTTCGCCGGGGCACAACAGCTGCAGAAACCATTCTCCCGTGAATCGCTGCTGCAGAAACTCAGGGCTGCGGCCAAGCAAGAAGAATCCCGCGGCCGCGTGCCGCTGCAGTCCGTTTCGTAGACTAATTCTCAGGCGGATTCGTCGTTATTCGCATGCTCGGTCCACATTTTATCTCCCACCTGTAACCGGTTTCGTTATTCAAAATGAAGTAGCGCACATTTGTGAGTTGAGCTTTCGCGGCGGTTCCGTCGACGTTACCAATTTCGTCGAGCGGAACGCGCGGATCGAGCAAAACGATGACTGCGGCGTTCGCGTCGCGATCGTGTGCGTGGCGCAGAGCGAAAAGCAAACCCGACGCGTCCGGCATAGAGTCAACGCGGTACCTGATTTTGTGCCCGACCCGGTCGGCTCGTACCACGAACGGCCTTTTCACGAAAGTCCGCTCGCTGACCGTTGAGCCGTTCAAGGGCGATCCCGCGATTTGCAGTCGCGCCGCGCGGTAGTGCCCGGACGTCGGATCGGACGGCCATTCCGAGCCATTTTTCGCGTCGCCGAATCGGTGTACTTTTACGGCAATCCACCGCTAGCTTTCGTGCATTTCCCGCCTTGAGGCGTATCTTCGACTGTGGGGCCCCACGATTCCTTAAGAAATGTAAAGTTTTTACGAGGAATAAATGCTGAACGTTAAGATTTGCCGCAGGCTGCTGATCGCCGCGGGCTTCTCTGCCGTGACGCTATTTTTTGCCGGGCGGGCCGCCGCCCAGGCGGATTACACTCCGATCACGGTGGAAAATGGCGGCACGATCACCGGCAACGTGAAGTGGACCGGACCAGCGCCAAAAATTCCCCGGCTGCCAATCACCAAAAATGTGGACGTGTGCGATCCGCAGCTGCAGAAGACGCGCGACCTGGAGCGGCTGGAAATAAATTCCGACGGCAACGGCGTGGCCAACACCGTGGTTTTTCTGCGCGGCGTGACTCGCGGCAAGCCCATGGATTTGCCGGAAGCGCGGCAAACGCTGGACCAGCACACTTGCCGTTACATCCCCCACATTTTGCTGGTGCCGCAGGGCGGAACGCTGAAAATCAAGAGCAGCGATCCAGTGCTGCACACGGTGCAGATGTTCGGCTCGGCCACCAACAATATTCCGTTTCCATTTCAGAATCAGTTCATCCCGGTCGCCTTGCCGCGCAACGGCGTGGTGGAATTGAAATGCAACGCCGGCCACGTGTGGATGAACGCGAACCTGCTGGTGGTCAAGCATCCGTACTATGCGGTGACCGACGAGCACGGCGATTTCAAACTGACCGACGTGCCGCCGGGCGAATACGAAATCGTGGCCTGGCACGAAGGCTGGCAAATTCTCTCCGAAGCCAAAGTGCTGGACGTGGGGGCGCAGGTGGAAGTGAAACGTCCGCTGTACAGCACGCCAGTGACCTGGACGAAAAAAGTAGAGGTGAAGGGCGGTGAGCCGGTCGTGGTGGATTTCAGCATCAGCGAGAAACACGAATAGTCGCGTTCGGCGCGGCATCTCCCCGCTGGAAACATTCCGCTCGAATCTGGTCGTTTACGACTTTTGTCCAGGTCTGCCCGCAGTACAATCGTGGCACTGAATCGTCGGCAACTTGCGCAGCACTGATACCGAGTTGATCTCCATTCAGGTTCGAGGTTTCGCGCGACCAATTTACGGAGATACCTTCGATGATCAGTCTCAAGCGCTCCCTGCAGGCGATCCCCTTGCTTTCGATTCTCGGCCTGGCGGGTTGCTTCGGTTCTGCGGTCAGCGATCTGCTGATCAGCCATGTCGACCTGACCCCGGCGAATCCGACGATCGCCACCGGCGCGACGCAACAATTTCTGCTGAGCGTGACCTACGTCGACGGCACGACCGATCACATCTCTCCGAGCGACTCCGCGTGGTTTTCGGACACCGCCACAGTGGCGACCATCAACCACATGGGCGTGGCGACTGGAGTGGGGCCCGGAACGGCGACTATCAAGGGCAGCTATCATGGCAATAGCAACACGATGGTGTTGACCGTAACCGCAGCGGCGGCGGTGGTCAGCGCGGCGCAGGGTGATTCGCGTGTGCTGCAAGTGACGAATCTGCGCACCGGGCAGCAGCTGACTTTCGCGGCGAATGCGATGCGCGATTCGATCACGATTTCGCGCGGAGGCCCTGGCTCTGGTGCGGTCACAGACAGCGCGAGCGAGCACGAGATTTCGGTGGCTCCGGAGCGCGGGCCAGCGTGGCTCGCGGTCGATTCCGCCGCAAAATATTTATTCGTAGTGAATCACACCTCGGAAAGCATTTCGGTTTTTGCGATCGACTGGAAATCGGGAGCGCTGGGCGCGGTTCCCTTCTCGCCGTTTGCGGTTGGCGCGAAACCGTGGAGCGTCGCGGTCGATTCCGACGGCTCCGCAATTTCGGTCGGCCATTTTCAATCCGCGGACATTTCGCGGTTGCGCGTGGATCGCTCCACCGGCTCCCTGAAACCCTTCGGCGAAAATTAGGCGCGGCCCCGCGCACGACGCCCGTTCTTTCTAAGGGGCGCGAAGTGCGTTCCATCGAAGAAAGATCTTAGAATTTGGCCTGCCTGTCTTTCGTTGTCATCCCGAGCGAGGGCCGCAGTTTGGCCCGACGAGGGATCCGTGGAAGTTGCGGAGGCAGGATCTAGTTCACGGCGGATGCCGCGGTCGCGAGAGTTACCGCGGACGAATTGTTGGTCTTCGCTGCTGCAGGATTGGTCTTCGACTCGGCCGCGGAAAGCGGGGCGCCGTTGTGGCGTTGCGCGGCGGCGAAGGCGCGGCTTTTGGCATGGGCGTTGGTCATCAGGTTCCAATCGTATTGGAAGGAGATCATGGTTTCGCGGCTGTGTTTCGGGCTTTTCAATTCGTATTCCATGCGCGCCAGAACAATTTGGTAGGCGAACATGCTGTCCGAGCCGGCAGCGAAAATATTGCTGGCGCTGATGCCGACTTTCTCGTCGCTTTCCTGATTGGGCAGGCTCATCCACAACGCGCCGTCGGCATCGACGTGCAGCGTGGTGGACTGGCCTAGGCGCTTGAATACACGGTTTAAGTAGCCACGATCCGGAATAATCTCCTCGCGGATGGCCTGATCCACGACGGCCGGAAATTGTTTTTGATATTCGGACCACTGGTCTTTGGTACCCACAATTTCGCGCTGCTCGTTTTGCTGCTCGAGCGCGAGCTGCTGCACGCTGACCGTATAGCCCACGCGCACGACCGCTTCGGAATGCAGCGTGGTGTCTGCGGATGGAGCGCCCGGCGGAAACGCGCCGTTATCATCGTCCGTGACGCCGACACTGGAAATGGTCGTGGTGCGCGCGGCCATGGTCTGCACTTCATCGGGCGTCACTTCATCGTCCGAGGAATTGCCCGAATCCGCGGCAGCGTCCGGGCCGACCGCGTCAATGGAGGCGTGGGCTTCGAATTGGTGCTCCGGATTAAAACGGCCGGTCAGCGCGTAAGTGGAAAACGCCGCGGGAATTCCCTGCCAAGCGAAAACGCCCAGTGGAATCAGAAATTTTTTCGAGTGGTAGATTTCTTCGGTGCCGCTGCGGCATTCGTAGCTGCGCTTGATGGTGCCGGGAACCTGGGCGAAATGCAGGACGCGCAAATCCAGTTCCGGATGGTGCGAAGCGTAGCGCGTCAGCGAATGCGCCACCGCTTTCGGCGTGGTCATCAGGAAATCGTTGATGTAGTCCGGGCTGACCGCGTGCGGGTAGTAAAAATTCATGACCCGGCGCGTGAAGTCGGCGCAGTTGCGGAGCATGCCATTGAAATGATTTACGTTGGGCTCCGCATTAAATTCGGCGATCAGCGCTTGGTCCTGCACGACCGAAGTTTTCACGATGAACATGTACATGCTGCGTTCGAGCGTGGCGCCAACCATTTCGCGCCACTCCGCGCCGTTGCTGGTCAGGCATTCTTTGCCGGTGCAGATTGCCGACAGATAATTCTGGCGATAGCGCTCTTCGAGAGCCGCTTTGATTTCCTTGGAACTCACCAGCGGACGGTTGCGCGGATCTTCCACGCCGTACAAATAAACGCTCAGCGGAACCAGGTTCCATTCATAAGGCTGGTCTTCGCCCAGCGTGGTGTAGTTGCTCAACACCGAACCCTGCTCGCCGGGCCGGCACAGACGCATTTTGGTGGGCGAATTATCCGGGCAGATGCGCGAGAGATAAATGGCACTGTGGCCGGAGCCCGTGATGCGCGCGACGCTGGTGTCCAGCGATTCGTTCAGCACGATTCCGGCGTCAGCAGAAACGCGCGGCGCGGCCAGCAAAAAGAAAAGCAGGAGAAAGGAGGCGGCTAGCGACGTGGTGAGGATCCGGCAGCGCAGCGGGGTCGGCGGCGACATCGGGACTCGGCGACCGCGGCGACCGCGGCATAAAAATACTTCGGCAAAATTCATTTGGTATTCGCCCAGCACGTACGTTCCTCCGTGGAATTGCGTGCGGCGCGAATACGCGACCGCTTCTTAGTATAGCGTCCTGTTCTGCTCTATGTAACCCGTTCCGAGCAAAAAAGTTGCGCACTTTCTCAGTCTTTCTACCACGTAACACCTTATATATCTGTTACTTACACCGAGTCCGCCACCTTCGGCCCGGGGTCAGGTTCGGCCTCCTTAAAACCGGCCAATTATCGATGCGGGCCACGCGAAACGCCATCGGGCCATGGCTGTACATTGCGGTTCGGCGCAGGGTACGCGCACGTTCCACATCTTGCGGCGCCGCGCGTTGTACACTAAATGAAACCAAGAAAGTAAGACTTCGAAGGGGCGCGAATGTTATTGCTGAACTGGATCGGATTGTTGGCGGCAGCGTGCACCACGCTGTCGTTCGTCCCGCAAATCGCGAAAATACGGAAGCAGGGCGGCGCGGATTTATCGTTCTACATGCTGTTCATTTACTTGTCGGGCGTGCTGCTCTGGTTTTTCTACGGGTTGATCTTGCACGCGCCGGCAATTATTTGGGCCAACGCGGCTTCGGCAGTGCTGGTAGCGTTGGCGATTGGGTTGAAGGTGACGCATCCGAATCGCCGCGCCGCGATTGCGGCTGAAGCGGCGCAGACAACAGCGGCGCGAAGCGCGGCGGTGGTGGCGGCGGTGGGGACAACGACGCACCGCGGCGAGGGTTTCAGCGTGGCTGAGGCGTCGCAACCGAATGCAGCAGCGCCGCGCGAGCCGGTTTCGGCGCGCTACATCGAACGCGGGCCAAGTGTGGTTGGCCCCGATGTCAGCCCCGCAGCGCCTGCCGCTGCTCCGCGCAAACTGCGCGTGGCCGTCGATATGGACGAAGTGATTGCCGACGCGTTCGGCAAAATGTTGCGGGCCTACAACGAGCGCACCGGGCGCAATGTGACCAAGGAACAGATCGCGCGCGAAGGCATCGGCGTCATGTTCGCCCCGGAATTCCTGACCCCCGAATTAAAAATCGAACTGGACGAGCTGCCGCACGACCGCAGTTTTTTTGGCGACCTGGAATTGATGGAAGGCGCGCAGGAAGCGCTGCGCGCATTATCAAAGGATTTCGAGATTTTCATCGCCAGCGCGGCGATGGACGTGCCGTCGTCGTTCGACGCGAAATACCAATGGCTGAAGCAGTATTTTCCGTTCATCCCGCAGAGCCATTACATTTTCTGCGGCGACAAAAGCATCCTCAACGCGGATTTTCTGGTCGACGACCGCCCGCGCCACTTCGAACATTTCCGCGGCACCGGCATCTTGTTTACCGCCCCACACAACGTGAATCGCCCGGCAAAGTTGCGCGCCGACAACTGGCGGGACGTGGTTCGCATTTTGGAAGCGGCGCGCGCGGCCTGACTGGAATGGAAAGAACGCGGCGCATTAAAACCTCAGACACCGAAATAGAGTGGGTGGCTCCGCGGCAGGCCCGCGGGGATACCGCGTTGGCACCGGCTGCTTACACGATTCGCCGGATGGCTGCTGCTACAGCTCGCAACTAAAGTTGGTTCAGCAGCAAAAACTATCCGGAGGTGCAGCGTGCAGCAATCAGATTTGAAGGACCTTTATATCGACGAACTCAAGGACATTTATAGCGCGGAAACGCAGTTGGTGAAAGCTCTGCCGAAAATGGCCAAGGCGGCCGCGTCCGAGGAACTTCGCAGCGGTTTCGAAGAGCATTTGGAACAGACCAAGGGCCACGTGGCGCGGCTGGAAAAAATATTTCAGGCGCTCGGCGAAAAACCCACCGGCAAGAAATGCATGGGGATGGAAGGTTTGATCAAGGAAGGCGGCGAAGCGGCGGGTGAAGATTACGAAGACGACGCGAAAGACGCGGCGTTGATCGGCGCAGCCCAGCGCGTGGAGCACTATGAGATCGCGGCGTACGGCACGGTGCGGGCCATGGCCGAACAGCTCGGCGAAAACGAAGCGATGGACCTGCTGAGCCAGACGCTGCAGGAAGAAAAAGATACGGACGTGAAACTTTCCAATCTCGCGGACCAGATTCAAGTGGTGAACGATTCCGGAGATGAGGAAGAAGATGAGGCGCCGGCACGGACGGCCAAAGCAAAAGCTGCGCGGGCGTAGGCATCCAATATAAAGGCAAGTTCCTCCCAAGGAAAATTGACGCGGGCCCACAAAATTTCGGGCCTGCGCCAATTTATTTTTTGGTGATGAAATACGTGGATTTATTGAAGCGACAAGGATCCAGTGACAATCTCAGTACATCGTCGAGCGACTCGGTGCCTGCGCTATTTTTCGTCCAGCACAAAAGGCAAAGTGCGGATCTGGGAGTAGCCGCCGCCCTCGACGTTGGCCTGAAACTGCAATTTGTATTCGCCGGGCTGCATCCCATCCAACGGAACTTTCAGCGCGACCGGAATCACCGAGCTGCCTTTCTGGATGAAGCTAGCCATATCGAGCTTGGTAGCCCCGGTGACGCCCTTGCCCGTCTTGGGGTCGACCACCACGAAGGACACCAATACTTTGGGCGGGTTAGCCTCGACCAGCTGTGGCGCGTAGACCTGAGCGTACAGAATAAATTTGTCGGTCTTCTTGAAATGGTCGCCGCCGGAAGGCGTCAGCTGCACGTGATGCACGATGAAGGGCGTGCGATCGGCGAGCAGGTCGGCTTCCATGATGCCGCCGTCGTCGGTGGTGGGCGTGATTTGTTTGCTGATAAACATGCTGCTGACGCTGAGTTTTTTGCCGTCGTAGGGATCGACCACCAGCGGCGTCTGGTAAGTCCCGAATTTTTCCGCGCCGCCGCCCAGCGCCACGCTGAGTTTGTAGGTTCCGGGCACGATGGCGAATTGATTTTCGTAGTGCATCGGCTGCTTCATAAACGCTTCCCACTCCGGTTTTTCCAGGTCGAAAGTGAGTTCGTCGCTGAAGCGCGAGGCCACCGAGCCGTCGGGTTTGTAGGCGATGCCCAGGACGTTGATGTCCGCGTGATATTTTCCTTTGACCTTCTCGAAATTTACGCTCGAGGGCGGAACTTCCATGGCGATGTGGACCTGCGCTTCATTCGCCGCGGTGTAGAAATACGGCGCCTGGATCGAACCGGCCATCGGCGCGGTTGCGGCCGTCGCAGTCGCACCAGCCGCGCCAGTTGCAGCGGCGTTGCCCGGTGCCGCGGCCGCCGCCGCGCGCATTTCCAAATCTTTTTCGACCGGCTTGCCCTGCAACGGGTTCGTGGACGGAACATTGCAGAAACCGCTGCGCGCCCGGACATTGGTGCCGCTGCGTTCGACTTTCACTTTCAGCGTGTGGCAGCTGCCTTCCTTGGATTCTCCCGGCGCGTAACCCAACAAATAATATTGATTCTGCTCGCGGGAGATTTTCTCCAGCCCCGGCAGCAGATCGTTGGTGTTGAGAATCGGAAAGCCGCCGGTGCCGCTGGCCAGTTCATACAGCACTTGCTGGTTGGTGCTAGCCGATTCGGGAAATGCCGGGACGATATTGCGGGCCTGAGCGTAGGGACTGAGGTACACAGGACCTCCCCGAGGGACGCCGCCTCCCCCTCCGCCCGTACCGCCAGTGCCACCTTTTCCGCCAGTGCCTCCCGTTCCGCCGCCACCAGTGCCGCCTTTGCCGCCACCACCACCCGTGCCGCCGCCAGTTCCACCACCTCCGGTTCCGCCGCCCGTACCACCGCCATGGCCGCCACCACCGCCCCCGCCACCATGTTGAAACGCGACCGGCAGCAGCAATGCGGTGGCAGGCAAAGTTGCGAGTTGAACGGTGGAGTTTCCGCCTTGCGGATCGGCGGGAGACCCGAAATCTGTCGAATAGGCTGACCATGACGCGCGGGTCGGGTGAAACGTGGTGTAAGTAAATTGGCTCGCGGACAATTCTCCGCTGTGCGCCGCAGCCACCGCTGGTGCGCTGGTATCCGGAGCGCCATTTTCAAACAGTTGGCCACCGAGGCTTGGCACCGGAGCGACCAGTCCGCGCACATCGAGCGGGTACACGGCGACATTGGCCTTGTTGCAGGCGTCGATGGTGGCGGTCAACTCACTGGTCACTTCCGAATCGAGCGGAAATCCGGCGGTAAAAAGAATCAAACTCTTGCGTCCCGGGACGCCCGCGAGATTTTTCGCCAGATTGCGAATCGCCAGCAGCAGGGTGTACGTGCTGAAGGAAGCTTCCGAATTTTGCAGCGTGTTGGGCACGCCCAGCGTGTTCAGCTCGTCGGCGTTAATGTCGCGCGAATTCGGGTTGCTGGAAACATTCGGGCTGTTGATGCCGGAGACCGCTTTCGCGAGGCGATCGGCGTCGGTCGTAAAATTTTGCACGATTTGCAGGCTGCCGCCGAAATTCATCACCGACATCACTTGATCCGGTCCGGCGTGGGCGGCGATGAATTTCGCGGCTGCGTCGCGGGCCCGCGGTTGATCGCTCACGTCCATGGAAGTGGTGTCGAAAAACAAAACCAAGTAGTGCCGCTGGTTTTTCACCGGCGCGGCGGGATCGCCGCCAAAAGAAAAAGTGTTGACCGGCTGCTCCTTGTTGTCTTCGTAGACCTTGAAATCTTTCTGGGTCAGGTCGGTGATGTAGTTGCCCTTCTTGTCGGTGACCACCACGTCCACGCGGACTTCATTGGTCTCGGCCTTGATCGCGTGGGTGTTATCGGCCGGCGGCGCCTGCTGTTGCGACGTGCTCGCCGCGGCCGGTGCTGGCGTCTGTTGCGGGGATGGGGCGGGAGCGGGCTGCGCGGCCGGCGCAGGTTGCTGCGCGTCTTGGCTCGGCGGCGTAGTGGCTGGCGCAGCCGTGGAAGAACCTTGCTGAGCATGCACCACTGGCACCGCCGCTAGCGAGCGGGAGCCGAGCGTTGCCGCGACGCCGAGCAAGAGCATCAGAACGGAAAGGCATGCGATACGCCGGAATTTCATGGTCCACCTTCCTTGCAAAATCCAATTCCCTGCTGCCCGCTGAACGGAAAGGCCTACGGAATATCCACCACGCCATTGCGCGAAGCGATTTGCGCATCCTTGGAATCGCGCACCACCAGCCGGACCATATACCCGCCCGGCTTCACGTCGAAATTGGTTTTTACGGTCAGCCCGCTGCGATGCAGTTTCTCCAGCGTGGCATCCTTCAAATGCATTTCCAGCGTTTTCTGGTCGGCCTTGATGAAATTGCCGTTGCGATCGAACAATGCGGCGACGATGGTCAAATTGTCGGAGTTGCGGTCGTCGGCGCGGTCGAAGCGAATCTGATTCAGGTCCACGTGGGTCAGCACCGCCAGTTTGGCGTTGACGTCATCCACTTTGAAGTATTGCAGATTCAACTGCACCGGCAGGCCCTGCTGCTCTTCCTGCGAAAAAACCGCGTCTTCGATGTCCTGCTTGGCCAGCTCGTCGGGAGTCTTGCCGTGCTTCGGCGCAAAAAATCCGCGACGGGCCTGCACCGTGTATTTTTCCTTGGTCAGCATCTTGATGTTGACCGTATGAAATTTTCCGTCGTTCTTCAGGTCCGCCGGAACGAACGCGAGCAAATACGAAACCGCCGGCTCCGCGGCGGTCTGGCGCAACCCGGCGTCCAGGTCGTTGTTATTGCGAAAATAAAATCCGCCGGTGCTGTCGGCCAGGTCTTCCAGGACCTCGGATTGGACGCGCTGCTCGGTCAGCCGGAATTGCAACGAGAGCCCGGCGGTTTGAGAGTTGGCGTGAAGCGGAGCCGGCTGCGAAATATCGCCGATCGGGTCGACGGTGTAGAGACCGCGGGCGTCCAGCGTATTGATGAAAACATTCTCGCGCGCCGCCCGATCCACGATGCGCAACACGTCGTATTCGTAGGTCGAGGTGATAAATCCGGGTGAGAGCAAAACCATGCTGCGCTGCCCGGGCATGGCCGAAATGCGGCGCACGATTTCGTCCAGCCGCCGCACAGTGAATTGGGTGCTGATTTCTCCCGACCGCACCATCTGGGCCACTACAGACTCGTACATCGAATTGGCCACCGACTGCTGGGCCTGCGCCGGGACGCCCTCAGCTGCGGCGCACTGTAACGCGTCAGCCTGAGCCACCGCAATCGCTTCGGGATCCTGATGATTCTGAATCTGGTCAGCCTGATAGTAGGTCATCACCAGGCAGTCATGCTGGGTCGCCGGGTCATATCCGTCGATGGGCCGCGAAATCAGGACTTTCAACTGGTCCACGATTTTCGCGTGGTCGTCGGTGAAGTCCACCTGATTCTGGCCGGAAACGGTGAACAGCGCGACGCGTTCGTTGGGCTTCACCGCGGTGTTCATGTAGCGAATCGCGGCCAGTTTCATGCGCATCAAGTCCTGCAGGTTCAGGTTGGCGTCGTCCATGACCAGCGCCACGAAACGAGAGGGCAAAGTCATCGGCGCGGCCGGCGCTCCGCTGGCGGACAGCAAACTTCCCTCGGCGGCGGTGCCGTGCGCTACTTTAGCGGCCAGCGATGCTGGGGTTTCCACCGAGAAGTGCGAGATCACTTGCGGCTTGCCGTCCTGGCGAATTTCGAAATCGGCTTCGCGCAGGTCGCCCACGGCGTTGCCGTGTGAATCGTGGACGATGACCCGCACCGGAACCAGGTTGACGTGCGATTCCAGCGGCACCTGCACGGTGCGCGTGGTCATTTCGGCCATTGGCTCGGCGGCCGGTGTAGCGGCCGAAGTTGCTGCCGAAGTTGTTGCGGGCATGCCCGCGGGAGTCGGTAACGCAGCTGACGACGAATCCGTGTCGGCGGGCGACGCGCTCGATGTTCCCGGCGCAGAAGATGCAGAAGGCGCGTTGCCGCCGGGCGCGGGGGATGAGGTGACTGTGCCGGCATTCGCGGGCGCGGAATTCGCCGCGGCGCTGGTCGTCGCGGCGGTCGCGGCGGTAGAGGTTGCGCTGGTAGCCGAAGCCGCTGGCGCCACATTCGCGCTTGGCGCAGGGGCCGGTGGCGTGGCGGCCGACGGCGCAGCTTGCGGCGAAGCGCCAGACGGCGGCGCCGCCGATGGCGAATTCGCGGGCGGCGCGTTGGGCGCTGGAGCGTTTTTCGGCGGCGTCGCGGGCTGATCTTTTTTCAGCAGTGAAGGCCGGTAATTGTCCGGCGCGGTGGCCGAAGAAGATGGATCGCTTTTCTGCGCCGGTGGAGGCGTCGCGGATGGCGGGTTCGCGTTTTGCGCCGGCGGATTCTGCGGCGGAGGATTCTGCGCCGGGGCGTCTTGCGCCAGCGTGGCACTAGCGAGCAGCAAGCAACTCGCAGCGCACAGCACCATGACGCACAGCGTCATCGCGCGCGCGCGTGCGGACACGCCAAAATTCAGGAATGCGAGCTGCTTCGTCCGGCTCATTACAGACTGCGCCTCAGTGCGGAACCCGCGCGTCCCGCCGGAACTTAAGAATCACTATGTGAGGAAGTACCGCAGGCAAGCTTACTCGGCTACCCCCCCGCGCGTCAATTGGGCGGTGTCAAAAGCGGCGGCGGGCCGCCGCGCTCCAAAGGTTCTCGTTATGCCGACCGCATTGTGGCTCGCGGCGAGATTCACATTTCCGCCACGAGAGACGAAGGTGGGAGCCGTTTTGTATTTCCACGCCGGCGGCAAAAAAAAAACGGGCGGGTCAGCGACCCGCCCGCCTCGAACTGAAGCAGGACCGATGCAGCTTGAATCGGTGCCGCCAGTTTTACTGGACTGTCAGCGTAAACGTCGTGGTCGAGCTGACGCCACCGCCGGAAGCGGTGACCGTCACCGTGGACGTTCCGGTAGGCGTGCCGGTGGTCCCGCCGCCACCTCCGCCGCCACCGCCACCTCCGCCGCAACTCGCGACGAAGAGCAGGCCGAAAATCATTAGCGCGAAAATGGCCGTGGATTGGCGCAGGCGATTCCGCGGCGCGAAGAAAAACAGGCCGGCGCACAGCACGAGGGTGACGGCAAACAACGCAGCCAGCAGACGCTGCGAAGTTCCGGCGAACCACGGCGCGTGCGGTTTGGAAATTCCGTTGCCGCCCGGCGCTTGCGGCACCAGCTGCCCGGTAGTTGCCGCCGTCGTGGTAATCATGAGCGTGGAAGACGCACTGGTCGTGGTGGAACTTAACGTCGCCGGTGGTCCGCTGCAGGACGAATCAGCGGGTAGACCGGAGCAAGTGAAATCCACGGTGCCAGCAAAGCCGTTCATGCCGGTGACCGTCACCTGATAGGTGCCGGTAGCTCCCGGGGCCGTAACCGTGGCCGAACCGCTGGCCGGCCCGACCGTGAAGCTGCCCGTGGGCGCCACGCCGCCGGCGATCGCGTTCACCAGGTTGGCCACATTCATCGAGCCCAGACCGGTGGCCTGGTCGTAGCCCGTGCCGGCGTTAAAGCCGGTGAGAATGCCGATCGGGTCGGTGGAAACCGTGCGATTGCAATCGGGGCTGATCCCGAACTCGCATGGCGCGGAATTGGTGCCTTCGGTAATGTCGTTGAAAACGCAGCTAGCCGCCGGCGCGCTGGAATTGCAGGACGCCGGGTTCTGTTTGGCCGCCAGCGCGTAGAGCATCGGATTTACATTTCCCTGCCGGCCGGACTTCTGATTCACCAGCGCCATGACGCCGGCAAACGCCTGGGCCGAAACGGAAGTTCCGCCAAAGGCCTGGAACTCGAAACCGGTGTCGGTGTTGGGGTCGGTAGCAGTCAAACTACATGGCGCGTTGTTGGTATCCAGGTCCGCTTCGCAAACCACATAAAAGCTTCCGGAAAAACCATCGCCGGAGAACAAAGAGACGTCCGGTAGATCGCGCTTGCCATCATTGGGGACGCCAGTGCCGGTCTGCCACGAAGGTTTCGCGTATCCGCCGCTGCAGCTGGAGGGAGTCTGGCTGTTCGGCATGGTGCAGGTGCTAGCCCCGCCGCTGCCGCCGATCGGGCCGATGAAGGCGGCCAGATTCAAGGTGTCGTTGCAATTGGCTTCGGGAGTCGGCAAGTCGACGGTTTCAAAAATGACGTTGGTGCAGGAATCGTTCCAGGTCGTTTCCGGGATGTAGCCCTTGGCCGAAACCTGGGTTCCAGAAACATTGCTTGTATTCCAAAAAGTGGTGGGGTCGGTCGTCAACTGGTTGAAATCGGTGCCACCCACCGCGACGTTGAAAGGCGTCGAGGCTACGCCGTTCACCGCCAAGCCGAACTGTACCGGCTGGGCCACGGCAGCCTGTCCCGCCGCGGGCTGCTGGTCGAAATCGCAAGCGGCCGAGGCATTGTCGCCGGAAGAAACGATGATCGTGATTCCTTCGGAGGCTCCCTGGGCCCACAAGGAATTGTAAAAGGCGTTGGTGCTGGGCTCGGTGGCCGTGCCGGTGCCCAGACCGAGTTCGCATACTCCGAAGCTTTCGCTCATGATCGGCGCCAAATTGTTGTCGATGATGTTTTCGGCCGAGACATCGCCGCCAAACGTGGAGCCCGCGGAAGTGGAAATTACCAGGTCAATGGACGCGCCTTTCGCTACCGCTCCGGACCATTCGGCGTCGATCACGGCTTCACACTCGTCGCCGTTGTCGTTGCAGCTTTGTACTCCGGGGTTCGTACCCACCACCGTGACGGTCGGAGCATTCGCCGGCAAGCCAAACAGGCTGCGGAAGGTATTTACGTCTGAAACCGTGATGTTGCTGTCGTTGACGATGGCGATCTTCACGCCGGCGCCGGTGATTCCAGCATTATACAAAGGCGCCAAATTGTAGATGGTCGCGAAATCGCCGGGTCCGACGGCGAAGCAGTTCGTGCCGTTTCCGAAGCAGCCGCCGGGAAAGGTGAACTGCGGATTGACCCGCGTCGATTTGGCGCTATTCAACGACTTGCGAAAATTGCCGGCAAACCGGCTCATGCGCTGGCGCGGAAAATTGTGCATCGACAGCACGCCGTTCACTGCCGGCACCAACGCCGCCGGGATCGAAGGATCGGTCGCGTTAGCGAAATGTTCCTGGCCGTTTACCTGGTAATTATGGATGGCGGTGTGAAAGGTCTGCTCCACTTGTCCGGCACTTCCGGAAAATTCGATGATGCCATGACCGTGCGAAGCGCCGGTCACTTGAAAGCCGTGGGACTCGAGCCAGTTAGTAACCTGGTCGATATCAGCCTGCGGCGTTCCATAACGTTCGCCAAATTGCTCCGGCGTCAGCCAGTTGTGATAATTCGCTGATGCTTTGTCCAGCTGCTGCGCCAAAAACGTTTCCATCGCGGTTTCCTGTGCCGCGCTGCGCTTCAGCACCAGGAACATGCGCCCCATCGACATGCTGGCCGGCACCGGGCCACGGTCAAATGCCGCGCGCGCCAGGGGATACACGTTTCCGCGCAGCACAACCATCTTCGAATCGTCGATGGGTTGGGTAATCAGGCGGGCTTGATTGGATTGGCCCATGCTGCGCTGGGCGATCAGGAACAAAGTAATCAGCGCCAGTGCGGATATCAGGACAGCGAATGGTTTCGAGCGCATGCGTCTCCCCGAGAGATCGATAGGTTTGTGCTAACTGGGCCGAAAAATTCTGCGATGGACTCCACGCTGGGCGCGGAATGATTGCAAAAAGTTCAGGCGCGGCCAGGAACGCCGCGCCCAAAATTTGAGCATATTGTTTGATGCTGCGTCACCTAATTAAGTCAACTCGTAGCCCAACGATTACTGTTCCCCGCGAGTGGACTACGTTGGCCCGGCTTCGCCTGACTTTTGCGTCCGCTTGGCCGGAAGGCCGCAGGTTTAGAGGCCAGGACCGCCCGGGCCGCCGGGACCGCGTCCCCGTCCGCCGCCACGCCCTTCGCTTTCGAGCGCGGCCATCTTGGTCTGCTGCTCTGGAGTAAGCAACTGGTAAATCGCCGCTTGGGTCTTGGCCCGCGACAATTCTTCCTGGGCCATCAAGTTGCCGATGGTAGTGGCGGCCTGTTCCATGCCGGCTGCGTCATTGGCATGAATCGCGGTCTTCAGGTTGTCATGCGCGGTCTTCATGCTGCCATGGGTGGTGGAACCATTGGCCACCGCCGCGGTCAGCACACTCTTAACCTGGGCCTGCTGCGCCGTGGTCAGCGAAAGCACCGTGGTCATGAACGCTACGCGATGCTGGATCATCCGCTGGCCGTGCGCCGCGACGTTTTCCGGCGGCGCGTCCGCCGCGGGAGCCTGCGCAAACATAGCCGGCGCGGCGAGCAGGGCGCAGGTCAGGGCCAGTAACAGAGCTGTCTTCTTCATGGTGAAATTTCTCCTGTGGATGCGGTGTCACGTTGTCAGGCCGCGAGCCGGAAACTGTCGCGCCGCGCGCTGGGGATTCGCCGCTGGCGATGCCCACGATACGCGTCCGCCCCGGACTTAACCCGGCCTGCACCGATAGTTCCCCGCCGGCGGCGAAAAAGTTCCCGGAAATTCTGCGCCCCTGCGCCTATTGCGCCGAGTCAAGTAGCATCGCCGTCAATGGAACAAGCAAATCCAAAGTCTTCCGGGAAGGCCATCTTCGCAGCGGGGTGGGCTTTGCGAATCAGAAGTCGCACGGAGAATGCAGTTCTCGATGTGGCGTTGCGCGCCCAAAAGTAGCATCGCCGTGCTGCGCTTCAACGCAACGAGAGTTTCATCTCATTGCTCGGCTGGAAACCTAAGGGTTCGTAGACCAGTCGGCCGGCGTCGCTGGCATGGAGTGACACCGAGCCGAATCCTTCGGCGCGGCACCATTCGGTCATGATGCTGACGAATTTTTTGGCCAGGCCGCGGCGCCGCGCGTGCGGTTCGGTATACATATTCACGATCCAGACCCGTGCAGCGTGCTTTTCGCCGGGATAGCCGGCCCACGGCACAATCACCATCCCGCCGCCGGCGACCACCCGCGCGTTCCCCGTATCGTCTGACTCCTCCACATCCTCGGCGAGCCAGCCTTTGTAATTCCCCGCGCCCAGCGCCGCCACGAAATATTCGCGCGCCCTTTGGTCCGCGCCATCGAGCTCCGCTGCGGTGCCTTGCTTCATATCTTCAAACATCGCCCGCCGGTGATGCACCAGGTGCCTCACATCTTCGATGCCCGCTTGGCGAATTCTAATTTGCATCATGCGGGCCATCTTGCCCACGTCCGCAGCAACCAGCCAGAGCCAATTTGGTTGATGCCAAATTGGCGCGACCAAACTGTCTTGTCGCACCCGCGTAGCGCTATCTCGCCGCCAGTTTCTTTTCCATATCCTCCGCCAATCCAACCTGAAAATCCGGCTGTACGGTTTTGGCAATATGCAGCGCCGTTTCGTAATGCGCGCGGGCTTCGTCGCGGCGGCCCAAGGCGGAGAGCGCGTCGCCTAACGCGGCGTTGGTGAAGGCCGAATCTGGGGCGAGGGCCACGGCCTGCTGCGCTTCGTCCAAAGCGGCTGGGTAATTTTTGGCGGCCAGGAAATTCGCGGACTTTTGTGCGTGGCTCAGCGCCGCGGCCAGCGGAATTTCGAAATGTCCCTGGAACACATCGATGCCATGCTGAATGATGTCGACGGGCTTCGCAGTTTTGAACGCCTCGTAGGGATTCAGCGGCGCCGGGCCAAATTCAAATCCGTTTAGATCGCCGTCGCTGACCAGCACCGTGCCATCGACCGACGGCGGCACCTCCAGTGGAATGTTCAGCCACCACAATGTTTCGGTAGTCGGCAGCAGCCGACACGGAATTCCGTAGGACGCCGGGTCCGTCACACCCTGCGCGAAATACACGAACCAGCAGTCCTTAATATTGTGCGCATCGAGATATTTTTTAGTCGCGATCAACTGTTGCGCCCAATCCGTGTTCGAATCGCTCAGATATTTGTGGACATTATCCGGCCCGCCCCACAATTCGTTGCCGTAGGCCATGTAGTCCGGATAGATGCGAATTGCGGCGATCACTTGCCACAGCAGCAGCGCCGCGACCGCGAGCGTCCAGATATGAACGGAAAATCTGCCTATGTGTAACCACTTCCGGCCGCCACGAATCAGCGCGGACACGGCGCCGGCCCCCAGCACGTATAAAAATGGATACACCGGCATGATGTGCCGCGCGCCGATATTCATCTGCGAACTCATCGCCACCGTCAGGTAGATCGCCGGCGGAATCGTGAGAAATAAAATCTCGCGCCAGGGCCGGAAAATCCCGCTGATGATGGCGCCAGCGGCGATGCACATCAAAATCAAAAAAGGCAGCGTGGATTTAATCGCGATGACTCCCGGGAAATACCAGTGCGTGCCGTGCGGATACGTCTTGCCGAAGAAAAACGCGGTGTAGGCGTCGTCGACCTGCTGAATATCCGCGAGGCCGTAGAGGTACGATTCGGGTAGCGCGCGGAACCGCGCCACCGTTCCCAGGAGTTTGGCCTCCCACGGTTTTGAAATTTGCGCCAGGTAAACGCTCAGCGGCGGATTGATTTCCAAGCCCGCGGGGCGCGAATTGTAGCGGAACCCGTAGAAGGCCCACAGCACCGCGAGCGAAATCACTGCCGCGAGCGTCAGCGTGCCGAACATTTTCCCGGTGAGAGTTTTGCGACAATCCGTCGATTCGCCGCTGGCCCGCCGCGGATTGCGAATAATTTCGCAAATCGCCAGCGCGATCAGTATAGGCACGATCAACACGCCGGTGTGCTTCGCCGCAAAGCCCAGGCCGGTCGCGAGGCCCACCAGCGCGGCACGTCCCCATGACGGAGCCTTCGCGTAACGGTAGAACGCGTATACCGCCGCGAAAACAAAACACGAAACGCCCACGTCGGTGGTGACCATCGCGCCGTGCGCCAGCAAAGTCGGGTCGAAAGCCAGGAACGTCAGCGCAACAAACGCCGCGGTGGTCCCGAACATTTCCCGCGTAGCCAGAAACACGAGCAAGCCCAGCAGCAATGCAAATATCGTGACCGCCAGTCGAGCGCGGAACAAAATTCCGCGCTCGAGATTCCGCGCGTTGAAATCTTTTCCGCAGAGAAACGCCTCGACCTTGAAGTTTCGATCCTGCAACACCGGCACTCGCAACCCGGGCATGGCCAGCAAAGGCAGCGCCGCAACCAATTTGACCAGCGGCGGATGTTCCGGATTCAACCCGAAGTCGCCGCGCGTAGCCGTCATGTACGCGGCGAAAAGATGATCGCCTTCGTCCCAGCTGATCGATTCGCCGTGCACTGACAAAGCCAGCTGGACCCACATACAGAGCAGCAGCGCGGCGACGCCGGCCCATATATATAAGTTGCGATGCGTTCGAGGCGGTTCGTTCATCGGCGAGAAATTTTACACGTTAGTTGGCTGAGCGCAGCGCATAATCGAGACCGGCAATCGGTTCTTGCGTCTATTCTATAAGGTACGAAGGTCGGGGTGTGAAGGAGCCCGAAATGCGGATCGTCGCAGGTTGTTTGTTGCTCGTGGCCGCGGCCTTGGCGCCCCAGCAATCTTCATCCGAATACCATGGTATCTATGGTCCTTCGGACGTGGAGCGCTTCACCGTGCGTCCCGGAATCTCCATGACCGTTGAGTACGGGCCCGACCAAGTGGCATGCCAGATGATCATAACGCGCTCGAGACCGTTGCTGGCGACGATACACTGGCCTCCAACGTCAACAATGCTGTCTGAAAATGAAATGAACCAAATTATTGACGAGCTTGCACCAACCGCTGTCCGCGGTGCGAAAATCCAGAATTTGGGTGGCTGGCAATCCGGCCAGGCTTTTGCGTCGGGAGAAGACTATGAAAATGACGCGGTCTTGCACACTGGGATAGATTGTAAAAAATCGCCCGCAGCCTGCATGTACATGGCCTCGATTCGATTTAAACGAAAAGAATGCGACTCAATCAACAAAGAGAGTAGCGATCTCGGGATGGCCGGCCAATTCCCAGCGCCAAAGCCTAGTCGATGAATCTTTGCGACCCGGCGCCGTAAGAACGGCAAAACTCAATTCAATAGAAACTTCTCGATGAAGAGAATGGTCGCGTAGAACTGGTAATCCACGTTTTTCTTTTTGCTGAAACCGTGGCCTTCGTCGTTAGCCATCAGGAACCACACCGGCGTGCCGTTTTTGCGCACCACCGCGACCATTTGTTGCGCTTCGGTCCAGGGGACGCGCGGATCGTTTTTGCCCTGCACCACAAAAAGCGGCTTGGTGATGTTCGCGGCGTTATTGGCCGGAGCGATTTTCTCCAGGAACGCGCGCATTTTCGGGTCGCGCTCGTCGCCGTACTCCACGCGGCGCAAATCCTGGCGGTACCCTGAAGTATTTTCCAGGAACGTTACCAGGTTCGACGGGCCCACAATATCCAGTGAGCAGCGAATGCGGTCGTTATAGTTCGTCGCCACCGCCAGCGTCATGAATCCGCCGTAGCTCCCGCCGGTGACCATCACCCGGCTCGCATCCAGATCCGGCTGCTGCGCAATCCAATCCAGCAGCGAATTGATGTCCTTGTAGGAATCCTCGCGCAAAAATCCATTATCGAGCGTGACGAAAGTTTTTCCGTAACCCGTGGACCCGCGCACGTTGGGAAAAATCATGGCCACGCCCATTTCCGCCGGGAAATAGTTGTAACGCCCCATGAAACCGGGTCGGAACTGGCCTTCGGGACCGCCGTGAATATCGATGATCACCGGGCGCTTGCCCGTGAATTTCGCCGGCGGCTTGAAATAGAATCCGCTGATCGATTTACCATCGAACGAGGGCCAATGAATCAACTGGGCCTCGGGAAAATTCGCGGGATTCACGCCGCCGGTTTCGCTGTGGGTCCAGCGCTCGACTTTTCCGGTGGTCACGTCCAGCGAATAGGCGTCGGTGGCGTCGCGCGATTGGGTCAGGCCAAAGGCCAGCTCGCGCCCGTTCGGGTGCCAGCTGATTCCGAAAACTTGCCCGGGAGGAAATGACGGCGCGGGTTTTTCTTTTCCCGTTTTCGTGTCCAGCAAATGTAGCACTCCCTGCCCGTCTTCATTGGTGGTGAAGGCGATCGTCTGGCCGTCTGGCGAGACGTCAAAACTTTCCACGTCCCAGTGGATGTGGCTGGTCAGGTAGATACATTTTTTGGTGGCCAGGTCGATGTAAGCCAGGCGCTGAAATTCGGAATCCAGGTCGGTGGTGACGTAAATTCCCTTCCCGTCTTTGCTGAATTTCGCGGAGCCGTACGCAATTTTCTCGGCGCCACCTTTGGTGGTCAGCAGAATTTTCTCGCCGCTGCTGGCGCTCATCAGCCACAAATAGCTTTCGTTCGCCGATACATATTCCTGCACCACCAGCTGCGAATCGTCCGGCGACCAATCGGCCACGGCCCAGCCGCCACCCTCGAGTCGCGCGAGCATATGATTAGTTTGGGGGTTGTCGCGATGCGCGGGCTCCGCCAGCCAGATGTCGGTGTCGTTGCCGGTGCGTCGCGTCGAGCTGTAGGCGATGAATTTTCCGCTGCTGGACCAGTGTTCGTCGGTGTTGCGCGATTTCCCGTCGGTGAGCAGCGTGACCGCGGCGGTGGCGTGGTCGTAACGATAGAGCTGATAGAATTCCCCGCCGCCTACGTCTTTGCTGAAAATAAAATAAGCGCCGTCCCCTTTGGGCGGGTATTGCGCGCTGCGCACGTCATCCTTGTAAAACGTGAGCTGGGTCCGTGCGGCCCCCGGCGACTTCACTTCGTGAATCTGGAACGTATCCGCGAAGCGGGTGGCGATCAGCATTTCGCGCCGCGCCGGATTCCAGCTGGTAAAGAGCGCGGAACGAAAATTGGTATAACGATCCGCTTTCTCCGCCACCGCGGCCGGAACCGGCGGAATTCCCTCTACCACCAGATTTTCGTTGGGAGCCACTACAGCCTCCTGAGAAGTTTTGGTCGACTCGGCTTGTTGCGCGCGCGCATCACGAACCGTCAGCGCGAGAGGGATGGTCAGAGCCGCAGCCGCGAGGGTCGCCAGTGCAACCGGAGATACCTTCATCGAACCTCCTCTACTTTTTCCGAATTTCACGCGCGAAATTCGTTTAATATCGCCCCGAAAAGCCCGGCGAGGACGATACGCCACCGGGCGCAACGGCGTCAACGAACGGAAATCATCGCGGAGGCTTACCGTGCTATGAAAATATTCTCGAACCCTCGCTTTTTAGTCGTCTATTCCGCGGTCGTAACCGTGGCGTTCGCGGTCACGCTGCTGTGCGGCTTCGCGGCGGCGCGCAGCCAGACTTTTGACGTGCTGCGCGTGCATCGCATCGATTTTGTCGAGCCAGACGGCACGCCGCGCCTGATTATCTCGAATCGTGAATCGTTTCCCGGCGCCTACATGCGCAACAAGGAATACCCGCGCCCGGATCGCCGCGATGCCGCCGGGATGATCTTCATGAACGACGAAGGGTCGGAAATGGGCGGCCTCATTTTCGGCGGCCTGAAGATGAAAGACGGCACCATCCAGAATCACGGCCACCTGAGCTTCGATCAGTACGAGCAGGATCAGATTTTCGCCATCGATTCCGGCCGCGAGGACCAGGATAAATTCTCGGCGATTCGCATCGGCGAGCGCGGCGACTATCCCATCCAGCAGGCCTACGACGAAAGCCTGCGCATCGAAAAGCTACCCAAAGACCAGCAGGACGCGGAATGGAAGAAGTTTTTCGCGACGCACACCGGCGATGCGAACCGCATCTACCTGGGCCGCGGCCGGGACAAATCCGCGTCTCTGCAACTGAAGGATGCCACCGGCAACACGCGCCTGGCCATGCGCGTCGACGCCGACGGCAACCCGGTGATCCAGTTTCTCGATGCCGACGGAAAAGTCACCAACGAATTCACCGCGACGAAAAAATAAGACGCTACTGATACGAGCGCATTGTCATCCCGAAGCACAGCGAGGGATCTGCTTCCAAACGCCGTGGAATTGTCACGCCGCAACAGTTGACGACTGTCGGCGCGGCCTTGTATTTACGTGTTGCCTCATGACCCGTAGCCAAGACAATCAGCGCCTCCTGCTCCTCCCCGCTCATCGAAGTAACATGCCGTTCATCCGCGATGTTTATGATTTACCAGTCGCGGGTCGGGCGTATCATCGTCGCGGAATCATTCTGTAGGGGGTTTATATGGCCAAGAAATCATCCGCAAGCGCAAAACATTCGCACAATGGAAAGTCTGCTGCAGCTTCGACCTCGACCGTAGCATCATCCGCAAAATCCACGGCGTCCTCCAGGCCTGCAGTCCTGGCGAATCCGCCTTCGATCCCGCAGGCGACGAACACCGAACGCCCCTTGGGCGCGGAAGAATTGCGCAAGATGAACGCGTACTGGCGCGCGGCAAATTACCTGAGTGTCGGGCAAATCTATTTATGCGGTAATCCCATGCTGCGCGAGCCGCTGGCGCTGCACAATATTAAGTCACGGCTGCTGGGCCACTGGGGCACTACGCCCGGGCAGAATTTCATTTACGTGCACATGAATCGCGCGATCAAAATGCGCGACTTGAATATGATTTATATCGCCGGCCCCGGCCACGGCGGGCCCGGCCTGGTCGCGAATACGTACCTCGAAGGAACCTACAGTGAGATTTACCCGAACATTCCCGAAACCGAAGAAGGCCTGCAGAAATTGTTCAAGCAGTTTTCGTTTCCCGGAGGAATTCCCAGTCACGTTTCGCCGGAGTGTCCCGGCTCGATTCATGAAGGCGGCGAACTGGGCTATTCGATCGCGCACGCCTACGGCGCGGCGTTCGACAATCCAGATCTGGTGGTCTGCTGCTGCGTCGGCGACGGCGAATCCGAAACCGGCCCGCTGGCGGGCGCGTGGCATTCGAATAAATTCCTGAATCCGGCGCGCGACGGTGTGGTGTTGCCGATTCTGCATCTCAATGGCTACAAAATCGCGAATCCCACCATTCCCGGCCGCATGAGCGACGAAGATCTGATCAAGCTCTATACGGGTTACGGCTACAAGCCGTATTTCGTCGAAGGCCACGAGCCGGATAAGGTTCATCAGTTGATGGCCGCGACGGTCGACACAGTGCTCGACGAAATTCGCGCGATTCAAAATGACGCGCGCGCGCACGGCGGCAAGAAAAATCCGGGCATGCCGCGCTGGCCGCTGATCATCCTGCGCACGCCGAAAGGCTGGACCGGCCCGAAAATGGTCGACGGCAAGCCGGTGGAAGGTACCTGGCGCGCGCACCAGGTTCCAGTGACGGATTTCGAAAATCCGGCGCACCTGAAAATTCTGGAAGACTGGATGAAGAGTTATAAGGCCGAGGAATTATTCGACGACAACGGCACCTTGCGTCCAGAACTAAAAGAACTCGCGCCCACCGGCACGCGCCGCATGGGCGCGAATCCGCACGCCAACGGCGGAATCCTGCTGCGCGATCTGGTCATGCCGGATTTTCGCCAGTACGGTGTCGAAGTGCACCAGCCCGGCGGCACCGACGGCGAAGCCACCCGCGTCCTGGGAACTTTTCTGCGCGACGTGATGAAAGCCAACCTGGCCTCTGCGAATTTCCGCGTGTGGGGGCCGGACGAAACCGCGTCGAATCGCCTCGACGCGATTTACGAAGTCTCGCCCAAAGTTTTTATGGAAAAACTGCTCGACGTCGACGAAAACATCAGCGAAACCGGCCGGGTGATGGAAGTCCTTAGCGAGCACATGTGCCAGGGATGGCTGGAGGGCTACCTGCTCACCGGGCGCCACGGATTTTTTTCGTGCTACGAAGCGTTCGTGCACATTGTCGATTCCATGTTCAACCAGCACGCCAAATGGCTGAAGGTTACCCGCGGGATTCCGTGGCGGCGGCCGATTTCTTCGCTGACGTATCTGCTCACTTCGCACGTCTGGCGTCAGGACCACAACGGCTTCACCCATCAGGATCCCGGATTCATCGATCACGTGGTGAATAAAAAAGCGGACGTGGTGCGCGTGTATCTGCCGCCGGACGCGAACACGCTGCTCTCCGTCGCGGATCATTGTTTGCGGAGCCGCAATTACGTCAACGTGATCGTGGCCGGCAAGCAGCCTGCGCCGCAGTATCTCGAGATGAACGCGGCGGTGGAACATTGCACGGTGGGAATCGGCATGTGGCCCTGGGCCTGCAATGACGCCGGCTCCGAACCCGACGTGGTCATGGCCTGCGCCGGCGACGTGCCCACTTTGGAAACTTTGGCGGCCATCGATTTACTGCGCCAACATTTTCCGGACATCAAAATCCGTTTCGTCAACGTGGTCGATCTGATGACGCTGCAAACTCCCGGCGAACATCCGCACGGCATCAGCGACCGCGATTTCGATTCCCTCTTCACCATCGACCGGCCGGTGATTTTCGCGTTTCACGGTTACCCCACCCTGATTCACCGCCTCACCTACAAACGCGCCAATCACGGCGGCCTGCACGTCCACGGCTACAAAGAAGAAGGCACCATCACCACGCCGTTCGATATGACCGTGCTGAATGACCTGGACCGCTATCATCTGGCCGGGGACGCGATCGACCGCATTCCGCGGCTGCAGAAAGTCAGCGCACATTTTCAGCAGCATCTGCGCAATAAGCTATTCGAGCACAAACAATACATCTACAAGAATGGCGACGACATGCCGGAGATCAAGAATTGGAAGTGGCCGTACGCGGTGACCGGGGACTAGCCTCGGCCTAATGAAAGTCCTCGTACTCAATTCCGGATCCAGCAGCCTGAAAAGCTCGCTGTATGATTTCAGCGCCGCGAACGCGCCGCCGGCGCAATCGCTCCCTGCCGCAGGCCCTGCTGATCCCGCCTGGCAAGGCGAGATCGAATGGTCCGGCGCGGATGCGCAAATCAAAATCTCCACGGCGTCCGGCGCCAAATCCAAGCAGCAAGTAAAAGTTGCGTCGCGCGAAGAAGCGACGCAGCAATTACTGGCCACCCTGTGGACTGGCTCGACGCGCGTCATCTCCTCAGCGAAAGAAATCAACGTCGTCGGCCATCGGGTGGTCAATGGCGGGCCCGAGCATCGCGAACCCGCGCTACTCGACTCCAAAGTGATCGCCGCCATCCAGCGCGCCGCCGCTTTCGCGCCGCTGCACAATCAAGCCGAACTCGACGGCATCGCCATCGCCCAAAAATTAATTCCTGCCGCCCCACAGGTCGCGGTCTTCGACACCGGATTTCACCGCACGCTCGCGCCCGCCGCGTACGTCTACCCCGGTCCCTACGACTGGCTCGCCAAAGGCATCCGGCGCTACGGCTTTCACGGCATCAATCACGGCTACATCGCTGAACGAGCCCCGCAAATTTTGCAGCGCGACACGCGTGGACTCCGCATCGTGAGCTGCCATCTGGGCAACGGCTGCTCGCTGGCCGCGATTCGCGACGGCCGCAGCGTCGACACCACCATGGGATTCACTCCCCTGGAAGGATTAATGATGGGGACGCGCTCGGGCTCGGTCGATCCCGGAATTCTGACTTATCTGGCGCGACAGGAAAAACAAACCGGCGAGCAGCTCGACAACCTGCTGAATAAAAAATCCGGCCTGCTGGGCATCGCCGGATTTTCCGGCGACATGCGTGAAATTATCGAGGAGATGAAGGCATCCGGTGCGAACGCGCAGCCTCACGCGAAATCGCAAATCTCCGCAGCAGCCTTACCGGCGAGCGCGCTGCCCATCGACGCCGGCGACAAATCCGCGCGCGCGCAACTCGCCTTCGATATGTTCGTCCACCGCCTGCGCCGCGAAATCGGCTCGATGATCGCGGTCCTCGGCGGTCTCGACGCGCTGGTTTTCACCGCCGGCATCGGCGAAAATTCCGCCGACGTCCGCGACGCGGCCTGCGACGCGCTAGCCTTCGCCGGCGTCCAGCTCGACGCCGCAAAAAACGCGCAGCTCGGCGCCCAGGGCGTCGATGCCGACATCGCGGCCGCGGATTCCCACGCCCGCGTCCTCGTCGTCAAAGCCCAGGAAGACTGGGCCATCGCCCGCGCCTGCTTCCGCCAAGCGCCGCCATCCTGAGAAGCCCAGCGACGAAGAATCTCAACCATGACCCGCTCCTCAGGATGACGACAAAATCGAGCGGGTGCTCTCCCGGAATTATCAGTTCGTCGCTTTTAGCTGCTGAATCAGCTGGGCCAAGTTTTCGGTGGTGACCAAGTCGGTGAGTTTTCCTTCCTTGTCAAAGGTAAACAACTCGATGCCATCGACGTGGATCGTCTTGCCCGTCGCGGGGATGACGCCCTCCGGCGTCTGCAGGTCGCCTTTCTGCGTGCCGGTGATGGTGAAGCGTGTCACCGCGGAATTGCCATCGACCAGGATGATTTGGTCGTCGATTTTCACGTCGGGAAACGGCCCAACAAACCGGCCAATGCGGCTGACGAACGCGGCGCGGCCGACCACTGTAGTGCCCAGCGAATTCACCCGCAGGTTATCCGCCACCAGCTCGCCATTTTTTTCAAACTCGCGCGCGTTGAAGTTCTTGTGAAATTGCGAAACATTCTTGAGTATGAGTTTTTCGTACGGCGTGTAGTCGTGCGGGATGTGCGCGGTCACCAGCACATCGTCCGGAGGCGCCTGCGAGGTTTGGGTCCGAGCTAAAGTTACTCCAGCGGCCGAAATCGCCAATAGTCCTGCCAGCATTGCAGCAATTCTAAATTTCACGACGGTCTCCTTGTCTTGCGGATGAAATTGTCCTGCGGATGAGACCTGGATGTTCGAGCCGAGTAAAAAGATACAAACTTGCATAAATTTTCTGTTGGTTGTGGGGGGAACCGCAGAACTACTTGATTCCTTCCACGTGCTGCTCGTGCGCTTCGGGCGAAGCGTGAGAGCTTTACGACCCGCCGCCTCGAGCGATAAAAAAATATCTTCCGAGGATATAGACAATCTACATGCTTTGGTGTAGAACGTCTACATACCAAGAGGCCGGGTACTAAACCGATGAAAAAAGGTTATCAGAACCGGATCGAACTGCTGCAAGGCACGCTGGACATGCTGATCTTGCAAACCCTGCAATGGGCTCCGCGCCACGGCTACGGCCTGAGCCAATCGATTCGGACCAATTCGGGCGAAATTCTTAAAGTAGACACCGGCTCGCTGTACCCCGCCCTGCACCGGCTGGAACGCGCGAAATGGATTGCGGCGGAATGGAAAGTCTCGGAGAACAACCAGCGCACGCGGGTTTATCACCTCACGGCCAAGGGCAAGAAACAACTCATGTCGGAACGTTCCCGGTGGGCACAACTTTCGGACGCCATCGCCGGCGTCTTGGATCCGGCAAAACTTGAAGGTGACGCATGAATGTCTTTGGGCGGCGGAAGCGGCGCGAAGCGGAACTGGAAGAGGAGCTGCAGAGTCACCTGCGGATGGCGGCCGACGATCGCGTTCGCGGTGGCCAGAATCAAAAGCAGGCGGAACACAGCGCGCGAACTGAATTTGGTAACGCTGGCGTGGTGCGGGAGGTCACGCGCGACATGTGGGGTTCGCGCTGGGTTTCAGATCTTCTGGAGGACACCCGTTTCGGCTTGCGCGTTTTGAGAAAAAACCCCGGGTTCACCGCCGTCGCGGTGCTCACTCTGGCGCTTGGAATTGGCGCGAATACGGCGATTTTCAGCTTGATCGATGCCTTGATGCTGAAATCGTTGCCGGTCCAAGACCCTCAGCAGCTGGTCGTGCTGCAATGGAGCGCGCGACATCAACCCCAATTTCGTAGCTCAAGCTCTTACGGCGATTGCGATGCCGATGTCGGGATTGAAACTCCGAAAAGCTGCTCGTTCTCGCGTCCGTTTTACGATCAGCTGCGTGCAACTCATTCGGACCTATTCTCTGGACTCACGGCGGCAGGTGGCGAAGTCGACCTGGATCTAAGCGGAAACGGCGCGGCCAGCATCGCCCACGGCCGGGTGGTCGCGGGAAATTATTTCGAGGTGCTCGGCGTGCGCCCCGCGTTGGGCCGCCTGCTCCAGGCCGCGGACGATTCGCCTTCGGCCGCACCCGTAGCCGTGCTGAATTATGGATACTGGCAGAACGAATTTGGCGGATCGCCGGCCGTGGTGGGAAGAACGATCACGTTGAACGGCGCGCCCACCATCGTTGTTGGTGTTGCCGAAAAGAGATTCATCGGCCTCACGCCGGGCACGATCATCGACGCCTGGCTGCCGCTTTCCGTGCAGCCCCGCGTGCTACCCCGTTGGGACCCGAAGGACGATGGCGCGGATTCGATTTGGATGTTGATTGTGGCGCGCCTGAGGCCCGAAGTCCCCCGCGAAAAGGCCGAGACCGCGGTGGATCTGCTTTTCCGCGACGGCATGCTGCACGGAGAAAAACCATTCGCCAAAGAAGCTGACGACCCGCGCGTCCATTTGCTTCCGGCGCAAACCGGCTTAGTCGGCGAACGCGCGAATTTCTCGACGCCACTTTATATCCTGATGCTTGCGGTAGGAATTATTCTGGCGATAGCTTGCGCCAACGTCGCCGGACTCACCCTGGCTCGCGCGGCGGGGCGCCAAAAGGAGTTGGCGCTGCGGCTCGCGCTGGGTGCGGGACGCTGGCGGATTGCGCGTCAACTGCTGACGGAGAGCCTGCTGCTTTCGGCGTGTGGAGGCTTGCTCGCCATGGCGATCGCCTACTGGGGAGCGCACGCGATTCTTAGATTTGTCGAAAGCGGAGCGCGGAGGCCGCTCGGTTTCGAAGCCACGCTCGATACCCGGGTGCTGCTGTTTACCGCCGGAATTTCCGTGCTCTCCGGAATTGTTTTTGGGCTGGCGCACGCGGCTCGCGGTTCGCGGGTGAATTTGACGCCCACGCTGAAAGACGCCACGGGAAGTTCTGCCGCGGCCGGCCGCCTGCGAGGCGGCTGGTTGAACCTGGGCAATTCGCTGGTGATCGCGCAAGTGGCGCTGACCATCGTGGTGCTAGCCGGCGCCGGACTGCTGGTGCGCACGCTACAAAACCTGCGGAATATCGATCCCGGCTTCGACACCAACAATCTCGTCAACTTTGGAGTCGATCTGCGGCTCGCCGGATACCGCGGCGCACAGGCCGATCTCGCCATCCGCGAAATACAAAAGCGGTTGAGCGCGATTCCCGGCGTAACCACGGTCAGCTATTCGTCAATGGAGTTGCTGACCAACGGGCTGTGGACGACCAGCTTCAAGAATCCAGGTTCCGCAACTCCAGCGGCTGTAGATTCGCATGTGCTGGAGATCGGGCCGGATTTTTTTTCCACGATGAAAATGCCGTTGCGCGCCGGCCGCGATTTTGCGTCCGCGGACTTTGCGGCGGCTTCCGCGGCTGCGGTCGCCGACCCAGCCACTGAGCCGGCGGGTTCGTCGGCGCCTCTACCGGCAATCGTGAACGAGACGTTCGTTCGCAAATACTTCGGCAACGCTGATCCTCTCGGACGGCGGATCAGTTACGCGCCGTCTCCCGGCGATACAGCAGGACAGCGCAAAAATCCCGGGCTGGTGGTAATCGGCATAGCTGGCGATGCCAAATATGAGAGTCTGCGCGCGCAAGTGGATCCGACCGTCTACCTTCCTTCTTCCGGTGGCGACGTCAATTTCGAATTGCGGACGGCCATCAGTTCCGCGGCGATCATCCCGGCGGTCCGCAGCACCGTCAGCGATTTCAACAGCGAGCTGCCCATCTTCTATATTCGACCGGAGTCCGAGAGTCTGGACCAGTTGCTGTTTCAGGAGCGCTTGATCGCGCGGCTATCGAGTCTGTTCGGAATACTTGCTCTGGTTCTGGCCTGCGTGGGACTGTACGGGTTGTTGTCCTATGAAGTGACGCGGCGCACTCATGAGATCGGAATTCGCATGGCCCTGGGTGCCGCACGGCGTAACGTGCTGGGCATGGTGGTGGGCCAAGGCATGCTGCTGACGCTGGCCGGGGTGGCCGTCGGCACTGTGGTCGCTGTCGGCGTAACGCGCTACCTCGGCAGTCTGCTCTTCCAGGTTCATGGCGGCGACCCCGTCACCATGTTCGCAGTCGCAACTCTTCTGCTCCTGGTGGCACTGGCCGCGTCATACATTCCAGCCCGCCGCGCAACGCACGTCGACCCCATGATCGCCCTGCGCAATGAATAGCTCTGCGCTAGCGTGATGTCGCCCCTCCGTTACTCAGGCGCACCATAACCTCATCGACGACATCGCGCCGATCGGACCCGAAACGGTGTCCAACATTGCAGTAAGATCATCCGCAGCGGTTCAATTCGCGTCGAGGGGCACGCGTGCGTTCGCGTTTGGGTGGATGGCTCGGCATCGCGCTCGTGGTCGGCGGGCTTGGCCTGGGGGCTTACTCCCGATATTGGCTTGCGATCCATACTGATGCCGCACTCGACATTCCTGTGTCGCTCTCTCGAGGGCACATTCGAATTGGCGGGTTCTTAATCAATGACGACGAGGCTCACTCCATTGACGTTCTTCTTGGCGTAAACGGAAATACGTCCTGCGAGGCATTAAGGACCATATGGAGTGCCAGCCGAAACGGGAAACCGATTCCGAAACCATCTGGAAAAATATTTCCAACCTCCGGGTGCAACTTGGGGGTCCTTACGGATGGTCCTGGCCGCTATGAACTCGACGTAGAAGTCGTATCCGATACCGCGCCGCTCGATGCCATTCAGCCGCGGCTGCAAATTGAACTTGCCTACTGGCGCGCCTTCCACGACTATGTCGACGCCGCCGACTGCCTGTTTGGCTTTGGGATATTCCTCGCAACGATAGGAGCCTCTTTACTGCTTCTGTCGCGCTTCGGCCCCAATCCATGCTGGCCGCAGGATCAAGCTTTAAACATTTCGCCGTCGCGAGCCAACTGCTTGCGGATTCCGCGCCGCCATTACCTTTTGTTGGATCCGCGTTCGACTGCGCCACTGCTGGGGTACGTCTACGCGGTCACCTACATGGTCGTTTTTTTGGTAAATGCGCCGTTTTATCTTGCGACCTGGTTTCACGGTTTGGGGCTGCCGGCGCGCCTGGTTCGACCGGGAGTCGTACTCAGCGCGATTGACGGCAAAAAAGGGCTTCTCGTGTACGTCGGCAAATCCGGAAAGCTCTACCTCAATTCCAGGCCGATCACGGCGCAGGAACTGCCACCCGCGCTGGAAGCAGAGCTAGCCCGACGTGCCGACCATTCGGTCTATGTCGAAGGCGATCCGGACCTCAACTACGGAGATGTCGTGCAGGCAATGAGTTTGGTGCGGCGAGCTGGAGGCGAGGTAATCATGATGACGCCGAAATTCCGCGCCGAAACCTCAGGGATGCATCCATGAGGAAATGGACAGCCAGCGAGGTTCTAGGAAAGAGCGCACATCCCAAAACAAAAAGGGCGCCGGAGGTGGCGCCCTCTTGCCCTGCCCTACTACAAATGCGTACTGCGATATGAGCTCGCCTTGGCGGCGAACTGGTTAGATTACAGCGAGATAGCTCCACTCGCCGTTGACCGCCTTCAACTGGTGGACCCGGCCATCGTCAGCGTGCAGAAAGTAGCTGCCATCCGGGATCGGATGGTGATGCGCGGCGCGGACCGAGCATCGAGTCCAACGGCCACCACGGGCAGCTCCCCAGCCACCGCCATGTTCGCGGGCTTCTTCGCTGAGTTCGATGCCGTACTTGACCTTGTACTCGACGCCAGTAAGACGGGTTGGAACCAACCGCCCATTACCTTTCAGTTGTTCTTTAGCCATAATGTACATTCGACGCACAAACTAAGCGAAAGGTTCGCCAGATCGCGCCGCCCCCATCAGATTCTATGATTATTGGTACCAGGACCCAGGACTCCTAAGTCCACTACGACTATAGCACAAAAACCGCTGGCCGCCAAGAGCCGCTTCCAAATCAGTCAAACTGCGAAGTCCCGGTAAGGGCCGCCGTGCGCAGTCACTCCCACCAAAGTTGCCTTCGGGGGACAGGCCGCCAGCCACTGGCGCAATCTAGCCTATCTGTAACATATTGCAAATACAGGGAATCCTGTAAATGTGGACTCGGTTTCGGGCCGGCAACGCGCCCGTTCACCCCAGTCCCGCCGGCGACTGTCATTCTAAGGAGCGTCTTTGGCGATGAAGAGTCTCAACCGTGCTTCCATGCACGGACCGTCACGACAAACGCGGCGAGTTCCGAGACAGGACGCGGCTGAAAGCACTCAATACTGCTTGAGATCCTTCGCGTCGCTCAGGATGACGTCAGAAACGCTGCAGCGGAGAAGGATTCAAAGCAGCTAAACGCCCCGATCCATGACCGCCCAGATGATGAGGATAATCAAAATCAGCCCCAGGCCGCCACTCGGGTAATAGCCCCAGCCCGAACTGTACGGATACAAAGGCAAACTGCCCAGCAACGCCAGCACAATAATGATAAGGAGAATCGTTCGCAGCATCGGGTAACCTCGTGCCGACACCTTACGCATCCCGACGCATTTCCCCCATACCGCGTTTTTGGTAATAACGGCACTAACGTCCATCAGACCCGGCGTTTCGTTTCCCTCGGCGGCCCAAAGCCCTGGCCGCGTTTTGGCGGACTGAAAAACTCACGCATGTGCGCCGTTCGCTTTTTCTTTCCACAGGCTCATCTCGGCAATTCCAAAAATCGTTGACCCGCCGCTCGCTTCGGGGTGTAACATACCCCGCGTTACAGCTCCTCGGCACCCAGCGCCCTGAAGCGAGTACCCGACGTAACGCGATCGAGCCCGGATTTTCACGGGCGCGTAACACACCCAGAACGCCGTTCGCTGAACATCTGATTCGCTGTTGAAGATTCATTCCGGCCCCGCACGCCACCGTTCGCAAAGCTTTGGCGCACGTCCATCGCTCTCATCTTTAAAAAAGGAGAAAATCATGGCCGCAAATTTCGATCAGCTAAAAATGAAGTATCAATCGGTGCTGAATTTCATTCAGTCCCAGGGCGCCAATCTGCAGAACGTCAATATGGAAGGCGATAAGCTCTTCATTCGCGCCACCGCTCCCACCGCGGCCCTGAAAGATAAAATCTGGGATCAGATCAAGCTGGTCGATCCGAATTTCTCTGACCTGACCGCGCAGATCGACGCGCCCGCCGCCCAAGCGGCCGCCGCTGTTGCGACCGGTTCGACCGCCGCGCGCACCTACCAGGTGCAGCCCGGCGACAGCCTCTCCAAGATCAGCAAGCAGTTCTACGGCGACGCCAACAAGTACATGAAAATTTTCGAAGCCAACAAAGACAAGCTGACCGACCCGGATCACGTCAAGGCCGGCGTCGAACTCATCATCCCGTAGCAAGGGTTTCGGGCTTTTGCAGTAGCGTTCTTCGCCACATGGCACAAAGGCAGAAAAAGCCGAATCCAGGCTGCATTCTGGCGCGTACGGCACCAGAACGCAGCCTGCGCAGCTCCCTTTCGCCGGAGTGCTCACCATCGCGCAGAGTGTCATCCCGAAGCGCAGCGAGGGGTCTGCTTTTTACGCGCCAGGAGCAGAATCGTTCGCGGAGACCGACCCGATTTTGCAGCAGAAGTAGCGAGTAGAAGGGATTTCGTACCTTAACTTAACGAGGAGAAACGCTATGCCATGGATGGATCAGGTAGGAAATCTGCTGAAGCAGTACACCGGTGGCGCAGCCGCCGCCGCGGCCCCGGCCCAGGATGTGAACGCGCATTTTGATCAGGTAGCCGCGGCAGCTCCAGCCGGAACTCTCGCCGCCGGTTTGGCCGCCGCGTTCCATTCCGATCAGACCCCGGCCTTCGGCAACATGCTCTCCGGTCTCTTCGCCAATTCCACCGGCGAGCAGAAAGCCGGATTGCTGAATCAGCTGATGGCCAACGTCACTCCTGCCATGCTCTCATCGATTGCGGGCGGCGGCGCGCTGGCCGGATTGCTGAAGAGCGGCGGGCAGATCACTCCGGAGCAGGCCCAGCAGGTTTCGCCGGAAGCGGTGCAACAGATTGCGGCGCAGGCCAAGGCGGCGAATCCGTCCATCGTGGATAGCGTCAGCAATTTCTACGCGCAGCACACCACGCTGTGCAAGACGCTCGGCGGCGCCGCGCTCTCCATCTGCCTGGCGAAAGTCGCTCAGCACACCAACGCGTAATCTCTATTTTGGGAAGGGGCACGGAGGCGGATCGAACCCGCCTCCGCGTTTTTCTCTCGGAGCTTTGAAGAGTTAGACGCATTCCGCGCGACTGCGTTTCCTGCAAATTCCTAAAGCAGCGTTCGTACCTCCCTACCAGATTCCCCCGATGTTCCCTAAAACCATGAACCGCTATTCTGATTTTGTAACGACTTGACGTTCGGCGAGTTGGACTCAATCGTGTCCCGCCAGCCGCAGGGAAATCGAGTAAAGGAAAATCCAATGGTAATCTCAGCTCTCATTATCGTCGCTCTTATCGCCATAATCGGCATTCTGCCTGGCTGGCCAAAGGCCACCGAACTAAAGCAAAATCCGATGATGTCCGGCGTGGGCTTGATCGTGGTCGTGACCCTGATTCTCGTCGCGGTTTTGGGCCTGTGACCGCTGCCTTTTCGCCGCAGTTCGCTTCGCCAACCGGTATAGAGTATTATCTCTTTCCGGGCTGCACTTATTCGCGCTCAAGCTGAGTTTTCAAATCGAAACAACAGGAGAATTCATGGCCACCGAAGATCACAACCTGCTTACCGACGTCGCCACCACCATCGGCTCCGCCCTCGGCAACGTCGCCGCAAAAGTCGAAAGCATCACCAAGGACGCACCTTCCCGGGACGAAATTGAAACCAAAGTCCGCCGCGCCGGAGCCGCCGCCGAACGCCGCGCCAAATCCGTTTCGCGCAAAGTGAAAGCCCGAGTGAAATCCGGCGCCGCCACCGTGCGCCGCAAAGTGAAGTCCAGTGCCAGCTCCGCGCGCAAAACTTTCAAAGGCGCGCGCGCCAAGGCCGCCCGCGGCACCAAACGCACGGCGCGTAAAGTTACCCGCCGCGCCAGCGCCGCCAAGCGCACCATCAAGAAAAAAGCCCGCCGCCGCTAGTCGCGGCAGCGCCCACAAATTGCTGTTCCTACGAGTTGCAGCACGAAGCCGAGCGCGGTGCACCCAGCCGCGCTCGCACCATTTTAGGGTCAATGCGATTAGGTCATCGCATCCGTCTCTTGTTTCCGTCACTACTTCAAAGTAGGATTCGTTGCGTCGCTCGTGACTCGCCACCCGCGGCGTTCAGGCCGCCGACCGGAGAGCTAAATGTTTCGATGGGCCATCGTTTTTCTAATCATCACGTTCGTCGCCGGGATCTTTGCGTTCGCCGGCCTGGTCCTCGCCGCCGCGGCCGTCGCGAAATTAATCTTCTATTTGTTCCTCGTGCTGTTTCTGCTGGCGCTGATCGCCGGTCTGCTGCGCAAATCGAGTTCGAGCCTCCGCGAATAATTCGCCGCACGGCATAACCTGTCCCGTCGTACAGGTTACGCCGCCGCCGCACCCCGCCTTCGTCATCCACCTGAACTTGCACCGCAACCGCTAAAATCCAATCATGAGCAGTGAGTGGATCCCGGGGAAGCCTGGAGCGGGCGGAGGCGCGCCAAACACCGCGCGCCCCGTCGCAATCGCGCCAACGCCCGCGCTATTGCCAGCATCCGCCGCAGCGAAGTCGTTGCAGAATCCGGCCGCGACCCAAGCTGCCCCGAACCCAAGTCAGCCACCCATTGCTGCGCCATCAAAAATTCCCTGGCCCACGATGCCAGCCACCATCGCGCAGAAACCTGCAGCCACCTACAAATGCCCCAAATGCGGCACCGACGCGCGCGATGTGGCGCGCTTCTGCCCCAAGTGCCACGCCACACTGCGCTACGAATGTCCTTCCTGCCGCAACAACCAACGCGCCGGCGGGAAATGTGAAAAGTGCGGCGTCGATTTCCTCAAATATGTCGGCGCAGTGGTCGCCGCCAAAAAAGCCGAAGCGGACGCCGTTCACGAGCGCCTCGAAAGCCGCTCCGGCCTGCTGAAAGGCCTGCTCTGGCTGCCTTTCAACGGCGGCATGTCGCTGGTCCGTTATTTTTTCTTGAAACGCGATCGTCAATAGTGGATTCCGCGAATGCACTGCAACGCTTGCCACCACGAAAATCCCCACGGCGTTGAATTCTGCACCCACTGTCATGCCACTCTGTCGGCTGGCTCATTTCGTGTTGGCGCCGCTGGGCCGAATAACCATCAGGCCTGAAAATATTTCGACGGCGGAAACAAATTGCAGCGCGACAATTCCCGGCCCACCGCTCGTTTCACTTCCTGCAGCCAGTAATCGAACGTCCCTTCCGCGACGCCCACCAGCTTGATCGCGTCGCGATATTCCATCGCGTGCAGAAAATAGATCTCGAATAATTTCAGCCGACCCTTCCATTGCGGCCGACGCAGCGCCTGTTTGCCGATACGCTCGAAGTCCGCCACAAATTCGCAGGCCCGCGACCGCGCCGGCCTCCACTGGTATCCCGACGACGGCGAATCCAGATTCACCGCGCGAACTTTGCCCGTGGATTCGTCCAGCCATTCCTGCAGGCTGCGGTATCGTCCATGGCACGCATCGAACACTTCGCTCGCTTTCATTCTCGCTCCTGGGTGCAGAAGAATGCGCGTGATTCCCCGTCGTTCCGTATCTGCAGATCATTTCTCCGCGTTCAGTTGCCCGAACCGGGCCCTTTCCCGGCATCCGGAAACATTGCACTGATGTCCCACACCTGATCCGCGTGCGAAATCTCCTCTTCCACCGCCGCCACGCAGGTCTGAAAACATTCGCGCCAGCCGGACATGTACCCGCGCGCATATTCTTCCGCCAGCCGCTCGCGTTCTTTGTGCAGCCGCTGCATCTGAAACACGTCTTCGCGCTCGATGCCCGGCGCGCGTACCGCGAGTTGCGCGCGATGATGCAATTCGCGCAGCGCGCGCAGAATCCAATTCAAGGGGGCGGGGTAATACACGCCAACGCGCCGCTTCGGCTCATACCACGCCAGCCGCCACCCCGCTGGAATCGCGGCACAGTGCGTCGCTTCCTTGCGCAAACTTTTTACCATCTTCATGGGTGTCGCACCTCCGGACCGGTTCTCACCGCCAACTCGCGACGTACTTCTTCGTCACGTTCCGCGCGCTGCAGGCGCATGCGCTCGCGCAGGCACCAGGTAAATTTCTGCTGCGGTGATGATTTTTCCGATGCTGTCGCCGGTTCGGGCTGCGTTACGGTTGAGTGAATTCGATTTTGGGGGTGGCCTTGATCTGACCAGGAGCTTTTATGAATTAGATTTTGTTCCTCAATTGCCGCTGCCCATTTATCCTCGTTTTCCACAGGCTGATGAAATTCCCGTCCCGCTTTTTCTTTTATTCTTACTAGGAATGAACTACCTATCCCGCTCGTAAACTGCTGACCCGAATATTGTTCGCCCTGGCTCGCTACGCAATTCTGCGGGACACCCTCCGCCGATCTGCGTACGCCCCCCGCAGTTCCGCGTACCGCTTTGTTTTCCCCGACTCGGTGCAAATGTTTTTTCGCGTTCAGAATTTTGACCGTGATCCCGCTGTCCAACACCGCCGTCTCGATATATCTCTGCCGCCGCAGCTCTTTCATCCAGCGTTCCAGCGTGCGCCGGTTGAATCCGGTTTCCTCTTCGATCTCCCGGTAGTGAATCGGCGCACCGCCCAGAACCCATCCGACGGTTCCGGTTTGATGCGTTTGGCGCAGTACTAGCCATCCGTATAACCACACCGCCGAACCCATTCGTGCGTAGTGTTTGGCTTCGAATAAAACACCGCGCAATCCCGTGTTGTAGTTGTTCTCGCGCAACCTCGGTGTCCTCGTGTTCTCGTTACGGCTAACCGCGCGCTGGATTCCGGAACTCGCGCACCACCGCGTGCTCAACAAAATCCGCAATAGGCAATCCGCATCTGCACGTACCCGCCTCGGACTTCAGCACACGGCCGCAACCTGGTGATCACCTCCACCGCGTCGCGTTTTCGGCAGATCGAGCATCTTGGCCTTGATTTCTTTTCAGCCGCCCGCGCGCCCGTCGCGCCCTCGATTAAACGATCCCGCTCCGGGCCGTAGTCTTTCCAGTTGCGCCGCCGCTTCTCAAACGCTCGAAATGCCGGATCTTGCCGCCTGCGGCGCATGTTCTCGCGGTTGCGAATCCTCCGGCACAGCGCCTGCGCCGCAGTGGGCACTCGCCTCTTTCGCGGCACTGCCATGTTTTGGTCCGTCGCGGCTGTTTCGGTCATGCGGCCTCCGCCCTATTCGCAATTCGCTGCGCGGCTCGTGACAACTACGCATTCCCGTTTGCTGCTTTTACTTCGCCTTGGCGCGAAACGCGGCCCCTGGCCCTCTCGCTCCCGCGGCGAATTGACAAGTTTTTGCGCTGAAAATGAAATATACTTCCGCGATTTCCCCGTCGTCCTCGCTCAACAGGTTTTCCTCAGGTACTCGCCCTGCCGTCCTGTCCTCCACTTGCAGTACTGTTGTGATATATTACCCGTCCGTTAATACGCGAGAATCGCTCATTGGAGGCCACTCGTGCGCCGCTCCCAGCCGCCGCTTGAGTATCTGATGACCTGTTCGCAGAGTTCTCTGGAAGGTTTTGAACTCGCGCGTCTCGACCAGGTCGCGCACCTTCGCGTGGAAATTCGTAATCTTCATGAGCAATGGATCGAAGCCGAAGTTGCCGCCCGGCTCGCTCGTTTTCTTCTCGACGGTCGACGCGCCGGCGCCCCAACTGAAAATGATGCTCGTGCCGCGCTTGGCTCGATGTTGAATGGGCCTGCGGCGGACCTGGTATCGCCAAATTCGACCCGCGATGCGCCGCCCGTCGAGCGGTTCGCGGCCTCCCTCTTTTCCTCGCCGTCCCTCGGGCCTTGCTCCGAACCTGTAGCTCCACTGCAGCCTGCGTCAATTTCGTTCGATCCTGAAAATCTGCTCGACCAGCAAGACTTGATGCCGCGATCGCACTCCGATTGGCCCGATTCGTTGTCGATGCGTATCGAAACTGCTCCGCAGTCATCCCATTCGAACTTGGACTGCAGTTGTGAAAAAACGGGTTCGAATCGTATTCGCCGTCGACTGGATTCGAAGCGCGCTGAGAGCATCCGTTCGCCCGCAAGTCGCCAACGAAGTTCTCACTTGAAAAATGGCTATTTCCTGCGCCGCGAGCCTGCGGGCGATGCCTCGTTCGCGGCGGGGCACATTCGGCCGCTGGCGCAACTCTTGTTATTCCAGACGCGCAGCGATGCTTCGGCCAGTCGTCCTTCGCCTTTGGACGCTCCAGGCGCAGCGGCCGAAGGCGTCGCTCGAGTATTTGTGTCGGGCGTGATGCTGGAAATCCCCGAAAATCCGAAAACTCTAAAACCATGCTCGGGTTCGTACCGCGCCAAACTCGTGCGTCGTTGAAAATCAAGTTTTCCCGCCCCCGTGAGACCATTGCCACCTCGAATAAATCGCTCATGCGCCCGTCCGCGCTTCGACTAATCCCAGTCTGAAATCCCCTCGAGCCCGCACAATCGCTCGGTAGCCCATGAACACCGCCTCTTCCGTTCATCGCCTCTGCCCAGGGCGACTAGTTTCGGTCGCTAGATTTCAGCCCTCCGCGGAAATTCTGTGAAGTCCAATCCGCGGCATTGAGACGGCTCAAACATTGGCTCCAACTTTTGCGCCACGATGCCGCATCGCAAACCAAACGCCCGGTCCCCGAATCTCAGCAAACGCCGCGCGAGAAAGCGCCGTGAATAAGCCCGTAACGCGGCCTGGCTCCATGACGTCGCACCAGAAATCAAGTTTTGCGGTGTTCGATCATCGCTGCGGGTCCTCTCCACAGGCGCGAGCCCCCGAGTCCTCCGAAATTCACGACACCCCGCCACCCACGGCACTGTTCCCCCCAAAAGCAAATGTCGAAACTCCGGAAATTCCGACGGAGCCTCAACGAGCCCGCAGCAGTCGCAACAATGTTTTTTTAGCCACACGTCGACGCACTTCCCCAGCCAATCCTTCCCAAGCCGATCAGTCCCACATCAGCACCATCGAGCGATCGAATGTTCCACGCGCACCCTCGCCACCCAAAACACAGCAACCACACAGAAGCGCAACCTCGGAGAAGCGGACTCCAACCACCCTCTTCAGCCGCACAAATTCTTCCGTCGTCCACGAATGAAGTCCCGCCAAGTAACTGCACATCCGTAACTCACTCACTCCGACGTCCGCTTTCCGCCGTACCCCGTCCGCCTTCCGCCTTCCGCCTGCCCATTGCCCCTCGTCTTCACCATCAGCCACCGCGCACCACCCTCGCCAGTGATGCCATCAAAAACATAATCTATTCATTCCCGGAGCTTGAGTCTTGACCTTGGCAACGGTCAGCCTCCTGATGGATGTTTGCTTGGTAGCGCGACGCACCAGCGAGCGTCGGCACGGTGAGGAAACAGCGCCCGCGGATTGATTGTCTTTTGCGGGATCTAGGCGCGGCTATTTGAAAGCAAAAGGTGGGCGCGGAGTTACGCGAAAAATCGTACGCAGCTCAACCGGGCGACAAAAACCCATTTCAAGCGTCCATACCTCAACGCTGTGTGAGTAGGCGCTCGCGAGCGGCGTCCGGTTGGTTCGGAAGACCAATCCGTTTCGCACCGCGGAGCGCGAGCTGGCGACTTTCTCCGCGGGCACAAATTAGTGTAGTGATCCTCTCACAGATACTTGATCGAAGTCGTAATGAGACTATCTGCGAGAAATAGAAAGGGGAAATCGATTCTACCGATCAACGACCTGCGCCTAAATGAACGCTAGGCTTTGGCTGAGGAATTGACTGCTGGGGAGGCCACGGTTCAAGGAGTTGTTCTTTGCGGTAAAGCAGCGAGTTGATGTCGTATGGAGCGAGTTCGATACTGTGGCCGTGGGTGATGGCGTCGGTCGGGCAGGCTTCGACACAGTAGCCGCAGAAAATGCAACGAGAATAATCGATGTTGTAGACCTTGGCATATCGTTCGCCGGCAGAAATGCGATTGGCGTCCGTATTTTCGGCGGCTTCGATGTAAATGCAGTTCGCGGGGCACGCGGCGGCGCACAAAAAGCAGCCTACGCACTTCTCGTAACCGTGCTCATCGCGCTGCAATACATGAATGCCGCGATAACGAGGCTGTACGCTGGGAGGAACTTCGGGGAAATTCTCGGTCGTCGTCGGACGGAAAATCGTCCGCAATGTGACGCTAAAGCCCTTGAAAAGGGTTACAAATGTTTCCCCAACTTCCTGGATCAACGAGGCCATCGAACCGTACTTTAACAGAGTTGGCAGGCTCAGGCAAACAGGCGTTCGGCGCCGCGTTCACGGCCCCCGAGCTTTCGTGAGGAAATTGGCCGAGTCGATTGCCCCGGAAGGGGCCCACTACTCGCCGGGAGGAGCCACCGGCTCGCTATCTGACAATTTTCCCTTGCCCGTGATCGCCGCAATAATCTGACGCCCGTGAAAACGCCCATTTTCGATGAAAATTCGCGACGTTTGCAAGCCGCCCACCACTACTCCTGCCACGTAGATGCCCGGCACATTTGTTTCCAGCGTTTCCGGATTGATCGCCGGCCGCCTGGTCACCGGATCGAGCGAAATTCCCTGATGCTCCAGAAAATCGAAGTCGGGATGATAGCCAATCAGCGCAAAGATCTGATCGGCCGGAATGGCTTCCTCGTTGTGGCCATTTTTCACCCAGACGTGCTTGGGATCGATACTCAATACGTGCGCATTAAAAATGGCGCGAATCTCGCCGCCGCGGATCCGGTTTTCGACGTCTGGCTTCACCCAATATTTCAAACCCTTATTCATATCCGCGCCGCGGTGAACGATGGTCACGTGGGCGCCAGCGCGAAACAGGTCCAGCGCCGCTTCGGCCGCCGAATTCCCTCCCCCGATGACCACCACTTCGCGATTCCAATAGGGATGCGCCTCGCCGAAATAATGCGAAACGTGCGGGAGCTCTTCGCCGTGCACGCTCAAATGATTCGGCCGGTCGTAAAATCCGGTGGCAATAACAATTTTTCTGCACCGGTATTCCTGATGTCGTCCTTCATGATCCGTGGTATGAACCCTAAAATCTTCATCTTTACCGGCAATGCGATCCACTTTTTCGTACTGGTGAACTTCAAGTCCGAAATGCTCCACCGTGCGCCGGTAATATTTCAGGGCTTCAGCGCGGGTCGGTTTGCCCGCGGCAGTCGTCATCGGCAAATCGCCAATTTCCATCCGCTCCGGCGTGGTAAAAAAGTTCATGTTGGTTGGGTAATGAAACAGCGAATTACAGAGGCAGCCTTTGTCGATCACCAACGGCCGCAGGCCGGCCATCTTGGCGTCAATCGCGCAGGCGAGTCCAGTAGGCCCGGCGCCGATGCAAACAATGTCGTAGGAATCGCTCATGTTCATAGTGTGCGATGGCCGCTAGAGAAATTCAACTTCGCGACCGTATGCAATTTGATGATTCGAGAGTGAAACTCGAACCAGGCAATTTCCGCGTAGAGATGGATCAGTGTCGGAGCAACGTCCGGGCAGACCTGGGCGATGAGGAAAAGCTAGAGATGATGCAAAACCATTTTACGCGGCAGATGACGAAATATTTCCCGATTCAATCTCGCGCAGAATTGACCGCAGCACCGACGCCAATTCTTCGCGGCTTACCTGACTCTTTCGAAATTGGACGCGCACGTGAAACGACTCATCCTCGGCGCGATAATCAAAAAGAAACGGCTGCGGCCGGGGTGCCGATTCAGTCTGCTGCTGGCGCGCCTTGCGCGCTTCATCGCGGGTCAAACCGCCCTGCGCGATGCGATGCACCATCTCCTGCATCCGCTTTTCGCTGGGCTGCCGCGCCACCTGCAGCAACAGCGATTTGGTCAAAATCCCGCGTTCGATGCATTCTTTGCGAATTTCGCTGGGAATCACATGCAACGACATGGTCTCGGTCACGCTGGATCGCGCGCGCCCAATCTTGCGCGCTATATCATCGTGCGTGTAATCAAAATGGTCCGCCAAACGCTGCAACCCATCCGCCTCCTCAAACGGCGTCAAATCCTTGCGCTGCAAATTCTCGATTAAGCCAATTTCCAAAGTCTCGGCGTCGTCCGCAATCTTGATAATGCACGGAACCTCCGGCAACCCCGCAGCCTTCGACGCGTGATACCGCCGCTCACCCGAAATAATGTAGTAAGTATCTTCCCGCGGGACGTAACGCACCAGCAGCGGCTCCAGCACGCCTTTTTCGCGCACCGAATCCGTCAACTCCCGCAAATCGCCCAGCGTCTTGCGCGGCTGGTCCGGGTTCGGACGCACCTTGTCCGTCGGAATCATTCGTCCCACTGCGGCGCCGCTGTAGCTCGTTAGGGTTTCAACGTAGTGCGCGTCATGCCGCATCTTGAGTGTGACGGGTAACCCGATCCTCTTGGACACGTTGTAAGACCTCCTGAGC